>Ga0326727_10027420_pt1 | contig 10461 bp, 5 predicted proteins | sample MB2enrmetagenome_FD_207643 | JGI IMG/M metagenome (GOLD analysis project Ga0326727, IMG submission 207643) | Lab enriched peat soil microbial communities from McLean, Ithaca, NY, United States - MB29MY | ecosystem: Environmental > Terrestrial > Soil > Wetlands > Peat | place: USA: New York...
GCATCCTTCCTGTTCATCAAACCGTTATCCAGCAATGAAGGAATGACGATAGGACTGGTGTTGACGATGATCTTCGACCAGAAACATTTTGGCAGCGTCACCATGAACCGGCAGCCCGGGACCTCGACGCTCTATACCGAGTATCAGCAATCGACGCCCCTCGACGAAGGCACCGGCTATCGGATCGCATCCCTGAATGGCGGTGACAGCGTGCGTCAGGAAGTGTCCGTCTCGCGCAACCAGTCTTTTGGAAACCTGCAGGCCGAATTCGTGCGCGACAAGGGCCAGATCAGTTCTCGCCTGACTGCGCTGGGAGGGATTGCTTCTCTCGGCGACGGCGTGAACCTTACCCGGGGTCTCGACGAGGGGTTCGCCATCGTGCAGGTCAACAATATCCCCGGGGTGCCGATCTATCTTGAAAACCAGGTGGTTGCGCATACCGACCGGCACGGACGCGCGGTGGTCGTCAACCTGCAGCCTTATCAGAAGAACCACATCCGCATCGATCCACTGACGCTGCCGATCAATGCATCAATCGGCGAAACCGAACAAATCGTGATACCGCGCAGCCAGGGTGGGGTGATTGTCAATTTCGACGTTCGCAGAGTGCACAGCGCAACGCTGGAAATCGTGCAGGCGGACGGTCAGCCGCTGCCGCCCTGGACATCGGTGGAGGTCGTCGGAGTGGAGCGGGTCTTCGTTTCAGGTAACCGCGGCGAGGTATCCGTGGAACTGCCCAATGCCATGGGCAACCGCGTGACTGCGCATCCTGCCGGCGGTCCGGTGTGTGAGCTGACCGTCAATCTGCCGGATTCTTCCATGGACGTACCTTTTCTGGGACCGTTGAAATGCGCGACAAGCCCCTGAACCGACTCATACTGACGTGGATGCTCGTGATCGCTCCCATCGGCAGCGCGCAGGCCGATTGGTGCCGCGTCACCAGCGGCTCGGTCGCCTTCGGCGTTTACGATCCCAGGCCTTCGGCAAGTCTGGATGCCACAGGCTCTCTGACCATGCAGTGCAACAGCGAATTCAGCGCTACCCTGAGTCTGAGCCTTGGCCGAGGTGTCAACGCCAGTTATTCGGGCGGCCGCAAAATGACGCGTGCCAGCGGGGGAACACTGAATTACAACCTCTATGCCGATCCGGCGCACTCCCAGGTTCTCGGCGATGGCACGGGTGGAAGCGTCACGCTGCTGATCAGGGGACGCAACACCTATACCCAGGCCATTTGGGCGCGCATAACGGGAAATCAGCCAACCGCAGGGGTGGGCAACTATGCAGATACCGTGGTGGCGACGATATCCTACTGAGTCAGTAGGATACGGTCAGCGAGACGACGCCCGCGTGTGCCGCGCCGGATTTTGTGGTGACAGAAAGCCACGGCAGGCGCACTTGCTGGACGCCGGTAAAGACCCGCCCCTGATCTCCGTCGACACTGACAACGCCGATTGTCACGCCCCGGGACAGACTGGCCCGAAAAGGGTAAGCGTCCGGACAGAAAACCGTGGCGGCATTGTCCGTCATCTTGCCGTTCGCTCGCACCTCGCATGAAGGCAACACCGTCATCGACACCATCAGTACCCCGCGCACGGTTTGGGCCGCAGCCTGCGCCGTGACGCCCGCCAGGTACAGGGCCAGGAATACGAGGAAGACATAGCCGGCGAAACAACGCGTCATTTTGCACTCCCTGGCGACGGGGCCGGAAACGTAAAGTGGAACAGGTTCGCTTCCTATTATAGTGTCGGTGAATTTCTAATTTTATGTATGAGATCAAGCGCTTGTAATTGTTTTGCTGCGATGGGCCGTAAGCCGGAAGGGTGTGATCGCCGCAGGCATTACACCGCACGCCCCCACCTGCAACGAGCCATGCAACCCTGATGCTGATCGTCACTGCCGGGCAGGTTCGTGCCCTGAGCTATCGGTGCATTTCGTGTCATGCCTGCGGCGATTACATGCTACGTGCGCCCGGCATGGGCGCAGATCCGTTCTTTTTTAAGGAGGCAATACGTTAAGGATGGCAGGATAATCAAATTCGCTGGCGTATCGCTCCAGGCTCTTCTGTAACCGTGCATCATGGGCGCCAATCGTCACAATGGCCGCCATGATGCGCTCGTCATCCAGGCTTTCCAGAGCGGCCCGCAGCCCACTGGCCAGATCCGTCGGAAGGTTGGCCAGCATGCCCGGCGTCAGCGCTTCGCGCGGCGTTTCCACCGAGTTGGACTCGGCCTGCTGGTAAAGATATTGCAGGCCGAGCTGGCGGGCCAGGCAGTCGTACACTTCATCGAACCGATACGGCTTGCGCACAAAGTCGTCCATCCCCGCATCCAGCAGTTCCTGCTTTTCTTCCTGAAATGCAGAGGCGGTGAGTGCCACGATTTTGACATCCGTGCCGCCGGGGAGTCGGCGTATGCGTCGCGTGGCTTCGGCGCCATCCATCACCGGCATGCGCCGGTCCATCCAGATAAAATGCGGGTGCCATTCTTCGAAGATCTGCACGCATTGCTGGCCGTTTTTAGCCACTTGCGGATCGAGGCCGAGGATGTTCATCAGTTTGACCAGAAGATGCTGGTTGTCCGGCTGATCCTCTGCGATGAGAATGCGGTAGTTCGCCTGTCCTGGCGCCAGCCCGCACACTTGCGCGGCATGCTTCGCATCGGGCCGTACTTCGATCTCGGCCACCGCAGCCAGCTCAACAGGCAGATCGACCCTGAACACAGAGCCCTTGCCCGGAATGCTGTCGACATTGATTCGGCCGCCCATCAGATCCACAAACTGGCGAGAGAGGGCCAGCCCCAGGCCTGTGCCCTCTTGCCGGCCTTCCTCTTCCAATTGCACGAAGGGCTTGAACAGGCGTTCCAGATCCTCGGGTGCGATGCCCGGACCGGTATCCTCGACCTCCATCAGCAAGTGATCTCTTGCGTTGTGTCTGACCCCGAGGCGGATGGTGATGCCGCCTGACTGCGTGAACTTCACCGCGTTACCGGTCAGATTGACCAACACCTGTCGCAGGCGCACTTCGTCGCCTTTGATGAAACGCGGGAATTCGGATGACTGATCGAGCAACAGCTGCAGGCCTTTTTCCTGGGCACGCATCCGCATCATGTCCGCGACATCCCGCACCATGGCGCCGAGATCGAACGGGGCGATGACCAATTGCGTGCGCCCGGCTTCGATCTTGGCAATTTCCAATACGTCGTTGATCAGCCGCAACAAGTGTTCTCCGCTCCGGTTGATGATGTCGAGATTCTTGAGCTGGCTTTCGCTGACCTGCGGTTCGCGGCGCATCAACGAGGAAAATCCCAGAATGGCGTTCAATGGCGTGCGCAGTTCGTGGCTCATATTCGCCAGGAAAGCGCTCTTGGCCTTGTTGGCCGACTCCGCCGCGTCTCGCGCCAGACGCAGTTCGGCGGTGCGGCTGCGCACGGTGTCCTCCAACTGGTCCTTATAGCGCCGAAGTTCTTCCACGGCCTGGCGGCGCTCGGTGATGTCGGTCACCATCGCAAAAGAGCCTTTGAGCTGGTGTTCATCGTCGAAGATGGGGGATGCCGATGCAAGAACCCACACGGTCTCTCCATCCTTGCGGCGAAAGCGGCGTTCGTAAAGCTCAGCCATCCCCTGGCGGCGGGTCTGCATCCTTTGGATGTGATCGGGCACGTCTTCTTTGAACATGTAGTCGGTTGCCGGTTTGCCGATCATTTCTCCGGATGCGTAACCGAGCATCTCGGCCATTCTGAAGTTGACAAAGGTGGTGACATTGTCCGTTCCGACCTGCCAGATTCCCTCGTGGGCGGTATCCACGATGCGCCGGTATTTCGCTTCGCTCGCTGTCAGCGCCTGGTAGAGCCCTGCGATTTCAAGCGAGATGGCGGCCTGGGATGCCAGTAATTCCAGCGTGAGTCTCCGCTCGGGCGTAAAGGCGCCCGCGGTCAACCGGTTTTCCAGAAACAGTATTCCCTGAAGTTTGTCATTGCGATGGATCGCCAGGCACAGGACGGATTTGCATCCGTTTTGCCGGAGGTAATCGTCCGCCGAGAAAGGACCCGCGTCTGCGGATGCATTGGACAGAATCACCGTCTCACGTGTTCTTCTCACGAAATTGAGAATGGACATGGGAAGGTTCACATGCTGAGGACGCGTATCGAAATCGATGATTGGCGTTCCCCCGGGTTCGTGTCTAACTTCGGACCTCAGCTCGCCGTATCCTTCTACCGCCAGATAGCCGCTCTGCGCTCCCGCGTTTTCCATCAGAATCTTGAGGAGGTTCTGGGCGAGCGGCTCCATCAGCAGTTCGCCCGAGATCGCCTGCAGTGCTTTTGAGATCGATACCGCGTCCAGATGTTCGGCAAGCGTGCGGGTCGTCGTTTCTCTGACCGTGGCAAGCCAGGGGTACATCCCTTCGAGCTGGCGCACCTTGCCCGCGGCGCCCCAACGGCCGTAGCAGGCCGCGGCCTCGTTCAGATAGGTCCGGGCAAATTTATCAAATCCACGCTGACGGTAGAAGGCGGAAGCCAGTTCATAGGCAAGCGCCTCATTGTTGACAAAACCATTGACGTGCGCGGACAGGATGGCCTGCTCATAAAGGCGCATCGCATCGAGATCGCGGCCCTCGATACGGGCGATTTCCGCACCGACCAGCGCCGCGCGGTTTTCGAAATTTTCCGGGCAATTTTCAGTCCAGAGCGCCAGTCGCTTGCGATGCTGCGCCAAGGCCTCGCTATACGCCCGCCGCTGCGCTTGTGTGGCGGTTTCCCAGGTGGCTATTCTGGCGAGCGCGGCAAAGAAATGATATTCGGCTTCATCAAAGAAGGCGGCAGCGGCCCAGAGAAGCGGTTGCGCCTTGTCCGCGGCTGCAACCGCATCCGCGTAATTGCCCGCGTAAAATCGCGCTTGTAATTTTTGGATCCAGTAACGGCATGCCGGTAATTTTATCGACGGGTTGTCGGCGATATAACGCTCAAACTGACTCTCCACGAATTGATCATCATCGAACGAACCGAACACTCGCGTCAGCCCTCGAAGGGTTTTAACGAGACTGCGTTGCCCGTTTAAAATGGCGACGGCCAGTGGGTAATGCAAACTGTTGGCGAATTCGATACCGCACTGGACTTCTTGCTGCACTTTTTCCAGCGGTACCCCCAGTGCCGTGAGCACCCTGACAATCCCCATATAGGCGTGCGCGGCGCCGATCAGGTCGCCTGTTTCCTGCGCCACCTCAAGCCCCTTGCGATTCAAGGGAAGCGCTGTGCGCAGGTGGTTTACCCAGGGGATCGCAACGTTGCGGCTGATGTATGCACGTGCTTTGAAGCGGTCTCGTTTTCTTTTCTCGACGAGTTCGATACCGAACGTCGCCAGACGGGCGCTCGTCTGATAATCACCAAAGCGTGATCCGATGACGATTGCCAGAGAAGTAAAAGCGATGCATGAGCCGTCGCTGATGCCATGTTCAATCGTCAGATTCGCCAAGCGCAGCAGGACCACACCAAAGAGATTCGCGCTGGTGAAAGCGGCCGGATTCACCAACTCCGCCAGAACGCCCATTGCGGACTGCCATCTCGGATCGGAGACCAGGGGAAGCTCAAACAACGTTTCGATCGGATGGTTGTCGAGTTGCCGGCGCAGGTCCTGATAGGCCTGAAAAACGTCATCGTCAGTCGGGTGCGGCGACCATTCGATGCCGACTTCGCGCAGGGGGGCGAGGGCGATTTCAGCGGCGCGTTCCGGCCGGACCAGCGTGATGAGGGCAATCTGTAAACACGCCACCGCCGCTCTGTCGACAAAGCTCGCCGCGCGCAACGACAGTTTTGCAAGCCGCTCTTGTGCCGCTTCCTGAGCGCCGGTCAGAAATTCGCATTCGGCACGGTTTATCTCAAGTGCAAATATGAGGTCGTAGCGCGTTGGCCAGGCCTCTTCCGGTAACAGGGCCGCGCCTCCCGCGAAATAGCTCAGTGCCGTCACGTAAGCGGTGGCTGCCTTCGCCCGGTTGCCTGCTGTCAGATTCAGTTGTGCCAGCTCTGCGCGCTCATGCGGCAACACCATGAGCGCCGCGCCCCGGTTGAACTGGCTGACGATCTCGAAGATGGCATCTTCCTGCGTGCCGTCGGCGGTGTGCGCAGCCAAAAGCAGTCTGCCGATGCGGATGTGTGCCGCAGCGCGGGCGTTCTCCGGAATCTGTGCGTAGGCGGCCTCGTGAATGCGGTCGTGGACAAAGCGATAAGAACCCTCGTGACGCTGGACGAGTTCCTCATGGACAGCTTCCCGCAACGCCGCGCGAACTTCTTCTTCCGGGATGTCCAAAACAAGAGCCAGCAATCGGGTCTCGGCGGTATTGCCAAGACAGGCAAGCTGCTGCAATGCGTTTTGGGTTCTGGCTGGCAGACGGGTCAGCCTTCCCGCCATCAGGTCCGCTACGTTATCGGTGTATCCCTTTGCGCGAATGCCGTTCAGATCCCACGACCACTTGCCTTCGCCATGGTCAAAGGCAACCAGCTCCTCCTTTGCCAGCGCCGCCAGAAACTGAATGACAAAAAAGGGATTTCCTTCTGTTTTTACGTGAACGAGCTGTGCGAGTGGAGTCGCGTGCTCAAGACGGCAATGCAATGAATCCGCTACCAGCCGCGTCACCTCTTCAATGCCCAGTGGTCCGAGTTGAAGCGTCTGAATCCGGGCACCCGCGCTGCGGATCGCATTGATCTTTTGCACGAGCGGATGCGCCGGGTCCACTTCATTGTCGCGGTAGGCGCCGATCACTAGCAGATTTTGCACGTCCTCCTGGGTTAACAGTGCCTCGATAAGGTCGAGGGTTTCGGCATCAATCCATTGCAAATCGTCGAGAAACAGTACAAGCGGGTGTTCGGCCCGGGCAAAAACGCTGATAAAGCGGCGAATCATGAACTGAAAACGTGCTTTGGCCTGCTTGGGTTCGAGTTCGGGGACGACGGGCTGCTCTCCGATGATGAGCTCAAGCTCCCGGACAAGGTCGACCATGAGCCGGCCATTCGGTTCCAGCGCCTCTTGCAGCGCCTGGCGCCAGCCAATGAGTTCGGTTTCGCAACTGCTCAGAAGGATGCGCACAAGTTGCTCGAAGGCGTGCGCCAGCGTGAAAAAAGGGATATCTCGCTTGTGCTGGTCGAATTGCCCTGAGGCGAAAAATCCTCGCGGTGAAACCAGCGCCTTATGCAATTCATGTGCCACGGCGGTTTTGCCGACGCCAGAATAGCCCGAAATCAGCACCCACTCCGGTTTGCCGCTGGCCCTGACCCGGCCGAAGGCGTCCAATAGTGTGGCGACATCGCGTTCGCGGCCGTATAGCTTTTCGGGAATGATGAGATGGTCGGGGATATCGCGCGCGCCGAGTTGAAAGACGGCAATATCCCCATGTTTTTGCCATTCGGCCGAACAATGCGCCAGATCGGCCTTGAGCCCCTCGGCGGTCTGGTAGCGGTCCTCGGCATTTTTGGCCAGGAGCTTCATCACGATATCGGAAAGCGACCCCGGAATAGCGCAACCCAGCTCACTGAGGGGCGGGGGCTGCAGCGCGATATGACAGTGGACCCACTCCATCGGGTCGGACGCCGTAAAAGGCAGTTGGCCGGACAGCATCTGGTAAAAGGTGACGCCCAGCGCATAAAGGTCGCTGCGAGCATCGACGGAGCGGTTCATGCGTCCGGTCTGTTCTGGCGCCATGTAGGCGAGGGTACCGGCGATCGTCTCCGGCGGATTGAGGGCCTGGGTTTCGCGGGATTGCTTTGACGCTACGCCAAAGCCGGTGAGTTTTACCCCGGCTGTGTCGCTCAACAAAATGTTTTCCGGCTTGATATCTTTGTGTAACACGCCTTGCCGGTGGAGCATGGCCAGTGCTTCGGTAACACGGATGGCGATTTTAAAAAAACGGCCCGGATTCAGCGGGGCCGTCAAATGTTCGCTGAGGGCGCGGCAGGGAAACGCTTCCAGGATTAATGCGATATGGCCCTCGCACCGCTCCGTGCGCAGGGGGCTGAGTGCAAAAGCCGGATTCAGATCCTTTGCGATTTCCAGTTCATGCTCAAACAGCTGTGCCGCTTTGGCCTGCGGAAAATCAGGCGCCGGAATTTTGACCGTCACGGCCTCATGATCCGGCGATAGCGCCTGGTACAGCTTGAAGTCACCGGCCTGGCGCATGCGGGCAACCTGGACATATCCTGGAAATCCGCTCTCGCCAAATGTCTCTGGCTGGCCTTCTTTCTTCAGCGCGATCTCCACGACGGCTAGCCTCCTTCAGGTTTTCACATAGGGCCATCCGGGTGCGAGTATCAGAATGCGATATAGGTACTCGCCAGAATGTTTAAAGCGTGGCCCTCTCCAGGTACCCAGGTCGCACTCGGGTGGTCCGTATAGCTCAACGCCAGCGTGACAAATACGCCACTGAGCACGTGCACATTGTAGGACGCGGTATAGGAGTTAGTATAATTATTAGCAAAGACACCCGTTGTAGCCGATGTTTGGTTTATCGAACCGGCGAAATCACGGCTGACCTCATTGTGCGCCCACACGAAAGCGATCGTATCCTTGGGCCGGCTGTCGAAAGCGCCTTTTGCATACAGGCGTGCTTCGTAATACTGGCTATATATATTGGTCTGTGGCGGTGCGTACATGACACTCGCGCCGGCGTACAGGCCCCGGCCGGATCCGCCGATCTGCGTGAGCTGCCTGTCGGCCAGGAAATACCCCCCGGCATTTGTGCTTGAGCCATTGGTCCTGTAATTGTGAAAACGCGACGTGTTGTCGATGCCGCCACCCCGTATCCAGGTCGACATATTCTCTGATGAGGCCGCAACCTGATAGCCCAGCTCATCAACATAGACCGCGTTTTCGCCAGGTACATGAAACCGGGTTTGATGCGGATCCACCTGTATATCGTTGTAATCGGACGCGGCCGTCGGGCTGATGCTGCGCGCAACGCCGAGAATGTTATAAAAATTCCCGAAGTGATATTTGCCAAATACGATGGGCTGAACCGTTCCGGAGCCTGAAATGCCCAGTTCAACCGGGATTGACGCGCTCGGACCAAATGGGTTGTACAACTGTCCGGCGAGGAAGGCGCCGACAAATGCGCTGGCCCCCGCCATATAGCCCGCGTTGACTTCAAGCTTGCCGTCGAGCAGCGTTTGATAATAGACGAGCCGATACAGCTCGTTCGCGTTTCGAATGTAATGCTGCATTGTGTCGTGATACTGAACCCCCGCGATTTGAAGCTGACCATTCGGCACGCCCCATCGCGAAAGATCGACGTTCATGTATTCGGCGTCGGTGCGCTCAAGACTGAAACGTTGACCAAAATAGGCTTGCGTTCCATTGTTCGATGTCGGCCTGTCGAGTAAATTTCGGGCTGCGATTTCAAAATCGACGGCAAGAAACGAGACGCCGTATTGGGCGAGTCGGGTTCGCCAATATCCATCGTCCTGGGTGACGGTTTCGCCGAACGATGGCCAGGGGATATTCCATCCCTTCAAGCCGTACGTCGCATCCAGCGCCACTGCGCGATCATGAGAACTTTGCGTATCGCCCGGGCGGGTTAAATCTTGCAAATCCTCCGCCCAGGCCGTGCACGGCACGAGGAACGCGACGCCGGAGGCCAATGCAACAAATGCTTTCCGGGATAAAAGTGGATGCTTGCAATGGATATGACCGTTCAACCATCGTGCCTTCCCTGCCGTTGTGGCTTGCATAGGGTCGCCTCAGTAAACGTCATGTAAAACACTTCAGGCCATGGATGGCATGAACGTATATTTATCTGTGTAATGAGTGAGTTGCTTGATCCGGTTGCTTATAAATGCTTTGCTAAGTGTGGTCTATGGCATGCCCGGTTTCAAGGTGTCTGCCGTGGATGAAATTTGATACAGGTCAGCGATGGAAAACGGATACGCCGGTTTGAGAACATGGCGGCTTTTTTCGGCGCCGGCTTGATCCTCTAAAGAGGCGTGGGGGGCTCGCCAGTCATGATGGGGTGCCATCCTGTTTTGCCGCATCATGCGGTGGCGCACCCATAAGCATCGTTCGGCAATATATTGAGCCGAAGTCCACACCAGACTAAACGGCACAGATAGCGCGGACGGGTAAAGTTCGGGCATCCACATGGGCCTCACTCGGTGCAGATTCGATGGATCTGGGCGGCTCTTGCCGCCGTCGTGTGCAGGTCGTTGACCGGGTGCGCGACAAGCCTCGGGGTTCAGCCCGGGGAAGGATAGCGCGGACGGCGTAGCCGTCCTTGCCGTTGGGTTTAGTGTGGCGTCTGTTGTTGTTCGATGTATTGGCGCACGATGGAAATCGGTGCGCCGCCACAAGATGATGCGAAGTAGGACGGCGACCAAAGAACGCCTTTCCAGTAACGTTGCAGGAGGTCGGTTCTTTCTTTTCGCAGCAACCGGCTAGATACGCCTTTAAGGCTGTTTACCAGATTCGATATCGCCACCTTCGGTGGAT
>Ga0326727_10027421_pt1 | contig 10460 bp, 11 predicted proteins | sample MB2enrmetagenome_FD_207643 | JGI IMG/M metagenome (GOLD analysis project Ga0326727, IMG submission 207643) | Lab enriched peat soil microbial communities from McLean, Ithaca, NY, United States - MB29MY | ecosystem: Environmental > Terrestrial > Soil > Wetlands > Peat | place: USA: New York...
GCCGCTGGGCCTCAATCCTCACACCACCTATGCCGAGTCCACCTTCAGGCTGGCCCAGGGCGAACAGCTGACCTTGCTGACCGATGGAGTGGCTGAGGCACGCAGCGGTTCCGGCGAACTTTTCGGCTTCGAGCGTACGGCCGCCATTGCCGTTCAATCGGCGGAATCGATTGTTCGCGCGGCCCGGGAGTTCGGGCAGGAAGACGACATCACCGTGCTGACGCTGATGCGGCTGGCAGCGGTTTAGAGATTGTCCGGTTTCCCACCCCACAACGTGGGGTGTATGTCTTTCACCGACTGCGAGAAGATCCACAGATGCCCGGCGATATCGACCGCCGTGTACTGCCGCTCGCCGTAGGGATAGGTAACCGGCTCCTGGGTAACGCGCGCCCCGTGCTTGCGCGCGCAGGTGCAGTGGGCGTCGGCATCCTCCACGCGCACCATCACTGCGTGCCCGATGCCCAGCGGCGCGTTCTCCTCCTCGGGCCGCTTCTCTCGCAGAATCACTGCCCCATCGCCGATGTTGAGCTGGACTCGATGGCTGCCGACGGTAAGGCGCACCGTGAATCCGAAGGCCTCGCACAGCCACTTCGCCGCCTGTATCACGTCGGGATACGCCAGCACCGGAATGACAGCGGCCTTTGGAATTGATCGGTTCGACAGCATTCTCACTCCTTCAACTTTGTGCAGGCGAAAACGATCAGCGTGCTGGCCCGTTTATTTGCAGCCGGAGAATTGTCCGTTTTGCTTATGCGGAACAAGAGTATTCATTCGAGAATAATGCGCGCACGCCTCCCGCTCCAACCTCGAATCGCGTATTGCCACCAAATACTTGCCCAAATCGGGCGTCAATTCGGGTATCGGACCGGTCCTGTTGAAGCAGCTTTCCGGCCTCCGTACGCCGTCTTCAGTGGCAACGGGGCGCGCAGAAACTCATTGAACTAAGGTGTATCGACATATAGGGGCGGGCAGCGACGGGCCTTTGTCGCTGGGGTGGGAATCGCGCCATACTTTGTTGTCGCCCTTGACCTTGGGGCCACCAAAGCCTGCGGGCTCCGCCGCGTCTGGCGCGATTTTCGCTGGCAACGCTGGCTACCCCTATATGTCGATACACCCTAGGCAATTGCTCCCCAAATCACCCCGCAGGGGCTGTACCGCCGTTTCTCGCGCCGTCTTTAAGGTGCAATGACAATCACGGGAGAATGACGGGGGCAATATCTTCGAGAAAATGCTCCAGGCTGTTCAAAGGAACGGCGGCGAGGATCGGGCCAGAGAAGATCTACCCGGCATCCGGAGGGCGTCCCAATGGCGCTGATCACTTTTATTTTCAACTATTTGCGCGTGTAGGTAGATCGCTGAAACCAGCGCAATGCGCTTTAAGCGGGCAGTCGCCGGCCAACGAAAACAGGTGCGGTTTTGATGTGGCCGGAGTATGCTGAAAACTGTCTCCGGGCCTCAACAGTTCAGTCGCGGCAGTTCGTGGAACTGTCCGAATTCATTTCTACTTAATTGACGAGCAGTTGGCAACGTGCTTTCATTGGGGTCAGTCTTTCCCGAGTCTATCCCGACGTAAATGAACTTCCATTTAAGACTTTGTATGCCGAGCGATCCCCGCCTCTTGTCTATCGTGCGCGCTACGGTAGACGAGCTGGGCGGGACTTACGGTCTGTCAAAAGAGGAATGTGTCGGAGTCACTCTCGCAATCGACGAGGCCATCGCCAATGTCATTCGACACGCCTACAAGAGTCGTTACGACCAAACCATCGAGTTCGAGTGCTTAATTCACGACCAGCAGTTGGAGTTCACACTGCTCGACCAGGGCGAGCCGCCAGATCCCGCAAGGATCTGCGCCCAACCCCTGGATGGAATTGCATTGAGCGGGCGAGGGACGCACTTGATCAAGGCAGTTATGGATGAAGTGTCGTATAACCGGGTCCCCGAGGGAAATCAACTAAAGCTCATCAAGCGCCTGCATGCTTCCAAAGCACTCGCCGGCGAGGAGTAGACGGGAAGTACATCGGGGCATTTTTCTAAACGCAAACGGGTCTTCGGAATTACGCGTTTCGCACAGGTTCAACGCGCAGTGGAGAGGCTCTCGATCCAAGCCGGCGAAGGAGGCACATGGAGAGGCAGCTAAGGTTTTCGGCTCGAAGTGAACGAAATGCAGTGATTGTGGACGTGGTGGGACAAATCGATATGGGCACCTCGCCGGCATTGCGCAGAGCGCTGTTGGAATCTCTGCAAGGCACCGAGCGTCTTGCCATCAATCTGACCGAGGTGACGTACGTAGACAGCTCGGGTATCGCATCCCTGCTGGAGGTTCTGCAAGAAGCCAAGAAATCGAAGAAGCGCGTCATCCTCTTCGGTTTGACCGCTTCGGTTCTTTACGTATTGCAACTCACGCGATTGACCGGAGTCTTTGAAATCCGCGAAACCGAATTGCAGGCTCTGGAAGCCTGAGTCAGAACACAACGAACGCAGTTTTAATGAAGGCTGTTTTTGGGGATGTCGCTGAAGCATCGCTCAAACGGAAGCTCTGTAATGAATATGGCGCGAAGGATCGAGACGATACCAAGTGCGGTCGGCGGGTGGGCAATCGATGGCTGCGCCTACATCGGAGGACTTGCGACCCTCACCGGCAGGTCCGCCTACGTCATTTTTGTAGGCCCTTTCCGCGGCCAGCGGCTGCGCCCGCAGCGGGCTATTCACCAGGCTTTTGCAGTGGGAGTCGAAGCCATCCCCATTGTTTCATTGATTTTGTTCTTTGTAGGCCTCATCATGGCTCTGCAAAGCGCATATGAGCTGCGGCGCCTGGGCGCAATGCAGTTTTTGGCCGGAGCCGTGGCTGTCTCGATCCTCAGGGAACTTGGTCCTCTGCTTACTGCCATCGTCGTCATCGGCCGATCGGGTTCTGCCTTCGCCGCGGAGATCGGCACCAAGAAGGTGACCGAAGAAGTGGATGCCCTGAGAACGATGGCTTTGGATCCGGTTGCCTTTCTGGTCGCTCCAAAGTTCCTGGCAATGCTGGTTATGGTGCCCTGCCTCACCGTCTGGGCGGATTTGATGGGTGTTGCCGGCGGAGGCGTCTTCGGCGTCGCAGACGCTGGTTTCACAATTGGCTCTTATATTCAGGCGACACGGGATTCGATAGTCATTCGCGACATTTATACGGGCCTGATCAAGAGTGCGTTGTTCGGACTTGTCATTACCGCTGTCGGATGCAGGGAAGGCTTCTCCACCGGGGCGGGCGCCGAGGAGGTCGGACGCTCGACCACGTCTGCAGTCGTCACTTCTATCGCGCTCGTGGTTCTGGTCGATCTGGTTTTCACAGCGTTGTTCTACTTCATCAATCCGACCTAGAGTCTGTTATTAACCTTCGCGTAGGCAGCGCTGCCTGCGGGAAAGTTAATAACGAACTCTGGATCCGGGTAAGCATGAAACGTCAATGTACCGGCACGATCGGGAATTCAGGCCCCTGTTTGCAAGCGACTTTGCATCTCAAGACTGCCAGGGCGGGAGTTGCTCAAAATGAATGACGGTGGCTCGAACGAGGCAGCAATCTCGGTAGTGAACCTTCGCGTGAGTTATGGCGATCGCGAGATTTTGCACGGGATCACGTTCGATGTGCGACGGGGTGAAACCATGGTGATCCTCGGCGGGTCCGGCTCGGGCAAGAGCACTTTGTTGAGGACGATGGTTGGTTTGGAAAAACCGACCTCGGGAGAAGTCAGGATCGGGGGAGTAAATACCGCAGCCATCTCCGAGCGCGAAATGGATGCGATCCGAAAGAAGATGGGAATGTCGTTTCAAGGCTCTGCCCTCTTCGGTTCCATGACAGTTGGCGAGAACGTTGCGCTGCCCCTGCGGGAACATACCGATCTTAAAGAATCGACGATCCGGATTATGGTGCGCATCAAGCTCGGGCAGGTAGGCCTGGGCAGCTTTGAAGATTACATGCCTTCGCAGCTTAGCGGAGGAATGAAGAAACGTGCCGCTGTGGCACGCGCACTTGCGATGGACCCGGAGATCCTGTTTTTCGATGAGCCGTCAGCCGGATTGGATCCGATCATTGCCGCGGGACTTGACGACCTGATTCTGAGCCTCAAAAAGGCTTATGCGCTAACCATCGTGGTCGTGACTCACGAACTGGCCAGCGCGTTTCTGATCGCGGATCGGATGGTGTATGTCGACCGGGGCCACATCGTGGCTCTGGGAACAAAGGAAGAGTTCATGGCAAGCACTCATCCGCGCGTACGGCAGTTTCTTGACCGCGTGCCAGAACAGGAAGTTACCGAAGAACTTGACTATCTGCAGATGCTCACGGGTGATCACAAGAGCACGAATAGTTGAGAGCATGGAGTCGCCAGGAAAGAGGACGATATGAGCGGCAAGCGTGAGGAAGCAGCAGTAGGCGCCTTCGTATTGATTGCAGCGGCATTGCTGATTGGGACGGTATTGGCCGTCTCGGGAGCATTTTCCTCTGGAGGAGTACCGCACCACACCTATTTCAAGTCCGCCGGCGGTCTTTTGCCTGGAGCGATGGTCAGGTACGGTGGAATGAATGCAGGAAAGGTCACGTCTGTCCGGGTCGATCCGGGAGATACGACTCGAATTGAGATCGGATTCACCGTGCAGAAGGGTATTCCAGTAAAGACGGACAGCATCGTATCGATCTCCGCCCTCGGGGCACTGTCGGATAACTTCGTGGAAATCGGAACCGGGACAAAGAATGCCGCGCTCGCTGCCCCAGGCAGCGAACTGAAGTCCGTTGAGACGGTCGGACTCGGGGACATTGGAGACATGATCGGCAACCTTGAGCCGGTCGCGAGTCAAGCTCTGCAGAACTTAAATCAGCTCTTGATTCAACTTCAAGTCACGACGACTCGCGTCAACGACCTGCTGAACGACAAGAATCGCGCGGAAGTGGGAGGCAGTCTTGAAAACCTGAACTTGATGCTCTCCGATAGCCGGCCGAAGGTCTCAGCGAGCCTTGCGAATGTACAGACCGCCACCGCTCAAATCCTGCCAATACTCGACAACCTTAAAACAACCATGAATCAAGCGAACGGCGTCCTGTCGCACCTCGATTCAGTTGTGGTGGAGAATCACGAGGACATTCGCAACGTGGTGATTGAATTGCGGGAGACACTCACTACGGCGTCAATCCTGGTGGAGCAACTGAAAAACACTGCCACCAGCAACTCCGACAATCTTGACCAGACCATGGAGAACATGCGCGTGACCACTGAGAACATCAGACAGCTGACGGATTCGCTGAAGGAAAACCCTGCTGTCCTGATCCGTGGGAATAATTTGAAAGATCGCAAACCCGGCGACCCTGCGAATTAAGGCTCGTGAACCGGCGTGAACAATGGCTGATTTGAACGTAATGATTGTCGCCGGCGGTCGAAATCGACAGGGACCTGAATACAAGTTCGAGGTTAGACGAAGGAGTCTTGTTATGAATCGAACCCGCGGTTCAATTGTGCTATCGCTGTTCGCGTTGATCCTGTGTGGATGCGGCAGTTTGAAACCGATCCGGTATTACACAATTCAGTCCCCGACAGCCCCCTCCCTCTCAACTGGCGGTCAATCGGTGTCACTCCAGGTAGCGCGTATCAGCGGTCCCGAGTTCCTTCGGGGATCGCCCATCGCTTATCGCGTGGGGACAAATGAGATTGGCACCTACCAGTACAGCCGTTGGGTGGAGCCACCCGTCGAGATGGTGCAGACCAGCCTGATTCGCACGTTGAAGTTTACAGGGGATTTCATGTCTGTAAACAGCTTCGGGAGTTCGCCGGATGGACAATTTGTGGTCCGGGGCCGGCTCTATGACTTCGAGGAGGTCGACGGTGCGAGCATCACTGGCCTGGTTTCGATGGAGTTTGAGCTCTATGACCGCAAGGCCGGTAAGGTCGTCTGGTCTCATTCTTATTCGCAGTCGGAGCCGGTGCAGAACAAGGAGATGTCTGCGGTTGTAAGTGCGCTGAATGCGAATCTCGACCGCGGGCTAAAGGAGACTGCCGCTGGCCTCAACGAGTATTTCTCATCAAAACGCTCCGGAAAGTCCTGAGGGTGTTCGAATCCATGACATCGAGATACGCGGAGTGCCGATGTCAGTTGGTGAGGATGAAGGTTCCAGCGGTAGCGCCAGCGTTGCGGGGGAAATCGCTGCGGCGTGAGAATGGTAAGTAAGTTATTGATTTTATGGTGCCGGGAGGGGGTCGGACTGCCGGTTTGTTTTGATTTTAAATAAGTTATTGGAAATACTAGACGCTCGAGACTATCAAACAAAACGCAGGATACGCGGTTCTTGGGTACTCTACAAATACCTGAGACTTGAGGCGAACCGGCTTTAAATTGGGTCGTTTTGATCTTTCCCGCGATCTTCTGGTTGGCAGTTCTGCAAATGAGATTTTCTACAATGTAATCCTGGGAACCCGGCCAACCTCCGGTTTTGTCGACCATCCTCCCGGAACTGGCAACCCGCGCGGCAACTCCTGTGGGAGCAAGTGGCCTTTTTCGATCAGACACCTGTGCCTTTTTGAGCAGAGAGCTCAAGCCTCGATCTGTTAGCTTTGCAGCGAACTTGATCCCGTGCGCGCGCACCGAGATGCAGCCGTCCTGAATTCGATAGAGTGAAACCCCGGGGCTTGTCGATTCGCGCGCCGTACGGGTGCAGCTTCGTACTCTCTGCAAGGGGGAATTCATAATGCTCATTCACCTCCGCGGTATTCTTTTTGGGGCGTTGGCGCTGGTCTGCCTGACTCCGCCAGCGGTTTCGACTGCACAAGGGCATGAGGTCACCATCGCAGCGAATCCGGGCACGCTGGTCCGCTGGGGGGCGCCCGGCGCCGAGCGCTGCAGCATGAGAGCGCGTTCCTGGGCCGCGTTGGAGGGAACCTGCTACTACCCAATCGACCTGTTGGACAAACCGGGGCCCATAGCGATCGCGATCTCGGGCTCCGGACCAAGACAGTTCGCCCGTATCTCTGTAGAACCTAATGATTACGGGACAGAGGAGGTCACGCTCCCCGACATTCCTCAGGCCAACCCCTCGCGGGAGGACCTCAGGCGCGACGCGGTGGACCAGGCTGCGCTAGCCAGGATCTGGGCGCACAAAGAGGGGCCGGCGAAGTTTACGCTGCCTCTTGGGCCGCCGGTCCGGCCGCTGCCTGTGGGCAAGTCGTTCGGCGTCAAGCGGGTTTACAACGGCAAGCTGGCGGAGCAGGCTCACATGGGGTCCGACTACGATTCACCGGTGGGCTCACCTATCCTGGCCGTTGCGGCCGGCACAGTAGTCTTCGCCAAGGAAATGTTCTTCGAAGGCAACGCGGTGTTTATCGACCATGGCGACGGCCTCATCAGCATGTACTTTCACCTCTCGGAGATCAAGGTCCAGACCGGCCAGGAAGTGAGGAAGGGAGAGACACTCGGCCGCGAAGGAGCGACGGGCCGCGCCACGGGGCCCCATTTGTGGTTCGGCGTCCGCTGGCATGATGCCCGCATCAACCCCCGTTTCCTGCTTGAAAACCCGGACAGGATTCCGGCGCTGAACCGCGTATCGCCATAAAGGTTAAATGCCGTTTGTTTCCCGACACTACCCCGGAATCAACAAACCGGGCTGGAAAATGTATCAATGCGAACCGATATCATCAGCGACAGTTACATTGCCGAGAAGTCCTTCGGCGTTCACCGGCATTCCATCTGGGAGTTCGTCTCGCGCTGGCCGCTCCGCTCACTGTGGGATCTTCAGAGCGTTCCTTTGGGCATCATCGCGAAACGTACATGGAAGTCCATTCTCAAAGACCGCCTCTTCGGCCGCGCGGCAGAACTTGGCTTTTACTTCCTCTTCGCGCTTTTCCCCACTCTCTTTTTCGCGAGTTCAATTCTCGGCCTCGCCGCCCGATCAGCGGACCAGTTTTACGACAAGCTCCTGAATTATCTCGCCCTGGTCATTCCCACGGCTGCCCTTGGCACCGTCCTCGAAACATTCAATGAAACCACCGCCGCGGCCACTCCCGGCAAGTTGACCTTTGGACTCATAGCGGCCATCTGGTCTGCCTCAGTGGGCATCTCAGCTATTCAGGATGCCCTTAACGCCGTATACAAGGTTCAAGACACTCGCTCCTTCTTGAGAGCCCGCATTTATGCCATCGGCCTCACCGTCATTCTTACAGTCGTTTTCACCATGATATTGATTGCCATGTTAAGCGGAGACTTCGTCGCAGCGCTTGCCAATCACAGCACCTACAATCACTTTCTCACCACCACCGCTGCCTTCTTTGCCCGGCTCATTGGATGGACGATCGCAACGGCTCTGCTGGCGCTGTCATTCGCGGTCATTTATTATTGGGCTCCGGATTTAAAGGCTCGCTGCTGGCATTGGCTCACGCCGGGAGGCGCAATTGGAATCATAGGGTGGTTGCTTGCTTCTCTCAGCCTGCGACTCTACCTGCATTACTATGACAGTTACTCCGTAACCTATGGTTCACTCGGTGCGGTGATCATTCTGCTCTCCTGGTTCTATATCACCGGCCTCATGCTTCTTATTGGTGCAGAGGTCAACAGTGAAATTGAAGCCGCCGCCGCCCAAAAGCAACTGGCGGGAAACCCAACACTCTCAGCTTCCTTCAAGCCTTCCATGTGATGTCTCTCAGCCCGGCATGAATCTTCACCAATGGTTCACCCTGATTGCTGCCACATCTGTGCCGGCCGATTGTCAGAGTCTGCCTAGAGTTTGCTGGCGGCACTCTCCCTGATTTGCAGGGCGAGTGGATGAAAAATCCCTTTGGCATTATTCGCTTGGAAAGCCCGATTTCCTTGGAACATCCGCAGATCCACCCGAAGTCAATTACAGAATCTCTGGAGCAAATCGCCTGACCGGACAAACGCCAACCTTGAATTCCGGCGTTCCTCACCGCAGACCGTTGTTTATCGGGTTCAGGAAATGTGGCGCGGGCTTGAACGCCAAGAAGATTTGGTACGCCGATTCGCGAAAAATCGAGGAAGCTGCAAATCTCCTCCCCTCGCTGAGCCAGAGAAATCTCGTAAAAAATTGATAATAACTAGTTTGTACATTGGTGCCGGGAGGGGGGGTCGAACCCCCATGACCGCAAGGGTCGGCGGATTTTGAGTCCTATTTTTGGAGATTTGCAGGAAGACGCATAGAGTTGCAATAAGACTATTAACTACTGTATAATCATATATATGCATCTATGATCGCTTTTGCATTCTGTTGCAGGGAATCGCACAGAAATCCGGTACAAAGTATCCCCATAAGTATCACCGGTTCTATCCCGTCATCGCTCAGTCTTCGCTCACGCTCTGATTGAAACCGAATTCGAGACCAGGGGGTCGGAGGTTCAAATCCTCTCTCCCTGACCAATAAAATCAACAATTTACAGTCGATTCGGCAGGTTGAGCATACACCACTTTTGGTGCAAGGGCGCCAATTGGGGTGCCAATTGCGTCCTCTTCTGGTTCCGGTTGAAACAGCAGTCGGCGTTTACCAGCCTCTATCTGCCGTTGGTTGGCATTTCCAACCCGCTCGAGGTCATCGAGCAGTTCACCTACCTGCTCTTCCTGCGCCGGCTCGACGAACTCCAGACGCTCGAAGAGACCAAGGCTCGCACGCTCGGCCAGCCTGTCGAAAGGCGCATTTTCCCTGCGGGGAAAGATACAAAGGGGCGCTCCTACTACGATTTCCGCTGGTCACGGTTCAGGGATTTCGAAGCGCGCGATCTCTACGAGCTTGTCGGCGACCACATCTTTCCGTTCCTCCGTACGCTGGGCGGCGAGGGCTCGACCTACGCCACGCACATGAAGGATGCACGTTTCACCATCCCGACGCCGGCGCTGCTGGTCAAAGTGGTGGACATGATCGCCGCGTTGCCCATGCAGGGCCGCGATACCAAGGGTGATCTTTACGAGTACATGCTCTCGAAGATCGCGACCGCCGGGCAGAACGGCCAGTTTCGCACGCCGCGGCACATCATCCAGCTCATGGTCGAGATGACCCAGCCCACCCCAAAGGACGTGGTCTGCGATCCGGCCTGTGGCACCTCCGGGTTCCTCGTGTCTGTCGGAGAGTCGCTCCGTCACCATCATCCCAATCTCTTCCACAACCGCCGCGAGCGCGAGCACTTTCATAACGGTCTCTTCAACGGCTTCGACTTCGATTCCACGATGCTGCGCATCGGCAGCATGAACATGCTGCTGCATGGCGTCGAACGCTGGAAACTTCGCAGTGCTCATCCATTGGGCCACCACGTGGCAGCCGCCGCTAGCCATGCGCGCGTCATCAGCCAGTGTCCCGCGTAAGTGGGATGAATGCCATCCCAACTCCAATGATCCGCTGGAGCCAGTTTGCATGCATCGTCAAAGATGTCCTGGTACTTGACCAGCGCCAGATTATACTTCCGCGCCAGCCTCTCGACCGCATCCTGCCGTTCCTTGAT
>Ga0326727_10027424_pt1 | contig 10459 bp, 8 predicted proteins | sample MB2enrmetagenome_FD_207643 | JGI IMG/M metagenome (GOLD analysis project Ga0326727, IMG submission 207643) | Lab enriched peat soil microbial communities from McLean, Ithaca, NY, United States - MB29MY | ecosystem: Environmental > Terrestrial > Soil > Wetlands > Peat | place: USA: New York...
TCATCAACGCGGAACTCTGGGGCAAACCCACGGCGATGCCCTGGGGAATGATTTTCCCGGCCAAACAAAGCCTCAACCAGGCCGGCGAAACCATACTTCTTCCGAAGCACTATCCCGCGTCGGACCCGGTGGCCGCCGACATCATTCATAAAACCGGCCTTTTCGTGGCCGATCCGAACAGCGTCAACCTTCCGCGCCACCCCTCGCCGCTTTACGAGATGGCTCTCGAGGGCGTCGTGCTCTTCATCGTGATGTTCCTTGTCTTCCGGATGAAGAAGCGCCCCCGCGGCATCCTGATATCCACGTACATTCTCGGTTACGGAGTCTGCCGATTTATCGTGGAGTTTTTCCGCGAACCGGACGCCCAGCTCGGCTACCTCTTCGGAGGATGGCTCACGATGGGCATGATTCTTTGCATACCGATGATTCTGCTCGGACTGCTCGGCATCATCCTTTCGCTGAAACTGAACCAGAGGAACGAACTTTGGGTCGAATCCGCGAATTAGACTACGCCACCGTCGTCCGTATCGCCGCGGGCGAGGTTATCGACCGCCCGGCGTCGGTTGTCCGCGAGCTTCTCGACAATTCTCTGGACGCGGAAGCGGCATCGGTGTCGGTGCATATCCACGACGGCGGCAAGCGCTACATCGAGATTCGCGACGACGGCTGCGGTATGGACGGGGAAGACCTCGCCGTCTGCTGGAAAAACCATGCGACGAGCAAAATCAGGAACTTCGACGACGTGCACGAGCTTTCCACCCTCGGCTTCCGGGGAGAAGCCCTCGCGAGTGTCGCGGAAGTCGCGCACCTCGCGGTCGTCTCCTGCGACGGAACGGGTCCCGCACACCGTCTCGAGGTCGAAAACGGCAAATCGCTTTCCCTCGTCGAGGCCGCCCGCGACCGGGGCACGACGGTTACCGTCAAGGATCTTTTCCGCAACCTTCCCGCCCGGCTGAAATTTCTCGGAAGTGCATCCGCCGAGACGCGGCAGGTTTCCCGCGAGATCATCCGCAAAGCGCTCGCTCATCCCGCCATCGCCTTCGAGTTCCATTCCGACGGCATGCGCAAGTTCCTTTCCCCCGCCCGCAAGACCCTCCTCGAACGACTCAACGACTTTTTTCCGGACGCGACGCCGTCTCTCGTCCCGGTGGAATATTCCTCGGCGGAAGCGGCCGTCACCGGCTATCTCTCCCGCGCGGCATTCATCCGTCCGAACCGGGGATGGCAATACTTCTACGTCAACGGCAGGCCGGTCGAATGGAAGAACTTTTCCTTCGCCGTCTCGAACGCTTACGGAAACCTGGTTCCGAAGGGCTACCACCCGGCCGTGTTCCTGATGCTGGAGACGGAACCCTCCCGCGTGGACGTCAACGTGCACCCGATGAAAAAGGAGGTCCGCTTTCAGGACGAACAGGGCGTCGCACGGGCAGTACGTCATGCCCTCCGGGAAACACTCGTCCGCGACCACGGCATCGCCGAAGCGGAGGAAAGTTTTGTTCCATTCACGCCCTTCGAACGCCGTGTGGGAGAAGCTATCGCCGACTTTTCGCGTAGAAATGCCGTGGAATCGGCGACTCGAGAGAACCGAGGAAGCAATTCCGGGACTTCCTCCGCTTTTTCGGAAGCCCGTCCGGAATACGACGGCGAACCATCGAAAAATGAAGCCCTCTGTGAAACGCCCGGAGAAAGGCCGGACTCGGGCGTTTCAGAAAACATTCCGCCTTCAGTACCTGCCTCGCCCGTCGAAAAAGATCTCTTCGGATTGTCGCGCGGAGAACGACGGGAAAAGAGCTTTCTCGACTACCGCTTCGTGGGGATCTTTTTCCGCTCCTTCCTCGCGCTGGAGGGCGACGACGAAATCCTTCTCGTCGACCAGCATGCGGCCCACGAGCGCATCACCTACGAGAAACTGCGCGGCCGCTACCGCACGAAGTTGCTCGACGGCGTGGAGCTTCTCGTCCCCGTGCAGGTAGACGTTCCCGCCGCCCTCGTGGACGACCTTTCCGCCGATCTCGACACCCTTCGCGCGATGGGCTTCGACGCGGAACACTTCGGCGGGAATACCTTCATCGTCCGCAGCGCGCCGCCCTACATCGACTATGCCGACATCGGCGCCGTCGTTTCCGGCTACGTGGAGACGCTTTCCGAGGATCCGGATTCCGGCGCGCACTCGGCGGATTTCGTGGACCGGGCGCTCAAACAGATGGCCTGCAAGTCAAGCGTCCGAGGCGGAGACGCCGTCAGCCGCGAAGAAGCCCTGCATCTCCTGTCGGAACTGGAGGAAACCGAAAACCGCTTCTCCTGTCCCCACGGTAGACCCATCGTCGTCTCGATGCCGCGGCGGGAGATCGAACGGCAGTTCAAACGCCTTGGCTTCTGATGTTGTCCACTTCTTTGACTGCTGCTTTTCCGTGCTTTAAAATAATGAATCGATCCAAACCGGAGAGTCGACAATGATGAAATTTTTCCCCATCCTTCTGATGTTCGCCGCGTTCGGCGCGGCATACTCTCAGGAGGCAACCAACGCGCCCGCCGCGCCTGACACCAACGACCGCCGCGGGGAGATCCTCCTGCCGGACGTGAAGCTGTCCATCGAGGACGAGAGCGAGGTTCCTCTTCAGGCCCAGACGAACGCGGTCCTGGACGACGAAAAACTCGACGTCGGAGGACGTACGGACCTTTCGGAGCTGACCAAGACGCACGGAAGCGAGAAATATCTCCTGGATATCGGTAACGAAGAACAGAAGAAGGATCAGTTTTCGCTTTCCACTTTCAACATCTGGTACGGAATGTTCGACAATCTCGACACCGAGCTCACCGTGGGAAAACGCGCAGGAAACGTGAATTACCTGCTATCTTACGACCGCAACCGTTGCGGAGACGCCGGCATCATGGGCAGCAACTGGAACTCGTTTTACAATACCGAGATATCATCCGACAATCTCTCCGCCGATCTCATCTACTTTCTCTCCAACAACGTGGAATTGGATGCGAGTCTCGGATACCAGGACTTCGAGCGCGGTCTTTTCACCAATCGTTTCAATACCACCGAATCCCGGGAATACGTTCCCGTCAAAGTTTCGGCTTCCTGTAACTTCGATGTTTTCTATTCCCTGAAGGGTGAACTTTCCTACCAGTATCTCGATTTTCAACACAAGCTCGCGGACAGTTACGACACGCATAATCTGAACGATGTCACCGCGACTGGAACCTTCGACGCAAGCTGGGGAAGAAACAATTTCCTGAAAGTGGTCGGAGACTATCTTTTCTCATATTACGACACCAATGCTGAACATACCGGCCACCTCGGCGCGCTCGACCGTTTTTTCATCCTGCCGTCTCTGGATATGGAACTGGGCGGCGATATATACGCGACGACGGTCACCAGCTTCTTCTGGTACCCGACGGCAAGCCTGTATTACAAGTATCAGAACATTCTCAACCTTCAGCTCGGTATGACCGGTTCGCGGGACGCCCTGAACATCAACCGCTGGAACGAGACGGAGCAGACTGAATTTTCACCCGGACTGCCCACGGAAAGCTGGCGTTTCCTGATGACTCTCGCCTTCACTCCTGTCCGATATTTCACTCTGCGCGGCGGCGTCTTCTACGATATCCAGTACCATTACGCGTCCACGGTTTACGATTCGTCGACCGACCTTTACGCCTTTCAGGATATGACCAATTTGAACATGGTATCCGCGGAAACAAAACTTGACTTTCTTCCGCTCGACAACACCACGAACACGCTCATGATCACGGCTTCTTACCGCTACCGGATGCCCGACCGCCAGGGACTGCTTTTCCTGCCTCAAAACACCGCCTCTGCGATGCTGAGCTACCGGCAAAACCAGGTCGGGTTCGAGTTCCAGACCAGCTTTTCCTATTCCGACATAATGCTTACCAGCCCCGGCGTTTGGGAACAAGTGAAGCTGCTCTGGGACGCAGGGGTAACCCAATCCCTCAATAAGGACATCTACCTGGAGTTCCAGGTTCGCAACATTCTCAATCAGAATTACTTTGAAAGACCCGGCATCCCGACGGGAGGAATTTCCGTTAACGGAGGCGTCAAATTCCTGCTGTAACCGGCCGGACCGGGGAATGCCTTCGCACCGGATTTCCGAGAAATAACTCCTCGACGTCCGGCAAATCCTTCAATTAATTGTTTCATGAAATTTCAGACGAGAAGATCGCCGGTATAGAAACGCTCGTCGGCTCCATCCCTGCGGAGGGTTACGAAACCTTCGGGGGAAACGTCGACCAGGATTCCTTCCAGAACGGCGCGGCCCGTGTCGATGCGCACGGGATCGCCCAGCCAGCCGAGGTGGGCCTTCCAGGAGGCGAAAACGGCGTCGAAGCCGCCGTTTTCGAGAAGCGTCCGGTAGAACTCGAATCGTTCCAGGATGCGGGCGAGAAGACGGTTACGGTCGGTATCTTCGCCGGAGATTTGCCGGACGGAAACGGCTCGTTCCAGAGAGGGGCTGGAATTCACGTTTACCCCGACGCCCACGATAATGGACTTCGCTCGTCCTTCTTCCGTGATCATCTCGGAGAGAATACCGCTCAGTTTCCGTTTGCCGATGTACACGTCGTTGGGCCACTTGATCCGGAGCGGCGCTTCGGCGGGAAGCAGGTCCTTCACCGCCTGGTGCACGGCAAGACCGGCGTTCATCGTGTATCGGTAAAAATCGGTGACGGGAACGTCCGCGGAAATGGCTATGCTGAAAGTGAGGTCGAGTCCCGGTTCGCTCTCCCACTTCCTCTGCAGCCTGCCCCGGCCGGCGGTCTGACGGTCCGTCACGTAAACGCGATTATTTACGAAACCTTCGGCGGCGTCTTTCTTGGCGATATCGTTGGTGGAGGCGGTTTCCGCAAAGTGCCGGATCTCCCATGGATTCTCAGCGCCATCCGACAGGGCGGAATAATGCCAGTCGACGAGAGACGGAACGATCGTTCGTTCCGGTACCGAAACGATCCGGTAGCCGCGGCGATGGACGGATGCGATTTTGAAACCGGCTTCTTCCAGGTTCTGCACCTGTTTCCAGACCGCTGTCCTCGAAATGCCGAGCCTCCGGGCTATTTCCTCGCCGGAAACGGCGTCTTTCCCGTCCATCAGGATGCGGACCAGATCCTCCATGCTAGAACCAGGAGCCGTTGCGGGCCAGTCCGGCAAGACGGAGCGGATTGGTCGGTCTTCCCCACTTACGCACTTCGAAATGCAGGTGCGGTCCTGTGGAACGCCCGGTATCTCCCACTCTCCCGATGAACTGTCCGGCTTTGACAAAGGCGTCGGGCCGGACGTTGATCGAAGAAAGGTGTCCGTAAACGGTCTCGTACCCGAACTGGTGCCGAAGAATAATGCACCTGCCGTAACCGCCGTACCAACCGGCGTATTCCACCGTGCCTTCTTTTGCTGCGCAAACGGGTGTGCCTTCTTCACCGGCGATATCGATGCCCGCGTGATACCCCGTTCCGCCCGTAAACGGGTCGCGCCGGATGCCGAAGCCGGATGTGAAACGTCCATGGATCGGCTTCTGGAATAGGTAACCCAGCATTTTCGCGCGATCGGCATCGGAAAGCTTCGCTCCGGGAAGAAAGAGCATCGAGCCCTCTTTCATACCGTCGGTATCGAGGTCGTTCGCGTCATGGATGTCATTGGGGGAAATGTTGTATTTTTTCGCGACGGTTTCTATGGAATCGCCCTTTTTGACGGTGTAGAGAATTCCCTCCAGGTTGGGAACAAGGATACGCTGTCCTTCCGAAATGGCATGGGCGTTCTCCATCGTGTTCAGCGACATGATGGTGTCCATCGTAACGCCGAGTTTCTGCGAAATCGCGGAGATGGATTCTCCCTGTTTGACCCGGTAGAAATAGAAACTGAGTTCATTGGTGTTCTTCTCGGAGGGTCCGATGTCGGCGCCTCCGGTCCCGTTCAGGACTTCCCGCGCTTTTGTTTCCCCGATAAAGCTGGAATGCGAATAAACCTGAGAATTCCGGGAAGATCCGAACAGGATCGGAAGAAAAACGGCCATGGAAATGACAGCCAGTATGGAAAAGGTGAACAGCGCTAACTTGACCGTCCGTGGAAGTTGGAATACCTTCCCCTTCTTTTCCCGATCGCTCCGGGCGATCCTTTCGAGGGCCGCGTCTGCTTCCTTCTGAAGCATTTGCAGCCGGCGGGATTTATTTTTGTAGTCTTTCCACATGACTTTCTCCCTGCTCGATACTTTCTATTTTTCGGCCGAACCCGGCGTTTCCTTGATCGCTTCCAGGACCCGGATCACATCGCGGTGCTCGGCCACATCGTGAACCCGCAGCATCATCGCACCGCCTTCGTAAGCGGCCATATGCGCCGCGAGGGTCCCGAAAAGCCTGCCTTCCGTCGGAACCGGTTTCCCGGTGCCGCCCAGGATCGCTCCGACCATCGTTTTGCGGGACGCTCCGACGAGCACCGGCAGGCCCCACTTACGGAAGGCCGGGATGTTCCGGAGGATTTCCAGGTTGTGAGCCATTGTTTTTCCAAAGCCGATTCCCGGATCGATGATAAGCCGAGCCCGGACGATACCCTGCCGGACAGAAAAGCGCACCCTTTCATCGAAAAAGGAAACCAGTTCGGGGATCAGATCGCGGTACTGGGGATTCTTCTGCATGGTGCCGGGTTCGCCCTGCATATGCATCAGTACCACCGCCGCGCCCGACTTCGCCGCCACTCCGGCCATCGCGGGGTCATGACGGAGCGCCGAGATATCGTTAATGATGTGCGCGCCGGCAGACAATGCGGCTTCCATGACCGAAGCCTTCACCGTGTCCACCGAGATCACGGCGTCGAGTTCGCGCGCGATGCGTTCCACGAGCGGAACGACACGGTCGGCTTCCTGCTCCGCCGAGACGCTTTCCGCACCGGGCCTGGAGGATTCCCCGCCCACGTCGATAACCATAGCACCGTCCCGGACGATTTTCTCGGCGCGACGGAAGGATTCGTCCGGAGTCAGATACCTGCCTCCGTCGAAAAAAGAATCTTCCGTCACGTTCAGCACTCCCCAGAGTAGGGGCCGGTCGCACGGAATTTTCTTTCCGCCGGGAAGAACCATTTCCCGGAGAGGATTTGCCGTTCCTTCCGCCATTGCCTGGATTTGCATCGCGAATTCCCGGGATTCTTCGCCGCCGAGGGAATCGATTCCCAGGGCCAGTTCCAAGAACGAATCCGCCGAACCTTCAAGGGCAAGCCCCCGGGGATGGTTATTATCCTCTGACGAAGAAGGCAAGTAACCGGCGCCGATGGAAAGGGTATGCGCCCGATCGCTGATCGCTCCGGCGAGGTCGGGAGAAACTCCGTCGATGATTGCACGGACAAGGATTTTTCCGGAAGTGGTCCGTTTACCCTTTCCAAGCGGTAACCAGGAATGACGGATTTCCACAGGATAGACTGTCATCGATTATTCCCTTACACGATATACTACATAGTCATAAATCAGCCATTGATTGGCATGGTTTTTGTAAAGATAGAAATCGTACCGGTGAACGTACGATGTGTTCCGGACCTTGTATTCCACCTCAGCCGTCACCTGCGCCTTGTCCTGCTTGATGACCGTTTCCTGGATCTCGTACCGGAGAATCCGGTCCTGCCAGTAGGTGGTCAGGTAACGCCGGAATTCGTCCACCACCTCGAGCTTGTATCTGCCGCTGCGGGCACTGTCCCAGGCCTTGTAGTAGGTTTCGAAACTGCGGATCAACCTTTCCGCATCGATATGTGAAAGGAAGCGAGTCCAGTCCTTCTTCATTTTTGCGTCCAGAAAATCGACGATGGCGTCGTAGGGCGGAAGGGCTTTGGCCTGCTCGATGGCTTCGCTCTGCCTTTGATCTTCTTCCTTCTGCTTGATTTCCACGACGGCAGGCGGCTTCAGGAGAATCTTGTAGTCGAATGATTCCACCCGGGTTTCCGGTTTGTCGGGATCGGGCATGAAAACGCCTTTCAGATAGTAATAGCCGGGTTCCCGGATATCGAACCACTCCGATACGTCCACCTTGCGGGAGAAGGACTCGCCGGGCATAAGCCGCACCTCGCGGAAGTCTCCGGCGCTGGAACGGTGTTCCTTTTTTTCGACCTGAAAGCGGTCCTGGAGAGGAATTTCTTCATTCCTGGGGGTACGCATGACGAAAAAGAAGGTTTCATAGACGAGAGAGGATATCTTGAAGCGAACTTCCTGATCCGAGACATTGATGACGTTCAGCGTGACCTGGACGGGTTCGTTCAGCCGGAAAGACTGGGTGTAAAACTGCAGCTCCACCTGGACGCCGGAACGGTTTACCTGTACTTCCGCCGCGGCCTGCCCGCCGTCGTCTTCAAACACGCCTTCCTGTTCGCGTTCAATTCCGGTGTACGTGTCTCCCCGGTCCTTGTTTTCCGCCCACGCGTTTACTGCTAAAACCGCCGTCAGCAGGATGATGATCGTCCGTTTCACATTCCACCTCGCTCGGGAACGCTCTCTCCCGTTAGCATATCGGCAGAAACCGGGGTTTCTTTTAGCGGTGGAGAGTTCAGGCCAGAACTTCCCGGACGAAAGCGGCGACGTTTTCCGCAAGTTCCTTCGGATCGCCGGCATTCTTGAGCAGCAGTTTCACCACCGCGCTTCCGATGATCACGCCGTCGGCTACCGCGGCGAGGCGCCGGTAACTTTCGCGGTTGGAAACGCCAAATCCCCCGAAGACGGGCTTCCCGGACGTTTTCCGCACCGCGGCGAGTCTATCGAGGGACGCCTGAGGAATATCCGCACGGGCACCAGTCGTACCGAACAGATTGACGAAATAAATGAAACTTCCCGTTTCTTCGGCGATATCCTTCACGCGGGCGTCCTTCGTGTTCGGAAAAACGAGAAGCACCGGATCCAGACCGGCTTCCTTCTCCCTGCGGAATAATTCCCGCCCTTCGCCCAGAGCAAGATCGGGAAGAATGGAGCCCGTGACGCCCGATTCCACCGAGCGGCGGATGAAACGATCCTCGCCGTAACTGAAAATGGGCGAGTAGTAGCTCATCAGGTAAAGCGGCGTCCGGATTTTTCCCCGCAGCGATGCGGTCATTTCGAAGATGCCGTCGAGGTTCGTTCCGAGTTCCAGCGATTTCAGCGAAGCCTCGGCGATGACGGGACCGTCTGCGACAGGGTCGGTATAAGGTACACCCAGCTCGATCGCGCCGACTTCCGTATCCTGAAGCTTCAGGATGATCTCCCGGGTGGCCTCCATCGAGGGATAACCCGCCGTGACATATACCACGAGATTTTTCCTGCCGAAATCCATCCGCGCCATAGCCGTCTCCTTCACTACTTTCATTCCGGAACAACTCTTCACTCAATGAAGGCTTTGATTATAAAACAGAAAGCAAAAATCCGCAAAATCCGCCCGATACCGTCACGCGAGCGCCGCGTGCATAACCTCTTCCTTTTCGGCTATCGCGAAATAATCCACAATGTCCTCCATCCGGATAAATTCCTTCCCGGCGTAATAATCGAATACCCCGCGCACGCGCCGTATATCTTCCATCGTATCTACCGTCACGCGAAGATCGGGCGCGTAAAAAAGACCGGTGGAAACAGGTTCCAGCACCTTGAACGAATCGCGGTTTTTGTAGATGAAGGGCGTTACATGTTCCAGATCGTAAGGAGTGCGCGTACAGCGATAAGCCGACTCCAGAGCGTTCCGGTTGATCACCTCCACGCCGGTTCCGAGAGGGATGCCGATGAAGTGCGTCAGGTCGGCCTCGTTGCCGAGGTGGATATCGATCGCCTTGTCGAGGAATTCCGGACATACGAGCGGATTATCGCCCGTGGCGCGTACGATGATTTCGCTCTGATTCTCCCGCGCGGCGAGAACGTAACGCTCCAGAACGTTCTGCTTGCTGCCGATGTAGAAGCGCACCTGCGGATAGGGAGCCAGAGCATCGCGGATGGCCGCTTCGGAATCCTCCGTGGTGGCGAGGATGATACGCCGCGCGTACTGCGACAGCGACAGACGTTCCACGATATGCGCGAGCAGGGGCTTCCCGGCGACGGGCATCACCACTTTCTGCGGCAGACGCTCCGAATCCATTCTCGCCTGGATGATGATGTCGATGGCTTTCTTCATACCAGCCTCCATAATTACATATCCCGATTGACGATGGCGAAAATGGCCGCGTCGTCCACCGGTTTGGATCGATCCTGTTCCGCTTTTTTCCGCTGCACCGAGAGATATTTCGCAAGGGTTCCGATCCGTTTCCATTGGAAGGTGAATAACGAAGCCAGGATCAGACGCAAAAGCCTCGGGGCCCGCTGCACCGTAAACGGGCGGGATACGAGATTATTGAAATGAAAGGAAAGATAATCCGCGTCCTTCAGATTCTCGTCGATATCGGGAAGCGGCTCTCCCACGTAATGCACTTTGAAATTCCTCGCCTGGACTACCCGGCATCCCTCCTTCCAGAGCT
>Ga0326727_10027425_pt1 | contig 10459 bp, 13 predicted proteins | sample MB2enrmetagenome_FD_207643 | JGI IMG/M metagenome (GOLD analysis project Ga0326727, IMG submission 207643) | Lab enriched peat soil microbial communities from McLean, Ithaca, NY, United States - MB29MY | ecosystem: Environmental > Terrestrial > Soil > Wetlands > Peat | place: USA: New York...
TTCAAGGCTGTGGTCAACATAGGATCCCTCCACAGGCAGGGCGCAGGTTCCAACCGCTGTAAAAGCAGGAACACGGTATTTCAGACGAAGTTGCTGTGGGTCCGGAAAGGGTTCCCCAGGCTATCTCTTGGGCAGCGCCGTATTCAGAATGCCGCGCAGTTCGCCCCGTTGCGCCTCGGAAAGCCCGGCGAGGGACAGAACCGAATAAGCGCCGGAATGAAACATCAGGACGATGACGCCTCTCTCCTCGCACCAATAATCGTAGATATTCCAGGCGCTTTTCGATGAGGTTCCCGCTGTATTTTCAGTAGATATGGAGTTCTGCGTAAGGTTGACCGTGTACTGCCCTTTCATGCGGGGATCTTTCCGGTAAAGGTAGCGCAGCCGCATTGGAACAAGCGCTGTCACGATGAGAATCCACACGCCGCCAAGCACCAGAAACGGTCCAACATACACCAGGGAATCGGATAGCTCGGCGCCGCGGTTCGCAGGTACCGCCATCGATGCTTGCTGGACAGGTGGATGATGGACGCCCAGCTGATCCTCGACAGGCTGAACCGCAACGTAAAGCACCATAAGGCAAGCCATGACGAAGATCCAGAATGCAGCTGTCTTCAGGGAGGAGCGTGAAGATGCCTTGCGCTCCAGCCTCCAGGCGTGCCGATACTCCGCCTCACTGACTTTGTAGCTGAATTCCATCTCGGCCAGCCTACCACCGGCCGGCAGTTTTGGCAGTAACCAATACGGGTTATTTGCCATGCCGCCAAAGGCGCGGTGCGATGGCGTAGTTCAATTGCACCAGCACGATAGCCGCAATGCTGACCCAGGTATTGATGGCGCACAGCGCCGCCCCGCCTGCGTAGAGCGACTGCGCAATCACCACCCGCTTGCAGATGCTGGCGCGCACCTCTTCCGGGGTATCCGCTTTGACCAGACCGGCGTGGATCGCGTACTTCCAGCTCCAATAGAGCATTGCGCCGGCCACGAAAATGTTGAACCAGTAAATGCCCAGCGCCGCGCGGTAGGTAATGAATTCGGCCAGCAGCCGCGTGGAGAGCGGCATCATGGTAATGGCAAACAGAAATCCGAGGTGAATCCAGGTCAGGTCGCGCGTGCCCTCCCCGATGTGGTTCAGTTGCGTCTGCTGCCCGGCCCAGAAGATGCCCAGGGTGAGAAAGCTCATCAGGTAAGCAATCCATTGCGGCCCCAGCGCGCCCAGCGCATATACCAGCTCGCGTTCGGTGTGTACCTGGGCAGCCGTGGGAATATGCAGATCCAGGACCAGCAGCGTCATGGCCACGGCAAAGATGCCGTCGCTCAAAGCCGCCAGCCGCTCCACGTTTCGGCCCTGAATGCGGTTGTACAAGGTGTGCATGGCAAGCCTTCCCTCTTCAAGATATCCGCAAATCGCGGTACGCGAAATGCCGGCTACAGATATCTGCGAATGACGGCGCTGAAGCGCGTGTAGAGAAAGGAGACGGCCAGCAGCGCCAGTCCCAGAACGATCAGCGTGGTATAGCGGTCAGAGGGAGAGAGCGCCCACACGTCCATGAGCAGGATTTTGACTACGCTGACCAACAGCAGCGCCAGGCCGGCCAGCCTGTAGCTGCGCTCGCCCACGGCAAGCGCGAAGAGGAATACTCCCAGGGCGAGCAGGCTCCAGGCAATGGTAATGTGGCCGGAACTGAGTTTGACGGCCAACGCCACCACCTGCAGCGCAAAGGCCGCGAAGAAGAACCACTGTTCGGGATATCGCAGGATCAATTCAAGGTCCGGAGGCAACTTCAGCGTCGAACCCGCCCTGAACTCCTGGCCGCGCAGCCTGAAGGCAAAGGGCAGCGCCGCCAGCAGAATAAGCACGGCAACTCCGCAGTGGAACAGCGGCTCTTGCCAGAAGCCCGGAGGAGCCTCCGCGGGAAGATCCAGGAAAAAGGCTCGCCCGAGCACGGCGACCGCCAGCGCCAGCGCCTGCACCAGAAACGCCCTGCGCCCCACCAGCCACGCCAGCGCCAGCAGGATGGTTGCCATCCCCGCCCAGATCGCCGTGACCCAGGCTTCGCCGCCCGGTGCCGGAACCCATTTGGAGGGGAAGCGATAGGCAAACCACAAAGCAATCGAGAGGTTGCCCAGCGCATTTGCGGCCAGACTTGCAATGTGTTCCCGCTGGGTGCAGCGTTCATCATTGCGGGTCCGCTCCAGCAACCAGTAGCCGGCCGCTGCCAGGATCAGGACTTCCAGCAACAGGGAATTGCTCAGGCTGACGCCGCCCACAATAAGCGCGGGCCGGTGCATGTGCTGGGAGTAGCCAAATGTGTCGGGAAGATTGACGGCAAGATAGCGCGCGAATGCGAGCGCCACGAGGAAAAATCCCTGCCACCGCAAGAAGCCCTTCCGGCTCGATCGGCCAACCTCAAAAAGGGCAACGCCCAACAGCGCCCAAAGCGGCGTAAGGGCTGCAACCGGGGAGATATCCGAAGCCGCAAACGCCAGCAGGAGAGTGGCCGCCCACGAATACGCAGGAGCAACATATCCGCGCACACCCTCCGGCACAGTCTTCCGCCGCATACCGAGATAAAGAAGCGCCACTGCGGCGAATAGCGGCGCGTCATAGTCCCACGAGCCGGTGCCTGCCCTGAAGACGTTGCACGGAAACATGCCGAAAAGCGCAGTTACCGCCAGCGCATCCGCCTGCAACGCCAGCGAGACGGTTTTGGCCCAATCCGCCGCCAGCCCCAGCAGGACCACCAGCGCCAGCCAGCCCACCACTACCCACGGCGCAGGCAAGGCAATCCAGAGAGCCGAAGCGGCAGCAGCTACGCCCAGCCAGCTGGTGAGCGGCAAGACCGCACTCTGCCACCCGCCAATGTCGAAATTGGACGAGGGACCGGAGTCGATGCCAGGCAATACGCGTGGATAGATTTCAGCGCGGGTCCAAAAGGCCGCCGCTGCCAGCGCCAGAACCGCAGTCTCCGCCGGATGATGGCTGGGGTCGGGGCTGCTGAGCCGGAACAAAGCAAGCGGCCTGACATGATCGAAGACCAGCACAGTTGCCGACGCCAGGGCCAGCATATCCGCTTCAATCGCCAACAGGGTCGCATGGAACCAGTGCGCGGCGAAGGCCAGCAGCAGGACCAGCGCCAGCCAGCCAATCGGGAGCCAGAGGTCGGGCAGCGCCACCCACAGCGCCGCCGTGGCTGCAGCCGCTCCCAGCCAACTGGTGATGCGCAACGCAAATGCCTCGACATCATGCTCGGCAATCTGCGGCCAGCGGCGCGGATAGACTTCGGCATGGACCCAGTAGAGAACCGCTGCCAGCGCCAGCGCCACGATGAGCGACGTGTGGCGCGCGGGATCGGGAAAATCGAGCCGGAAGAGCAGAAGCGGGAAAACATCGTGAAATGCCAGCACTCCGCCGGTGACCACGCCCGCCAGCAAGCCCAGCCTGCGAAAGACCGGCTCGCCCAGCCGCAGTCCACAGACCGCCAGTACCTGCGCCTCTACCAGCCACAGCACCGGCCAACTCACGCCGTGAAACTTGAACGGGACCGCCGCCACCAGCAGAACCGTCGCAATCGTCGAGAGCACGACAAACGCCTGCCGCCTGCGCGCCCGCACCGTAAAGGCCAGCGCCATCTCGATTGCGCCCAGCGCCGCCAGCGCCCAGAAGGCCCACTCAGGATGCGCAGCCTGAAACTTCAGCAGACCCAGCACTCCGCCGGAATTCAATACCGCCGACAGACTCGACAGATTTTCTTCGCCCTGGTTGAGAGGCGTACGCAGCACATAGGCCAGCCGGAAGATGAGCCAGTAAAGCAGAATGAGCGCCGTGGAAGGCCAGAACTGGGCAAACTCCGCGTGATTCTGCGGCAGCACCTGCGAGAGCCACACCAGGTGAGTAAGGTAGACCGCAACCACGCCCGCCAGTTCCAGCCCCGCCCAGTGGCGCAGCGTGGTCACCACCACCAACCCCAGCGCCAGCAGCGCGCTGGCCGTCAGGCTGAAGACCACAGTCCCGCTTGCCGCCTCAATGTGGCTGGTGAGCAGCGTGGTAAAGCCCAGCAGAAAAGCCAGTCCGGTGACGGTCTGCGACCGGTAGCGCAGCGAATGAGCCACCATGCCCGCGGCCACGATCAGCATCAGCACCAGGTCCTCGGTGAGCGAGGGCAGCACGCGCGCCGCGGGGACGTGATGCATGGCAAAAGTGGTGAAAAAGCCCAGCGCCCATCCACCGCCGATGCACGCGCGCGCAAACACTCGATACGTCGCTTTGCGTTCCAGCCACACGCCCCCGCCCAGCAGCGCGGCGCTCACCGCAAAGCCGCACAGCACCTTGCCCGCCGGGCCCATGGTCTCAAGCTTGTAAGCCAGAAAGAAGGCCAGCCCGACAACCAGAATTACAATGCCCAGCTTGTTCAGCCAGTTGGCGCCCAGCCGCTCTTCCATTGAGAAGGATCGATCCGCCAAAGTCTTCGTGGCGGGCGCTTCCGGGGTAGCGAACCGTGAAGGAATCTCCGCGCTGGGAGTGGGTCGCGGAGTTTCGACCTGCGGCGCCGGTGCCTGCGCTGGAGGTGACGGAGCCGGAGGCGCGCTTGTGGCTGGCGGAATCGGCGCGGCCGCCTCCGCCGGCGAGCGGAATGCCGCGATCTGAGGCGGCTGGGTGTACGCCGCAGCAGCGGACTCTCGCTGCTCATCCTGTTTGAGGGCCGGCGCCGGTTCCGCGAGTATTTGCTGGGCGGGCATTTGCTCGGCGGGCGCAGACGGCACGCTCACAACTTCAACATGGCCCGATATCTGGTCCGGTTGACCTGCCGGCGGCTCGGCCGGCTTGCTTCGCTCGGCTACAAGCCTTTGAAGCTGGGATTCCAGATCGCGCAGCCGGTCATTGAGCCCGGCGATCTCCTCGCGCAGGTCGCGCGCATTGGTTCGCGTCACTACAATTGCCGCTATCGGCAAGATGATGATCGCGAGAAGCAGAAGGATCAGTATGGGGCCGAGAAAGTCCATGCGCGCAGGTTGGCGGAATTATAGCCCTGTCAGGCTTAGCGTGCGATTCAAAGCGCCAACGGGATCCGTTCACAGGCGCGGCCGGTCCGGTTTCCGGGTCAGGTGCCAGATCGCCAGCCCCACCGCCATCGCCGCCAATCCGTACGCCAGCAGAGCGGTATGCCCGGCGTGAATCTTCCAGCCGCGCCAAAGCGCCACGCCGGCGGCCAGCAACATCAGGACGCCTCGAAACTGGTTCATGCGCTCGTCCTTTCCGGTCTTCTTGCCCGGATTCTTCCACCGATTGCCTCGGCTCCGGCGGCCCATCTCATCCTACCGCGATCGCAGCCGGGTTTGACCCCGCCGCCACCGCCTCCCTATCGTGAAGAGGTCGAACGTAGAATTGCTGAAAGGAACGCCTTCATGTCTGATTCCGAGTCACCCGCTGCCGCCCCGCTGAAAAAGACCGCCCTCAACGCCACCCACCGCGCCCTCAAGGCCAAGATGGTGGACTTCGGAGGGTGGGACATGCCGGTCGAATACCCCGGCCCGGGAGGCGGCCTGATTGCGGAGCACATCGCCGTCCGCACCGGCGTGGGCCTGTTCGACGTGAGCCACATGGGCGAGATCCAGTTTCGCGGACCAGGCGCGCTGGCCGCCATCCAGCACATCACCATGAACGATGCGGCGCGCCTCAAGGATGGCCAGGCTCACTACTCAGCCCTGCTCACGCCTGCGGGAACCTTTGTCGACGACATCCTCGTCCACCGACTCAGCGAGAACGACTATCTCCTGGTGGTCAACGCCGGCACCAAGGACAAGGATTATGCCTGGATTCGCCGCCAGGTGGGCACGTGGCCAGGGATCCACATCAGCGACTATTCGGCTTACTATTCGCAACTGGCGCTGCAGGGGCCACGCGCGTTGGAGACGCTCAAAAAGCTGACCAAAGTCGATCTGGCCGCCATCAGGAATTATTGGTTCACCTGGGGCACGGTGGCTGGAATTCCCAATGTGCTCATCGCCCGCACCGGCTACTCTGGCGAGGACGGCTTCGAAGTCTACGTCCCCGCCGACGAGCCAACCACGGTGAAGATGTGGACCGCGTTGATGGAAGCGGGCAGCGAGTTCGGCATTCGTCCCTGCGGGCTGGGCGCGCGCAACACCTTGCGCCTCGAAGCCGGCATGAGTCTCTACGGCCACGAGATTTCAGAAGAGATCAACGTCTTCGAAGCCGGCCTCGAGCGCTGGCTCAAGCTCGACAAGGGCGAATTCATTGGACGCGAGGCGCTGCTGGCCGTGCAAGCCGCGGGCGGGCCGAAGCGCAAGCTCATCGGTCTGGAAATGGTCGACCGCGGGATCGGGCGGGATGGGTACTCCGTACTTTCTTTGGACGGCGAACAGATCGGCGTGGTTACTTCCGGCTCGCCCGCGCCGTTTCTCAAGACCAACATCGCGCTTGCCCTGGTGCCAACAGCCGTAGCCGCTGGTGGCGCTGACGTACTGGTGCAGTGCCGTGCTAATCCAGTGCGGGCAAAGCAGGTGCCGTTGCCGTTTTACAAGCGGGCGAAGAAGTAGTGCGGTTTTCCACCTTTCCGCAATGAGATCGCGGGAACATGGGGCGCCGGGCGCCGAGAATCATGAATTCTGTTGATTTGTGTACACATTTGTGTTCATAATGGGATGTGCTCGATGAAAGAAGTTGAGCTCGAGTTTGAATGGGACGAGGCCAAGGCCAAAAGCAACCTGGAGAAGCACGGGGTCTCGTTCCTGACCGCCGCGGCGATCTTTTCGAACGAGAGATTGGAGCGCGTAGACGACCGCGAAGATTACGGCGAACTTCGCTGGATTGCGCTGGGCCGGGTTGGCATCGAGGTCTACCGCGTTGTCTTCACCTGGCGCAGCGAGAATCTTATCCGCATCGTCAGCGCCCAGAAAGCGGGAAAAGATGAGCAGGAAATCTACTATCGTGAAGCGTTCTCTTGGCGAGATTCAGTCCATGCGTGAGCGCGGCCTTGACAAAACCCGCTCCGATGCCCCCAGTGCGGAGTCCCTCGGCGAGGAGTTCTGGAAGTCAGCGCGCGTGGTCTTGCCGCCCGGAAAGACCTCGGTACATCTGCGTCTGGACAGCGACGTCGTCGAGTGGTTCAAATCGCATGGCAAAGGACATCTCACCCGCATGAATGCGGTCCTTCGCGCCTACGTCGACACGAAGAAGCGTTGCGCCTGAGACCCCAATCTCGGGTCTCCCACCCTTCCGTAAGATTGGGTGCCCCACTCATTATGTAGAGAATCAGCAGAGAGCGAAGCCCTTCACACCTGCATAACTTCCGCTTCCTTCTTGTGCGAAAGCTCTTCCATACGGCGAATCTCTTCGTCGGTCATCTTCTGCACTTCTTCGAGAGCGCGCTTCTCCTCGTCCTCGCCGATCTTCTTGTCCTTGGCCAGCTTCTTCAGGGCCTCGTTGCCGTCGCGGCGAACATTCCTCACTGCGGTCCGGTGTTCCTCGAGCACCTTGTTGATGTGCTTGCAGACCTCGCGGCGCCGCTCCTCGGTCATGGGCGGCACGGGCACGCGCAGCACTTTGCCGTCGGAGATTGGGTTGAAGCCCAGATCGGCGACCTGGATGGCCTTCTCGATCTCTTTCAGGATGGTGGGGTCCCAGGGCGCGATCAGGATCAGTTGCGGCTCGGGCGCCGACACCTGCGCCAGTTGGTTGATGGGCGTGTGGGTGCCGTAGTAGTCCACCTTGACCTGGTCGAGCATGTGTACGCTGGCCCGGCCGGTGCGCGTGGAGGCCAGGCTGGCCTGGAAGGTGGCCACGGCCTGGTCCATCCGCCGCCTCAGGTCGGCGCCGAGATCCTTGAGAGCCGGAATTCCGGCCATAAACGAGAATGCCATCGGTTTCTTCCTCCGTACCGGCAAACTGCCAACGGCTATTCTACTAAAGTCAAGGCCGTGCTACAGTTTCATTATGGAAATCACCATCACCATCCCCGAAGTGCTGGCTTCCAAGGCAAAGTCGAGCGGTCTGCCGCCCGATGTCTACGTCGAGCGGTTGCTCGACAAACTCGCGGCCGCCTCCGCGGGCCGGGATAGAGATCGCGAGCGCCTGCGGGGCACGCTTGCCGACGATTGGGAACACTACCGCGCAACGGGCCTCCATCTGGATGAGGACGAGGTCGATGGATGGCTTGCTCAGCTCGAATGCGGTGAGAACGCCGATCCGCCTGCCCTGCACATTTAGCGATGGCCAACATCGTCTGGACCGGGAATGCTCGCTCCGACCTGCTAAGGTTGCGCGATTTTCTCGCTGGCCAAAGCGTTCCGGCAGCCGCACGCGCGGTGCACACCATTCGCACCGGCCTGAACACCCTCAAGATCGCTCCGGAAGCCGGCAAACCAATTCCCTGGCTGCCCGAGGGATATCGCGAGTGGTTTATTCCGTTCGGGAGCAGCGGCTATCTTGTCTTGTATCGGTATGCTGAAGGCCGGGTCGTGATTCAAGCCCTCCGACATGGGCGAGAGGCGGGCTATCTCAATAAGTGAACCCGGTGGCCCCGCCAGAAGACATGTCCGTATCCTTCACAGCCTCAGATCGAGCGCATCTCTACGCCACCACCGCCATCCCCGTAGACACCGCCTGCTGGTGCGCATGATAGCTTGACCGCACCAGTGGCCCTGACTCGACGTGCCGGAAGCCCATGCTGAGCGCTTCGGTCTTGAGCTCGGCGAACTCGCGCGGCGTGTATAGGCGTGCCATGGGCAAATGGTCGCGGGAGGGGCGCAGATACTGGCCGATGGTGAGAATGTCGCATCCGGCCGCCGCCAGATCGCGGAAGACTTCAAGCAGTTCCGCCGTCTGCTCGCCGAGGCCCACCATCACGCCGGACTTGGTAAGCCCTCTGGGCTTTAGCGCTTTGGAGTAGCGCAGCAACTCGACAGAACGCTCGTAGCGGGCGCCGGAGCGGACCACGCGATAGAGCCGCGGCGCCGTCTCAATGTTGTGGTTCAGCACTTCAGGCTCAGCCTCGACCACGATCCGGATGGCCTCCTGGTTGCCCTGGAAGTCAGGGATGAGCACCTCGACGCGGCAGCCGGGAGCCTGGCGGCGAATCTCGGCGATGACCATGGAAAAGATGCGCGCCCCGCCCACCAGATCGTCGTCGCGATTCACGCTGGTAATCACGGCGTGCTCCAGTCCCAGCGCGGCTACGGCTTCGGCCACGCGGCGCGGCTCGTCCAGGTCGATGGGCTCGGGGCGGCCCTTCGGCACGGCGCAGAATCCGCAGCGCCGCGTGCACAGGTTGCCCAGCATCATGAAGGTCGCGGTCTTGTGGTGCCAGCACTCGCCGATGTTGGGGCACTGCGCGCTCTCGCACACGGTGTTGAGCCCCAGCGAGCGCGCCAGCCGCTTCAGGTCGTGGTAATTCTCGCCCACCGGGGCGCGCGCCTTCAGCCACTCCGGCTTGGGCGCCGGAACCCTCTGCGCCGGTAAAATCTGCACCAATTCCATCACCAGTTAATTGTAGCGGCAGGAAAGCAGGCTGCTCCCAGGTACATGGACGATCAGCCCAGCGCTACACTACACAGGAAAGGAGATAACCTTGAGATCCGACCGTCCATTGATAGCTTCTGCCCTATTTCTGTCCGCCGGCCTGAGTTTGATCTTCGGTTATTGTCATGGGACGGCAGGTTTCAGCGCCGCTGTTCCTCTTTCAGGCTGCTCACTTCAGCTCGATACCACCACCACCGGGCCGGGGGCCCTGGGTGGAGTCGCGCTGACCGGGGCCGGCCTGCTGCTGCTCATCTGGGCCGTGCTGGCAGCCATTGTGGGACAAATAAGCCTGCTGACCAGCAAATCCAGGGAGCCGGAAAAGATTGCGCCTTCGGAAAAGCCTCCCGATTAGGCTTTGCGGGACTCATCTGGAGCCGTACCGAGCTCATGGTAAACGAGATAGAATCTTCCAGGCCCGCCGGCGCGGGCTGCGAACAGATTCCTTCCAAAACTGCATTATGACCATGGTCATTTGACTAGATGACCATAGATATGAATATCCTTTGGTTGCAAGGAAAGCTGCGATGCGGACCATGGGAGCAGGGGAATTCAAGGCCAGGTGCCTGGCCGTGATGGACGAGGTGAATTCCACCGGCGAAGCTGTGGTCATCACCAAGCGGGGCAAGCCCGTGGCCCGGCTTCTGCCCTCGCAGCAGCAGGCGCCGGATGAGGATCCCGATTCGATCTTCGGTTTTATGCAAGGAATGGGGATCGTCGCCGGGGAGATCGTCCCCTCGGAATTCAGCGATGAAGATTGGACACGGATGGAAGACGAGAGGTGGTCCCGATTCGAGCGGGGATCGTCAAGATGATCCTGCTGGACACCCATGTCGTCATCTGGCTCGCGCTCTCTCCAGAGCGCATCTCTCCCGCGGCAGCCGCGGCCATCCGGCAAGCTGCATCGACGGGGGAGATTCC
>Ga0326727_10027426_pt1 | contig 10459 bp, 7 predicted proteins | sample MB2enrmetagenome_FD_207643 | JGI IMG/M metagenome (GOLD analysis project Ga0326727, IMG submission 207643) | Lab enriched peat soil microbial communities from McLean, Ithaca, NY, United States - MB29MY | ecosystem: Environmental > Terrestrial > Soil > Wetlands > Peat | place: USA: New York...
CGCAGCCTATCGACAGGTCTATTTCGCGCCATTTTTACCGCGTCGAGCCGATCAGACTATCCGGCTCGGCGCTTTCCTTTGGATGACAGCCTGTTCCTGCAAGCGCAAAGGCTTTACACTTCTTCGCCTGAATTCGTCGTCTATCCAATTGAACCGGGGGAAGGCTTGATGCTTGCAATCATTGGTGGCAGTGGTTTGTCGCGCTTGTCGATTCTGGAGGTCACGCACCGGCAGGTTGTGCGCACGCCGTATGGCGATCCTTCTTGCGCGCTGACCTTCGGTCGCGTCGGTGGCACCAACGTCGTGTTTATCGCCCGTCATGGCTACGGTCATTCTCTGGCGCCGCATGAAATCAACTTCCGGGCCAATATCTGGGCGTTGAAGCAGCAGAATATCAAGGGAATCATTGCGATCGGCGCGGTCGGCGGCATTCGTGACGATCTGAAACCCGGCGCGATCGCGCTGCCCGATAATCTGATTGATTACACCTGGGGGCGTGATCACACCTATTTCGAAGGCCTGGACAAGCCGGTGGTGCATACCGACTTCACGCATCCGTTTTGCCCCGACCTGCGCAGCCGCGTGCTGGCAGCCGCTCACAAGGTGCCGGTCGAGGTCATCGAAGGCGGTGTCTATGCCTGCACGCAGGGCCCCAGACTGGAAAGCGCCGCCGAAATCAACCGGCTGGAGCGCGACGGCGCCGATATGGTCGGCATGACTTGCATGCCCGAGGCCGCGCTGGCCCGCGAGCTGGATTTGCCTTATGCGCTCCTTGCCGTGGTTGCGAACTATGCGGCCGGACGCGAGGACAGCGGTCATAAAGTCGATTTTTCCTATGCAAGCTCCGTACTGGATTCCGCGATGCAATCGGTGGAGCGCATCGTGCAGCGTGTCTTGCAACCCTGACAGGATTCGGGCAGGGATGCTCAAGTTGCCCCCGCCCGGGCCGATAGAATCTTAATTCAATAGCGTGTGCCATCAAGATGAAAGCATTAATCACCGGCGCTGCCGGCTTTATCGGTAGTCATTTGGCCCAGTTGCTGCAGGCACGGGGCGCCGAGCTTGTCCTGGTCGACGATCTGTCTACCGGGAAACTGGCCAATATCGCTCCCTTGCTTGAGGCGGGGCGATGCCAGTTTCACCAGGTCGATATCCGGGACGCGGAGGCGCTTGCACCGTGTTTCGAAGGCGTTGACCAGGTATTTCACCTGGCTGGACGCGCAGATATCGTGCCGTCGATCGATGATCCGGAAACCTATTTTTCGGTTAACGTGCAGGGCACGCTTAATGTTTTGCAGTCCGCACGACGCCATGGCGTGCGCCGTCTGGTCTATGCCGCTTCTTCGTCGAGCTATGGCATTCCCGATTGCTATCCCACGCCGGAAAGCGCGCCGATTTCGCCCGAGTATCCGTATGCGCTGACCAAGTTCATGGGAGAGGAGCTGGTGCTGCACTGGGGCAAGGTTTATCACCTGCCGGTGGTGTCGTTGCGCCTGTTCAATGTCTATGGACCGCGTTCGCGTACGGCAGGGACCTATGGCGCGGTATTCGGGGTGTTTCTGGCGCAGAAGCTCAAGGGACAGCCGTTTACCGTGGTGGGGGATGGCGAACAGAGCCGAGACTTTACCTATGTGACCGATGTGGCGCGCGCCTTCATGATGGCCGCCGATTCGGAGTTGTGCGGCGAAGTGATGAATGTCGGTAGCGGCGGCCACTACAAGGTGAACCGCCTGATCGAATTGCTGGGCGGCGACAGGGTTTATATCCCCAAGCGTCCCGGCGAGCCGGACTGTACTTTTGCGGATACCGCCAAAATTTCCCGTTTGCTGGGCTGGAAAGCCGAAGTGTCGCTCGAACAGGGCGTGGCCACCATGCTTGAACATATTCACGACTGGCAGGACGCGCCGTTGTGGACGCCAGGCAGCATCGAAGAAGCGACCAAAAGCTGGTTTGACAACCTGGGGAGCAAGGCATGAATAGCGCAACGCTGGCGGCTGCCGCCGACCGTTTCTGTACCTTGCTCGGCAGTGTCGAGTGCAGCGCCGGGGTGACCCCTCTTGCTGCCGATGCCGCGATCGATTCGACGCTGGGCATGCTGCAGGCGGTGCGGCATCGTGGTGGTTCCGTGTTCGTGATCGGGAATGGCGGCAGCGCCGCGGTGGCCGCGCACATCCAGAACGATCTGGTCAACAAAGGGCGGTTGCGTGCGCAGGTGCTGCACGAGCCTTCGCTGATGACCTGTATGAGCAACGACTATGGTTATGATGCCGCCTTTTCACGGCTGGTGGGATTTTACGCCCGTGAAGGCGATCTGCTGATCGCGATCAGCAGCTCAGGACGCTCGCCGAATATCCTGGCCGCGGTGGAAGCTGCCCGTTCGGCGGGGGCCTCCGTGGTGTCGCTTTCCGGTTTCGGCGGCGATAATCCACTGCGAACCCTGGGCGATGTCAATTTCTGGAGTCCATCGCCCGATTACGGTGAAGTGGAAATTTCCCATCTGTTTTTGCTGCATTACATCGCAGATTGTCTGGCGGACCGACCATGACCGAACACAAGATTCATTCCCTTGAAGACCTGGCGGCCATCGTCGCCCAATTGCGTGGCAGCGGCCGTCGTGTGGTGCTGTGTCACGGCACCTTCGATCTGATGCATACCGGCCATATCCGCCATCTGCAAAGCGCGCGCCAGCTGGGTGATGTGCTGGTCGTCACGCTGACCGGCGACCGCTATGTCAGAAAAGGCCCGGGTCGGCCGGTGTTCGGCGAGGATCTGCGTGCGGAAAATCTGGCGGCGCTGGCATGTGTCGATCATGTGGCGATCAATCAGGAAGAAACGGCGCTGAACGTGATCGAGGCGCTGCATCCCGCGCTTTACGTCAAAGGCAGCGATTATGTCGATGCCGCCTCGGATCTGACCGGCAATATCGCCCGTGAAGTCGCCGCGGTGCGGGCACACGGTGGGGATGTGCATTTCACCGACGAGATCACTTTCAGTTCGACTCGCTTGCTGAACGACCATTTCGACGTATTCTCGCCGCAGGCGAGGGATTTTCTGGGCGAGTTCAAACAACAGTACCCGCTCGAAGATTTTATCGAGCGCATCAAGCAGCTGAAATCGCAGCGCGTACTGGTGGTGGGCGACGCCATTCTCGACGAGTATCACTATGTCTCGACGCTGGGTCAGACCGGAAAAGGCAATACCCTGGCGGTGCGCTATCAGTCTGAAGAGCGTTTCGCCGGCGGCTCGATTGCGGTGGCGAACCATATCGCCGGCTTCTGCCGCGAGGTGACCCTGCTGACCGCATTGGGCAAGGAATCCGGCACGCTGGAGTATGTCCGCGATAAATTGCTGCCCAATGTCGAGCTGTGCCATGTCGAGTTTCCCAGTGCGCAAACGCTGATCAAACGCCGTTTTGTCGATCAGGATCTGCAGCGCCTGTTCGAAATTTACTATGGCGGAGAAGAGCCGGACCGAAGTGAACTCGACCGGTTTTTCTGCGCGTGGCTGGCGAAGAATGCATCGGACTACGACACCGTGGTGGTGCCCGACTTCGGCAATGGCATGATCTCGCGCGAAGTGGCGCATGCCATTTCCAAGTATTCGCGCTTCCTTGCGGTCAATACCCAGATCAATAGTGGTAACCGTGGTTATCACGTGATTACGCGCTATCCCCGCGCCGATTTTCTGTGTCTGAACGAACCCGAGGCACGTCTTGCCGCCCATGATCGCCAGTCCCCGCTGGAGATTATCGCCGCCGAACTCAACGACAGGCTGAGCGCGCGTGCGACGGCGATTACCCGGGGTGGCCAGGGAGCCATGCTGGTGTCGGAGCAAAAAACGATGTCGGTGCCTGCACTGTCATCGAAGGTGGTCGACCGTATCGGCGCCGGGGATGCCTTTATGTCGCTGGCCGGTCCGTGCATGGGTGCGGGGCTGCCGCACGATCTGTCCGTGTTCGCCGGCAGTCTTGCCGCGGCGCTCGATGTGCAGATCGTGTGCAACCGCGAGCCGGTCGACCCGGTGCTGTTCTTTAAATATGCCACGACGCTGCTCAAGTAGCAGGGGGCGGGAATCATGGACAAGTTTCTGATCGACAGCCACAAGCTGATTTATCACCCCAAACGGGTGGCGCAATTACTTGAGGTCGGCGACGACTGGGAGCGTGCGCGCTCGGTCTATCCGATTTATCTCGAACTGTCTCCGGTCGGGGCCTGTAACCATCGCTGCACGTTCTGCGCGGTGGATTACATCGGTTACAAGGCCGTCATGCTTGACGAGCGCATGCTGGCCGAGCGGATTCCCGAGATGGGGCGTCTGGGCGTGAAGAGCATCATGTTCGCCGGTGAAGGCGAGCCGCTATTGCACAAGCGCATCAACGAGATTGTCGCGGTGACCAAGGCCAGCGGTATCGATGTGGCGTTCACCACCAATGGCGTGCTGTTGAATCAGCGTTTTGTCGAAGAATCGCTCGACAAGGTGTCGTGGATCAAGGTATCGCTCAATGCCGGCTCGGCGGCGAGCTATGCCCGTATCCATCGCACGAAAGAGCGGGATTTCGGCCGGGTCATCGACAATCTGCGTGCGGCGTCGGACTGGAAGCGCGCGCATGGTCTGGATACCGTGATCGGCGTGCAGTCATTGCTGTTGCCTGAAAATGCACATGAAATGGTTGAGCTGGCTCGCATCTGCCGCGACGAAATCGGCGCCGATTATCTGGTGATCAAGCCTTATTCCCAGCATCTGTTCAGCGAAACCCATGAGTACGAGCAGGTCAATTACCAGGCCTATATGGCGCTGGCGGATGAGCTGGAAGCGATGAATACCGAGACCTTCCAGGTGGTATTCCGCGCGCACACCATGCGCAAGTACCAGGAAGCGCCGGCAACGCGCTATCAGAAATGCCAGTCGACCCCTTTCCTGTGGGGCTATGTGATGGCCGATGGCCGGGTCTACGGCTGCAGTGCCTATCTGCTCGATTCCCGCTTCGAATACGGCAATCTGAACGAACAAAGCTTTCAGGCGATCTGGGAAGGCGAAAAGCGCCGCGAAAACTTCCGCTATGTGCGCCACGATCTGGATATTCACGAGTGCCGCAAGAATTGCCGGATGGACGAGGTCAACCGCTACCTTGACCGCCTGGTGAACCAGAGCGTGCCGCATATCAACTTCATCTAGGCCAGGGCAATGATAGAAGCTTTGTTCCAGTCGATGCTGCGCATCCGCATGGTCGAGGAGGAAATCGCACGACGTTATCCCGAGCAGCAAATGCGCTGCCCGGTGCATTTGTCGATCGGACAGGAAGCCACTGCAGCGGCAATCGGTCTGGCGCTGCGTCCTCAGGATATTGCCGTGTCTACACACCGTTCTCATGCGCATTATCTGGGCAAGGGCGGGGACCTGAATGCCATGATCGCCGAATTGTATGGCAAGGCCAGCGGCTGCTGTGGCGGCCGTGGGGGGTCAATGCATCTGAGCGACGAGCGTGCCGGTTTCCTGGCCAGTACAGCGATCGTGGGAAACAGTATTCCGCTTGGCGTCGGTGTGGCTTTACAGCAGCAACTTTCGGGGGTGGATACGATCAGTTGCGTGTTTCTGGGGGACGGTGCAACCGAAGAGGGGGTTTTCTACGAGTCAGCCAATTTTGCAGCCCTCAGAAAGTTGCCCGTGTTGTTCGTGTGTGAAAACAATCTGTATTCGGTTTATTCGCCGCTTTCAAAGCGTCAGCCTGATACGCGCTCGCTGTGTTCCGTGGCCGAGTCCCTTGGGTTGTCCGCACGTCGGCTTGACGGCAACGATGCGCTGGCGATGTTCGATGAGGCCGCTCAGGCGGTGGCCTCGCTGCGCGCGGGTGAAGGTCCGGTATTTCTCGAATGCATGACTTATCGCTGGCGGGAACACTGTGGTCCGCATTTCGACGATGAGCTGGGTTATCGCCCTCAAGGCGAACTGGCGGCCTGGCAAGGCAGGGACCCGCTGGATACGCTCCTGCAGCGAATGGGGGTGGGCATGGCATACCGTGCTGCGGTTGCCGCACCGATTGCCGAAGAGATTGCGTCTGCATTCGCCGCGGCGGAAGCCGCACCGTTTCCCCTGGAAAATAGCGTGTTCGACGGGATCTATCGTATGGAGTGCGCATCGTGAGCCGCGATCCGACCATTAACGCCGCCGCAGCCATCAACGAGGCCTTGCATCAGGCCATGGCACAGGACGAGCGAGTGATCTGCCTAGGGCTGGGAGTGGACGATCCCAAGGCGATTTTCAATACGACCGCCGGGTTGCAGCAACGCTTTGGTGCCGCGCGCGTGTTCGATACGCCAACCTCTGAAAACGCGATGACCGGTATCGCCATCGGCGCTGCGCTGGCCGGTGCCCGGCCGGTGATGTGTCATCAGCGCCTGGATTTTTTCCTGCTGGCACTGGATCAACTGGTGAATAATGCCGCCAAGTGGCATTACACCTTTGGTCGATCTGTCCCCCTGACCATTCGTCTGATCATGGGGCGCGGCTGGGGGCAGGGGCCAACCCATTCACAAAATCTTCAAGCCTGGTTTGCGCATGTACCGGGATTGAAAGTGGTCATGCCATCGTGTGCGGCGGATGCCAAGGGACTGTTGCTGTCCTCGATTTTCGATGACGATCCGGTGGTGTTTCTTGAACATCGCTGGTTACATTTCGCGCAGGGGGCGGTGCCGGAAGAAGACATTCGCTTGCCGCTGGGCAAAGCCGCCGTGCGCAGGGAGGGCGACGCTGTGACCATCGTGGCGGCGTCTTACATGGTGGTCGAAGCCCTGCATGCCTGTCGTGCGCTTGAGACCGCCGGTATCGAATGCGAGCTGATCGATCTGCGAACGATCAAGCCGCTGGATTGGGATACGGTATTGGCCTCGGTGCGCCGTACGGGACGCTTGCTTGCTCTGGATACCGGTGCGGCAACCGGCTCGGTGGCGGGTGAAATTGTCGCGCGGGTCGCGATGGATTGCTGGGGGGCGCTCAAAGCCGCACCCATGCGTCTTGCACTGCCTGATTGTCCTGAGCCGACCAGCTATGCGCTGACCCGGCGGTTTTATCCAGGGGCGGAAGAGATCGTTGCACATATCGGCCGCATGCTGGGCCTGACCCGGTTGCCTCTGGAGCATCTGCCGGAGCGCCATGTGCACCATGATGTCCCCGGTTCCTGGTTCAGCGGGCCGTTTTGAATTTTCGCCCCGCGTCCAGCGCGGTGCAGGGAGAGCGTAAATGAGCGACGATCATCAAGATCAACACAAAGACGTCAACCGTTTCGGTTGCGAAACCACGACTTCGATTCCGGAGGATGCGCCGTTAAAACGCAACCCGGGCCACAAATTGCGCACGTCCAACGTGATCGTCAATCGAGCCGCTTTGACGGATGAACAGCAATTGCTGGACAGTTACAAGCTGGACAAAATGACCGGGCAGAAAATCCAGTTTTTCAGTTCTGGCAACCAGGTTGGCGTCGTCCGGGTCGCCGAGGACGATGTCGCGCCCTCCGTGCCCAACCAGTTTACCGGCCCGAGTTACCGCAATCCGCCACAACGCTTCCGTTTTGACGGGCACAAGATGATGCATCATCTTGACCGGTTGGCGGCGTGGCAGCGCGGCGAGCGCTTCGCGCCGATCCACATCGACATGGGCCTGACCAAGTTCTGTAACGCCGCATGCATTTATTGCTACGCGGTGGTACAGAACATGACTCAGGGCACCATGATCGGGCGCGATGCGCTGATGCGCTATATCGACGATTGCGGCCGTCTGGGCGTGCGTTCGATCGGTTTTATCGGCGATGGCGAACCCACCCTGAACCCGGCGCTGTACGATGCGGTGGTGCGCGCCAAGGAAGTCGGAATCGACACCTCGATGGCCACCAACGGCCTGATGCTCGATATGAGCCGGGCGCACGATTTGCTCAAGAACATGAGCTGGATCCGTTTTAACCTGTCGGCGGGTGATCGCGATGGCTTCCGCCGTATTCATCAGTCGAAGGAAAAAAATTTCGACGAGCTGGTTGAGACCATCCGCGAACTGGTCCGCATCAAAAAAGAAAACAACTACCCCTGCACCATCGGTCTGCAGATGGTGCTGATTCCCGAGTGCTTCGACCAGGTCTTGTCAGAAGCGCGGCTGGGGGCGGAACTCGGGGTCGATTACTTCGTCATCAAGCACTGTTCGGATTCCGAATACAAGGAAATCGGCATACAGTATGAAGATTATCTGACGATGGCGGATGTGCTTAAAGAAGCCGAAAGCTACTCTACCGCCGACTACGTTGTGCAGGCCAAATGGAACAAGATCAATGCCGCCAGCGAATCCGCCCTGTACAAGGATGGCTATCGAAAGTATGACGTGTGCTACGGCACGCCGTTTCTGTTGCAGATTTCAGGTAATGGCAAAATCTATCCGTGCGGACCGTTCTTTAACAAGGAGCGCTTCTATATCGGCGATCTGCACGAGCAATCTTTCTTCGACATCGTGATGGGCGACCGGTATTGGGCTGTTCATCAGGATGTATCGGAATCGGTCGATGTCCACAAGGATTGTGCGGTCGGGTGTCGGCAGGATTATGTGAACAAATTTTTGTGGGACCTGAAAAATCCACCGGAACATATCAATTTTATTTGAGCCGGGTCGGGTCTCTCTCCTTTTGCAAGATTCAGGCTTGCGCAAGCCATCATGTCCGCGAGAGCGTGCATGATGGCTTTGGTTAATTAAAAACAGAAAACCATAATCACTCGACTAGACTCGGGAGGGTGCATGATCTCCATTGTCATTCCGGCGTATAACTACGCGGAATTTTTGCCTGCGGCCATCGACAGCGTGCTGTCGCAGGGCGTCGATAATATCGACATCCTGGTTTGCGATGATGCTTCTACCGATGATACGCCATCGGTCGTCCTGCGCTATGCCGGCGACAGCCGGGTGCGCTATCACCGCAATCCGGTGAATCTGGGTGCTGTGCCAAATATCAACCAGGCAATGGGCATGGCTCGCGGTGAATATGTCCTGTTGCTTGGGGCGGATGATTATCTTGAGCCGGGTGCACTGGCACTTTTGGCTGCGACGCTGGATGAGCATCCAGAATGCGGATTCGTCTATGGTCGCTACAATATTCTTCAGTCCGATGGAAAGTTGCTTCCGTTATCCCACCCGGGCTGGCTTGACCACAGTTATTTTGGCACGCGTGACGAATTCGCCGATCAATTGCGCTTTGATTGCTATATCAACCTGGGCACGACGTTATTTCGCCGGCGAGTGATTGAAGGTGGGGCCTTTTTCGATACCAGTCTGCAATCCTTGCCGGGTGAGCGCTTTTTCCGCGCGACGGATTGGGAGTTGATGGTGAGGCTGAGCCTGGGGGGGGGCCGCGGCGCCTTTCTCAATCGCCAGATCTCCGTTTTTCGCCAACATGCGGCACAGGCTTCCGGCGTTGACAAGTACGGGATGTCGGGTGTTGCCCTCACTGAGCACATGGTGCTGCTCGAACGCTATCTGACGGTCGAAAATCTGGAGCGTCTCACGGGCAAGATTGCCGATCTCTTTGGTCTGCTTTACGGCAAGTACCGTTTTTATCTGGAACATGGTCACCCGGCTTCAAAGGATATCGACCAGCAGATCCGCAAGCGCTATCAGGCGCTGTGTCATCGTTTTCTGTCCTTGTTGTCGCTGGATGCCTCTTCGGTGGTCCCGCCGGTTCTTGCTTCCGCTCTGGCGGAGGCCACCCGGGTCGAGCCTGCCGATGCGCCGTTTTTCTCTGTGGTTGTGGCGACCTACAAACGGCCGAGGATGTTGCAGGATGCGCTGGCCAGCGTGTTGGAGCAGACCTGTCAGGATTTTGAAATCCTGCTGGTGAACGATGGCGGCGACCTGGTGGAAGCGACGCTCGACTGGGTCGGCCGCGACCCGCGCATTACGTATATCCGCCAGCCGAGCCGCGGTCCGTCCGGTGCGCGTAACGCCGCGCTCAAACTGGCGCGTGGTCGGTATATCGTTTATCTGGACGATGACGACCTGATGCGCGAAGACCATCTGGCGGTATTGAAGCAGTACTTTGAAGGTGCGCCGGAGGCGGTGGTGTATACCGATGCCGAACTCGTGCTGGAAACCATCGAAGGCGGCCTGCGCCGCGAGAGCGGGCGCAAGAATCCCTATCCGCACGACGAATACGATAAAAACCGTCTGCAGATTGCCAACTACATCCCGATCAATACCTTCTCGCACGCGCGGCACTGGCTCGACAAGGTGGGGATGTACGATGAAAGCCTGCGTGCACTGGAAGACTGGGATCTACTGATTCGTCTGTCGCGCGTCACCGATTTTCTGCATGTGCGTCGCACCACGGTTGAAGTGCGTCAGCGGACGACAAAGGGCGATCACCAGACGGCGCGTGAAATCGAACGCATGCGCGAATTGTTCAAGCGCATCTATGCCCGCTACGATGACCTGG
>Ga0326727_10027427_pt1 | contig 10459 bp, 11 predicted proteins | sample MB2enrmetagenome_FD_207643 | JGI IMG/M metagenome (GOLD analysis project Ga0326727, IMG submission 207643) | Lab enriched peat soil microbial communities from McLean, Ithaca, NY, United States - MB29MY | ecosystem: Environmental > Terrestrial > Soil > Wetlands > Peat | place: USA: New York...
AGAACCAAAACCACCGCTGGCGCCCAGGGCCGATCCGGAGAAGGTGCCTCCTCCAGGACCAAACCCTGCACCCGAGGCACCAGCCGTCGCGCCGCCAAAGCCGATATTGGCACTCTGGACGTGAATCTCGGCGGTGCTGAGAGAAATAGCCTTCACCGAAGAGACCGCGGAAGTCAGATCAGGGCGCGCCGCCGGATTGCCGACGCCCTTTGGCCGTCCAGCAAGATGGTCAAATAGTCCGCCCAGCTTTCCGCCGCCGTTCAGCGGGTCATTGGCGGTCGCGCCTGCGCCGCCGTAGTGATTCTGCACGCGCTGCACCAAAGCCGCCGCGGCCGCGCCGGCTGCTTTGTCGCCCATGATCTTGAGCGCCTCCGTCGGGCTTTTGAAAAAGCTGGAGAACTCGGTCGCCATCTTCTCGCGCGCTGCTTTGGCGGACTCCACCAGTTGCGCGTCCTTCAATTGCTCAGCCGCCACCGCACGACGGTTGTAATCGGTCTGCGAGATCTCCTGCTGATTCAGTTCTTCCTGATATTTGCGCAGCCGCTCTTCGTACTCGGTCTCGATCGCTGCCGTCTGATTCTTCTCGGCCGACATCAACTTCGCCCGCGCCTGCGCCTCGATCTGCTCCGTCTCCTCGGCGTTCTTGCGAGATAATTCGGAGGTCTGCTCATTCGCGGTGCCCTGAATGATGCCCGTGGCGCGATTCAGCTCGCCAAGATGCGCCCGGTATTCCGGAGCGCTCGTGTTCTTGCCATAAAGCTTCTCGTAATCCTGGCGGATGGCATCGATCTGCTTTTGCGCATCGGCGCGGATCCGCGCGAAGCCAGAGATCTGGTGCGTGGCGCTTTCATCGGCAAGCTCATTGACCCGCCGCGTGAATTCCTCCTCGGCAGTAAGCACTTCAGCGTGCGTTTGCTTCGTTATTTCGTTCACTGCGGCCAGACGCTGGCCCGGGTTCATCTTCTGGTCCGGATCGTTGTAAATATCGTTGATTTTATTGCGCCCCTCCTGCTCGATGCGCGCGACACCGGTCAGGCCAGCGAGTTGGGTTTGCTCACGCATCTTCGAGATTTCACGGTTTTCGTCCTGCAGCCGCTTCATCTCCTCGTTATGGTATTTGAGGTGAATCGCGTCACGAGCCGCCGCCGAGTCCATGTCCTTGAATTTCAATTCATCGATTGTTGCGGCCTCTTGCGCCCGATTGAGGGCGATGCCGTGCAGCCCGGCCTGGACAGCCTCGGCGCGCAGGTGCGCCAGTTCTTGGGCGTGCTCGCGCTGCAGATTAAAGGACTCAGCGTCGGCCTGCTGCGCCGCGGACATCTCTTTCATTTGAGAATCGGAGAGCTGGCCCGTAGTCCACAGCGAATTCTTTGCTACTGGATTTCCGTAGATGCCCGCGCGTTGGGAGTCGAACCGCGCGTCTTCGCGATCGATTTCAAGCTGCTTCTGCTTCTCGGCCGTGATTTTCGCTTCTCCGCGCAGTCGCGCGTCGCCGGCGTGTTCCAAATCTATTGATGCGAGATTATGCTGGTGTTCCTGCTCGGGAAGGCGCTCTTTTTGAAGCGCGTCAAGCTGTTTCCGCGCATTCACCCCAAGTTCTGCGAACTTGTGAGCGTCGAGTAGATTACCAATCGAATTCGTCCAGAAGCCGCGCGCAGAGGCGTTCTGCTCGGCCAAATCGAGCGCCCTGATGTCCTCGGTAAGGGACTGAATCCTGACGCGCGTGTCCCCAATCGACCGGGTGTTCACGAAATCTTCAGAGCGCGCCTTCATCGCTTCCTGGTTGTATTTTTCTGCAGCAACTGTCAGCGAAAAATAGCTATCCCATAGTCTCTTTGCCCCGTCGATGAGCTGGGTGAATACCATCGCGCCGATTTGAATTGCGCCCAGAGCCACGAGTCCGGTGCCCACAGCAGAGAGGGCCGCCTGCGCGATCTTACTCTGCGACACCAGCTTGACCATGGCGCGAGGCAGCCGAACGCCGAACTCTTCGGTCAACAAGCGCGTTTTTTCGACGCTCGAAAGTGAAGCGGCCCCGGCCGCGTCCATCCCCTGCTTGACGCGCTGGCCGGTGGTCGCGCCGGCCGCGCCCAACTGGCCGAGGCTTTGCGTAACCTTGGAAACCACCTCGCCGGAGTTGCCATCGACGACATTGATCGTGATTTGGACCGCTGAGGTGTCTACTGCCATAGCCTATTTCCTTTTGCGGAACTTGACGCCGCAGCCCGAGCATTCCACGCCGAAGCGGTTGAGTTGTCGAGCGCCACACGCACTACAAGCTGGGTGGCGTCCTTCGAATGCGCTGCGAGCGCGCGCCAGCGCCAGCAGCCCGCTCACCTCGAATGCGGCCAGGTCTCGGGCCGTGAAGCCGATGCCTGCCTTTTGTTCCGCATCCAGGCGCAGCAGATGCAGCCCAAACTCGTAGTAGCCAGGAGAGAGCGTGCGCGGCGGGATCTGAAAGGCCATCCGCTCGCGCGTCTCCTCGTTTGCCCCAACCGACTCGCGCTCGATGCGGGAGCGCACGAGATCCTGCTCGAAGATCTCTTCGAGAGCCATTCGCACGCCTTCCGTATCATGGACGACATCAATCATTGTCCTCACTGAGGTTTGCGGCGGCCGGGGAGAAAAGAACGTCGGCTGCAGCAACCTTGTGGTAGGTGTCCATCTCGGCAACGATTGTGTCGTGATCCGCGCCCAGTTCCACGCCGTTCACCTGGTAGCCCTCCACGCTCACAATCAGCTCGTCGTAGAGTTCTACCAGCGTCGGCTGGGGTCCCATCCACAGCGTCTTCGCCTTGCGTGAGCCGCCAACGATGCGCGAGCGGCTGGAGTCGCGCGAGAAGCGGCGCTGCTGCTCGCCGTTGGGCGTCTTGAAGCGGTGGCAGAGCCCGCGATACTTCTGCATGACGCCGTTTTCGTCCGCGCTCCATACGGCGTTGAGGTAGACGGCCTCGACGCCCAGCATGATCGGCTCGTCGTTGGAAGCCTCGGCGCGCTCCACGCTCACAATCGTGTTGCCGACGGCCAGGCGGTGCGACAAGGGCAGCAGCGCCTGCCAACCGGCCGCGGCCGTTATTGGCGATCCGTCCGCTGTAGCGTAGCCCTGGGCGTCGATCAGGCTCGTCTCCACCAATTCAAGGCGCGCCGAACTGGAGTCGAAGCTGTCCACCCGCTTGCCCATCTGGTTTTCTGAGGTTGAGACGATGCCGTCGAAGTAGCGCATCCACTGTTTCTTGACGATGCGCGCAAGTGCAAGCCGGTACTGTTTTCCGCGCTCTTCGATCACGATGACGCGGGGTGTTGCAAGCTCGATAGATGCCATAGAGAGTCCTTCTTTCGCTTGGAATGGGATTTGTGTTGTCGCTCTGCAGGGTGAAGGACCCTGTACTGCCTGAGGCTCGCGGAGTGGGGCGACGCCTCCCCGCGGCGAAGTGGGGCCGCGGGTACTACAGGAAAAAGGGGGCGCGCCGCCTTGGTTGAACGCGCCCTTGGAGAAACCTCGTTATGCGCCCATAAGGTAGGCCGGTACGGAGTTGATCACCTGGAGGGAGATCGCCGCAACGCCGGCGACCTGGTAGCAGGTGGTTTCGTCCGCCTCAAGCTGCCAGACTTCCATATCGCCGTCGAAGCCGAGCTTGGTCGTCTTGAGGTGGACCTGAGGAATCGAGATCTGAAGCTGCGCGGACGCTCCCGAGTTGACGGTCAGCGTGTAGGCCGACGCCGTGTCGTTTTCATGCAGCGTATATACGTCATCCACACTCTTTGCCGCGATGGTGGTCGTGAGCGAAAACTTGGGGCTTCCCTTGCGAACGAAGATGCCATATTGACCTCCGCCCGGCGCTTTGTGCACCGCGAGCTGGTTATCCAGCTTCAAGGTAGTGCTCATGTGGCGGCCAACAAAGGATGCCGGGGCACCCACTGGGCCGAAGGACAGCGCGGCGTCGGAGCCGAGAATATACGATTCGGCGGCAAGCGCGGGCAGAGCGGCCATGGCGCCGATAATCTGCCGCCCAGTGCCGATCATCGTCATCTCCGCCATGATCGCGCCGATATCGTTGATGGTGAACGTAGCGTCGTTGACGCACATGTCCGGGCATTTGTACTTGAGGTCGGCGGTGTCCTCGTGATATGTCGTCGTAGGCACGGCGCTGCGCGTGGACTCGTCGAAGGCGAAGGTATGTGTGTAGGGCGATGCCACGCCGGTAACGGTTTCCTTGCCCATCAGGAAGGCGGGGATCCAGCCGGCGATCCACGGCGCCAGTTCAGCCTTGAATCCCGAGAACTTGGTATCGAAGCTGGTGACCTGGCCACCGGTGGCAAAGGCCGTGCCCTTGCCTGCGTAGTCGATATCCGAGCGGCGCGTGGGGGCCAGCTCCACAATAGCGCCGCCATCGAAGCGCTGCCTCTGGGTGAGCGCGGCATCAGCCAGGGCCGTGTTCCACGCAAGCTGGCGATTCGTGCTCAACACCAGGTTCCGTAGAGATTTCGGTTGCGATTCAAAATTGAATGGTCCAGGCATGGCTATTTGCTTCCTTTCGAGGCGACTGTTTTGGTTTGCACGGCGGTTGCGGTGTCCCCGGTTGGCTGCACATTCTGAGCACCCGTAGCATCTGCGTCGGCCTCGGCCGGAGCGATCTCGAAGATCGGTTCGCCGCGGAACAATTCCTTCGACAACACGCGGCTCCATTCGCTGGTGAGGACGCGGGTTGAAGCCCCGGGCGTGAATTTGTAGGACAAATGCGCGTTGGTAATCTGGAGAGAGCCATCCGCGCCCACCATCGCAACACCTGCCGCGCTGAGCTGTACATCGACGAAATCGGATTGAGCGGTTGCCATATTCGGTCCTCACTGCCCCGGCTGGGCGTTCGCCCCGCTAAACTGGGCGATTCCCTTGACGAGCACTACGATTGAAAACAGTTGATCCACCGGTCCCTCTTCGGACGCCACGAGGGACACGCTCTTCATCTCGATCGGCATCGTCTTCGACCCATCGGCCAACACCAGGCGCGCGCCGGCGAGCTGATCCTGGACGGTGGCCACCAGCACCAGAGTCTGTCTGCGCTCATCGGCCTTCGAACGAAGCGACGACTCAAAACAGAGCATCTCGAACGGAAGGCCTCCCTCGTACGTCAGGCGCTGATTGTCGTGCAGATTCTCGTACTCTGCGCCGGCGAAGCGTACGCGGACTGACGGCGGCTGCAACACCAGGCGTCCATCGTCGTCGAAATCCTTGTCGCCCAGGGAATCGATGTTGACCTTCGTCCCGTAGGCCGCGGCCAGGTTGGAATTCAGAAGCGCCAGCAGGGCAGCTTCGACGTAGTCGATGCGAAAAGACGAACTCACTGCGCACCGTCCAGTCCGGCCTGTTGCTTTGCCTTGTTCACGTAACGGACCACGATGCCACGGATCCGCTTGGGGTCCTCGGGCCGGAACACGAGATACGGCCGCGGCGGAATGTTCTGGTGGCGCTCATGCGCGCTCACATTGCTCATATTGCGCGGCCCGATGCGCCTGATTTTTTCCGTGACCAGGTTGCGCGGCCCGGTGAGTTTGGTTCGGAGCGTTGGACGCCTGTGGCCCTCCAGCGCTGGGCCTTCGAGCCGCGTGGTTGCGTAGCCCGGCCCTTGGAGGCGGGTGCGGCTTCCGGAAAACTGCGTCTCCAGGCGCCCATGCTCGCCGACCTTGATCGTGGCCTCAACCTGCGCTTTCGTCTGGGGACCGATCGCGACCTGGCGATCGCGCGAGCCGAACTGGTGAACAGCTGCGTACTTCAGCACGGTCCCTATCACCACGCCGTTCCCCTGGGCCGCGTAGGTGATGGAATTCAACAACGTGCCTTTGCCGATCAGCAGCTTGTGGCCAGGCCCGTAGCGCTTTGGATCGCGCTTGATGGTGTTCGGCGAAAGGGGAACCCAGGAGCTTGCCGGCGAACCCTGCTCCCGGAAAGTGCGCCGGATCGAGACGAGCTGCGATGCGCCGATTTCCCGCATCAGCTCATAGTGCTGCTGCAGCGAGAGGCGGAACTTGCCCAGCGCTACCACCACGCGACTGTCGTCGACCTTGATTATTTCCGTCGCCATCGCCTACATCCCGTACCAGTTTGGAAAAGTTCCACCACGCTCGTCGCGGTCGCTGCCCGTGTATCCGTCCAGGTTGCGGTCACTGAAGCGTTCCGGCTTGCGGGTGATCACTGCTTCCCCAGACCCCAACTGCGCCTGTTGCGCCGTCACCGGCTGATCGAGCGATGCCTTTCCAGCCGAAATGTCCTTCAGAAAGCCGATGGCTTGATCAAAGCGCTGCTGGACCGTATCGCTGACGCGTGTCTCGCGCCGCCGGCTAAACAGCAAATAAAGAGTGATATCCAGAACCAGTGCCTTCACATCGTCGGATTGCTGCAGCGGAGTGACATACCGCTGCCGGCAGTAGCTTTCCACCCGACCCGACGCCTCTTCGAGCGCTGCGTTGACAACGTCCGAATTCACCTCTCCGGTGAATGCGTCGTCGGTCAGCTCGACAAGGTCCTTCTGCGTAAGCCGCAGGGGAACAAGATCGTCCTGGGTCGCGTAGGCCACGGCTTATTTCGCTTCCTCGCTGCTCGGCTCTGTATAGGCCGCGATGACATTCAACGCCAGGAGCGCTTCGGCCTGGTCGTCGGTCAGATCAATCTGCTCGCCGCGCTTGTAGGGCTCGTTATCGTGCGAAACCGGATGCAGCACGATGTACGTTGCTGTCGGCTCCTCGGGCGCGGCTTGCACAGCGGCTTCAATCGCAGCCTGAACCACTGGCGCGACTGCCTTCGCCCGCTTTGCCGCTGCATTCCTGGCCTGATTCTTTGGCATCGAAGTGCTCCCAGATAAGGTGTGAGGCCCAAGCGTTCCGCGCCCGGGCCCCCAGTTGCGATGGTGAAGGTTTAGGCGACCGCGTTGGCGAAGAGGTAGCCGGCTTCAGGGGCGGTGATGTTCTCGGTCGAATACCAGTCCACGCCCAGCAGATCGGCCTTGGCCGTCGCGTCCGGATGCCGCGCGATGATCACGCCGTAACCGTCGATGGTCAACGGAGCATCAGTCCAGACAAAGCTCTTGCCGAAGCTGACATCCTTCGGAGCTACCTGGCCCTCTGCGCCGATCACCCCCGCGTTCATCACCGAAGGCGCCACGTAGGCGAGAATGGCGTTCTTGCCCCAGAGGAAGCTCTGAGTGCCGTCGCCGTTGTCTTTGATACTGGCGGCCACGACAACCTTGTCCACGCCAAAGACCGTCGCTAGTTCCTGCGGTCCGATGACGCCCACCTGTGTGTACTTGAAGCGGTCCACAATCAGCGGATGGTTGCGCACCATCTTGTAGACGTCATACCCGAGCACCAGCAGGTTCGCCGGCGATCCGGTCGTAATGACGGCCTCCTTCGCCGTTTCGACAGCGGTAATCGGATTCGAGTTCACATAATCCGACCACTGCGAACCGCCCGCGAGCGTTATGGTGTTGTTCCCATAATTGGCCGGGGTGGTTGCCAGCACGGCGGCGCGTGCCTGGCGGTCAAGCATCAGCTTGGTCTGCAGCAGCTCCACAGTGGTCTGATTCAGATCGCCGATCGTGTACGACTTTTTCTCTTCGTCGGCAACCACAGCACTCAGCGCGTGGCTGGGGCAGAAGTAGCTGTTCGTCGAGAGCTTAAAGCTGGTGCGCTCAGAAGGCGATCCAGGAGCGCGCAGCGTGTTGTTGGTGAGCTGCTGGGCTTCGCGGCCGAACACCCAGTAGCGATCGGTCTGGCGGAGCACTGGCAGACGCGGAAACAGCAGGTCTGTCACGTCCTGATTGTTGCGATAGCCCTTCGCGTAGTTCGAAAGGGCCATGTCTAACCGCCCGGTTAAGGGCAGAACCACGGAAGTTGCCATTGCTTCAGCTCCTCAAAGCGAGAATGTCCGGCGCGCATCGGCGCAACGGAGTTGTGTTACTTGACAGATGGGACGAAGTCGATAATGAACTCGTCGCCGATAACCAAGGCGCTCGATTGCGCGCGTCCGGCGATTTCTTCGCCCGAACCCGCAGCGCCCACGGCGGGAATAAATCGCGAGGTAGCATCCGCCTTCACGTACTGGCCCGCGGCAATCACCGCGCCGGCGATCGCCACCGTCTCGCCGTCCTGGACGACAGGGAAAGCATCGCCCACATTTGTGCCGGCAACGGGCACATCGCCCGCAACCCCGATCACGCGCGTGTTTAGGACGGCGATCAACTTGCCGCCATCGTCGGCCACACCCTGGCCTACCGCATAGCCGCGCAAAATGCCGGCCGTCTCGGCCACTCGGGTGCGGATCTCGGGAATCCCAACGGGCCCCATCACTCGCATTGTCATGACTCAAATCCTCTCTTGGATCAATTTGCCCTCGGGCTTCCGCCTGGCGCTATTCCCGAGGTCCTACACTGCCCTAGGGCTTACTGCGATCACGCCCACCAGGGTCCGGGCTCTGAGATCTCGCTAGACCGCTCCCGCCGTACTGGCGCCCGGTTTCGAGGGTTTCCAGTCTTCGGCCTTGAGTTCCTTGAACGCGTCGTTGTAAGAGATCTTCTTTTCCTTGGCGCGCTGTTTCACGGCCTCGTCAAAGAGGATGGACTCAGGATCGACGCCTTCCTTGAAGACCGGCGCGCCCGGCACTCCCGAGATTGAGAGAGCACCCTCAGGCACGATCTTGCCCAGACCGTCGAGTACGTCGGCGAAAAGCTGCAGTGCATCCTTCTTCTGCTTCTTGTCGCCTTCGCCGAATTCGACCTCAACGATGTCGGCGGTGCTCAGCGCGTGGAAGAGCTGCGGAACCCCCATGTGTTCGTAAGCTGGCAGCCAACGCTTGTTGGCCTTCAGCGACGCGATAGCGTCCTTGGCGCGTTGCGAAAGTCCAGCCAGTGTCTGCGTTTTCTTGTATTCCGCAAACTGGTTCTCGACGGCTTCACGCTTTTCGCGTTCCGTCTTCAGGTCATCGGCAAACTTCGCCTCGGTTTTCTTCTGTTCGGCGAGGATCAGATCCTTGATGCGATCTTCGCTGAATGCGGGCTGCGGAGCAGGAGCGCCACCCAGCAATTCCCGCAATGCCTCTTTTACCCTGTCCGCGATGGACTTGGTATCGTCTGCCATTGTGTTCTCCTCGTCGAAATCAATTGATTGAAATTCCGCCTGGCTAAATGCAGCGTCCGCCAGACCCTTCACTTCCGGAACATCAGCGCCCAGAAAGCCCAGATGCCGCAAACCATATTTCCCGTCAGCGGACGTGTAGAGCGCCACAGACCGCTTTTTATAACGCCCAGCAAGGACGCTCTCACGGAATGCGGGTTCAACCTGGTGGAGCTTCGCCATCAGCGTGCCGGCTACGTTCTTCAGCTTCGACACCCACGCGTAGGCGGGAGCGCCGCTTGCGACCTTCGGATGGCCCAAAACCACCGGGGCTTCATGTTTCGCAGGATCGTAGTTGTCAGCGATCTGCTGGACGTCAGCTTCCGAGTAGTTGCCTTTTTCGCCGTAATTGCCTGCACGGAAGATCTCCATCCACGGCGTTTCATCGTCGGGATGCTGAGGGTTCGCAGAGTAGGAAGGTTCGGCCACGAGCTAAATCTATAGGCCGGGAGATATGTATCGTGGGCCAGATGAGAAGCTGGTCAGAGCGGGTATAACTGAAATACTTAGGCCGCGGAGAGAAGGCAACGGCGGCGGAAACCGCGTATTTATGCGGCCATCAGGCTATTGAAGTCCGTCTGCTCAAGTTCCAGCAGGGTGAGCGGCTTGGCGGCGAGCCGTTCGATGCCGCCCTCGGAGCAGCCCGGATCAATCTCCAGAGCTTCCTCTTCGGTAAGGGGGACCACAGAACAGCGGCAGTTGAAATCCCAAGGTGGATAAATCTTACGCCATACTGGATCGATCGCGCGAGCAATGAAGCCGTCGATCTCCGCATGACCTGGCCGCACATGCATATCACCTACCGTCCAATACTGCCAGAACGGAAGCGCCTCCATCATGTGCGGTTCCTGCATCTGTTCCAAGCGGCCAGCGGAATACGCCTTGGCTGTGTTGGTGTGAAAGACGGTGTCCAGCTCGAATGCGGTCAGCTCGTCCACACCGGCGTCCGTGGTGATTTGGCGGACTTGCTTTTCAAAGTCGGCGCGCGTTCCACCATGCGTCACGCTTTCGGCCAGGGCATCGCGCACCTTGCCAATCACGCGCTGATCGTTGACGCCGGCCACCGTAAAGGCGTCACTGCGATATTGCCGCGTGAGGCCGTCGAAGACTTCTCTCGTGACCGGAGTCAGTCCCCGCAGAAACTCGATAGCTCCGGTTGAGGGAAGATCAAAGGAGAAGCCAACATCGAAGCTGGCTTTGTCAGGGTCCTCGGCGAAGGTGTGGATCAGGTGCGATCCAGTAGCCATCCGGATCGGCCGGCGCGTCTTCGCCAGCCCCACGCGCACGATGTGCAGAC
>Ga0326727_10027430_pt1 | contig 10458 bp, 10 predicted proteins | sample MB2enrmetagenome_FD_207643 | JGI IMG/M metagenome (GOLD analysis project Ga0326727, IMG submission 207643) | Lab enriched peat soil microbial communities from McLean, Ithaca, NY, United States - MB29MY | ecosystem: Environmental > Terrestrial > Soil > Wetlands > Peat | place: USA: New York...
TTCTCCACGCGCTTGACGGTGCCCTTTATCAAGAGCCTGCGGCCCGACCTGCTCTGGCACTGGTGGCCCAGCACCGTGCCGCATCTCGGATTCCTGGCCTTTCTGCCCTTCATCGCCGTGGCCGTCTTTGTGCTCATCGGTTCCTCCAACGCCGTGAACCTGACCGACGGCCTGGACGGGCTGGCCATCGGCTGCACCATCGTCGCCGCCAGCGCGCTGGCCCTGCTCACCTACGTCAGCGGCCATGTGGTCTTTGCCGACTATCTCGAACTCCAGCGCATGCCCATGGTCGGCGAACTCACCATCTTCTGCGGGTCCATGGTGGGCGCCTCCATCGGTTTTCTCTGGTACAACGCCCATCCCGCCGAGGTCTTCATGGGCGACGTGGGCTCCCTGGCCTTGGGCGGCGCCATCGGCACGGTTGCCATTATCATCCGCCAGGAGCTCCTGCTCCCCTTCATCGGCGGCATCTTCATCCTGGAAGCCCTCTCCGTGATTCTGCAAGTGGGCAGTTACAAGCTCCGCAACAAGAAGCGTATCTTCAAGATGGCGCCGCTCCACCACCATTTCGAGCAATCCGGCTGGAGCGAATCCAAGATCATCGTCCGCTTCTGGATCAGCGCCCTGGTGTTTGCACTGTTTGCACTCACCACCTTGAAACTCCGTTAGAGAAGCTCGGCGAGATGCACAATGAGAGAAGCGCGCCGCCGAGCCTGAGGACAAGACCCCATGATGGAACTCAAAGGCAAAAAGGTCCTGGTCGTGGGACTGGGGAAATCCGGCCTGGCCGCGGCGTTGTTCCTGCGCCGCCGCGGAGCACAGGTCACCGTCTCCGATGTGCGCAGCGCCGAGGCCCTGGCCAAGGACATTCCCGCCCTTCTCGAGGAGGGCATCATGGTGGAGACCGGCGGGCACGGCCTGCTCACCTTTCGCCGCCAGGATCTGATTGTGGTCAGCCCCGGCGTGCCCCTCGATACCCCCGAATTGGCCCAGGTGAAGAGATTTGGGCTCCCGGTCATCGGCGAGCTGGAGCTGGCCGCGCGCTTTCTCAAGGGCAGCATGGTGGCCATTACCGGCTCCAACGGGAAAACCACCACCACAGCGCTGGTCGGAGACATCCTTGCCGCGGCCGGCCTGCCCACCCTGGTGGGAGGCAATATAGGAGTCCCGGTGGTCGCGCTCATCGACGACAGCACGGACCAGACCTGGTCGGTGCTTGAAGTCTCCAGCTTTCAGCTTGAAAGCACTGACCTCTTCCACCCCAGGATCTCCGTGATTCTGAACATCACGCCCGATCACCTCGACCGGCACGGCAACTTCGAGAACTACGCCCGCGCCAAGGAGCGAATCTTCGCCGCCCAGGATGAAAACGACTTCCTGGTGTTGAACGCCGACAATGCCCGCGCTGCCGAGGCCGCACCCCGCTCCGCCGCCAGGGTCTATTGGTTTTCCATCGAGCATCCGGTCGAGCAAGGCGCATGGGTCGAGGACGGATACGTGGTCTACCGGCCGGCCCAGGACGCGGCCGTCGAAAAGGTCATGCCCTTGAGCGGCATCCCGCTCAAAGGCGAGCACAACGTCGAGAATGTGCTGGCGGCGGTTTGCGCCTCCTGGCTGGCCGGCGCGCCGGCAGAAGCGATTCGCCGCGCTGTCGAGGCCTTCCATGCGGTCGAGCACCGGCTGGAGTATGTAGCCACCATCAACAGCGTCGAGTTCTACAATGACTCCAAGGCCACCAACGTGGACGCAACCGCCAAAGCCGTCGCCGCCTTCCCATCCGGCATTCACCTCATCCTGGGCGGCAAGGACAAAGGTTCCGACTACTACCAGCTTGCCCCGCTCCTGCGCGCCCGGGCCCGCGCCATTTACACCATCGGCTCGGCCGCGGCCAAGATCGAGTCGCAACTGCGGGGGGTGGTTCCGATCCACTCCTGCGAGACCCTCGACAAGGCGGTCAGAGCGGCTGCCTCCGCGACCCACCCGGGCGACGTGGTGCTGCTTGCCCCGGCCTGCTCCAGCTTCGACCAATTCGAAAACTACGAACACCGCGGCCGGGTCTTCAAGCAACTCGTCGGCGAGCGCCGGGAGTGGAAGTGATGCCAAAGCGCGTAGGCGTCGACAAGTGGATGTTCTTCACCACCCTGGTGCTCATCGTCGCCGGACTGGTCATGGTCTTCTCCGCCTCGGCCGTGGTGGCCCAGGAGCGCTACCACTCTCCCTACGCCTTGATTGGCAAGCAAGCCCTCTGGGCTTTGGTAGGGGTGGCGGCCCTTCTTGTCTTGATGAATCTCGACTCGGATTTCTTTAAATCGCGCTGGTTCATCTATCCCGCCTTGGCCGTCACTACCTCTTTGCTGGTGCTGGTCTACTTCATGCCCGGCTCCCACAACACCCATCGCTGGATTCGCTTTGGCGGTTTCTTCACCCTCCAGCCCTCTGAAATCGCAAAACCGGTGCTGGTTCTTTTCCTGGCCTGGTTCCTCCACACCCGCCTTCACGCCATGCGCGACTGGAAACGCACTCTGCTGCCCGTTGCCGTCATGCCGCTGCTTCTTGTCGCCCTGGTCGTGGGCCAGCCCGACCTGGGCACCGCCATGGTCCTGGCCGGTGTCACCGCCATGATCCTCATCCTGGCCGGCCTGGACTGGAGGATCCTGCTGGGCGCGTTCTGCGCGGCCCTCCCCGGCCTGGCCGCGCTGCTTGTCTTTGTCCCTTGGCGCCTCCAGCGCATCCTGGTCTTCCTCGACCCCAGCGCCAATCCCCAGGGAGCAGGATTCAACATCAATCAGTCGCTCATCGCCGTGGGAACCGGCGGCCTCACCGGACGCGGCTACATGGAAGGGATGCAAAAGCTCTTTTACCTGCCCGAGGCCTCCACCGACTTCATCTTCGCCAATATCGCCGAGGAACTCGGCTTCATCGGCTCCATCTGCATCGTCCTGCTCTTTGTCTTCCTCGGCATCCGCGGCTTCCGCGCCGCCTTCCGCTGCAAGGACTCCTTCGCCCGCCTGGCAGCCTTCGGCATCGTCACTACCATCCTCCTGCAGGCCTTCTTCAACATCAGCGTGGTCCTCTCGCTGGTGCCCACCAAAGGACTTCCGCTGCCCCTGATCTCCTCCGGCGGAACCTCCCTGTTCTGCACCCTCGCCTCGCTCGGCATCCTCCTCAACATCACCCGGAAGGCAGATTGAACCAGGGCAGTCGCATTTCAATCGGTGAATGGCAGGGGCTAAACAGGCTGCGGAAAAAACTCAATTCCAGCCGCTGTTTTGAAAGGGCACGCCTTCAGTCGTGCCGCAAGCTGCGGAAAAAACTCAATTTCATCCCCTGTTTTGAAAGGGCACGACTTCAGTCGTGCCGCAAGCGATTGAAAAGTAGGATGGGCTTTAGCCCCTGGGGGACGTCTTTCGGGGAGTTCTCCCGCTATTCCCCATTCTTCCTCAGCCTCTAAAGCCCGTACCCTTCGTCCCCCCCATCTTCGAAATGCGATTCCCCTGTCCGGGTAAGCCTCCGGGCAGGCGGTTGTTTCTATTGCTTTAGTTCCCGTTCTTTCCTAAGCTCGATCCATGAAATTGCTCTCCCACGGCGAGCTCGTGCGCATGACCCCGCCAGAGCGCCTCGCCACCATCGCCCTGGACCGGCGCAACGGAATCACCTGGGCGGCTCTGAAGGCCGAGCTTGAGCAGCGCTGCTCGTAGTGTTCCCAGTAATTCTCACTCCACGCGCGCGCCGGGCTGATCGATGCGCAGGACTGGTACGAAAACGAGTCTGCCGGTCTGGGCAGAAGCTTCCGCGCGGCAGTTGATGCCCTGGTCCAGCGTATGAGCGCGGCCCCTCGACAATTCCCCGTGATCTACAAGAACGTGCGCCGCGCCCTGCTCCGCTGCTTTCCCTACGCGCTCATGTTCGTCATCGAGGCGGACGAAACCCTGACCGTCATCGCCTGTTTCCACGGCAGCCGCGATCCCGCGAATTGGCAAAAGAGGGCGTGAAGCCTGCTGCCCGACTCCGTCCCATCCATAAAAACTGGGTGCCCCAGAGCCTGTCCTCAGCGGCGTCGAGGCATCTCGATTCTGAGGCCTGGGAGAGCAAGAATCTACATCGCCGCAGGCCTGGACCGGCAACGGAAGAGAGGCCCCACGAAGCTATGCCGCCAGTTGCTTCGAACCCGCCTGGACCACCCGTTGCGGCAAGCGCGCCAACACGCGGACAGCGGTCACGCAGACAAGCCTGTGCTCCACGAGCGCGGACCTTGCGCGTTCCATATCGACATTCTTCTCGGCCGCAAACTCCGTGCAAACCCGAAAAGATGCTGAGGAACGAGCCTCGATATACTCGCTGAGCCCAAGCTCAAGAGCTCGCTCCAGATCCCTGCAGATGGGGCAACAATCCATACCCGCGCCCCCCTTCCGTTCTGCCGTGCCAACCGTAGCTGAGATGCGGTCGCGGTTCAAAATGTGCCTGAAATCCGGATCGAGGCGATTTGCAAACCGGGCCGGGAATGTTCCCGTGTGAAGTCCTCGACAAAAGTCAGCCTGCTCGCCCATGGCCGGACCGGCTTGACCCAGGAAGGATCGGCTTGATCGGCTTGCCTTGCCGGTCCAAACGTATGTTGGCTCTGGCTCCGGCTCGCGGGTAGACGGTTATTCGCATCGAATTCCTTGAGGAGATTCATCGTAATTCCAATCGTTCGGCTGTGTGCTTGAACGGCGCTCGTCTGGGGCTGAGCTTAGAATGCGGGAGGCGAGAAGGAGAAAATGTGTACTGTATTGATCGTACTCCCGCCACAGACCGCGTGCGGACAGCTTTGCTTTTCTTGGTCCCCATTCGTCGCGCGCCCTTCCAAGGGCGATCCAGCCCGGCCTCTGTAAAATGACCGCAGGCGGGAAGCTCCAGAGTCGAGCTTCTCGGCCACGGGCTCCCTCTTGCAATCGTCACGGAAAGGCATCGATTTGCCAGGCTTGCGTGTCCTCATCGCCGCCGGCGGCACCGGCGGCCACATCATCCCCGCGCTGGCCGTGGCCCGCGAACTGGTCGCCCGCCACAACGCCGAAATCCTCTTCGTCGGCACCGCCCGCGGCATGGAAACCCGCCTCGTGCCGGAAGCCGGATTTCCCCTCCGCCTCATCGATGTCGGCCCGCTCAAGAACGTTTCGCTCGCCACCCGCCTGCGCACCCTCTTCGCCCTGCCCCGCAGCATTGCCGAGTGCATGCGGCTCATCCGCGAGTTCCAGCCGGGCGTGGTCTTCGGCGTCGGCGGGTACGCCTCCGGTCCGGCCATGGCGGCGGCGCTGCGGCTCAGGACGCCCACCATGGCCTTCGAGCCCAACGCCATGCCCGGACTTGCCAACCGGCTGGTGGGCAAGAGGGTAGACGCCGCGGCCGTCAACTTTTCCCCGGCATCCAAGTGGTTTCACCATTGCGAGGTCACCGGTATTCCCGTGCGCCCGGAGTTTTTCACGCTTGAGCCGCCCAGCCCGCTCGAGCCACCCGGGAGGGCCGCGCCGCATTTGCTGGTCTTTGGCGGCTCGCAGGGCGCCCGCATCTTCAATGTTCTCTTGCCGCGGATTCTCGTTGAGCTGCTGGAGGCGGTGCCGGGCCTCACCGTCCTTCACCAAAGCGGCGCGCGCCATGCCCAGTCCACCCAGGCAGCCTATGCGGCCAGCGGCGCCGATCCAAGCCGATGGCAGGTGCGGGCCTTCCTGGACGATATGCCGGCATGTTTTGCCCGCGCACATCTGGTCATGGCGCGAAGCGGGGCATCCACGGTGGCCGAACTGGCTGCCGCCGGCAAGCCTTCTCTGCTGGTTCCCTTTGCCGCCGCCGCCGACCAGCACCAGCGGCGCAATGCCGAGGCCATGGTCGATGCCGGGGCTGCTGCGTTTCTGCTGGAGAAGGATTTGAATCTTCCCGGCAAGCTATTGCAAGCGCTCACAGGGCTGTTGACCTCGCCGAAGCAACTGGCGGCCATGGCCGATGCTGCGCGATCCCAAGCCCATCCCGACGCCGCCGGGCGGATCGCCGGCCGGCTCGCCGCATTGGCGATACCGGAAGGCTCCTGAGCGATCCCTGGACCAAGCCCTCACCCTCCACTTCTTCCCGCATCCTGCGTGGGCTCGCCCCCGGCGTCCCCATAACAAAAAGGCCCGCCTGCCGAAGCAGACGGGCCCTCCCTTCAAAAGCTGCGGAAGTTACCGGTGTCCGCCGCCATGTCCGCCACCGGCATGGCCACCGCCGCCATATCCGCCTCGGGCGCTACCCGCATAACCACCCCTCGCGCCGGCGTAGCCGCCTCTGGCTCCCGCATATCCGCGTGCCCCGCCGGCATAACCGCCGCGTACCGGGTACGGACGATTGCCGCCGTAACCGTATCCTCCTCGGCCGCCGTACCCGCCGCGATAGCCGTACCCACCTCGGTATCCGTATCCGCCGCGGCCCCATCCGCCCCGGCCCCAGCCATGATCCCAACCCCAGTGGTACCACGGCCCGACGCCAATGAACACCCCGCCGTAAAACCACTCCGGCCCGTAATAGCCGTAGGGCGCGCAGTCATAGGGGTAATAGGCATAGTAGCCCCACTCGCACACCGGGGGGCCATAGACCACCGGCGCCGGAACCACTTCAGGGCCCACTCCGACTCCCGCTACGACCTGAGCCTTCGCCGTTCCCGCGAACGTCGGAGCCAGCAGCATTGCAAACAGAACCAGGCAAGTTTTCCGCATCTCATCCTCCTTGTGCTGCCCCGTCCCGCTCGATCCGGACCTGGGACTCGGAGTCGGTCTCCGTCCTCAGCACCTCCGGCCTCTGGGATTCTCTCCGCGGCCGGCTTCTGTTCTCTCAGACAGCATTTCCACCGCGAAGTTGCGGTCGGTCGCAAAAAGAACCGTTCACCGCGATGGAAAGAGCCAGATCTTTGTGCGCCCCCTTGCCGCCAGCCCGGCCCCAGGGCGGAAGCAAACCTCTTCCGCCGTCTCATCGTCCACAAAAAAGCGGCCCCTCCGGATTGGAGAGGCCGCCTTCCTGCAGGCGCTCAGGCAGAGAGCCTACCTGCGGAAGCGTTCGTGTCCGCGATCCCGGTCCAAATGCCGGTCGAGAGCCCGCTCATGCTCAAAGCCGCCGAAGGGTCCCCGTCCGCGCACCGTCCGGAACTCCCACCGTCCCGGAATCCAGTAGCCATCGGCCTGGTAGCCGGCGATCCAGGCATAACCCGGTCCAGGGCAGGGCGGAACATAAGCCACCGGTCCGCGCGCATGAAATCCAAACTCGGCTGCCTGGGCCGTCCCCGCTCCCAGACCCAATCCGCCAGCCACCACCGCCGCACCCAACATCCAGTTCCTCATGCTGCCCATAACCCCTCCGTTTCAGCCGCCGCTCTTCTGGCCGGCCCGGCTTCTTTTCCGGGGGAGGCTTGTCTCTTGCCGCCTCTCCGGCCAAGCCGGTTATGTTCTATGCAAACACTGCCTGTTCAGAAGGTTGCGGCAAGTGAACGAAAATATATTTGCGCAACTTTCCCATAGATCGGTGTTTATGGTGTCGCTTTGATCGGGCCAGAGACCTCCATGGTCAGAGTGTTACAGTTGTACTTTTGCAGTCCATGTTCACCACCTCCCAGCACGCGCACTTCATCGGGATTGGCGGCATCGGCATGAGCGGCATTGCCGAAATCCTGCTCAGCCTGGAGATGAAGGTCTCCGGCTCCGATCTGCGCCGCGGCCCGGTCACCGATCGCCTCGCCCAACTGGGCGCCACGATCTACGAAGGCCATGACGCCGCCAACGTCGCCGGAGCCACAGTGGTGGTCACCAGCTCGGCGGTTTCGGCGTCCAACCCTGAAGTCGTCGAGGCCCACAAGCGCAAGATTCCCGTCATCCAGCGCGCCGAGATGCTGGCCGAGTTGATGCGCCTCAAGTACGGCATCGCCATCGCCGGCATGCACGGCAAAACCACCACCACCTCCATGGTGGCTTCCGTGCTGGCAGCCGGCGGCCTGGACCCCACCGTGGTGGTCGGCGGCCGCGTGGATGCGCTGGGCTCGAACGCCCGCCTCGGCACCACCCAATACCTGGTCGCCGAGGCCGACGAGAGCGACCGCTCCTTCCTCAAGCTCTCGCCCATCCTGGCCGTGGTCACCAATCTCGACCGCGAGCACATGGACTGCTACCGCGACATGGCCGACGTGGAACGCGCCTTTCTGGACTTCATGGACAAGGTGCCTTTTTACGGCGCCGTGACTGCCTGCCTGGACAATCCTCCGCTGGCCGGAATTCTGCCCCGCGCCCGCCGCCGCGTCTTCACCTACGGCCTCGCTGCCCAGTCCGACTTCCGCTTGGAATTCCTTGACGCCGTCCCGGCCGTCTCCGGCCCGGTTCGCTTTGCGCGTTTTCAGGTGCACACCGCCCAGGGGCCGCTGGGGCCCTTCGAGCTCCATGTCCCAGGGCGTCACAATGTGCTCAACGCCACTGCCGCCGTGGCCATTGCCCGCCAGCTAGAGGTCTCCGCGGAAAAGATCGCCGAGGGCCTCAGTCACTTCCGCGGCGTCGATCGCCGCTTCCAGCACCGGGGCCAGGCACGCGGCGTCACCGTGGTGGACGACTACGGCCACCATCCCACCGAGATTCGCGCCACCCTGGCCGCGGCCCGCGAGTTCGGCCACCAACGCGTTCATGTGGTCTTCCAGCCCCACCGGTTCTCCCGCACCCTTGACCTTTTGGATGAGTTTGCAGGCGCATTTACCGATGCGGACACGGTCGTCGTGCTGCCCATCTACGCGGCCAGCGAGGAGCCCATCCCCGGCGTGACGGCCGAGCGGCTCGCCGCCCGCATCCAGGGGCCGGCCGTTCAGTATCTTCCGGATTTCTCCTCTGCCGTGGCCGCGGTTGCCGCCCAAGCCCGCGAAGGCGACCTCATCCTCACCCTCGGCGCAGGCAACGTCAGCCAGTTAGGCCCCCAGATCCTGGCCGCGCTGGAGGCGGCCTGATCATCCTTGTGGATCTTGACTTGTCCTTTTCCCGATTTCCGGGTATATTGCTGGGAATAACTCGGAGACAGTCATGGGAAGCAGCTCTCAAGCGCGTGCGCTCAAGAATTACCGCAAGCGGCTCAATCAGCGCGGAATGGCGCGGTTCGAGGTCCTGGGACTCTCGGCGGACCGCGAGTTAATCCGGTCTCTGGCCCGGAGGTTGGCGGAGAATGGCCCTGAGGCCACTGAAATTCGCGCCTCCATGCATTGCAAACTCATTGCCGGCCCGCCCAAGACGGGCGGCATCCTCGCCGCGCTGCGCCGCTCGCCGCTGGTTGGCGCCGGCCTCAACCTCGCTCGTCCGCGGATCGATCCTCGCAGGGTTGACCTATGACCCGCTACCTGCTTGACACCAACATTATTAGCAACGTTACGAAGCCTGCCCCCTCTGAGCCGCTTATTGCCTGGATGGCGCGGCAGGCGGACGAGGATCTTTACATTGCCTCGCTCGTTGTTGCCGAAGTCTGGTGCGGGATTCTCGATAAGCCTGCGGGAAAGAAGCGTGCTCAGTTGGAGAGCTGGTTCAAGGGGCCGGAAGGCCCGCAAGCGCTCTTTGCCGGCCGGGTTCTCCCTTTCGACGAGCAGGCCGGACTGGTCTGGGCGCGCCGGATGGCCGAGGGCGCGAAAGCCGGGCGGCCACGCAGCCCACTCGACATGATTCTCGCTGCCGTAGCGGAAGCGAACGGTTGCGTGGTCGTCACCGACAACGAGCGGGACTTCACCGGCCTGAAGTTCGTCAATCCGATGCGAACTGGAAAAACGTAACCCGTGACGCGGGGTGCCCAAGGCTTCGATTCCCAGTGCATTTATCGAGCCAGGCGCGATTCTTTTTCGTTTTCAGTGCTTGCCTTTCCCCGCACCACGATAGTCCGTGGCGGCTGCCGCTCACTTGCCAATGGCCACCTGATCCCTGATCCCTCTTCACGTCCCCCGGTAACGCCCCGGATTCCCCTCTCAACCCCCATGGAAAAACTCCGTGGCGCGGCGCTATAGTGAAAGCTGGCGACTCTCACGACCTGCTCAGGCGTGACGACTCAAAGCAGGAACACAACCCGTCTCCTTCCATGGGAGGATGAAGCGCCCGCGGAGCCTCGCTTTCGGCGCGTCCCCCAGGTCGTGCCCCCATCCGGGCGGGTCGTGTCGGCCACGCCCACGGAGAGGGCCGAAGCGGACTCCAAGGGTTCCTCGCGTCCTGGCGGTTCACGCATCCAAAGAAGGCAGCCGGCGAGCGTTTTAGGGCGGATCGTTCTCGGTCTATGCGCCTTCACTCTTCTGGGCGGTTTGGCCACGGCCGGCGTTCTCGTCAAGAACTATATTGTGCGCGACCCTCGCTTCCGCATTGCCGGGACCGGCAATATTCAGGCCGACGGGCTCACGGAAGTCACCCGCGCCCAAATGCTGCCGGTCTTCGGCGAAGACATCGGGCGCAACATCTTCTT
>Ga0326727_10027431_pt1 | contig 10457 bp, 8 predicted proteins | sample MB2enrmetagenome_FD_207643 | JGI IMG/M metagenome (GOLD analysis project Ga0326727, IMG submission 207643) | Lab enriched peat soil microbial communities from McLean, Ithaca, NY, United States - MB29MY | ecosystem: Environmental > Terrestrial > Soil > Wetlands > Peat | place: USA: New York...
GGGGAGAAGAACAGTTTCAGGGCATTTTCATGCACTTTAAACGCAATTTCCTGCGGGATTTTTATCTGACGATTGACAAGAAAGAGTTGCCGCTGGAAACGGTAAAATGTAAACCGAGTGTAATCAAGCTGCCGAAGACACCCGATATTGAAAGCATCTTCCAGTCCATGATTCCCTATTTCGACTCGAAAGTGGAACCTGCAAAAGAACTGATGGACCTTAAACTACAGGAAGGAATTTATGTATTGCTGAACATAGATAAGCGATTTTATCCTGCTCTGTTCGATTTTACGGAGCCGTGGAAAATAGATATTCTCGATTATATGGATGAGAATTATATGTACGACCTTTCGGTAGAAGAGATTGCCGGCTTTACAGGACGTAGTTTGGCTACCTTCAAACGGGATTTTAAAAAAATAAGTCCGCTTTCTCCCCAAAAGTGGCTGATCGATAAGCGGCTGAAAGTGGCGTACGATAAAATACGGAACGAAAACAGGAAGGTCTCCGATGTCTATCTCGAAGTCGGATTCAAAAACCTGTCTCACTTTTCATCCGCTTTCAAAAAACAGTTCGGATACGCACCAAGCAGATAAAATTGAGCCATTTAGCAAAGTGGGGGTATTGGGAAAGTAAGTTCTATTACGAATTGTCAAAACAAATACAACTCATCAATTATGCGCAAAAGCAAACTTCTCCAATGGATATTACTTATCGTGCTCACTATACATTTTGTTAAAAGATAAAAGCATACTGCTTCATTAAAATACGCACAAAGAAAAACCACTGAAAGAGATCCATTTAGTGGCTTTTTCTTAGTACTTTAACCTGTATTCTTTCGGAGTAAATCCCGTTCCATTTTTAAATAACCGGCTGAAATGCTGGGGATGCTTGAATCCTAATTCATATGCTATTTCGCTAAGGGATTTACTCGTATCGAACACTCTTTCTTTTGCAATATCGATCAATTTCGACTGGATGTGTTCCTGTGCCGTTTTTCCTGTATTTTTCTTTATCAAATCCCCTAGATAGTTTGACGACAAGTAAAGTTGATCTGCGCAATATCGTACTGAGGGTAATCCTATCGTTTGCGGTTTATCCGATTGGAAATAGTTATCCAGCAATTTTTCAAATCTTTCCAATATGCCTTTGTTCTCATTGTCCCGCGTGATGAATTGCCTGTCATAAAATCTCACACAGTAATTGAGGAGCAATTCAATATTGGTCACGATCAAAGTTTTGCTGTGCTTGTCGATGGAATGTCGCAATTCAAAATCAATTTTGTTAAGGCTTTCGAGCACAACTTGCCGCTCCTGCTCCGACAGGTGCAGGGCTTCGTTCACCTCATACGAAAAGAAGGTATAATCCATCATGTGATGTCCCAATGAAGTGCCGTGGATCAGGTCGGGATGAAACAACAAGGCCCAGCCCTGAGGTTGATAATACTCACTTTCGTTGTTAATGCCCACGACCTGACCCGGAGCCAGAAATACCAACGTTTCCTCCTGATAATCATATATTTTCCTTCCATATCGTATATCACCACATTTTACATCCTTCAGAAAAATGGCATAAAAGCCCAGATGCATCATCATATATTGTTGCAATGGCGCTTTCGAACAATCAATCACACTCACCAACGGATGAAATGTCTCTTGTCCCATCAACGCATTATATTGCCCCACACTATCAAGTTTCAATATCTTTTCCATCGTCATTCTTCTTTTTTTATTCATACAAATATAATGCGCTAATTTTAGATATACTACGTGAATAATGCGAATCCGTAAAATTGGTACAAACTTCCGTAATCCGTATAAAAGCTTATTGGATAAATTGGGGATCTTTGCATCGTAATAACAAACAAATAAAACAATATGAAGAAAGTAGAGAACATATTATTAATCAATACCCATCTAACCTATGCTAATTGGTCAGAGGGAGCATTAAACAATGCATTTATTCAAACCGCTAAAGATTTTTTTGTCTCTAAATCAATTCAGGTTTTAGAGACCAAGATTGAAGATGGATATAATCCTGAAGAAGAAGTAGAAAAACACATGGAGGCGGATATTGTAATTCTGCAAATGCCGGTAAACTGGTTTGGCGCACCGTGGATTTACAAAAAATATGTGGACGAAGTATTCAATAGCGGATTGCTTAGCGAAAAATTCCTTACCGGTGACGGAAGAACAAGAAAAGACCCGTCGAAACAATATGGAAGCGGAGGAAACATGGAGGGCAAAAAGTTTATGGTTTGTGCCACTTGGAATGCACCTGCCGAAGCTTTTGATAACCCTGATCAACAGTTGCTTCAGGGTAAAAGTACGGCAGATCTATTACTCAACATTACCGCTAACTACAGTTTTTGCGGATATGAGATATTGCCAGGATATAACTGTTTCGACATTTTCAAAAGCGGGGATATTACGAAAGACCTTGAATACTATCCGACTCACTTGGCTAAGGTTTGCAATTTATAAAACTTAGCTAAACCGATTTACTTATATTAATCACTCTTTCTTTTGCTATGGATGTTTTCAAAAAGCAGTTCGGATACGCGCCGAGCAGATAAAAATTGAGCCGTGAAGCAAAATTGTTTGAGCCGCAGGGAAAACCATTCACTGCGGCTTTCTTTTTACTTTTGCATCGTATCAATAGGGGAAGGTTGAGGCAAAAAAAATACTCAGGAGGATTAAAATTGGAGCAGGTATCTTTAACAACAAAGTTCTTTTCAAACAGGGATTTATTCAAATTGTTTCTGCCGTTAGTCATAGAGCAGTTTTTAGAGTATCTAGTAGGACTGGCTGACTCAATAATGGTGGCAAATGTGAGCGAATCAGCAGTTTCCGGTGTATCTTTGGTTGATTTTGTAATGGCACTGTTCATCAGTTTGTTTGCAGCATTATCAACCGGAGGGGCGGTTATTGCCGGACAGTATCTGGGCAAGGGGCAAACCGACAAATCGCGGGAGGCGGCTAATCAACTGATATGGTTTGCCGGAGCCGTATCTGTCATAATTATGATGCTGGTTTATGTGGCAAAACCGTTAATATTGAATGGTTTGTTCGGGAGGATTACCGATGATGTCCGCGGGGATGCGAATACGTACCTGATGATTACGGCATTATCTATTCCATTTCTGGCTCTCTATAATGCCGGTGCAGCAGTATTCCGGACAATGGGTAATTCAAAACTACCGATGAAGGTGATGTTGGCAATGAATATTGCTCATGCGGCTGGGAATGCAGTACTGATCTACGGATTCCATTACGGAGTGGAGGGAGTGGCAATACCGACATTGCTATCGCGTATAGCTGCAGCGGTTATTATTATTGCTCTGGCATTCGACAGAAAACGGACGTTGTATTTGATGAAGAGTTTAAAGCATAAATTCGATTTGTCGATGTTGAAAAAAATATTGGGTATTGGCATTCCCTACGGACTGGAAAACGGATTGTTTTATTTTGGAAGAATTGTCGTACTCAGCCTTGTTGCAACGTTTGGAACGGCAGCAATTGCCGCCAATGCGGTATCGGGAACAATCGTTATGTTTCAGGCATTACCGGGTTTGGCAATCGGTCTGGGCATGACTGTCGTGATCTCACGATGTATAGGTGCCGGAGATTATACGCAGGCCAGATATTATACTAAAAAGATCATGAAAATCGTGTATCTGGCTCAGATCGTAAGTTGTACAGTGGTACTTGCTTTGCTTTCGTCCATATTGCATGTATACGGATTATCAGAGATGGCAACGTCTCTAACCACGAAAATCGTTTGGTGTCATGGAATATTTATGGTCTTTATCTGGCCGCTTGCTTACACGTTGCCCGTAACATTCCGTGCGGCAGGAGATGCCAGATTTCCGATGGTCATAGGCAGTTTATCCATGTTGTTCTGTCGTATAGCACTGGCTTATCTGCTCGGTATTTATTTCCACATGGGAATGTTCGGTACCTGGGTGGCAATGTTTATCGACTGGATTGTAAAAGCAATCATTTTCATTTATCGGTACATAAGCGGGAAATGGGTACGATTCCGGGTTATATAAATCATTCAAAGAAGTAAATCTTGTTGCTAAATACAGGAACAAGAATCATCACATTAAAGATTGCATTATGAAGTACAAAGAATTGGCAAAAACAGGAGAGAAACTATCGGTAGTCGGTTTAGGCTGCATGGGTATGAGTGCTGCTTACGGTACACCGGACGACACGGAGAGTGTAGCAACATTACAATATGCGCTGGATCTTGGAATCAACTTTTGGGATACGGCAGATGTTTATGGTAATGGCGCAAACGAGGAACTGATTTCAAAAGTGCTTGTTCCCAACAGGAATAAGATTTTTATCGCAACTAAGTTCGGATTTCGTGTCAGAGGTGGCAAGGGAGATGTATTTGTTGGTGGCGAAACCTATGTGGATGCTTCTCCGAAGTGGATGAAACAGGCAGTGGAAAATAGTCTGAAGCGTCTGAAGATAGATGTGATCGATCTTTATTATGCTCACCGTGTCGACCCGAATGTTCCGGTAGAAGAAACAGTCGGAGCAATGGCTGAACTGGTAAAGGAAGGGAAAGTCCGCTATCTCGGATTAAGCGAGTGTACTCCCGGAGATTTGAAAAAAGCGCATGCCGTTCACCCGATTACCGCGGTACAAAGCGAATATTCGTTGCTTACCCGTGACGTTGAGAAGGAGATACTGCCATTGGCCAAAGAGTTGGGAATTACTTTTGTCCCGTTTGCTCCGCTGGGTCGCGGTTTGATTACCGATAAGCTGGATGTAAGCTCACTGGCTTCTACCGATTTCAGAGCAAACCTGCCACGATACCAGGGCGAATATCTGGATAACAATCAAAAGCTGATGGTTGAATTTGCCGGATTTGCTGAAAGTAAGAGCTGTTCACCGGCCCAGTTAGCTATTGCCTGGGTGATTGCACAGAGCGACAATATTATCCCGATTCCCGGAACAAAGCGGCGGAAATACCTGGAAGAAAATGCAGATGTGGCAGATGTAGAACTGACGGGCCATGATTTGAATGCAATTCAGGCGATTGTGGATAAATATCCCAATGTAGGTCCACGTTACAGCGCCCGTGAAAATAAATTCGTTAAAAAATAAGATGGGGCAAATTTATGAATGATAATCCCTTTTCGGATTCTTCGAATTGGGGGGAGAATAAAGTAATAACAAACACAAATAAACCAGAAACAACATGTTTAATTTTGATTTTTACAATCCTACACGGATTTTCTTTGGAAAAGACAGACTGGACAATATAGATAAATTTGTTCCGGCAAACGCTAAGGTATTGATCACTTTCGGTGGTGGAAGCGCTAAGAGAAGCGGGCTGATCGATAAAGTGAAGGCCAATCTCGGCAACCGGAAAGTTTTCGAATTCGGTGGTATCGAACCCAATCCCCGCTACGAAACTGCGATGAAAGCGGCAGAGGTGGTTCGCACCGAAAACATCGATTTCATCATGGCCGTTGGCGGTGGTTCTGTTATTGACGGAACCAAATTCATCGCTCTGGCATCGCATTACAAAGGCGATGCAACCGATCTGCTCAAATACGGCTTTGCACAGATTACTCCGGATGTGGTAGAAAAAGTAGTACCCTTCGGTGTGGTGCTGACCTTGCCTGCTACCGGTTCAGAAATGAACAACGGCGCCGTTATCAGCTACAATCATGGTAAATTTCCGGTAATGAGTGAGATGGTTTATCCTGAGTTTTCTATTCTCGATCCTACCTACACATTTACTCTGCCGGAAAAACAGGTGGCTAATGGAGTGGTAGATGCCTTTGTGCATACCACTGAGCAATACATCACCTTTCCGGTAGATGCACGAGTGCAGGATCGTATGGCTGAAGGTATTTTACAAACGTTGATCGAAATTGGTAAGACTACCATAGAAGAGCCGGAAAATTACGATGCCCGGGCCAATCACGTTTGGGCTGCAACTATGGCGCTGAATGGCATTATTGCCGTAGGTGTGCCTCAGGACTGGGCTACACACATGATCGGACATGAGTTGACAGCAGCGTTTGGCATTGACCACGGTCAGACACTTGCCATTGTTTACCCGGCTCTTTTGGCTGAAATGAAAGAGCAAAAAGGTGCAAAATTGGTTCAATATGCCGAACGCGTTTGGGGTATTACCACAGGTAGTGACGATGAGAAAATTGATTTGGCCATCGCGAAAACCCGTGAGTTTTTCGAAAGCCTGGGCATCAAAACTCACCTGTCGGAGTATGGTGTGAAAGCAGAACAAATAGCCGACGTGGTTGCTCAACTCGAAGCACATGGCATGACAGCCCTTTCTGAAACAGGTAAAATTACCCTGGAAGTAAGTCGTAAAATTCTTGAGAATGCTTTGTAACTACTAAATAATGGAAACAAAACAAGAAGCATTTAATAATATTTTTCCGCAGGGCGAGGAGTTTAAGAGTGATAATTTCACTGGCAAAGTATGGTTGCACTGGTTGGTAGAGAAGGACAATGTTTTCAATTGTCCGATGGCGAACGTGACTTTCGAACCGGGTTGCCGGAACAACTGGCACAAGCATCCGGGCGGACAGTTGCTGTTGGTAACTGCCGGTGAAGGATATTATCAGGAAGAAGGCAAGCCCATTCAGTTGCTCCGACCCGGTAATGTGGTGAAAATCGCTCCGGGCGTAAAGCATTGGCATGGAGCTACTGCGGATAGTTGGCTCGCTCATATCGCGGTGGAGGTGAATGCGAATGCCGGAGCTGCCCGGTGGTTGGAGCGGGTGAGCGATGTCGATTACCATAGCTATGAACAGGCGTGTAAATCGTTCAATGAATCCGGGCTTACTGAGGCTGCTATTCGGAACCACGAGGAGATTTTCCCCGGATACAAATCAAAAATCAAAGATACAGACCCCGAACTGATCGAGGTGTTCGATAATTTTGCCTTCGATGAAGTAATCGGTTATGGCAATTTAGACACCCGTACCCGTTTAATGATGATTCTGGCTTCGACCATTGCCAGTCAGGCACAGTTCGAATATCGTGCCATGTTGGGAGCAGCTCTCAATGTCGGCGTTACTCCGGTCGAATGCAAGGAGATTTTGTATCAGTCGGTTCCGTATGTAGGTATTGCCAAGGTGATTGATTTTATCCATATCACAAATGATGTATTCACACAGCGTGGGTTGAAACTGCCGTTGGAAAGACAATCCACCACCACGCCGGAAACCCGCATGGCAAAAGGACTGGCTTTACAGAAAGAGATTTTCGGAGAGATGATTGACAATATGTACAAACAATCACCGGCCAATCAGCTTCATATTCAAGAGTTTTTATCAGACAATTGCTTCGGCGATTACCTGACCCGAACCGGATTAAACGTCAAAACCCGCGAACTGCTGACTTACTCCATGCTCATCAGTATGGGTGGGGCGGAATCGCAGGTAAAAGGTCACATTGTGGGTAATGTCAATGTTGGCAACGATAAGATAACGCTGTTGAGTGTCACCACACAACTGTTGCCTTATATCGGCTATCCGCGCACCCTGAACGCCTTGAAATGTTTGAATGAAGTGATTCCTGAATAAAATTATAAACACGGGAAAAAGATGGAAACTAAAATTATAAAAGCATCAAATGTGCCTATGCAAAAAGTAATATTGAATAACGGCGTGGAAATGCCCATTTTAGGATTCGGCGTTTTCCAAATGACAAATACCGAAGACTGTACAAGAAGCGTGCTTGATGCGATACAAGCGGGCTATCGGTTGATCGATACCGCAGCTTCGTACGGAAATGAAGAAGCTGTTGGTAACGCCATCAAGAACAGTGGTGTGCCCAGAGAAGAACTCTTTATTACCACCAAACTCTGGCTTCAACATACCGGATACGAAAAAACCAAGAAAGCTTTTGAAAGATCGTTGAAGAGGCTACAATTAGATTATCTGGACTTGTACCTGATTCATCAACCGTATGGAGATGTTCACGGTTCGTGGCGAGCCATGGAAGAGTTGTATCATGAAGGCAAGATTAGAGCGATTGGTGTCAGTAATTTTCATCCTGATCGTATCATGGATTTGATTATTTTCAATAAAATAGTCCCGGCAATAAATCAGGTTGAGACACATCCTTTCAATCAACAAATTGAAAACCAGAAATTCATGAAGGAAAATAGCGTTCAGATCGAATCCTGGGGGCCGTTTGCGGAAGGTAAGAATGATATTTTCAAGAATGAACTGTTAGTTTCCATTGCCGGAAAACACACAAAAACCGTTGCTCAGGTGATTCTCCGATGGCTCACGCAACGAGGCATAGTGGCTATTCCAAAATCGATTCGAAAAGAACGGATTGTCGAGAATTTCAATATCTTCGATTTTGAACTGAGTGCAGAAGACATGGATGCGATTGTGTCGCTCGATACCAGAAAAAGTTTGTTTTTCGACCATCGTGATCCGGAAATGGTGAAGTGGTTAGGACTTAGAAAATTGGATGTATAGATTCTGTAGAATAAAAATAAACACATGAAACGAACATGACAAAAATCATTATTTTTAACACAAAAGGGGGTGATTAAATTGTCTTTGCTCTTTATTCTAAATTTAAACACGTGAAAACAAGAAAATTAGGAAACAGCGGGCTGGAAGTGTCCGCCCTCGGACTCGGTTGCATGGGCATGAGCTTTGCTTATGGTACTATCCCCGATAAAAAAGAAATGATAGCTTTGATTCGCAAAGCTGTGGAAAATGGAGTTAATTTCTTTGATACAGCCCAAATATACGGGCCATTCACCAACGAAGAACTGGTGGGTGAAGCATTAGCACCGTTTCGTAAAGAAGTAGTTATTGCTACTAAATTCGGTTTCCATTTCGAAAATGGGAAATCAGTCGGACTAAATAGTCGTCCGGAACATATCCGTCAAACCGTTGAAGATTCGTTGAAACGACTCAACATCGAGACGATCGATTTGCTCTATCAGCATCGGGTGGATCCGAACGTGCCCATCGAAGAGGTGGCCGGAACGGTAAAAGACCTGATTCAGGAAGGAAAAGTAAAACACTTCGGATTGTCGGAAGCCGGTGTTCAGACCATTCGTCGTGCTCATGCCATTCAGCCGGTTACAGCTCTTCAGAGCGAATACTCTCTGTTTTGGCGCGAGCCGGAGGAAGAAATAATGCCGACACTCGAAGAACTGGGTATTGGTTTTGTTCCTTTCAGCCCGCTGGGCAAAGGATTTTTAACCGGTAAAATCAGCGTGGATACTGTTTTCAAAGAAAATGATTTTCGAAATACGGTTCCCCGTTTTGATTTGGAGAACCGGATTGCCAATCAACCATTGGTCGATTTAGTGACAGATATAGCTGCTCAAAAACAAGCAACTCCCGCTCAAATAGCTCTGGCATGGATATTGGCTCAGAAACCGTGGATTGTGCCTATTCCGGGTACCACCAAGCTGGAACGGTTAAATGAAAATATCGGTTCGGTTTCAGTTGAACTTACGCCGGAAGATCTTCGGCAAATTGAAGAAGCAGTCTCAAAGATTGCCATACAAGGCGACCGGTATCAGGCTGCAGCGCAAAAAATGATTAATCGTTAAGTGATTTTTCAGAGAATACTTCCGAGACCTTCTGAAGCTCAACGTTAAGCTTCAGAAAGTCTCGGTTGAGGATAATAAGGTCAAAATACAGGTTGGAATGATATCGGTATAACTCAACGGTTGATTCGTTTTCTCATCGCTTTCCAGGTATCGGTAATCAGAAAGCTTTCATCCATATATTCCGCCATCTTTTTAAATTTCGTCATTGGGACGGCAAACGAAAGAGTCTCTTCAGGAACACATGGGCGGGCAGAAGGATCGAACATCCCGATTACTGCTCTTGGTCGTTCGGCATCTTTTTCAAAATAAGGATAATGGACTATCGAACTACAACCAGAACCAAACGGGGTGAAAGTACTGTTCGGTTCTATCTGGTCAAAGTTGGCTAACGTGAAAAGTCCGGACAGCACGTCAGGTTTTGCAAAGAAAATGACAACAACAGGTTCATCTGTTTCGTCGAGCATATCCCAACGTTTGAAAATGATATAATTTTCTTTGGCCTCTTCTATCGTCTTGTGGTGCCGTTGAATTTCAGAAACCATCTCAGGAGTTCGTATGTAGCGTTCTCCTTCCATTTTGCCGGGAATGCCGCACGATAAAAAATATTCGAAATCAGGGCGTACCGTATCGGCATATCCTAAAAACCGTTTTCCTCCGGCACAAGCAATCGATTCTGCATTGTAGGCAAGAGACGTGCCTCTTCTGACTTTTGAAAGTTCGCAGATAATACAACTTCTTCCTTTCGGCCGGACAACATAGGTTGCATTACCTGTTTCTTTACGGTAGTAAAAGACAATGGGCAATTCTGCCGAACCAAAATAAGTTTCCCATTTTTCGAGAAATAGCTGTTTAAATTGTAAGTCCATGGTTTT
>Ga0326727_10027432_pt1 | contig 10457 bp, 9 predicted proteins | sample MB2enrmetagenome_FD_207643 | JGI IMG/M metagenome (GOLD analysis project Ga0326727, IMG submission 207643) | Lab enriched peat soil microbial communities from McLean, Ithaca, NY, United States - MB29MY | ecosystem: Environmental > Terrestrial > Soil > Wetlands > Peat | place: USA: New York...
CAAAACCAGAAATCATCATGCCCGGTCCGTTAAATACTTCGTCCCTTGTGTCTCAAATCCATTGACACGCTCCGATCGGCGAGCTCGAGTTCATGATACGGGCCAATGACTGCTTTCGCGAAAACTGACAGAGCAGCCCGAAATGCTGCTCCTGGCCGGGCGCCGCCGGGGTCAAAGTACTCTGCGGTCTCGTGCTTTCGACTCTAAGCCGTTGTCCCGATCTTCGACTTTTAAGTGATCCAGTTGGCACTTGAGCCTCAAGGTTAGCCGCCGTTGGTGGGTGATTCGCTAGCCGGCTGCGTCGAACTGTGGAATGCGCGCTCGCCATCGCCGCTCGCCGCGATACGTGGAGAGTAAGAACCGGTCCTGGGCAGGGACTTAAGAGTTTGGAGACACGCAGCACATATAGTTCTGAACTCTGCACTGATGCGTTGTTCGTTTGCGAGTGATCGCCAGTACTGTTCGGCGAGCGCGCGCGCACGTCCCCACACATTCAAAGTGTCGCTGGTGGGATCAGCGGGCGTGTAAATGCGCGCCACGAGCTGATCATGAGCGGGTGCAAAGAGCATCGGTAACATATCGTAGACCGGTGTTAGCCGGAAGCGACCATCGTAACTATCGTAGAAAGCTAGGTTTCCAAAGTGCTTGTCGGTGTTGGCTATCAAGTCAGCGAAGCTCGAAATAAGGCGGATTTCATCCAACGTCTGCATATTAATGCGCCGCTCCTGATGCAGTCGCTGCGCCGATGCAATCCAGTTGTCCAGCGCTCCGTAAAAACCTGTGTCGATGGCCAGCAACGAGGTCACGCCGACACGACCGGTAAGGCCCACCCGATCGAAACGATCTACTTCAAGGTAGGTTCGGTTCTCGAATTGAAAAATCCGAGACATCGCGCTGGAAATCCCTGCGGTACCCAAGGTCTCAAGCGCCAGATGCTCAGCGATCAGAAGATCCGACCAGCGCCGCCCAACCTCTGTTTCAACGGGAGGTGAGAACTTGACAAGCGCATGGCGCACTTCACCTTGCTCGGCAAGCGTGACGGCAAACTTAGGATGTTCGCCTTGTGCAGATGACCCTGGCACTCCACCGTGCATGCTCTGATCTGCAAGCTCAGGGAAATACTTATCTCGTTGCCCGGCATCTCGAGGGACGAGTTGACGCAGCTGTAGCAGGTAATCATCCAGTGCCGGACGGCCCAGGATGAGATCACCCACCACATCGCTTCCATAGGTCGTGAGGTATCGTAGGTAGTGCTCATCGGTCCAGTCCTGAATTCGCGGCGGAGCATGCAGCTGTGGAAATCGTTGCGGAATCGTGCGACCAAGGAAACCGCCTGGACGCTGATCTTGCAGCAGATAGGGGATCCCCGCGCTCAAGGACGCTACAGCGAAATCGGCGGCGGTGGCAGCTTTGGTTGCTTCCAGGTAGAACTCGTCAGCTACGAGGGCATAGAGCGTGCCGAGTTCGATGGGCTCGCCGTCGCGACCGACACGATATAAAGGCCAAGCGGATCCGATCGGTGGGATGTCCCGGCGCAGCGCGTAGCGCGCACCTCTTCGAGAGCCGATTCGTACGACGCGCCGCTGGGTAATCAAGCTGCGTAGTGCGGTGCTCACCCAGGATTGCGACATCCCGGTAGCTTGTTCAAGCTCGGCAGAGGATATGTTGCCGGAGTTCAGTCGGGCAATCAGCGAATCAGTGGTGGAGGTGGGATGCGCCATGTGATCAGTATAGCAAGTTCAACTAAATAAATCACTAAATAAAAACTAATTATATACTAATTTAAACATAAGAAAATCAAATAGATATTTATAAAATAATAGGTAAAAAAACTAATAATGCCAGACTTAATTTTGTACCATCGTCGAGCCAAGTGCAGCAGCTACGCGCTGTCGCCATTCTGCTTGGGAAGCAATCCCATTCCCTCCATGCGCATCCGATTCAGCGGGCTCGTTGCCGCGATCTCTTTGGCTGCACCGAGAGCCAATGCGCGGACCTTGGAGTTGCTGTCCTTCGCGAGAACTCCTAACTTTGAGGTCAGCTTCGGCTGATCGTGAGTCAATAGGTACGCGACAAAATCCTCCACGGGAAACTCCGCGAGACGGGCGCCGTCATTCGAATCAATGAAACGATTTGCAAAGGCGCTTTCCATAACCGTCTCCAGCGATCTTTGATCAACATCTTGGGTATGCTTAAGCCCCTGCAAATAATCCCTGAGTGGGGCGTACCGGTACGGACCCGTCATGAGGATATCCTCGGGGTCAAGGTGGTCGAAGTCCTGTCCGCGGATGCGCTTGAATTCGTCAAAAATCTCTTTGGCCTTCGCCTCTCTCCCAAAGGTGCTCAGAACGACAAGGGAATAGTCCAACTCCCCCGGCGGGATATTCGGCAAGCAAGGCGGGAGGGCCGCTTCCAATGCGTCGCAGAGCTCGACCGGATTGTAGCGCACGGTGCCGTGGTAATACGTGTCGAACACATCGTGCAGTCGCTTTGCTGCCTGTCCCTTGTCTTCGTCCTTTTGATATTGAGCCTGCAATGCGCGGAGTTCGTCGGCGTCAAGTACGTCGGTTTGCACAAAGCGCATGAGCAATCGATCCAGATTGTCGGTTGTGACGAATTCGTACTGTTGGAGCAATTCCTTGGCTGGGTCAGCTATTGGCGCATCCTTTCCGGCCGAAGCGGCGGCGGCCTTGCGAAACCGATCCTCCCACTCCGAATGCTTGGTTAGCATCTCAAACGTCAGACCCGCAGGCTTCTGGTTTGAAAACTTCATGTAGCAGAACAGCAGCAGCGACGCGAGCACGGTGCGCAGGTATACAGGCTCGGCGTTAGCGCCCAGTATATGAGAGACCTCCTCAAAATAATTACGCGCCTTAACCAGGATGCGGATATTTCGAAGACTCAGCACCTGGGACCTTTTGAGCACGTCACCACAAACATCGACAGTTGGAATCCGCACATCTTTGAATACGAGATCGACGACATCGGTCAAATCAAGTGCGAAAGCAATCGAGCGATCTATCACCTTTTCCTCATACACGTGGAACGGGCTTTTCCTGTCCTTGTCGATGGGTTCCCTGTTGTAGATCAGGACCACCTTCAACTGCCATTTGTCGCGGAGCTCCGTGACGTAACCGAGGAAGTTCTCGAAGCCGACCTTTTCGGAGAGCCGTTCGACATCATCGAGGCAAATAATCCAGCCAGCCTTCAGGCCGAAGCTCTGGAGTAGTTCTACCGCGATCGAGTCGGAAACACCGATCTTTCCGCCCCAGAGATTCACAGCCTTCCTCACTCCGGCCCCAACCGGCCCGCTGATCTTTTTCATCCATTCGGGGACTACGCCGCTCTCAGCAAGGGCAGAGAGGTGGGTACTGGCAATCGCAACACGCTCGCGAATCACCGCGAGGGACTCGGCGCCAAATACAGAGACGTACCCAGACTTTGCGTCCTTATGTTTAGGGACAACTACTTCTTTCCAAAAGTAGGTCTTACCTTCGCCCCACCCACCAGTTAGCGCGACCACGACCGGCTTGCCGGATTGGAAGACAACGCGTTCGATTGCGGCGAGCGCTTCCTGACTCTGCTTGCTCATTGTGATTTGTTAAGAAATGGTTTGATTGCGTACAGCATGGACATTGCTACGGCAGCGTGGCTGATCCGCGAGTAGTTGTATCGACCGATCGCGTGAGCGAAGCGCTTGAGCCGCTGCGCGTGGATTTTCGCGTGCAATGTAGTCGTAAATGGCGTCGATGTCGGCAAGCACTGCGCGAGAGGGTTCTATCCGACGCGGCATTAGCTCCGAGCCCGGCGGGCGCGAGCGGTAAGCCGACGACGACCGCGCCGGATGACCTTTTCGATATCGAGTTCACCGGCTGGTCCGGATTCGAGGCCCTTCTGGATCTCCGACTGCAGCCAAGTGAGTTGCTCGCTGCGGCGCTTTTGATGCGAAACTGCGGCGACGATTGCGGCTTCGCGGCTGCTATACGTGCCCTCGCGAACCTGCGAGGCCACAAATTTTTCGAGAACTGCAGGAAGTTTTACAGCAGATGTTGGCATTGCCGTCCCAGTATAGGAGACGCGCGTGCATCGTCAAACTGCAAGATCGACACCGTAGCGAAAACGTAGCGTTTGGTGCGCTTTCGTGCGCTACGGTGCCTATTTCGAGTGAGGGCGGGCCTGCTAAGTGGTTGAAAATTAAGAATCTATAAAATCATCGTTGCGACTTCGAACCAGGTGGTCGGGAGTTCGAATCTCTCCGGGCGCGCGTTTATATCAATTTGATCGGCGCCTTCGATGTGCTTTAGATGATCAATTGAAGGTCGAACTCCCGACAGACAACAAGGCGAGTTCGACGACAGCGCCGCGAAGCGGCGATGGCGGTCGCCCGCAGGGCGAGCCGAGCGTCAGCGAGGCCGAGGGGCCGCAGGCCCCGAAGCAATCTCTCCGGGCGCGCATCAAACATTACTCAAAATCAAGACATTACGATCCGCCGGATCAGCCGTTCGTGCGCCGAAGCCAGGTGGTTGCGGGGCTTTTGCGGGACTCTGTGTCACATACGGAGTCCGCGGCCCCGATCAAGCTCGTCAGTTCCGCCCGGGGGTAGTGCGTCGTGATGCGTTGACTCCGAGAATCGCAGAAAATAATGCGTACTTTGAACGGCCGTGAGTACACGGGCCGATACCTTGAGACATTCGAGAGGGCGAAATAGAAGCAGCAAAGCGGCCAATCACGGTCAGCGCTAAACTTTAGCGACGCAAGCACAAACTGGACGACACCTTCGGTTCGCAGCAGCAATGCTTTTTTCGGCGCTGGCAGTTTGCCAGATCGGCCAGGCTGTGGGCTCGCCATGGGTACCGACTGTCAAGGACATAAGGGAGCTCGAAGGCAAGGTCCAAATGCCTAAGGGCGCCGCTCCACTCAATACGTTCACTCGCGAATACGCGGGCCGAATTGAGCATGGGCACCGCTTGATCGTCGGTCTGTATTCCAGTTCGGGCGGAAGAATTCTCATCGATAAATCGCCTGCAGAACTGAACGACACCACGCTTGATGGAGGCTGCCGCATCGTCAACGTCGAATATGACCTAACGATTCACAAGGTTGTCGATATCAGGTGCCACGGCGAGGCGTGAGACCGAAGCAAATCTTGCTGAAAGGTGGAAACTCGCGAAAGACAAGTTAGGTTCCCGGGCGGTCCGTTCCCGATACCGCAGACGCCACAAGCGGCAACCGGCCAAAAAGCGGTACTAGGGCACATTGGAATGCGTGCCAGGAAGCAACCATTCGCAGCCTGCGGTAAACTTAGGGCGATGCTTATGGAACCGAGCCGAACTGCAGGGATCGCACAAATGCCCAAAATGAAATGGACATCGATCTGCATCGCATGGCTGCTGTTTGGCGGTCCCGCCAATTCAAGTCCGTCACTGGACGACAGGACGCGATTTCTAGTAACAAAGCGACCTGATAACACGAAATTTTTTACATCGATCGCACGACTGAATTCATGCGAAATTCCCGGGCTTCCAGCTTCATTTATTATCCCGTGGAATTTATACCCGGTTGAGTCTAGGAAACATAACGAGCAGGGGACCGTAATCTTGCAGCTCTTTTTTGATCCGGATGGGTGCGTGCGAAAAGCCGCGATAGTTCAGTCAACCGGGTTTTACCGACTCGATAATGTGTCCCTGGAGTTCGTGATGAGCCTCAAACTTCAGATCGATAAATTTCATATAACGCAGACGGACGACGGTCAACCGACCACTCGCGTGCCAATAGTATGGAAGCTGACGAAGCCTTATGACCCGAAAGATCCCTGCACACAAGGTGCAAAGTGTGTAGATGAAGCACCTCCGCCTCCGCAACCGGAAGTGCCTGGCACCGCGCCCCAACCAGGATATGTATGGATGCCTGGCTACTACGTCTATTATGCGAAAACTGCCTACCAATGGAACGATGGCGATTGGGAACCCGCACGACCTGGTTTCCACTGGAATGCACCTCAATGGAAGCAAGTAGGTTCCAAGTGGGCTTTTATTCCGGGAGATTGGGAAGCGGATAAGTAGACAATCTACTCTGCCGTTTGGCGTCGCCTAACTCGCGGTTGAAACGGGTTTCGATTGTTTTGAGTTCCAGATAGCCGACGTTCGCCACCGGCAGCAGTGGGTCGTGACGCGCCGGCGGCTTGGGGGCGCAGCTCGGATTTGGTCTCGTGTACGCAGTTAAGTCCGAGCGATTCGAGCGGGGCGGACCCTTCCCCTGGTCATACCTTCGGGTCGTACTATGGCTGGCGGAAATAGCGCGCGTGTTGTGGACAGTGCGCTATCGAAGAGGGCGGCGCGGGCGAGGATGCGTATTCCGGCGAAGGCGGACAGTCGATCCGGTCATGGCGGACAGTCCCGGAGCGAAGCGACGTAAGCTGTAGGTTAGATAGCAGACTGTCCGGCATGGGGCAAGTCAGGACGGTTGATACGCATGGAGTCCTTGGATGCAAGGTCGATGCGGTGCGAGTTGTGAACGACGCGATCTAATAATCAGCAGCACCGCGTAATCAGCAGGAGAATCGTGAAGGCCCGTACGAGAGGGTCATTCGGAGGACTCTCCTGCAGATTACGCCAGCCGCTGTTACAGCGCATCAAGCCATGTCAGTACATCCTGGCGATGGCGCCAACTGGGAGAACGCGCGGCTTTTGTTGGCGAGGCGAGTCGCTCCAACGCTGTGCGCTTGGTGGCCATGTTGGCTTGCGCATAGTGCGCGGTTGTATCGATGCTGGCGTGTCCAAGCCAGCTACGGATGACGGCGATGTCAACGCCCGCTGCTATGAGCCCCACGGCTGCCGAATGTCGAAAGGTGTGCGGGGAGATGTCCTTGCCTGCCAGAGACGGAGTGGTGTTTGCCGCGGACGCCACGTATTGAGCGAGCTTGAATCGGACACCCGACGCACCGAGCGGCTGACCGTACCGGTTTACAAAAAGTCGTTGATCATCCGGGCGCGGTTGTCGGTTCAGCAGCGAGTTTAAGATCTGCACGGTCTCGGGCCATAGAGGGCAAATCCTTTCTTTGCGCCCTTTACCGATTAATCGCACCGTTGCCGGTGCGGAAAGCCGGATGGCGTTCGGACATAAATCGAGGGCCTCTTGAATCCGGGCTCCGGTGTTATAGAGGAATGAAATTAACGCGTGATCGCGCTGGCCTTCCACCGTTGTCTGATCCGGCTGCGCGAGGATCGCCTCAACCTCGGCGGCATCGAGGTAACACAGCGCGGGAAGAGCTGCGCGCTTTTTGGGGACGTGCAGAACACCCCCGCACAACGCGATGATGGCGGGTTCTCGTGCCGCCGAAAAAGCGAAGAATGCGCGGATCGCCGCCAGGCGGCAATTACGTGTGCCGATCGAACCGTGGCGTTCGCGTTCGCCATGATCAAGGAAGGCTATAACGACACTCTTGTCGAGATCCTCGATGCCGAGGCGATCCACCCGTCGGCCGTGGTGCTCGGTGGCGAAGCGCAGAAAAAGACGCCAGGTGTCGCGGTAGGAACGAATCGTATGCGGCGAGAGGTTACGCTGTTGGATCGCCCAATCGCAGAAAAACGCGTGCAGCAGTCGGGGCAAATCTGGTCGTGCGTTCATGAGGCACCTCCCTTGCCACGCAATATCTTGCCAGCGTCACTCGATCGGTAGCGTTCGGACGCCAGTTGGAGCAGCTCCTGTGTGACTGTCAGGTAGGTGAGGGTCGAGTGCAGGCTCTTGTGTCCCAGGTAGGTCACCAGGTAGGGCAATCGCGGCGCGGGATCGATGCCTTCGCGATACCAGTCGAGCATGCGGTTCACGACAAAAGAATGGCGAAAATCGTGGATACGAGGTCCTTTGCGACCGTGAGCCGGCTTCAATCCGGCCTGACGCAACACGGCGAAAAGGATCTTCTCCGCCCGGGTCATCGAGTAGCGCCCAGCGCCCTTCTGGTGCCAGAGAAGCGGACTGTCTGGGTTGTCGGAACCGCCTGCGCGGCGGCGCTCCTTGAGGTAATCCTGCAGCGCAGAGAATGTACTCTTGGCGAGTGGCAGGCGGCGAGACTTGAAGAACTTGGTGTTGCGAATCTCGATGGCGGCGTCAGCGACCAGAACGTCGCCTACGTTCAGGCGCAGGATCTCGCCGAGCCGCAGTCCGGCGCAGTAGGCGAGCATGAACATCGTGTGCATCGTCGCTGGCAGCAACGGCCAACGGGGCGCCGGCCAGTCTCGGGCAATCTGCAATATCCGAGCGACCTCTGCGGGCGAGTAAATATAGGGTGCCCGGTAGGTGCGGCGAATCGCCCTTTGCAGGCGTGCATCGCTCGGCAATGCCTCGGCTGTTGGATCACGGAGCCTCACTGCGCGACTCAACTCTGCGCCGAGTTGTGCGCCACCCCACGCGCGCGTCAGCGTGGGCGACTCACCGGTCCAGGCATCCAGTTGCGCCCGGAGCGGCTGGTTCGTCAGATCGGGGCGTGTCTGAAGGAAGCGGTCGAATGCGGAGAAACGCACTTCTTGGCTGTCATACCGATATCCCATCGTGCGCATCAAGGCAAGGTGCTCTTTCATGAGCGGTCCAAGCCCACTCCCCCAGCGCGGCAGCGGGCGCCGCATCTCCAGAGCCCGGTGCGGATCGACGCTGGCCAGTGCGCGTACGATCGTCGCCAGTCGGGAGATGCCGTATCGGCTCTGAATCGCCGCAATCGGGTTCGCCTTCAAGTATCCTTGCTGCACCAGGTAATCGAGGAAGTGGTGCATCCACCGTGCATGATCGACAGCAACGATGGGCACAAGATGTTTGAACCGGTCTTGCACCCACTGCGTCACGGAATCCTCTGTCACGGTCCCATTGCCGTTACACATGATGGAACGCTGAAACGACATTAACTCGTTCCGGTAGATACGACGAGTCTTTGCGAGTCGAAGTGGCAGTGTGCGGGTGTAACGCGCAATCGCGCCGTAATCAGTGTCGGGCCAGGTGTTCATCGGGCGCCCCCCACCGTCGGGAGCGGCAGCGCGACGGCTCGCAGTTCCTCACCATCGAGCTTGAGGTAGATGGCGGTCGATCGGCTCGAGCGATGTCCTAGTAGGTCGCTGATCGTCTTCATGGGTACGATCGCGCGTAGCAACCCGACGGCGTGTGCGTGACGAAAGACGTGTGGACCACGTTTACCGACTGGTCGGACGCCGGCGGCGGCAATCCGTCGGCGGATGAGCGCATGCAGGGAGTTGCCCCGACTAAAGCCTTTGAGGGGCGCCGACATCCGAATGAACACTTCGCGGGCCGCGGTCTTTGGTCGTGCCGAGCGCAAATAGCTCAGTAACGCGTCGCCGGCCGCCGGCACCAGTGGCAACAACGTGGTGCCGCGAACTTTGGAGTGTCGAATCAGGATCGTCTCTGCGCGCCAGTCGATATCCTGAAGCTGCAGGTGCACAATCTCGCCGGCGCGTAGCCCATAAGTGGCGAGCAACGTGAGGATCGCATAGTCACGCCGACCACGCGCAGATCGATCGCGCCGCGTAACCCGGAGGATCTGCTTGATCTCCTCGGGTCGCAGAATCGAGGGAATCGACTCGAACTCGTACAGCGTAGGCCGGATCATCCGACCGGAGAGATCAAATGGAACATATCCGCACTGATACAGGAATCGAAGGAACGCGCTTAACTTCTGGGACACCGCCTTTATGGTGGTTCGACGCATACTTGCGGCGCGCCCCGCCATATACTCGTGGACCTGCGGCAACGACAGATCACGGATCGCCTCCGAACGGTAAAGTCGGATGTGCCAGGCGAGAAAGCGTCGGGTCTCCTCTAGACCCGCATCAATAGTCGTTTTAGCCAATCCCCGGCAATCTTTAAGCCAGCGTTCATAATCCGCAACCAGGGTCTGTGCGTGTGCCTCTGCAGGGCTCCGTGCCGGTCGCGGTGGTGGCCATTGCGAGTGAACCAAACGTAGCAGCTGCACCAACCCGTCCGTGCACCAAGTCCGCCATCCTCTGCGGTTCTGGGGCATCCGACCATGTGAGCGACGGTACTCGCGAAGGCGCCGCCGCATGTACATCACAACCTGCGCGGGCTGAACCGCTTCGATCGCAATACCGCGTTCGTGAAGGTAATCGAGAAACTGCCGACTGCCGGCGCATAGATGTTCGACGGAATAATCTGCGTAGCCGGCGCTTTGAAGATACAGGCGAAGTTCGTCTAATCGTTGAGAATCTCGTGCGCTGCTGTGGGTCTGGGTCATGGCTTCAACTCCTGAGTGTTTAGGAACCACAGTCAGGATGCGCTCGTTGTATAATCGCGAGGACGCGATGGCCATCTATCGGTAGAACGTGTCTGTCATCTCTCTGCTGCTGATTACGCGGTGCTGCTGATTATTGGATCGTCTGGTCCATCGAGCGCACAAAATCCATCTTGAGGCGAAGGAATCGTTGCGCGGGCGCGAGGCC
>Ga0326727_10027433_pt1 | contig 10456 bp, 14 predicted proteins | sample MB2enrmetagenome_FD_207643 | JGI IMG/M metagenome (GOLD analysis project Ga0326727, IMG submission 207643) | Lab enriched peat soil microbial communities from McLean, Ithaca, NY, United States - MB29MY | ecosystem: Environmental > Terrestrial > Soil > Wetlands > Peat | place: USA: New York...
GGAAGAAGACGGGTCGGCATATCCCGGATTCTACCTAAGCCGCAGTAAGCAGAATCGCATCATTCGCCGTGATCACCACCGTATGCTCATAATGTGCGGAAAGGCTTCCATCGCTGGTAGAAATGGTCCATTGATCGTCCTGCTGTTCCGCATGCCCCGACCCAGCGGCAATGATTGGCTCAATCGTAATCACCAAACCTTCGTGCATCTTCATGCGCGCGCGCATGTCGCGAAAGTTTGGGACGGAAGGTGACTCGTGGATCGTGCGCCCCACCCCATGTCCGCACAGTTCGCGAATCACGCTGAATCCCTAGGCCTTCACTTCACGCTCCACCGCGCGACCGATTTCATACACGCGATTTCCCGCACGCGCGGCTTTCACGCCCTGTTCAAAAGCCATCTCCGCGCAGCGCAGCAACCGGGCCGCCTCCGGCGTGATAGAACCAACTGGCACGGTAACAGCCGCATCGGCGAAAAAGCCGTCCTTCTCGGCCACCAAGTCCAGCTTCAGAAGATCGCCCGCACGAAGCGTTCGCGTGCCCGGTATCCCATGGATGGCTTCCTCGTTGACGCTGATACAAACCGCACCAGGAAATCCATAAACCTTGGGAGGCGCGGCCTGAGCGCCCGCACCCGCCAGCGCTGTTGCTCCGATCTGATCCAACTCGTCTGTGGTGATGCCGGGTCGCGCGGACCGCGCCATCGAATCCAACGCCCTTCGCACAATCCGGCCAATCACCCGCAACCTGTCGAATTCGATTTGCGATTTGATCGACATGAATTCAAACGTTCCCTAATTGGATTATCCTCGAATCAAAGGAGGACAACGATGTGCTCCGGCGACTCAGCCGAATCAATTCGATGTTCGGTTTGTGATGAAATTGCGGCGGATTTGACTCTGATGACGCCAATCCCAATTCGGGGCGAACCACGCTCCCCGGGCGCGCAGTACATTTGTGGCGAGTGCCGCGCCAGTCGCGAGCGGATTCGTGCCATCGAACTGAAGGCGTTACGGCTGTTGGGCCTTGCTCCTTAATGTAGCTTCGCCGAAAACGAATTCAAATCAATCGGGGTATCCAAATCAATCGCCGCCTCCGCCAAATCGAAGGCCGTCGTTTCGAAAGCATGTAGTTGAATCAGGCGGCGCGCGCCCGCGTCGCCCTCCAGCGAACTCAAGTCACCAAACAGAGTCGAGCGGAACACTGCCGGTACACCCAGTGTCCCGTTGTAATGGCTCGCCGTAATCGGTGGGCGGAAGCTCGTCACCAAACCCGCAAGATGCGCCCCCGTGACGAAGGGCTGATCGCAGAGCGTCACGAGCGCGGCCTCGGTGTCCGGCGCCATCGCCATCAACGTTCCAATCCCCAAGCGCAGACTCGTCGACATCCCTGCTGCCCACTCCGCGTTCACAACCGGCTGAACAGACAGGCCCGCAAGCTCTGGGATCATCTGCTCCGCGCGTGAGCCCAGCACAACTACTACCGTCGAAGCCCCGCTCCCGACGGCCGCTTCAGCAGCACGGCGCAAAAGTGTTCGTCCATCAAATGGAATCAGTTGCTTCGGCGCTCCCATTCGCGTTGAGGCGCCGGCCGCCAGCAAAACCGCCCCGATCTTCACCCCACGCTCCGATCATGAATCGGACCTGTACGGCGCCGTAGCATCCCACCCTCGCGACTCGTCAATGCAGCCTTGATTTCGCTGACAATCGACAAGGCGATCTCTTCCGGCGAATCGGCCCCAATATCCAGGCCAACTGGACTATGAAGGTGCCCAGCGCCCGCTCCGCCCGCCCCACTCAGCATTCGATCAGTGCGCTTCCTTGGCCCCAGCACACCCAGATAACGAATCGGCTGCGGCAAAAGCGCCCGCACAAATGCCTCATCCTGGGAATAGCTGTGGCTCATCACCACCGCGCACGTGTTTCGATTGATCGAGAGTCCCGCCAGCGGATCGGCCGGATCGCAAACCAGCACACGATCCGCCAGCGGAAACCGTTCCGGTCGAGCCTGGTTCGAATGCCCATCCACCACCGTAACTTGCCAACCGAGTTCTTTCGCCAAACGAACCAAGGGCAAGGCGTCCTGCCCCGCTCCCACAATCAGCAGCGGCAACGGCGGCGCAACATACTCCACGAAAACCTCGACGCCGCCAACCTCAACCACGCGAGATTCCGTCGATTCGAATACAGCTCGCGCACAACCGTCAATTTGAGCTTCCAGAGCCTTAGAACCGACCTCGGAGCGCACGGTACCATCCGGAAAAATCGCCGACTTTTCTCCGACATCCTCGCCGCCGATTACGCTCGCCAGCACGCCTCCGGTGGGACCGCTCTGACACGCCGCAAGAAGTTCCACGGTCAGAGGTTTCGCCTCGGCGTCCCAGCGTTCGAGTAGAACATGCACGACGCCATTGCAGCCCAGCCCGAACTCCCAGATCGCTTCCTCCTCGGAACTGTTGTCGTAGACGCGAACCGCCGCCCGTCGTTCACCGGTTAGCCACCAGGCCTTCTTGAGAACGTCGCCCTCCAGGCAACCGCCGCTGATGGACCCAGTGCGCGCGCCGGTTTCCGTGATCAGCATCCGTGCACCCGGGCTGCGATAGGCGCTTCCACTTACCTTAACCACGGTAGCCAGGATGGCCGGCACGTTCTGCCGGACCGCCTCCGCCCACGCGGCCACGATGAGTCCGTCGTCTTTCATCCTGACCGCATTATCGCGTGACTTGACAATCGAATACTAAATGCAGTAAATTCTGTTTAAACAGAAATAACTGATAAAACATGAAAACCTTGAGCGCCGGACAAAGCAAGTTCATTCTTCACTGGGGCGAACTCGGCACCCGTTGGGGCCTTAACCGTACCGTTGCCCAAATCCACGCGCTGCTCTATCTCTCACCTCAGCCTCTACACGCCGAACAGATCGCCTCGCTCCTCTCCGTTGCGCGTTCCAACGTCAGCAATAGCATTCGTGAACTGCAAGGCTGGGGCGTCGTGAAAGTGGTGCATCACATGGGCGACCGGCGGGATCACTTTGAAGCCCTTCACGATGTTTGGGAGATGTTTACCGTCATCGTGGAAGAGCGCAAACGCCGCGAGATCGACCCCACCATCGCTGTGCTCAGGGAGTGCGCTATGGAGATTGACCGAAATACCGCGGAGGATCGGGACGCCCGCAAGCGTATTCGGGAAATGCTTTCCTTCTTCGAGCAGGCCAACACCGTTTACGAGGAATTCCGCGGACTGCCCGGCGGCGTGGTTCGCCAACTCCTCAAACTGAAGGCTAACCTCAAACGCTTGTTCACTATGGAAGCGTCCTAGTCCATGGTCACCTTAGCCATCGCGGCGCCTCCCGGAAGCCTCATGGGTATGGGAGAGCGCGTAACCTGGCGCGCCAGGTACTTTGGCATCTGGCAATCGCTCACCAGCGAAATCACGGCGTTCGATCATCTCTTGCGGGCTCTTCCCGGCGGCGCAACCGAAATGACGGACCGCTTCCGCTTCGCCGCCCCTTTGCCTGTCTTAGGCTGGCTGGCCGAACACCTCTTCCTGCGTCGTTACATGATGGCGCTTCTCCACGAAAGAAACGTGGTTGTGAAACAGTTTGCCGAGCTTCGATGAGAATCGCAATCCCCGGCGGCAGCGGCCAGGTCGGGACCATTCTGTCTCGCCATTTCCATTCACAAGGCCACCAGGTCACGCTACTCAGCCATCGGTCATACTCCACCTGGGCGAGCCAACTCGAAGCCTCGGATGTCTGCATCAATTTAGCCGGACGCAGCGTCAATTGCCGTTACACCGCCCGGAACCGGCGCGCTATCCATCACTCGCGCATCTACTCAACGAATCTTCTGAATGAGATCATCGGCTCACTCAAGGAACCACCGCGCGTCTGGCTGAACGCCAGCACGGCAACCATCTATCGCCATACTCTCGACCGCCCGACGCTCGATTGGGAAATGGACGAAGCAACCGGCGAACTCGGCGGCGCTGAACCAGGCGCGCCCAGCACCTGGAATTTCTCGATCGACGTGGCCAAGGCCTGGGAGCAAGCGTTCTTCTCCACTCCCACTCCGCGCACCCGTAAAGTTGCCCTGCGAAGCGCGATGACTATGAGTCCAGACCGCGGCGGCGTGTTCGATGTCCTGCTCGGCCTTGTCCGACGCGGGCTCGGCGGCGCCATGGGCCCCGGCACCCAGTTTGTCTCATGGATTCACGAGACGGATTTTGTTCGCGCCATCGAGTTCCTTATCGAAGACGGAGAATTCGATGGCGTCGTCAACCTAGCCTCACCGAATCCACTTCCCAACCGCGACTTCATGCGTGTTCTGCGCGAAACCTGGGGGGCCCGATTCGGATTGCCTTCCCCCAAATGGGTCCTGGAAATCGGCACTTTCCTCATGCGGACTGAATCCGAACTGGTGCTCAAAGGCCGCCGTGTCGTACCGGGGCGTCTAACCGCGTCGGGGTTCCAGTTCCAGTTGCCGGATTGGCCGACCGCCGCGCGCGAACTGGTTGCCCGATGGCGTTCGCGTCCCGACCATTAGCCGCTGACGGCTTGTTGCTGCATTTCAGCGTACGTGCCGCGGTAGTCTTCGATCGCTCCATCTTCGAAGCGCCAGATTCTAGTGGCGACCTCGTCGATGAGATCTTCATCGTGGGTGACCAGGAAAACGGTGCCTTCATAACGCTGCAGCGCGATATTCAGGGCGTTGATGGACTCCAGATCCAGGTGATTGGTGGGCTCGTCGAACACCAGCACGTTGGGCTTGAGCAGCATCAGCTGGCAGAACAGAATTCGGGCCGCCTCGCCACCCGACAGCACTTCCGTCATCTTCATGCCCTCTTCTCCGCGGAAGAGCATCTGGCCCAACAGGCCGCGCAGTTCCTCGCGTGAAGCTTGCAGGTCGTACTGTTGCAACCAGTCGAAGATGGTCATGCCCTTATTGATGGCCTGTTGGTGATCCTGTGCGAAGAAACCAACCTGGTTTTCGTGGCCCCAGGTCACGGTACCGGAGTCGATCGCGTCCTTTGCGACTGGGTTTTCCGGGACCACGTTGGCGGCGGTCAAAAGAGCGTTGATCAAAGTGGTCTTGCCGGCGCCGTTGCGGCCCATGAGGCCGATCTTCTCGCCGCGCACTACCGACGCCGTGAAGTTCTTGATTACCTGAACATCGCCATATGCTTTGGACACGTTCTTGAATTCCAGAATGTGTTTGCCGGAGGGCCGCTTCATGTCGAACTTGATGAAGGGGCGCTGGATGTTGGAGCGAGCCAGTTCAGTGGTCTGCAGGCGCTCCACTTCCTTGCGTCGAGACGTGACCTGGCTGGACCGCGTACCGGCCGAGAAGCGGGCGATGAACTCGTTCAATTGCGCGATCTTTTTTTCACGCTGCTCATTTTCGGATTCGATGCGGGTGCGCACCTGAGTCTTGGCCATCACCATATCGTCGTAGCCGCCGGTGTAGGTGATGATGGTTTGGTAGTCAATGTCGGCGGTGTGGGTGCAGACGTTGTTCAGGAAATGGCGATCGTGCGAAATGACGATGAGCGTGCCGTTGTAGTTATTGAGAAACTCTTCCAGCCAGTGAATGGAGTCAAGATCCAGGTGGTTCGTCGGCTCATCCAACAAAAGAGCTTGCGGGTTGCCGAACAGGGCCTGAGCCAGCAGGACACGCATCTTTTCGCCGCCCTGAATCTCGCCCATTTTGCGTTCATGCACGGCATCGGGAATTCCGAGGCCCTGCAATAGAATGGCGGCGTCGCTTTCGGCCGTATAGCCGTCTTCTTCAGCCACCACACCTTCCAGTTCGCCCAAACGCATGCCGTCTTCGTCAGTGAGATCGGGTTTTTCGTAGAGGCGGTCGCGCTCTTCGAGGGCCTCCCAAAGAGGTTTATTGCCCATGATGACGGTATCGATGACCCGGTATGCGTCGAACGCAAACTGGTCCTGGCGCAGAACACCGCATTTCCTGGGGCGGACGACATTGCCCTTCTGCGGGTCCAGGTCGCCGGTGAGGATGTTGAGAAACGTGGACTTGCCGGCGCCGTTGGGACCCGTGAGGCCATAGCGACGCCCCGACGTGAACACAGTGCTGACGTTTTCAAACAGGATTTTTGCGCCGTAGCGCATGGTTACATTACTTACGGAGATCAATCTCTTGATTTTAGCGTGCGGGAGCTAAAACAGCCAGCCTTGGTTCGCCGCCATGGTCTTGGGTTTCGTTTTACGCGGAGGCGTCTCCACGGGTCGGCGCAGGCATTCGCGTAGCACGCCAATGGTGCGCTCCTGTTTTTCGACCCAATCGAGGCATGGGCCGCAGATCAGGAGATGTTCTTCAATCGCCGCAACCCGGCCTTCGTTCTGCGGGTTTTGGGGGGCATAGCCAATCATGTAGGCTTCGAGTTCGTCTTCGGATGGATGTATCACTGTTTTTCCCGATTTGGTACGGAAGTGCTCCACGCCAAGGAAGCTCTCAGGATTTTTTTTTGCGATATCGCTGACTACAGAATCCTTTGGCGTCGCCATGAGCTTTCAATGAGCTTCGCCAGACGCTTTTCTTTAGTCTCGGCCCGCTTGGCGCTGATGACCCACCACGTGACAGCTCGCCTGTGGGAGGCCGCTTGTGTTTTGAAGAACTCCCAAGCTTGAGGATTGGCCTGGAAGACTTGAATCTGGGCGGCGTCGAACGCCACGGTCTGTTGCTCGAACGAGTAGACTCGCGATCGGCGTTCCTTGCGTGCCTGGAACGCGGCGATTCCGGCCGGACGCATCAGGCCCATGTCAGTCAGTTCCGCGACGCGTTTGATGTTGACCGCACTCCAGATGCTTGCGGGCCTTCGTGGCGTAAACCGAATGGTGTAGATGTCGCTATCGATTTTGCGGCGAACGCCGTCGATCCAGCCGAAGCAGAGCGCAGCGTCAACCGATTCGGGCCATGTGATGGATGACTTTCCGGAATGCTTCTTGTAGAACCCGACCAGCAGTTCACGGGCTTCTAAATGGTGCTCTTCGAGCCACGCGCGCCAGACGGCTGGCTCGGTAAAGAATACGGGTTTCGTTTCCGAGTTCATACAGGGCGGGCTGATGCCCAACCCCACCTACTTTTTCTTGCCCTGGCTGGCGACGGCATCCATGGCGGCCTTGACCTTTTCCGGATCGCCGAGGTAGTAGCTCTTCAGGGGCTTCAGGCTCTCGTCGAGTTCGTAAACCAGCGGCATTCCGGTGGGGATGTTGAGGTTCACGATGTCCTCTTCGGAGATGTTGTCGAGATACTTGACCAGAGCGCGCAGGCTATTGCCGTGGGCGGCGATTAGAACCTTCTTGCCATCGCGGACATCGGGCGCAATGTGCTGCTCCCAGTAGGGGAGAAACCGGGCAACCGTGTCCTTGAGGCATTCGGTGAGCGGTAGCTCTCCTGCGCTCAGGTGGCGGTAGCGGGGATCATGACCGGGGTAGCGGTCGTCAGAAGAGTCGAGCGCCGGCGGAGGAATATCGTAGCTGCGGCGCCAGACTTTTACTTGCTCCTCGCCGAATTTGGCGGCAGTCTCGCTCTTATTCAAGCCCTGCAATGCGCCATAGTGCCGCTCATTCAAGCGCCACGAGCGATGCACCGGCACCCACAACAGATCCATCTCATCCATGGCCATCCACAGCGTGCGGATGGCCCGCTTCAGGACAGAGGTGTAAGCCACGTCGAAGGTGAGTCCGGCGGCTTGGAGGACCTGGCCTGCCTCGGCGGCTTCCTCGCGGCCTTTGGCGGAAAGATCGACATCCGTCCACCCGGTGAAGCGGTTTTCTTTATTCCAGTCGCTTTCGCCGTGCCGGAGAAGTACGAGTTTTTGCAAAATGGTTAAACCTTGGGGTCCTGATGATCTTCCGACGCGGACTCTTTCATCGAATCGGTGGCTTCCTTGATGCCTTTCTTGAAGCTCTTGATGCCTTCACCGAGACCTTTGCCGAGCTCGGGCAGCTTCTTTGGACCGAAAACGAGAAGCGCCACGACGACAATAATGGCGATGTGCGTAGGTTGAAATAAACCGTCAAACATTGAGCAAGCTCCCCCTATTCCCTTTCGTCGAAGTAGACGACGTGCCGTAAGGGGGACCGGACAAACTGCGTCCAGTACCCGGCACAATAACGACTATATTAATATACCGCAAGTACCGCCATCGCCCGGAGGATCGACTATTGTCTTTTACAGACCTTTTACTCGGCAGGCCGCTCGCCTCCTTTGAGGACAAAGAACAGCGAATTGGACCGGCGGCCGGCGTTCCGGTGTTTGGTCTGGATGCGCTCAGCTCGGCCGCCTATGGTCCGGAAGCGGCGCTCACGATCCTCATTCCGCTTGGCACGGCGGGTCTGGTCTACATCATGCCCCTGACATGGGCGATTCTGCTGCTGCTGGTGATTGTTTTCTTTAGCTACCGGCAAACGATGGCAGCCTATCCTGGCGGCGGCGGGTCGTACACGGTGGCCAAGGAAAACCTGGGGGAATCCGCGGGTTTGGTGGCCGGAGCAGCCTTGATGACCGACTACGTACTCAATGTCGCTGTCGGGATTTCAGCGGGCGTAGGTGCGCTGGTGTCGGCCGTCCCTCAGTTGGAGAGGTACACGCTGTGGCTCTGTCTGGTGATTCTAGTGGCGATCACCCTGGTGAATCTGCGTGGCACGAAGGAAGCCGGAGCCGTTTTCATGATTCCGACATATTTGTTTCTTGGAACACTCGGTGGCGCCATTCTGTGGGGGATATTCAAGGCGGTGGTTTCCGGTGGGCATCCCCAGCCCGCGGTGGAACTTCCCCACGTGAAAGCCGCGACGCAGGCGATTGGCGCTTGGCTGCTGCTAAAAGCATTTGCGAGCGGTTGCACCGCACTGACCGGCGTGGAGGCGGTGAGCAACGGCGTACAGGCGTTTAAGGAACCGGTGGTGCAGAATGCTCGAAAAACGCTTACGGTCATCATTGTTGCCTTGCTGCTGTTGCTGGCCGGAATCGCGTATCTGGTGCATGCCTACGGGATCGCGGCCACGGACCCCGGCGCGCCCGGATATCAAAGCGTACTCTCGCTGATGCTGGCGGCGGTGGCCGGGCGTGGAGTCTTTTATTACGTCAGCATGGGGTCGATTCTGCTGGTGCTGTGCCTGTCGGCGAATACTTCGTTCGCGGATTTCCCGCGGCTGTGCCAGCGCATTGCGGCGGATAGCTACTTTCCCAGGTCATTCCTGAATCGCGGGCGGCGGCTGGTTTACTCGGAAGGCATCCTAGTGCTGGCTGGGTTGGCGGCGATCCTACTGATCATCTTCGGAGGGGTAACGGACCGGCTGATTCCGTTGTTCGCCGTGGGGGCATTTCTGGCATTCACCTTCAGCCAGGCCGGGATGGTGGTGCACTGGACGAGGCAGGAAAAGGTGAACCATGCCGCCATGCTGGTCAACGGACTGGGCGCGGTGGCGACGGCCATCACGATTTGCATCTTGGTGATGGCCAAGTTTCTGGCTGGCGCCTGGGTGGTGGTGTTGCTGGTGCCGACCATGGTTGCTCTGATGGTGGCGGCCAAGAAGCATTACGACCGGGTGGAACAAGATACGACAATGCACGGCCCCATCGATCTGAGCGGGATTCAGCCACCAATTGTGGTGATCCCAATCGAGCGGTGGAGCAAGATTACCGAGCATACGTTGCGGTTCGCTCTGACCATTTCACCCGAAATACGGGCGGTTCATGTGGAGTGCGGCGATGACGTGGATTCGCTGTGCCGCAAGTTCGCGGCTGAAGTGCAGGCGCCCGCACGCGCCCAGGGGCGGCCTGAGCCACAGATCGACATCATTGATTCTCCTTACCGGTTTATCTTGCAGCCCATATTGGATTATCTGCTGAAGATGGAGAAAGACAACCCGGACCGCAACATCGCTGTCGTGATCCCGGATTTTGCGGAGCGCCATTGGTATTACTACTTCCTGCATAACCAGCGCGCCAAGGTGCTGGCTGGGTTGTTGCTACTGAAAGGACAAAGGCGCATTGTGGTTTGTAATGTGCCCTGGGATATTCAGTAGCTAACGGATTAAGGTGGCCGGGGTGAGTTCCGGAATCACGACCATTAAGTCATAGCCGTAGATGAGGCGCTCCATGTCCGGGTCGAGCGTACCTAGCTTTTGAAAACGCAGGCGGCGCAGATCGAAAAGCGTCCAGCCATTCGAGACCTGGCGGTCCATCAGAGGTTTGATCCAGTGGTAATCGCTGTCCTCAGACATTACAAATGGCTCCAGTTTTGCCGGTCGGTTATAGCCTGCAAACCCGACGTGCGTCCCTTTTGCGCCAAGGACGCAGATGTGCAGTGATGTGGTTCCTTCTCCGTCTGCTAGCTCAGCAACATAGTTGCCTAAATCCCGCTGGTGAAGCGGATTGAATCCCTTGTAGAGGTGCCAGTCGCCAAACTTTAAGAGAACGCGCTGGTTGTCTC
>Ga0326727_10027434_pt1 | contig 10456 bp, 6 predicted proteins | sample MB2enrmetagenome_FD_207643 | JGI IMG/M metagenome (GOLD analysis project Ga0326727, IMG submission 207643) | Lab enriched peat soil microbial communities from McLean, Ithaca, NY, United States - MB29MY | ecosystem: Environmental > Terrestrial > Soil > Wetlands > Peat | place: USA: New York...
GGACGAGGACGAGAGACAGGAAGAAACACGCGATGAAGCATTGCATCGGCTTGGCCTTGGTTCGCCTCACCGTCATTGCGGCGAGACCGTCTCTTTCTCCGTCGTCCGTCATCATCACGGTCCTTGCCTGTGGTGCGTGGTCGCGCCACGGCCGTTCGAGCGTCCCTCTCTGAGGTAACGTCATCCTCATAGATTCATTATACATAATCCTTTATGAAGCTGGCCATGCCATAAGCTTGAAGTTTGTGTTAATTCCGCCACTCCTATGCCGGTAATCCCGGAGGACGGCAAAGGCATGGAAACGACGATCAACAAGTTGACAAATAGCAACGCCGGCAGGGTGGCAACTCGGGGCTCGATCTGCTATAATCCGTCATGCCTTTCCTCGCCGACCTCCACATCCATTCCTGCTATTCGAGGGCCACGAGCAGGGATATGATGCCCGAGGGCATCTGGAAGTGGGCCCAGCTCAAAGGCCTTACCGTGGTGGGGACGGGCGACTTCACCCACCCCGCATGGTTCAGGGAGCTGACGGAGAAGCTGGAGCCCACGGGCAACGGCCTTTTTCAGCTCAAGCGGGCGCACCGACCGGACGAGGGCGTGCCCGCCTCCTGCAAGGCGGAGGTTTTTTTTCTCCTCTCCGTGGAGATAAGCTGCATCTACCGGAAGAACGGCAGGACGCGGAAGGTCCACTGCCTCATCTTCGTCCCCGACCTCGCGAGCGCGGCAAGGCTCAATCTTGCCCTTTCCAGGATAGGCAACATCGTCTCGGACGGCAGGCCGATTCTCGGTCTCGATGCGAGAGAGCTGCTCAAGATCACCCTCGACGCGTCGCCGGATGCCCTATTCATCCCGGCGCACGCCTGGACCCCTCATTTCTCCGTGTTCGGCGCTGCCTCCGGATTCGATTCCATGGAGGAATGCTTCGAGGACCTCACGACCTCCATCTATGCGATAGAAACGGGCCTCTCCTCTGATCCGTCCATGAATTGGCGTCTCTCCGCCCTCGACCGCATAAGCCTCATATCCAACTCGGATGCCCATTCTCCCGCGAAGATGGCGAGAGAGGCAAACCTCTTCGGGACGGATATCGCTTACCAGGCGATCGTCGGGGCAATCAAGACGCGCAATGACTTCCTCGGCACCGTGGAATTCTTCCCGGAGGAGGGGAAATACCACTACGACGGACATCGGCAGTGCAATGTCTCCTGCTCTCCCCGGGAGACCATGGGGCACCACTATTGCTGCCCGGCCTGCGGCAAGCGAATGACCATAGGTGTGGCGCACCGGGTGGAGCTCCTGTCCGACAGGGATCAGGGCTTCAGGCCGGGCGCGGCGCTGCCCTTTCGTTCGGCGATCCCCCTGGCCGAGATCCTTGCCGAAGTCGGGGGCGTGGGTGCGGCGAGCAAGGTGGTCCAGGAAGCGTATATGAGGCTCCTCACGGTGCTGGGCAATGAGCTTGCCATCCTCCTTGAGATGCCGCTGGCCGACATCGAACGGGCGGCAAGTCCCCTTGCTGCAGAGGCGATCGGCAGGATGCGCCGGGGAGAAGTCCATATCAGGCCCGGTTACGACGGAGAGTACGGCCGTATAAAGATATTCGAGGACGGGGAGAGGGCAGAGATAGGAGGGCAGGGGAGGCTGCTCTAGCACGGGAGCAGCGTGCCGGTCCGGTTCGAGGGAAGGAGGCTCTTCGACCGTGGTTGACGTGACCGACGGCCTCAACGCATCACAGAGGCGGGCCGTAGTGGCGACGGAGGGCCACTTGCTCGTGGCGGCGGGGCCGGGAACGGGCAAGACCATGACCATCGTGCGCAGGTGCGCCCTTCTCCTGGGGCAGGGCTTCGGCCCCGAGGAGATCCTCGCCGTTACCTTCACCAACAGGGCCGCAAGGGAGATGCGGGAGAGGATGCGGGCCTTTCTGGGTCCGGAGGCCGCCCGTTTGTTCGTCGGCACCCTTCACTTGCTCGGCCTGAAAATCATGCGCGCCGCCGGAGAGACAGTCGGTCTCTGCACCAGGGATGAGCAGGTGCGTCTCCTGAGGTCCGTCACTGCCTCTTCCAGGGCAGCCCTGCAGCTGGCCGAGCGGATATCGAGGGTGAAGAACCTGGTCGAGGTGCCTGACCCGGAGACCACACGTCTCCTCGAGACCTACCGGGGGCTGCTCCGGGCGCAGGGGCTGTACGACTTCGATGACCTCATTGCCGTTCCCACCCGTATGCTTGAGGCAGGCCGGGTCCCGGCCGCATACGCGGGCCGATTCAAGCACATTATCGTCGATGAGTATCAGGATATCAGCCCGGTTCAGCAGAAGCTCCTGGGCCAGCTCGTGAGCAAGGGGGCACGCATCTGCGCCGTAGGCGATTCGGACCAGGCCATCTACGCCTTCAGGGGCGCCGACGTCAGGAACTTCCTCTGCTTCGCGACAGACTTTCCGGGGGCGGCTACGGTGGCGTTGACGGAAAACTACCGGTCCACAGGCATGATCGTCAGAGCTGCGTGCAGCGTCGTGAGAAACAACCGGCAGAGGCTGGAAAAAGAGCTGTATGCGGTCAGGGAGGAGGGCACGCCGATCACGGTGTGCTCCGTGCCCGATGAGCGGGCGGAAGCCGAGACGGTGGTCCGGGAGATAGAGGCGCGTATGGGCCCGTCCAGCCATTTCATGCTCGACCGGGCGAAGGCGGCCGTTGATTTTTCTGACAGGTCGAGCTCCTTTGCCGATTTTGCCGTGCTCTACCGGACAAATGGCCAGGCCAGGGTCTTCAAGGAGGCCTTCATGGAAAGGGGCATACCCTTCCAGGCTGTGGGCGGGAAAGGGCCCTCCCGGAGAAAGGCGCTCATCGAGGAGCTGCGCGGACAGCTCGACACCATGCCGGACCGTCAGGACATGGACGCGTTCTGGAGGGGGCTGCGAGAAAAGGGGTCTTTCCCGGATGAGGAGTGGGGTCTCCTCCACAACCTGGCGCTGGCCTATCAAGACCTCTCTCCCCGGGACGCGCTCGGAGAGGTCATCAATGAATTGACCCTCTTTACCACGGCGGATGACTTCGACGCCAGGGCCGAGGCAGTTGCCTTGATGACGCTCCACGCGGCAAAGGGTCTGGAGTTCAAGTGCGTCTTCGTCGCCGGTGTCGAAGAGGGGCTGATCCCCTTCACCTCGGGCCCTGAAGGCACCGACATGGAGGAGGAGCGCAGGCTCTTTTTTGTCGGTATGACCCGGGCGAGGGATGAGCTTTTTCTCCTCCATGCGAGGAGGCGCTTTCTCTTTGGGAGGCAGGCTTCGGGGCTCCCTTCCCCGTTCCTGGCGGAGATACCGAGGCAGCTCGTACGCCAGGTGAGTGTAGCCGACGCGATCAAAAAGAAGGGGGGCACTCAGATGGGTCTCTTCTCGTGAGGATGTTTAGAGCATTTTGCAGAAATAAATAGCGTTTCGGGCCAGAGGCTCCACCACATCCTTCGCTTGCTGACGCTTACGTCTCTCACCCGCCTAACGCCTCCTCCCGCTGACCGCGGAACTCGGGCCGCCTGCTGCCGGCAGGCTGGCCCTCAGACATCCACGGTCTGCGCGGCCCGCGCACCGCTCTCCCCCCGGCCCTTCGCCGTGTGTCACCGTACGTCTTGAGCCGGGTACCCGTGGCCGACCGGATAGCCCTGCGTGATCCCCTCAACGGCCCACGGGTGGCAACCGAGAGACTCCCGCGATGCTGCGCTCAGGATATGGTTGCGCCTCTTGAATCGATACTTAATTTTGCAAAATGCTTTAACCGGTGGAGCGTCTTGACCGCGGGTGAGACAGGGAGCACGAGCAAGCGAAAAGAATGGTGAGCCGACGGGCAAGGGCTCTGAATCGGTAGACAATTCTGCGGAATGCCTTACAGAGCGGAAACGACGGCCGTCGCCACCTCTTCGGTGGTCGCGGAGCCGCCCAGGTCCGGGGTCTTGATCCCCCTGTCGCCGATGACCTTCTCCATGGCATCTTCCACGGCTTTCGCCGCATCGTCGTAACCCAGGTGGCGCAGCATCAGGGCCCCCGACCATATCTGGCCGATCGGGTTGGCAATGCCTTTCCCTGCGATGTCCGGGGCAGAGCCGTGGACAGGCTCGAACATGGAGGGGAAGAGCCCTTCGGGGTTGAGGTTCGCAGAGGCTGCGATCCCGAGGCTCCCTGCCAATGCGGGCCCCAGGTCCGAGAGGATGTCGCCGAAGAGGTTGCTCGCCACCACCACGTCGAATGCATAGGGATGAAGCACGAATTGCGCAGCCAGGTTGTCGATATGGTACTGGTCCGTGTGCACTTCGGGGTATTCCCGCGCCACGGAGCGGAATATCTCGTCCCAATAGGGCATGGTATGGATGATCCCGTTCGACTTCGTCGCCGAGGTGACGTGGTTTCTCCGCTGCCTTGCCTGGCCGAAGGCAAATCTCATGATCCTCTCCACGCCGCGGCGCGTGAAAATGGACTCCTGGACAGCCATCTCCATTTCGGTGCCCTCATACATTCTGCCTCCCACGCTCGAGTACTCACCCTCGTTGTTCTCGCGGACGACGCAGAAATCGATGTCCCCCGGCTTGACGTCGCGGAGCGGACTGCGGACCCCCCGCAGAAGTCGCACGGGCCTCAAGTTGACGTATTGCCGAAAAACCCTCCTGATCGGAATGAGCAGCCCCCATAGGGAGATATGATCGGGCACACCGGGTGCCCCCACGGCGCCGAGGTATATGGCGTCGTACCCCTTGAGCGTTTCGAGGCCGCGCTCGGGCATCATGCGCCCTTCCTTGAGGTAGTACTGGCAGCTCCAGGGAAAGATATCCCATTCGAGGGTGAAGCCGAACCTTTTCCCGGCTTCGTCGATCACCCTCATGGCGGCCGGCACCACCTCGTTCCCGATACCGTCTCCAGGAATCACGGCTATTTTCTTCATTTGTTCCTCTTTTCGACCGGCCGGGCCATCTCTCCAGCCGGTCCGCTTAGTCTTTCGCCCTCGCCGAGGGTATGCGGGATTCGCAGGGGACCTTCGTCTGGCACAGACCGCAGCCGTAAGCCTCCAGACCGTAGGCTTCTTTCGCGTGGGTGACTATTGCGGTCTCCAGGTATTCCTGGCACTTCAGCTTGTCATGGCCCTCGGCCGTGATGGCCCCGACGGGACAGCGGCCTATACATTTGCCGCAGGTGCCGTGGGAAAAGAAGAGGCAATAGGCGTGGTGGTCCTCGTAGGGCCTCGGTGTGGGCGGTATGGAGACACGGGCGACCACTGAGCCGCACCGCACGGCTTTGCCGGCAGGGGTGATGAGGCCGTCGCAAAGGCCGAAGGTGCCGAGGCCCGATATGTGCGCCGCATGGCGCTCCGACCAGGTAGAGGACAGGCCGTAGCGGGGGGAGGGCTTCATGCCCCAGGCCGGCGAGCGCTGCGGCGCGACAGCCTGATAACCCGCTTCGGTCAGCCTGGTCACCAGGTAGTCCCTCAGCTTCACATTGAACTCCTCTCCAAATTTCCTCGAGCGCGTCCAGCGCTCCGAACCGTAGAGACGCTCCTTCCGGTTATCGGCTCTGGTGATCTTTGTTTGAGGCAGTATCCAGGCGATGACCGTGAGCTGATCGGGTGTGATCCAAAGGTCGGGGAAGGTTTGGGTGAAAATCTCCGAGGGGGTCCAGTAGAAGTCTCCGATAAGCTGCTTGATTTCGCGGTAGAGGGGGTCGTCGCCGCTGGAAAACCCCACGAGAGGCATTTCCCACGCCGGTTCGCCGGTTTTGCTGCGGAGTGTGTTTTCCGGGGACTTCGCGAAGTCCTTGATCGATTCTTCCACCCATGCTGAGAGGCTAAACCGGTCTTTCGTCGGCATATGGCGACTCCTTTCTCGATTGGGTATCGGCAATACCGGGTGAAACGCCTGAAGCCGGAAAATAGTATAACAGAAACCCTGGTTCGGGCCAATTGCTTTTTTGGACCGTTCCTGGGGCAAAGGCATTGGGGAGACGTGACATAATTATGACATCTCCTGTCACGGCTGCGCACGATCCTTCTCTATGGACGGCCGCACCTCGGTGCTGGTGCGTGCTCGCGCTTGCCCGTTTCCGCCGACCTCTCCGGTCCGGCGGCCCCGGTTTCGCTGCCATTGCGCCCTCCCTTGCGAGGGGAGCCCCCATCTGGCATGGTCATTGCAAAGTTCGTCGGTAATCTCACACGCTTCGAAAGGGAGCTCGATGATATACGGTCTACCGCCTCTGCTATTCCCGACCGCCGACGCCGACAGGGCGACGATCACCCCGACGGTCGCTCCCGACCAGGCGAACCTGTTTCTGAACCTCCTCATCCAAAGTGTGGCGCGCATCAGCGAGAAGGCCGTCTCCCCACAGGTCGCTTCTGCTGCGCAGCCCGCGGCCGATCCCGGGAATGGCGCGCCTTTGGGTGACAATGAGCGTGCGATGAAGGACATCTTCCGCTTTGTCTTTGGCCAGGAAGGAAGTGCCTACGTCGCGAGGGACGGCGGTTCGGAATCATCCAGGTACGGGATTCTTCAGGTCACGGCCAACCGGTACGGCTATGGGGGAAGTGTCAAGGATATGTCGCGGACGGAGGCGGAGGCGATCTACAAAAAAATGTGGGAAGAATCGGGAGCGCAGAACCTACCTCCGAGCCTCGCCCTTGTCCATTTCGATACGTATGTGAACAGTCCTGCAGCGGCGAAGAAGATGCTGCGGGCATCGGGTGGAGACCTGGACACTTACTTGCAGCTCCGGTCCCAACGGTACACGCGTCTTACTGAACTGAAACCGGAAAGGTACGCAAAATATGCGAAGGGCTGGATGAATAGACTTCAGAGCCTCCGCACGATGGCGGCGGCGCAGATGAAGCCGTTTGCGACAAAAGCATCTACCTGACATGGTTGAAAACAGCCATGTCCCCTCCTCGTTTCTCCCCTCCTAAGCTGAAAGGCAGGTGAAGACCTGCCTTTCAGCTCCCCTCCTCAGCCTAAGGTCGTGTCCGATGTGGTGCAGCCTTTGCGGGAAAAGCGCGGATGCACCGGGGCTGACGGGACAATGGCAGGTGAAAAACTCAGGTTGCCGCGAAAGACCCGCCTTGAAGCCTCTGGCTCACCAATGGATGTGCCCTGCGGGGACGGAAAGCTCAGGAATGCTAGTAAGGCTGAAAAAAGAGGGTGAAAACGGTGCCACCAGCCCGGGCGCATTGTTCGAGATCATCGACGTGGGGGCAGCACGTGACGTCGCCGGGGCAGAGGTCGCACTCCCGAGGTATGAAACGGCAGCGTGCGCTGTCGCAGGCAATCTCAAAACCATAGGCCTTGGAAAGGATTTTCAGCCGGAGAAGATCGAGACCCTTTCCCCCTGCGCCGAAATCGAAAGGCTTCCTCGTGGTGTAGAGATCGGTCTCCTTTGCGTGGTAAAAACCACCGAAAATCTGCCTCTGGCTCTCGACGGTGATGCCGATCCCCGTGTCCCTGATATCGAGCTGCACACGCCCGCCCGCCAGCCGTGAAGAAATGGTGATCTCGCCTCCGTCGGGGGTGGCTTCAAAGGCGTTCTTGACGAGGGCCATGAGAATCTTGTCGAGGACTCCAGGGTCGATCCAGATTGTCAGGTCCCCCTCGCATGCCTTTTCAACCGTGACCGCACGACCCGGCGCAAGGACCGGTATGCGGCCCAGCATGGCTTCGAGAGCGGCGGCGATGCTGACGGCCTCGGTCTGCCCCTGCGATGCGGGAAAGAGCTGTCTGATCTCATCCTTCGCCGTAGCGAGCGGCTCCTTACAGACGGCGTTCTTCTCCGCTACCAGGTCGAGGAGGTCCATCATCTGTTCCATCAGGGCCGGCCCCTTGGTCTGCCGGAGATTGTTCTCCTTGGCAATCTCCTCGGCCTCGACCTGAATATCCTGCAGGCGCCTCAGGTTCTGCTCTATCCGTTTCACCAGGCCCGCAACCTCCGGCTGGAGGAGGCGCTTTATGGTCGCATCGATGATGGCCAGCGGCGTCTTGAGCTCGTGGGAGAGATGGTCGATAACCCGCTGGCGCGCCCTTTCGAGGGCTTTCGATTCGGTCACATCCCTGAAGACGACAACGACACCGTTGTCTTGTCCGTCAAGCCCCGCGGGATCGAGAAAAGACGTAGTCACCGCCAGCTCGACCTGCCTTCCGTCGGCCCTGACAAAGGATATGTCCCTGCATACCTGGATTTTGCGGTTCTGTATCCAGGCCGCCAGCAGCTCACCGAGGGCGTCTCCTTCCGCCTGAGACTTGAAAAAGTCGACGTAGGTTCTGCTCTTGACCTCATCCTCACCGAAAAGGAGGAGCTCCCGGGCTGCGGGGTTGGAGAATATGATACCGCCGTGGAAGTCGAAGACGAGGACCCCGTCACTCATGCTTTCCAGGATCGCAGAGGTTATGGGGTTCACGATCAGAATATAAGGAAGAGAGGCGGGAGTGTCAAGAAATAAAGGTGCCGAGAAAGTAGTTGAGGAAAAAAGGCGCACCTCTGGTATATAGTTTAGCCATGGCATCAGCGGAGCCATCATCGAAGGGTGCTCAGCCCCAAGGGGCGACGGGGAGCGAGGTCTCTTGAGGGACGTCTTCGAAGAAGCGTGCAGGCGGTTCTTTAAGCTCTATTTCGGCCTGGTCCACCACGTCAGGATCCAGGGCATGGAGCATGTCCCGAGGGGCCCTCGCAAGCTCATCGTGATCGCCAACCATGCCTCCCTCATCGACGGCCTCCTTATCTGGACGTACCTGAGATTGCCCTTTAAGATTATTGTCGATCGGACAGTGGCGAGGAAAACCCTTTTCAAGCCCTTTCTGCGGAACCGGCACATCGTTCAAATCGACTCCATGAACCCCTATTCCCTGAAAGAGGTCGTCCGTTGGGTGGCCGAGGGCACACCCCTCCTCATTTTTCCTGAGGGACGCATGACGAAGACCGGCAGCTTCATGAAGATTTATGAAGGGACGGGTTTTGTCGCGCTCCGGACGGGAGCGGAGGTGCTTCCCCTCTATCTCAAGAATACATACAAAACCTTCTTTGCAAAGAGGCATCAGGGCCGCAGGTTTTTCGCCCCTGTGACCATCACCGTGGGGAGGCTCCGTCCGCCCATCCGCCTGGACCATCTGCCCCCGCGCGGGCGAAAACAGGAAGCCACGAGGATGATCGCCCGGATGCTGTCCGAGACCTACGTGGACGCGCACAGCGAGCCGTCCACGCTGGGGCGCGAATTCATCAGCAAATGCAGAGAGAATCGCGGGAAGCCCCTCTTCGACGATGTGACCGGCCATGGGGTGACGTACCGGAGGGCCCTCAGCGCAGCTTTCGCGCTCGGCCGGTGTCTCTCGCGATCCAATGGGAAGCATATAGGGCTCATGCTTCCCAACCTGACGGTGACCGCGCTCATCTTCATGGGATTGCAGCTCTTCAGAAAGACCGCTGCCTTCCTCAACTATTCCAGCGGTCCCTCAGCGCTGCAGCACGCCATGGAGCTCGCCGATCTGGACGTCATTGTCACGTCCCGCGCCTTCCTCGAGAGAATACGTCTCTCGGAGAGCGTTTTCGGCAGGCGCCGGGTCATTTTTCTGGAGGACTTGAAGGGCCTTATCCGGCCCAGGGATAAGGTGTGGGGCGTCATGAGAAGCATCTTCCCCGGGACCTATCTGGAGACAGGGCCCGACGAGCACAAGGAGACGGCGTGCATCCTCTTCACTTCCGGCTCTGAAGGCATGCCGAAGGGTGTGTGCCTCTCCCACGAAAACCTCATTACCAACGTTTATCAGGCACTCTCACGGATCGATGTGACCGAGAGCGATTATTTTTTCAACGCTCTCCCCCTCTTTCACGCCTTCGGTCTTACCGTGGGGGCCCTCATCCCCCTTTTCCTCAATGCGAGGGCCTTCTTCTACGTAAGTCCCCTGCACTACCGTGTTGTGCCCGAGCTGGCCTACCAGCAGGGATGCACCATTCTGTGCGGGACCAACACGTTTCTCAAGGGCTACGGCAGGCGGGCGAACGCCTATGATTTTTCCGCCATGCACTATATTTACTGCGGTGCCGAGCCCCTGAGCGATGAGGTGTTCGAACAGTATGCAAAGAAGTTCGGCATACGGGTCATGGCGGGTTACGGGGTGACGGAGTGCTCCCCCATCGTGAGCATCACGAGCGCGCTGGAATACGCCTTTGGTACGGTGGGGACGGTGCTGCCCGGCATAGAGCAGAAGCTCGTGCCCGTGGAAGGCATAGACCATAAAGGAGGCACCGTGGGTACGCTCTTTGTGCGCGGCAAGAACGTGATGAAGGGCTATCTCAAGAACGAGAAGGCGAACCATAAGTACCTGTTCGAGGACGAGGGTTGGTATGACACGGGGGACGTGGTCGAGCTCACCGGAGAGGGGTTCCTGAGAATTGTGGGAAGGCTGAGGCGGTTTGCCAAGATAGGTGGAGAAATGATCTCCCTCACCGCAG
>Ga0326727_10027435_pt1 | contig 10456 bp, 6 predicted proteins | sample MB2enrmetagenome_FD_207643 | JGI IMG/M metagenome (GOLD analysis project Ga0326727, IMG submission 207643) | Lab enriched peat soil microbial communities from McLean, Ithaca, NY, United States - MB29MY | ecosystem: Environmental > Terrestrial > Soil > Wetlands > Peat | place: USA: New York...
GTTGGCAATGATCTGCGCCAGCACAAGAAGTCTCTGCCGATCGCGATCGCGCTCGCACAGGGAACGGACCTGCCCGTAGGGCTCGGACCACTGCTCGAGAGTGATCTCACCGACGCCGAAGTCGAGAAGGTGACGCTGCTCCTCGAGCAGTGCGGCGCACGCCAAGAGACATTGGCCATCGGTGAGTTGCAGCTTCGTGCCGCGCTCGAGTCGCTCGAGCGCGTACCCCTGGCGCTCGGGCCCAGCTCGGAGCTGGCGGCGATCGCCCGGTATGTGACCGAGCGAGACCGATGAGCGCGCCCACCCGTCGTCGCGCCACAGACGCCAAGACCGCCGTAGGGTCCTCGTCGCCGGCTGCACATGCGAACGACGACGCCCGGACGTGTCTCCGGAGAGCCGTCGAAGCCCTTGTCTCGCTTGGGAATCCGCAAGGTTGGTGGAAGGGCGAGCTCGAGACGAACGTCACCATGGACGCCGAGGATCTCCTGCTGCGCGAGTTCCTGGGCATTCGCACACAGGAGCTGACCGCATCGTCGGCGCGTTGGATCCGGTCGCGCCAGCGTGAGGACGGCACGTGGGCGAACTTCTACGGAGGGCCGCCCGAGCTGTCCACTACCGTCGAGGCCTATGTCGCGCTCCGCCTGGCTGGTGACCCGGCGGACGCTGCGCACCTACAGCGCGCGGCTCAGTTCATCCAGGCCCACGGTGGTGTCGAGCGCACTCGCGTCTTCACCCGGGTATGGCTGGCGCTGTTCGACCTGTGGCCATGGGCCGAGCTGCCGATGCTCCCGCCAGAGCTGATGTTCCTGCCGAGCTTCGTCCCGCTCAACATCTACGACTTCGGCTGCTGGGCGCGCCAGACCGTGGTCGCGCTCACGGTGGTGAGCGCGCATCGGCCGGTTCACGAGCTGGGATTCGGCATCGACGAGCTGAGAAGTGGCCTGCCCGAGACGCCCCCGGCACCGCTCAGCACCTGGCCGGGCCGGTTCCAGGTGCTCGACCGCGTCCTCAAGGCCTACGAGCGTCGTCCGGTCAAGTTCCTCCGGCAGGCCGCCCTCGCTCGGGCTGAGCGCTGGATAGTGCAACGTCAAGAGGCGGACGGCTCCTGGGGTGGCATCCAACCGCCCTGGGTGTACTCGTTGATCGCTCTGGCGCTGCAGGGCTACGCGCTCGAGCATCCTGTGATGAGGGCGGGGATCGCGGGCCTCGACGGCTTCACGATCGAGGACGACGCCGGGAGACGGATCGAGGCTTGCCAGTCCCCGGTGTGGGACACCGCGCTCGCGATCACGGCTCTCGCCGACGCCGGGCTCGCGCCGAGCGACCCGGTGCTGCGCTGTGCAGCCCGCTACCTGATTGGCGAGGAGATCCGGGTCAAAGGCGACTGGTCGGTCCGGCGCCCGGACCTTCAGCCGGCTGGGTGGGCTTTCGAGTTCGCGAACGACAATTACCCGGACATCGACGACACCGCCGAGGTCGTGCTCGCGCTCGGGCGGACCGATGAGCCGGCGGCAGGCGCGGTTGATCGCGCGATCGCCTGGATCGAGGCAATGCAGTGCCGGGACGGGGGCTGGGGGGCCTTCGACGTCGACAATACCCAGACGCTGTGCCGGGCACTTCCCTTCTGTGACTTCGGGGAGCTGATCGATCCTCCGAGCGCGGACGTGACCGCGCACGTCGTGGAGATGCTGGCAAGGCTGGGACGTTCGCAGGACGCGGTCGAGCGCGGCGTGCTGTGGCTGCTGCGCGCCCAGGAGGTCGACGGGTCCTGGTTCGGGCGCTGGGGTGCCAATTACGTCTACGGCACCGGAGCTGTGATCCCGGGGCTGGTTGCCGCCGGGCTGGGAACGGACCACCCCGCTGTGCGCGAGGCCGTCGCCTGGCTGGAAGGCCACCAGAACCCCGATGGCGGCTGGGGCGAGGACTTGCGCTCATATCGGGACGACTCCCAGCGCGGCCGTGGGCCGTCCACGGCGTCCCAGACCGCTTGGGCCTTGCTCGCGCTCCTCGCCGCGGGCGAGCGTTCCGATGCGACTCGGCGCGGTGTGAGCTTCCTCGTCGCAACCCAATGCGAAGACGGCTCGTGGGACGAGCCGTGGTTCACGGGAACCGGCTTCCCAGGCGACTTCTACATCAACTACCACCTGTACCGGTTGGTGTTCCCGGTCATGGCCCTGGGGCGCTTCGTGAACGGGGGACCCCATGGCTGATCTCAAGATCCTGACGGCCCTTCGTGTCGAAGCCTTAGCGGTAGGCGGCGCCGACGTTGTCATCGGCGTCGGGCGCGATCGTGCCCGGCGCGCCGGCGCGGAGCTTGCCGCGAGTCTCGACCGCAAGACCGCCGTCGCGCTCGTCGGCGTGGCAGGTGGCCTCTCGCCGGAGCTGCACCCAGGGGACCTCGTCATCGCCAGTGAGCTGCGCAACACCGAGTCGTCGGTATCGCTCAACCTGCCGGGCGTGTCGTTTCTGGCTGCTGAGTTCAGGCGCGCCGGGCTCGGTGTGCACACCGGGCCACTCGTGTCGTCGCCGCGATATGTCCGCGCCCGCGAGCGAGTCGCGCTCGCCGGCTCGGGCGCTGTGGCCGTCGACATGGAATCGGCCTGGGTCATGGGCTATCTGCCCAACAACCCGCTTGCTGTCATCCGTTCCATCTCGGACACCGCCGAACGCGGACCGGTGCTCGGCGGAGCCCGAGCGCTCGGGTCACTGCGCGCGGTGCGCCGGCCGCTCGAACGCTGGGCACGCGCTTGTGGTGAGCACGAGGTCGTGCTCGCCGCCCCCCGGTCGTTCTGTGCCGGAGTGGACCGCGCGATCGAGATCGTCGAGCGCGCGCTTTCGCTTCACGGAGCGCCTGTCTATGTTCGCCGTCAGATCGTCCACAACCTTCACGTTGTGCGCGACCTCGAGTCCAAGGGCGCCGTGTTCGTCGAGGAGATCGAGCAAGTGCCGCACAACGCGGTCGTGGTGCTGGCCGCGCACGGTGTTTCCCCGGCGGTCCGCCAGCAGGCAGCCGAGCGCCACGACTTGAAGGTCATCGACGCGACCTGCCCGTTGGTCGCCAAGGTGCACACCGAAGCGCGTCGCTACGCGAGCCAGGACTACAACCTGGTCCTCATCGGCCACGCCGACCACGAGGAGGTCATCGGGACTGTTGGCGAGGCGCCGGCGCGATTTCACGTCGTGCAGGGTGCCGACGACGTCGCGGGGCTCGAATTGGCGCTCGAGCCGAAACGCCCGGTTGCCTACCTCACACAGACGACGCTCGCCACCGACGAGACCGCCGAGATAGTCGCGGCACTGCGGCGCCGGTTCCCCGAGATCACGGCGCCCCCTGCCGACGACATCTGTTACGCCACACAGAACCGCCAGGATGCGGTGCGCCGGATTGCGCATCGATGCGATCTCATGGTTGTCGTGGGCTCGGTGAACTCGTCCAATACCGCTCGCCTTGTAGAGGTGGCCCGGCGCGAAGGTTGTCGCGCGGAGCTGATCGAGGACGTCTCGCAGCTGGAGCTGGGCTGGCTCGCAGGCGTGAGAACCGTGGGGCTCACCGCCGGCGCGTCGGCGCCTGACTTCCTCGTCCAAGAAGTGCTCGACACCCTCGCCTTGCTCGGGCCGGTGCGCCTGAGTGAGGAGAGGACCGCAGAAGAAACAGTCCGTTTCTCTCTACCGACTCAGGTGCGATGATGCCGATCCCTCTCCGTCAGAACATCCGTATCGGTGCTCACTTGGTTCGGCACCGCTTGAAGAAGACCAAGTACTACCCCTTCATCGTCGAGATCGAGCCGCTCTTCGCGTGCAACCTGGCGTGTCCCGGCTGCGGGAAGATCCAGCACCCGACCGAGGTCCTGCGCCAACGCCTGTCGGTGGAGGACGTGCTCGAGGCCGTGTCGGAGAGCGGCACGCCCATGGTGTCGATCGCCGGCGGCGAGCCACTGCTCCATCCCGACATCGAGCGCATGGTCCGAGAGCTCGTGCGCCGCAAGATCTATGTCTATCTCTGCACCAATGCCGTGCTCCTGAGCAGGCGCCTCGACCGCTTCAGCCCGTCTCACTACTTCTCCTGGGTCGTCCATCTGGACGGCACGCGGGAGCGGCACGACGCTGCGGTCAACCGGGCCGGCGTCTTCGACGTGGCCGTGAAGGCCATCCGGGAGGCGAAGTCGCGCGGCTTTCGCGTGACGACGAATTCGACGTTCTTCAACACCGACTCGCCGAAGACGGTACGTGACGTCCTCGACTTCATCAACGACGACCTAGGCGTGGACGCCATGATGATCTCGCCCGCGTACGCGTACGAGAAGGCGCCCGATCAAGAGCACTTCCTCGGGACCGAACAGACCCGCCAGCTGTTCAAAGAGGCGTTCGCCGACAAGCGACGGAACAAGTGGCGTCTCAACCACTCCCCGCTCTTCCTCGACTTTCTCGAGGGCAGGGTGGACTTCCAGTGCACGGCCTGGGGCATTCCGAGCTACTCGGTCTTCGGCTGGCAGCGACCGTGCTACCTGATGGCCGACGGCTACGCGGCCAGCTACCGCGAACTGGTCGAGACCACCGACTGGAGTGCCTACGGGCGAGGCAGGGATCCGCGCTGTGCCAATTGCATGGCTCACTGTGGCTACGAGCCGTCGGCTGTCATCGCGAGCCTGGGCTCGCTCCGCCAATCGCTTCGTGCGCTGATCAACACGCACTGATCGACATGAGCGTCATCACTGTCCCAGCCGAGTCCGTGCTTGCTACGGCGGTCTCGCCGGAGCGCCTTCGGGAGATGGACTCCCGCCAGCTCCGCCAGCTCGTGACGGAGGTCCGCCAGTTCCTCGTGTCGAGTGTCTCGGCGACCGGGGGACATCTGGGGTCGAACCTCGGAGTCGTGGAGCTCACCATCGCGTTGCACCGCGTGTTCTCGTCCCCCGACGATGCCATCGTCTGGGACACCGGCCACCAGGCCTATGTGCACAAGCTCGTCACCGGTCGCCAGGAAGGGTTCGCCGGTCTACGCCAGCGCGGCGGCTTGTCCGGCTACCCGAACCGCTCCGAGTCCGAGCACGACGTCGTCGAGAACAGCCACGCCTCGACGGCGCTCTCGTATGCCCATGGGCTCGCCACGGCGCGGCGGCTTCACCGGGACCCGCGCCGTGTCGTCGCCGTGGTCGGTGACGGCTCGTTGACCGGCGGCGTCGCGTACGAGGCGCTCAACAACATCGGCGTTTCCGGAGCGAACGTCGTCATAGTCCTCAACGACAACGGGCGTTCCTACGCTCCGACTGTGTCGAGGCTCTCGTCTGCCGGCCGGCTTGTGGCGCCGGGCCCGGGGAGCGGCCCGACACCGGGCCGCAACACGAGCCTGGCAGCGAGCCGCTCAGCGACGTGCGATTTCTTCGAGGCCCTGGGCGTTCGCTATCTCGGGCCCGTGGACGGCCACGACCTCGACGCGCTCGAACGGGCGCTGCATCATGCAGCGGAGCGGCCCGGACCGGTTGTGCTGCACGTGCACACGACCAAGGGCCGCGGCTACGCGCCTGCAGAGCTTGACGAGGAGAAGCGCCTTCACGACGTCGGTCCTTTCGATCCGGAGACGGGGGTCGCGCTCGCCGTGGACGGCCGCCGACTGAGCTATACGGAGGCGTTCGGCTCGGCAATCGTGCGCGAAGCGTCAGTGCACCCCGAGCTTGTCGCGATCACCGCCGCCATGCCGGGACCGACGGGACTGCTCGATTTCCGCGCCTGCTACCCGGAGCGTTTCTTCGACGTCGGCATAGCCGAGCAGCACGCCGTGAACGCGGCCGCCGGGATGGCCATGGGCGGCCTGCGGCCTGTCGTGGCGATCTACTCGACGTTCCTCAGCCGGGCCTGGGACCAGGTCTACTACGACGTCGGTCTTCAGCGCCTTCCAGTGATCTTCTGCCTGGACCGTGCGGGGATCACCGGCGATGACGGGCCCAGCCACCACGGCGTGCTCGACATGATGCTGTTGACGAAGGTTCCCGGGATGACTGTCTTCGCGCCTTCGTCATACGAGGAAGTGGGCAACATGTTGCACGAGGCCCTGACGATCAGCTCGGGCCCGGTTGCCATCCGGTGGCCCAAGAGCGACGCCTGCTCGACCTCACAGGTGGGAAGTGGCATCCGGGCACGCAAGGTTCGCGCCGGGTCTCGGGTCTGCCTCGTCGGTGTGGGCAAGCTCGTCGCCGCTTGCGAACAAGCCGCTGACATCCTCGCCGGCGAGGGCGTCGACGCCACCGTGTGGGACGCGCGCGTCGTGGCGCCGCTGGATCCGGACATGATCGAAGATGCGATGGCCCATGAGCTCGTGGTGTCCGCAGAAGACGGGATCGCAGATGGCGGCGTGGGGTCAAGGGTCAGCGCTTCGCTTCGCCGTGCGGCTCCAGCCGGCTTTGGCCCAGCGGTGGTCAACTGTGGTGTCCCGACCGCCTACCTGCCGCACGGTGAAGCGTCCGACATTCTCGCCTACCTCGGCCTCGACGGTCCGGGGATCAGCCGGGCGGTGCTCGACCACCTTTGAGCAGGTGCCCCGGGGCTGCTCACCCGGGCGCCTTTTCATCGAGCGTGGCCCGCCGCGCAACAAAGGCCGCTCGCGTAAGCTTGCCCACCGTTTGGCAGGCGTTCGCCTTGTCGCCGAAATGCTTTCAGAGAAACGAGGAACTTCGTGACCCAGTCTGTCTCTGCCGAGCAGGGCGCACGCGTCTACGCCGCAGATGATGCTCATGTGTTCTACTCCTGGTCCGCTCAGTCGCACATCAAGCCGATGCTCATCGCAGGTGCGGAAGGGTCCTACGTCTTCGATGACGGCGGCAAGCGATACCTCGACTTCTCGTGCCAGCTCACCTACACCAATATCGGCCATCAGCATCCGAAGGTCGTCGCAGCCATCAAGGCGCAGGCGGACCGGCTGTGCACGGTGAGCCCTTTGAATGCAAGTGACGTGCGCAACGAGGCCGCTCGCCTGATCTGCGAGCTCGCCCCTGAAGGCATGAACAAGGTCTTTTTCACCTGCGGAGGTTCGGAGGCCGTCGAACACGCGGCCCGCATGGCCAGGCTTCACACCGGCCGGATCAAGCTGCTGGCCACTTACCGTTCGTACCACGGGAGCACGACGACGGCCACCAACCTGACGGGCGAGCCTAGGCGTTGGCCCAACGACCACGGGAGCGCGGGGGTCGTGCACTTCTTCGGCCCGTTCCTGTACCGCTCGCCGTTCAGTTCCTCGAATGAGGAAGAGGAGTCGAAAAGAGCGCTCGAGCATCTGGAGCAAGTCGTAGCCCTAGAGGGGCCTTCGACGATCGCAGGCATCGTGCTGGAGAGTGTCCCCGGTGCCGTCGGGATCATGCCCCCGCCTCCCGGCTATCTCGCCGGGGTGCGTGAGATCTGCGACCGCTACGGGATCGTCTTCGTTGCCGATGAGGTGATGGCCGGGTTCGGCCGGACGGGAAGGTGGTTCGCGTTCGAGCACTATGGCGTCGTTCCCGACCTCGTGACGTTCTCGAAGGGCGTGAACTCGGGCTATGTGCCGCTCGGTGGAGTCATCATCTCCGATCCGATCGCGGCGACCTTCGCCGAGACGGTCTACGCGGGTGGCCACACATACTCCGGCCATCCGCTCGCGTGCGCGGCCGCTGTCGCGACGATCAACGCCATGAAGGAGGAGGGGATCGTCGAGAATGCCGCCTGGATCGGCCACAAGGTGCTCGGACCGGGGCTTTCCGAGCTCTCGGGCCGCCATGCGTGCGTTGGCGAGGTGCGCGGCTTGGGTGTGTTCTGGGCGCTCGACCTCGTGAAGGACAAGGAGACCCGCGAGCCGATCGCGCCCTACGGTGGCACGAGTCCCGCAATGGCGGACCTCGTGCGAGCCTGCAAGGAGCGTGGCCTTCTGCCGTTCACGAACGGCAACCGGTTGCACGCCGTGCCGCCTTGCAACGTGACCGAAGCCGAGGCCCGTGAGGGAATCGCGATCCTGGACGAGGCGCTCTCGGCGGCGGACGCTCACTGCGGAGGTTAGGTCCCGGCGCCGGCATCGCGGCTGGTCGTCTGGGTGTGACCGGTACTATCCGACTGTCGGCCTGACGCGTGGGGGACCCCGAATCAGCGAGGAGCGTCTGCGATGCATTCTTCCGTCCGAGCGCTCACCCGTTTTGGCGCGCTCGTCCGTTTCCGCGCGCTCGCCCTCGCGAGGGGCCTTCTCGGCTTCGCAGCGCTCGTCGTGTTGGCGCTCTCGGTTGCAGCCTGCACGAGCGGCTCAGCGTCCACCGCGTCCGGCCACGTGACGATCACGCTCTACAACGGCCAGCACGAACAGACGACCGATGCGCTCGTCGCCGTGTTCGAGAAGGCCACCGGGATCAACGTCGCGGTTCGCAACAACGACGAGGACACCTTTGATGCCGAGATAGTCGCCGAGGGATCACGATCGCCTGCTGACGTGCTGCTCACGGAGAACTCGCCGGCACTGGAGTACCTCCAACAAAAGGGCCTGCTCGCGCCGGTCGATCGCTCGACGCTGGTGCACACTGCGGGCAAGTACAACTCGCCGCAGGGCGATTGGGTCGGGGTCTCGGCGCGCGTCAGCGTCCTCATCTACAACCCGAGCCTGATCAGCGGAAGTGCGCTCCCGACCCGCGTCCTCCAGCTCGCCGATCCGCGTTACAAGGGCAAGCTCGCCTTCGCCGCCGGCGAGACCGACTTCCAGCCGGTCGTGACTTCGGTGTTGCGCAGCTATGGCAAGGCCAGGGCGCTCGAGTGGTTGGACGGCATCAAGGCCAACGCGGAGAGCCACATCTACCCCGACAACGAAACCATCGCAGAGATGGTGAACCGGGGGGTTGTCGCGTTCGGGGTCGTCAACCAGTACTACTGGTACCGGATGCGGGCGGAGATCGGCGTCGCCAACATCCACTCACGGATCGCCTACTTCGCACAGCGAGACCCCGGCTATGTCCTTGACATCTCAGGTGCCGGGATCCTGAAGTCGTCCAGACATCAGGCGGCCGCGCAGAAGCTCCTGGCCTTCCTCGTCTCCGAGCGGGGCCAGGAGATCATCGCCCACTCGATCAGCTTCGAGTACCCGATCGCGTCCGGCGTCAAGAGCGTGCAACCCGAAACGCCCTTCAACGAGCTCGAACCGAACCCGATCGACATCGGCGAGCTCGGCACCGGAGCCCAGGCGATCGCGCTCTTGCGCGACGTGCAGCTGCTTTGATCGTCGCCGCTCGGCGTGCCAGGCGGCCGAAGGTCCTGGCAGCAACGAGTCTTTTCGTCGTCGTCGTGCTCGCCCTCCCGCTCGCCTTTCTCCTGACCGAGGCCGACGGTGCGGGTGCCTCCAACGTCTGGCACCTCATCTGGCGCGCGCTGACAGCCAGTTTGATGTGGAACACCGTCCGGCTCACCGTCGTGGTCACCGCGGCTTGTGCGGTGATCGGGACACTTGCCGCGTACGGTGTCGAGCGGACGGACCTGCCCGTGCGACGGGTCTGGGCAGTGCTCGTAGTCGTCCCCTTCGCCATCCCGGACTTCGTCGTGAGCTTCGGCTGGTCGTCGCTGTGGACCTGGGTTCAGGGCTTCCGGGGAGCGGTGCTCGTCATGACCCTCGCCGTGTACCCGCTTGTCTACCTGCCCGTCTCGGCGAGCCTGCGAGGTGCTGACCCGGGCCAGGAAGAGATCGCCCGCAGCCTCGGGGCGAGCCGGCTTTCGACATTCGTTCGCATCACGCTCGGTCAGGCTCGCCGGGCGATCCTCGGCGGGTGCCTCCTCGTGGTGCTCGTCATCCTTGCCGAGTACGGCGCGTTCGAGATCCTCGGCTACCAGACGTTCACTACGGAGATCTTCACGGAGTTCACGATCGGTTTCGACACGTCGGCGGCTTGTGCACTCTCGCTCGTCCTCGTCGCGCTGAGTCTCGTCGTCCTCGTCGGGGAGAGCGCGTCGCGCGGCGGTGGACGGGTGAGCCGCAATGGCCCTGGTGCCCAGCGGGTGCTGCCCCGCAAGCGCCTCGGGCGAGCGCGCCTGCCGGTGCTCGCTGCGTACGCCCTGCTCGTTCTCGCAGCGCTCGGGGTGCCGATCGGATCGTCGATCTACTGGATCTTCGAGGGCGGCTCGCACTCGCTCTTGGGCGCGTCTCTCGGCTCAGCTGCACTGCACACCGTTGGCTACAGCCTCGCTGCCGCGTCAGTGGCGACGGCGATGGCGCTCCCGGTCGCGCTGGTGGTCGTTCGCCATCCCGGTCGCCTCCACATGCTGGCCGAACGAACGACGTTCCTCGTTCTTGCGATGCCCGGGCTTGTCGTCGCGCTCGCGATCTCGTACTTCTCCGAGCGCTACGCGAACGGCTTCGGTTATCAGACTGCGCCTCTGCTCGTGCTCGGATACTCGCTCATGTTCTTCCCGCTTGCCCTCGTGTGCGTGCGGGCCTCGGTGGCACAGTCACCCGTGTCCCTCGAGGAGG
>Ga0326727_10027436_pt1 | contig 10456 bp, 8 predicted proteins | sample MB2enrmetagenome_FD_207643 | JGI IMG/M metagenome (GOLD analysis project Ga0326727, IMG submission 207643) | Lab enriched peat soil microbial communities from McLean, Ithaca, NY, United States - MB29MY | ecosystem: Environmental > Terrestrial > Soil > Wetlands > Peat | place: USA: New York...
GTTCGCCGAAACCATGTATGCCGCGCTGAAAGGCCGCGAAGCCCTCAAGGCGAAGTGGGATGAGGGAAGCGCTCCATCCCTCACCACCGAGTCAGTGGAGAAGCACTTCCTCGAGGGTCTCGATAAACCTGGCGGGGTAGCGATAAATAAGGGGGATGCCAAGAAGGCCGTCGCCGACGCGCAAACAAAGGTCAGTGCCACGTACTGGGTCCCCATGGTAGCCCATACGACCATGGAGCCCATCAACTGCACGGCCTACCTGCAGAATGACCGGTGCGATGTGTGGGCGCCCACTCAGGGGCAGTCGGTCGCCCAGATCGTCGCCTCCCAGGTATCCGGACTGCCGCCGGACAAGGTCTTTATCCACACCACCTACCTCGGGTGCGGCCTCGGCAGGCGGGCAACTCCCGATTTTGTCGCTGAGGCAGTGATAGCCTCGAAGATCGCGGGCAAGCCGGTCAAGATCGTCTGGTCGAGGGAGGATGACATCAAGTATGATCAGTTCCGCGCCGCCGTGCTGCACAGGATCGAGGCGGGCCTCGACGGAGAAGGCAAGGTAGCCGGCTGGGTCCACAAGCTCGCCTGCGGCTCCATCGGCATGGGCATCGATCCTAAATCGATAAAGGACGGGGTCGACGAGATGAGCCTCTGGGGGATCAAAGGCGGGGGGCCGATCATGTGCGACACCGCGTACGACATCCCTAACTTCTATGTGGAGCAGTATCTCTCCGATCTTCCCATTCCCGTCTCTCCGTGGCGCTCCGTGCAGAATGCTCCGAACGCATTTGGCATGGAGTGCTTCATGGATGAGCTCGCCCTCAAGGCGGGCAAGGACCCAGTAGAGTTCCGCATGCAGTTCTTCGGCAACAACATGCGTGCCCGTCGCGCCGTGCAGACCGTGGCCGAAAAGGCGAGGTGGGGGCAGGCGCTCCCAAAGGGAAAGGGCCGTGGCATAGCCTTCCACTACTGCTTTGGCACGTTCGTGGCCGAGGTCGCGGATGTCTCCGTCAACGAAAAGGACGGGACATTCAAGGTGGATCGGATCGTGGCGGCCGTGGATTGCGGACCCGTGGTCAACCCGGATCCCCTCGTGGCGCAGATCGAAGGCGGCATTATCATGGGCCTATCCACCATCATGAAAGAACAGGTGGAGTTTGCTCAAGGTGGTGTCAAGTCGTCCAATTTCGACAATTACAAACTGATTACCATGGGAGCCATACCCAGGATCGAGGTGCACATTATCAGGAGCAGCGAGCCCATAGGAGGGATCGGCGAGACTGGCGTTCCGGCGGTAGCACCGGCGGTCGCGAACGCGATCTTCAACGCTATTGGCGCGAGGGTGCGGCGCATCCCCATCACGCCTCAGGTATTGATGGAGGCCATAAGGAACAAGGAAGCGTAGGCGAAAGAGGCGAAAGATCCTTAAAAGGCCCCTCGCGCACGTTGTGAAGCGCCCTCCTTCCGAGTCCGGGAGGGTCAGGGCAGTGGCCTCTCGGCCAACGACCGAAAGGTCCCGGAAGAGCGAGAGCACGGGGGGCCTCAAGGGACCCGCCGGATATTCGTTCGCCGAAAAGACCTATGCCTCCGGCGTTGTCCGTGCCTATAATCTACACATGAAGAGAGAGGTCATGGGTCGTTCTGCGCCGATCTTCGTGATTCAGGAGCATCACGCCACACACCTCCACTACGACTTCCGTCTTGAAGTGGGCGGGGTGCTCAAGAGTTGGGCCGTACCCAAGGAACCGGTAATGGATCCGGCCGTGAAACGGCTCGCGGTGGAAGTCGAGGACCATCCCCTCGACTACGCCACCTTCGAGGGGGAGATCGAGGAAGGGGAATACGGCGCCGGCCGAGTGGTGATCTGGGACCAGGGTACGTACGAGAATGTCTTTGACAGCAAGGTCCCGCCCAAAAGCTTGGAACAGGCCCTGCACGATGGACACGTGGAAATCGACCTTCACGGGAAGAGGCTAAGCGGCAGATTCGCCCTGATCCGTACCCGTTTCGGCGGCAAGAAACAGAACTGGCTGCTCGTCAAGATGAAGGATGAGGGAACGAAATAAGGATCTCCTTGAAATATCCGAGCTGCAGTATCATGGAAGCGAATATCGAAAGCCGCTGAATATGGTTCCGTCTAGAACCTGAAAACCGCGTGTTAAGCCGGGCGCCGCTGAGTTATACAGGAAAGAACGGGGAAGGCGCAGGAGGTCTTACACTGGTTCATAAGGCAACTGGGCGCCATGCCAGACGGCAACGATCCACACGTCTGATCCTTGATTCTGTAGAAGAAATGATATGATCCGATGATCACCTCACGAAAAGGGAGACCGGGGAATTCCTGACTTGACCCCACAAGCCCCTCCGACGAACCAATTTGAGGCCTGTCGAAAACATTGGGTGCAGAATCGATGCTCTCTCGTTGAGGTTAACGAAACGGAGTTTTTCAACAGCCTGTCAAGGGCCAACCCCATACCCTTTTTTCGGTTGTGAAGAAGCCGCATTCCTATCTCCTCTCCCCAGCCTGAGTATTAGTTTTAGTATCATACCTTTTTATGTCTAATCTAATATTCCATCATTGAATCTTCTGATGTAGCCTCTAAGAATAGGGTACAGCAATGGAACAAGAATTTAAGGAGGTACTACGGGGTCAAGTCTTGCATTCGAGCATTTTAGAAATCGGCTGTTGGAAGGCTTTTGCTGGCAAATGTGCGACTGCAAGATTTGAGCCCACAAGCCCCCACGCGACGCTCCCGGCCGTCACTATTGTAGGAATTTGGCGTAAATTTAACTTGACAAAAAATGAGTACCTCGCTATGGTGGTAGTATCGGTCTGTAAAAGCCAAACCATGGGAGACCATGGGACGGAAAGCCAAAGGGCCTCGGTCTGCGAGCTCATGTCATCCGCAGCAAGGCGGCCGCGGCTGCCAGACAGATCCAGTGAGACGTGGAGGTTTGGGGTAGGGGCGTCATGACTGCCCTAAAAAAGACACCAATCTCACCGCGGCCGGTTCACGTGGGCATTGTTCTCAAGAATGGGTAATCCGTTGCCTCGAAAGCGATAGGAGGCCCTATGAAGAGAATGATCGCAAGCGTATTGGCAGATTCTCCCGTCTCTTACCTCGGCACCACGAACCATAGCCAAAATAAGACAAACATTGCGGTCGGCAAGACGCGGGCCCGGGCGGGGTATACCGGCCTTTGTCGGGTCGGCATGCCCACAAGGGAATATTTCACGGATCGGCGCAGTGTGGCGCAACTGCTGTATAAGCCGAGCCCACAGACCGCCAATGCTTGCGCATTAAGGATTCCTTCGATCGGTCACCAATCTGTAACTCACCGTGACCTATCCTTAGAATTGGAAGACGGTCCAACAGAGCCAAGCAAAAAGGAACGCCCAATCCAAAAGGAGGGGACCCCATGACATTCAGCTCGCCGATACTCGACGTTGCGATCGGGATGATTTTTATCTACCTATCAATGAGCCTAATATGTTCAGCGATCAATGAAATGATCGAGGCGAAGCTAAAGAACCGCGCGACGGACCTTGAAAAAGGGATCCGTGAGCTCTTCGCGGAACAGGATGTGGGGAGTCCAGAACAGAAACCGGACACGGCAGTAACTGCTGATCAGAAGGACAAAACACCAATTGTGCAGCAGCTCTATGCACATCCTTTGGTGAACGGTCTATTCCGGGGCGGATACGATGCCAAGCCGATCGTCTGGTCCTCGTACTGGCGATCGACAAACCTGCCCTCCTATATTCCCAACAAGAACTTTGCCGCAGCGCTTTTGGACGTCGTCGTGAACCCGAGCGAATCTACCTCCTCTTCAGTGATTACCATAGAGACGCTGCGATCCGCCGTAAGTAAAATGCAAAATGCGACGGTGAAACGGGCCTTGGACAGCTTCCTTGCCACGGCAAGGGGTGACATCGACAAAGTACGGGGAAACATCGAGGCGTGGTTTGACAGCTCCATGGAGAGGGTTGCGGGATGGTATAAGCGGAGGACGCAGTGGATCCTTCTGATATTAGGGCTCGCGGTCACGATCGCATTGAATGTAAACACGCTGACTGTTGCGCAGCGTCTCTGGACCGACCCGGTGCTGCGCACCTCGATCGCCGACGAGGCGAGCGCCAAGGTAAAAGCCGGCCTCGGTGATACCGACAAGAGAATCAAGGACAACGTGGAAACGCTGGAGAAAACTGGATTGCCCATGGGATGGTCCGGCGGCTTCGCAGGCATGTACGGAACAGACAAAACAACCTGCCCGTCAGGGTGGGTGTACGCATGTTTACGGGCCCTCTTCGGCTGGGTGCTCACGGCATGGGCAGTCTCGTTCGGCGCTCCTTTCTGGTTCGATCTTCTCAATAAATTCCTCACCATCCGTTCGACGGTGAAGCCGCAGGAGAAGGCCCCCGAGTCTGCCGCCCCTACGCCTCCGGCCGCAACGGTACAAATTTCAGGCCCAGTCGCCCCTCTTGGCACTGGAAGTTTTCGACCGAACGAGTGGGCAAAAGGCGACGCTCAGGAGGGAATACTATGAGCTCTGGCCAAAATGACAACATAGCGACCGTCAGCAGCGATCTGACGCGGCTGGCACCCAAGTTCAGAGAGGCAGTCGAGGCCGCTCTCAGGGATTGCCAAGAGCGGGGGATTGACGCTTACGTATATGAGGCGTACCGTTCTCAGGAGCTCCAGGCACTCTACTACGCACGGGGACGAACCGTTATTCCGCCTGTCCGGCCAGTCACTAATGCACCTAGCAACCTTTACAGCTGGCACGGCTATTGTCTTGCCGTCGACGTGATCTCACGGTCCGAGTACTGGAATGTCCCCGAGAGCTGGTTTTCCAATGTTGCCCAGTCCTTTTTCAAGTTCGGCTGCAAGTGGGGCGGCGATTGGAAGCAGAGGGACCTTCCGCATTTCCAGTGGGGCAAGTGCAAGCCGAGTCCTTCTGACACCGCCAGGCAGATTATTGCCGCGGAAGGAATGGAAGCGGTCTGGAAAGCGGTTGTCGCGGTTTGAGGGTCGAGGTCTTTCGTGAGGACTCAAGGAGGTGTCCGGTGACAGAAAACAGAGGACAATCACTCGGACTTTCACGAATAGAATCTGTGGCAAGACATGTACGTTTGAGTCTTTGTACGATAAGGCACTGGGAACGGTGCCGAATGCCGCCACATAGGGGAGGGCTGATATGGCGAGCGTAAGCAACAACAAGGGAAAGTTCTCGGTAACGGCGTATGCGGGCGATGCCAAGACCCTTCTGGCATTCAACTTGGACGAGGCCGGCGCGAAGAACCTGGCGGGGTTTACAATTGAGTGCACTCCGGACGGTCAGCCTCCTTACTACATCCACAACGAGCTGCAGTTCGAGAATCCGGCCGACCACGCGCAAGACCCGAAGGAGCCGCCTAATTCGAGCGTCAATGCGCCGATCCACAAGTTTCGCTGGATACATGTGCCCGGCTCCGTCCATCAGGGCCTCAAACCCTTCATGGGGAAATACACGTACACAGTGACGCCGAGGTATTTCGACGACAAGAGCTCCCTCAAGCCGCTTGATCCGGGTTTGAGCGTCTCCGTGGCGCTCGACGTCGTGCCGTTCTCCAGCGACAACCTCCGCCTCGGGTTCGCGCGCGGTTTCACCCAATCTCAGGCGTTCGTGCATCACTTTGGCAAAAATGCCCTTATCCGCCCGGCAACAAAGGAGCTGCTCTTCGATACCTCTAAGGTATCCGCCTCAAACGCGCAAGGCCAGAAGTACACTTTTGCCGACGAGTACGACTGGCTCGGCTTTACGGCGCGCGAGCGGATTTTCGAGCTGCTCAACGGGGTGCTGGCAGACAACTCGCTTCAACTGGACGTGTTTGCTTACGACCTGAACGAGCCGGACATCGCGAAGATCCTGCTCCAGGTTGCAAAACAGGGGCGCGCCGTACGTATTATCCTCGACAACGCGACGCTCCATCACGACACCAAGGGCACGAATCCGAAAGCAGAGGACCAGTTTGAAAAGGCGTTCGAGGCAGCGGCAAAGAACGGCAAGGCGAAAATCATGCGCGGCCATTTCGGGCGCTATGCCCACGACAAGGTCTTTATCGTCTCCGATGCCAAGGGCCCGTTCAGGGTGCTGACAGGCTCGACGAATTTCTCGGTGACCGGCATCTACGTCAACTCGAACCACGTGCTTGTCTTCGACGACAGGCAGGTTGCCCAGGAGTACCTGGACGTCTTCAATGAATCATGGAACGACGAAGTGAAAAAACCTCCCTTCCAGAAATGTGAGCTGTCCACGTGCACGTTTGAGGCACCGAAATCGGTCCCGCCGACCACCATCACGTTTTCGCCCCATACGAAGACCGACGTGACGAAGGTGCTCAACGGCGTCGCGGAGCGCATCGAAGCTGAAGGGAAAAAGAAGCAGGGCGGCAGCGTCCTCTTCGCAGTCATGGAAATGGACAACGGCACGAGCCCTGTTTATACGGCCCTCAAAGAGTTGCATGAGAACCAGTCGATCTTCAGTTTCGGCATCTCGGACAGCCCTGGCGGTATCTGCCTGTACAAGTTGGGCTCGAAGACGGGCATACTGGTCAGCGGCAAGCCCGCACACTCGGTACTGCCGCCGCCCTTCGACCAGGTTCCCGGGGTAAATTTCGGCCATCAAGTGCACCACAAGTTCGTTGTGTGCGGCTTCAATCAACCTGACGCAGTGGTTTATTGTGGATCGTCGAATCTCGCAAACGGCGGCGAGGAGAATAACGGCGACAACCTCCTCGCCATCGGGGATAGCGATGTGGCGACAGTTTTCGCCATCGAGGCACTCGGCCTTGTGGATCACTTCAACTTCCTTGACAAATACGCCACTGGCGGGAAGGGTTCGGCGACTGCAGGGAGAAAGCGCCCGGCCGCCACGAAGCCCGCCCCGGCAACCCAGAAGCCCGTCGCTTCGCCTAAGTACGCGGCGGTATCCGCGGGTTGGTTCATTTCGACCAATGATAAGTGGACAAAGCCCTACTTCGACAAGAATGATCTGAAATGCGCCGACCGGGTGCTGTTCGGGCAGAAGTGACGATTGAAGCCCGAAGGGCCCTTTGAGAGGTCTATCACCATGAGAGAAGCGAAATAGCTTGAGGCAGCGGGGACAACGAAGGGGTGGTCATTCCCGGTCTTTTGGGGAGGTTGACGTGAAGCGTGCAGCTGTGATCCGTGTAATCCATAAAGTGGCCCGAAGCGTTGCGCAGATCCACCATGGGCGGTAAAGAGACGGGAGAAAAGACACACCGTTACAAGGCTGTCAGAAGAGATGACTGCAAAAATAGCCGGAACGGCTAAGGGGGTACATCCTAAGGGTTGAGCGTAGGGTCGAATCTTTATTCTTTACATTGGCCTGACGCGCACAGCCGAACTCAAGGATAAAGATGCGACCCCACTATCCCGACCCCACTATCCACCCAGCCACGCGTTCGGGTGTGGTGGCAATTCTATTGACACATTAAGGAGGAGGGCGTTATGGCAACTTTTTTCGCTTTGGGCCTTGAAAAGGCTATGATTTATTCAACGCACAGGTGGTTTCACACCGCGACGGTGAAGTTCTGGAGCTTCGTTGCCGATCAGCAGTTCTCGCTGCCGCAAGCGGACGACTTACGCAGAGCTACTACTGACGACGCCAGACGAAGTATCGTCCGAGATCAAATCTCTGCGGCTTTAAGCAGGTGGGAGTCAGTCGAAATCTCGCACATCCCTGATCGGCATACGTTCCAATTTGGCGATACCGGAAGGATCCTCTACCAGGCAGCATCTATACCCATGACCTTGGATTGGGTGATGTTTGTCATCGACGACAAGAGAGATGTCAGAAAACTCGGAACCGACCTTGGTGCATATTTCACAGATGAGAAGGTCGGCACCGTGGCGACTGCGATAATAGAGGTATTGGGCTATGCCGTCAATCCGGCGGTCGCTGCAGGAATCCTCTTAGCTAAGGAAGTGATGAAGGGGATTACTTATTTTATGAAGAACGATGAAGATGATCAACTTGCAGTGGTTGAACAGTCCTTCATACGGCCACGTGACTATCCGACCGGTAAGAAGCACGGTGTTGGGGTGCAGGATTTGTCGGGGAACATGTGGTACGACTACTTCATCTATGGGATGGAGGGAGCCTAAGGCGATGCGAACAATACTATCTACCGTTCTGTATGGTTCTTTGGTGGTGGGTGTTGGATTATCATCGGTGTCCTGCTGTTCCTTATGCCGAACAATTTTCTGTTCCTGCTCGATCGACAAGGGCAGGGTGGAGAGGTGCAAAGGATATCTGCACACGAAGTATGACGCCGATCAAAGTGCGCTCGAGTCGGCCCAGCGGTCCCTCAGCGATAGGTATGCGGACTATCAGAACGGTCGAATGACGTGCGACAAATTTCAGGGTTTCCTATCATATCTATGTCCGGAAGCCGAGACTGTCCCGGTAACCGGGAATGCAGAAAAGTGAGGGTGGAGCCCATTGGCAAAAAGATCACGTGGGGCGTAGGTGAGAGAGTTCCACAGTCAGGCGGGCGAATGGCACTCCTTGACCACGTCCCGCGCCCGCCCACGGCCAGGAGCGGGTACGCTGGCCGCGCAGAGCCTTGAGCCTTCTATTACTACGGCAATTTCTCGTGGTAGGGGTACAAGCTTACTGACGACAACCGCCCTATGGCGGCGGCGCGACGATAAACATGAAAGTGAAGAAAACGATAGTGCGAATGTAGGATTGCAAGACTTCGACCCTATAGGCCTTTCCTTCTGTCACGCACTGTATAAGGGAGTACTCGGACCCATACAAGCACGTATCGCGACGGCAAAAGGATTCGGTAAAACATGGATTGGAATGGGGATACACAGAGTCTTTTTGCCAATATCAGGGCAAGGTAGGATTTCCTCTACGTAGTTAACTATAAAGCCCTTTTGGAGGTAAGGTGATGAGCCGCTGGACATTACTGGCGACAGTCATGATTGTTACGTACGCTTGCGTATCCGCTGTGTGGGCGGAACCGTTCCGAGTGAATGGTCACGACCTTAGCGTTCAGCAGATCCACGCGCTCGAGTTCATCGCGCAGACTGTGGTCCCCGCATTGCCACACACGTCTGTCGAGGAACCCGTGGAAATTGCCGCGCGTGCGACTTGGTGGAGTCTACGTGAAGGAGTGCTGTCTGACTGGAATTTCAAGAGGCTTAGAGTTCCCATCCACCAATTCTCCTCGTGCAGCAGGACGCTTAATGGCAGGGATTGTAGCAAAAAACTCGACAGCAAGGAATGCGATTGTCTCCTCCGTCCGTTGGAGGTCTGCGATATTGGAAAGGCTTGGCAGGTTGGTCTAGCGGCGGTTCAGGTTTACACGCCCCAGGATCGCTGGCTGGAGCAAGAAAAGCGAGTCGTTGGCGCCGTCGCCAAATGCTGGTCTGGGAAAAAGAGCGTGGACCAAGTGTTGAATGAAGCAGCCGACCTCGCACAACTCAAAGGGGCAGAGAAGGACGTCATCGTTAGATTGGGACCTGGACCGCTTCGAACGAGTTGGCTCCTGCGCCACCCTGTTGTGGGCTTTGTCGTGGTCGTCGAACAGGAGGTGACACCAGAATGCTTTCCCACGAAGGGCCCGGCGACGCAAGCGAAATATTGTTACAACAATAAAGGGGAGGCTCAATACTACGCTGCAACCCCTGGCGCGGCCCTGAATAGCCTCGACGACCTGAAACGTATGCTTCGATCAATGACAAACCCAGCGGGGCCTCTGCCTAAATAATGGCGCCCATATACTGACCCCAGTTTGACTGGGACACTCGTGGAGTAGGTCTTGGATTCAAAGAATAGGGAGGGTATTATGACTTCAGCATCGCATAAAACTGTAGTTGTTAGCGATTTCCACATAAGCAACGGGGCCAAGTACAGTTGGTTTAGGCGCCCCTGCCCCGAGAATGCGGCTGCGATGTTCACCAGCATTTCGAATGATTCAAGTGTGGATGAACTCGTGCTATTGGGCGACGTGTTTGACCTCTGGCTGTATCCCCTCGACGTCGTCCCGTGGACCGTGAATAAGATCTCTAACAAGTACCCTTTGATAACTAAGGCACTCCAAATGTGTGTTCAGAATATAGCGAACGTGTATTACCTGCGTGGCAACCATGATATGGGTGTTGCGGCAAAAGACTTACAGGCATTCAGTTCCGGCGGCAGACAGATTCAGCTTATTGATCCAGACTCGTACAACACGAAGCATCACGGTCGGCTTCACATCGAGCATGGGCATGCCGTAGATATGTTCAACGCACGGGATACTGCCACCGATACTATTGGCGGGTATCCTTTAGGATTTTTCATTACGCGTCTAGCAGCAACGGCTGCAGATCAGAGCGCAGTTTGGCGCGAGTTGACAGCATTGCTACAAGCATTGGGGTTAACCCACAAAGCACTGGTG
>Ga0326727_10027437_pt1 | contig 10456 bp, 6 predicted proteins | sample MB2enrmetagenome_FD_207643 | JGI IMG/M metagenome (GOLD analysis project Ga0326727, IMG submission 207643) | Lab enriched peat soil microbial communities from McLean, Ithaca, NY, United States - MB29MY | ecosystem: Environmental > Terrestrial > Soil > Wetlands > Peat | place: USA: New York...
CGATCCGGCTACCTTCGTGGCGACCATCGAGCGCTACAACGCGTTCTGCGACGCGGGTAAGGATCTGGACTTCAACAAACCCGCCGAAGATCTTCGCCCCATTCGCAAGCCGCCCTTCTACGCTATCTACGGGCACCGCTATTCGCAGTGCACCAAGGGCCTCAACGGCATCGCCGTGAATATCAATTTCGAAGTGCTCAATCCGAAGGGCGAAGCGATGCCCGGACTCTGGGCTGCCGGCGACACATGCACCATCTACGGAGATCTGAAGATCCAGGGTGGTCCGGTCCCCGACCGGCCGGCAAAGACCCTGGCGCCCGGCGACAACAACCCTCTTCATCTTGTTCCGAATCCGTGCGGCGGCTCCCGGGCGGCGATGATGGCCGGCTATCGCGCCGGCACGCACGCCGCGGAGTATCTGAAGAAACTATAAAGCGCACCTGTTCCGGTCCTTGTCGCGCCGGATCAGGTTCATATTAACTCTGGACTCGTTCGGCCACTCTCGCATGCGGACTCTCTCGGAAAGATGCGAGCCCTGGTAAAAACTCTGGATCAGAGTTCCATTGCGATTTTTTCGCGCCATCTCCAGAATCCTTTCTGATCGTGATCGGCCGCTGAGTTTGCGCGCTTTGCCAGCGCTCTGCACCTCGGCCTCGCCTTTGCGAACGCCGGGGTGCGGATCGGAGGGCACGGACGCGAAGGGAAGTCACATGGAGCTTGCGGGGAACCATAGCTCTCCAGATAAGTGCATGCCAGCGATGCCCCAGAGGAAAATTCAGGGCCGACGCAGTATCGTATTGGTGTGATCATGCAGAACTTTTCGTTTTACCGGGGCAGCCCTGCCGCGCTTCTGGCTGCGGTTGCGGTATTCTGGCTGCCATGCGCTGCGGCTCAAACAGCAGGCGGAAGTGGCGAGGCCACTGGCGCGAGCGCTAAGCCCGTCGTCGTCACCCTGGACGAGGCGATCCGCCTGGCCCAGACGAGCGACGCGGGCTACGCCGCATCGGCGGCGGCCAGCCGCGTGGCAGGGCTGGACCGCTCGATTGCGCTGGGTTCGCTGCTGCCCAGCGTCGTTTACAACAATTCGGCGATCTACACGCAGGGCAACGGACAGGTGGTTGGCGAGCCTCCGGGCACCACCACGCCGGGAACGCCGCGCTTTATTGCCAACAACGGCGTGCACGAGTACGTCAGCCAGGCATCGATCACCGAGACCATCGGGTTCAGCGGGGTGGCAGGATTTCGCCGCGCCGAAGCCGAGGCGGCCAAGGCGCGCGCCGAGGCGGAAATTGCGCGACGCGGCCTGGTGGTTGCGGTGACCGGGCTGTTTTATAGCTCTCTGGCTGCGGATCAAAAGCTCGCGGTAGCGGAGCGCGCCCACCAGGAGGCTGTCGATTTTGTCCGGCTCACCACAGAGCGCGAACAGGCCCGCGAAGCCGCGCATGCAGACGTGGTCAAGGCGCAGCTTGAGGAACAGCAGACGGCGCGCGAGCTTTCCGACGCCAGGGTGGAAGCCGAGAAGGCGCATCTCGAGCTGGGCGTGCTTCTGTTTGCCGATCCGCGCACTCCATGCACGCTGAGCGCTCCGGAAGCAGAGCCGGCGCTGGCCTCGCGCGAGGACGTGCAGGCGGCCGCCGCGAAAAATAATCCTGAGTTGAGGAGCGCACTGGCTGCGCTCAGGTCGGCCAATGCAGGTCTGATGTCGACCTGGGCCGGATTGGCGCCCGATCTGAGTGCCAACTATACCTACGGCATCGACGCTCCGCAGTTCGCCGTGAACGGGCCGGATCATCTCGGCAACCTGGGCTCCTCGGCCACCGTCTCGCTCAATATTCCCATCTGGGACTGGTTCGGGAGCGAGAACAAGGTAAGGCAGAGCAGGATTCTGCGCAACGCCGCGCAGGTGGCGCTGACCGCGGCGCAACGCCGGCTGATTGCGCAACTGGATGAAACCTATTCCGAGGCTGTGGCGGCGCGGGATCAGTTGGCTTCGCTCGACCTGAGTGTATCCACCGCAGCCGAAAGCCTGGGCCTGGTGAAGCTGGCCTACCAGGGCGGCGAAGGCACTGTGCTGGAAGTCGTGGATGCGCAATCGGCTTACGTCACAGCCGAAAATGCGCGCGAAGATGGACGCGTACGCTTTGAAACCGCATTGGCTGAACTGGAGACGCTGACCGGAACGAAGTAACAGAGGATGAGAAGAGAAATGAGCGGAACGAAGAACCATAGAATGATCGGGCGCGCGTTGGCGCTGGCAGTTGTGGCGCTGCCGCTGATGCTGTTGACGGCCTGCAAAAAGACGGCCGAGCCGATGGCCGATGTTACGGTGCAGGCCGAGCAGCCCGAGCAGGGATCGATCACCGAGCGCATCACCGCCGACGCCTTTCTGGCGCCTGTTGCGCAGGCCGCCATACAGCCCAAAATCACGGCGCCGGTGAAGAAGATTTACGTGGAGCGTGGCCAGCGCGTTCATGCGGGCGAACTGTTGGCCGTGCTGGAGAACAGCGATCTGACGGCTGCCGCCTTGGACAACCAGGGCGCCTTCGAAGCGGCGCAAGCCTCCTACAACACGGCCACCAAGGCGCAGGTTCCCGAAGACGCGCTCAAGGCCGAATCGGATTTCGCGCAGGCCAAGGCCAATCTCGACCTGGCTCAGAGCATTGTGACGGCTCGCAAACAGCTCTTCGCGCAGGGCGCCATTCCGGGGCGCGATCTGGACACGGCGCAGGCCGCGCTGGTCGAGGCGCAAGCCGCATACGATGCGGCCCAGAAGCATCTCGACTCAATGCGCAACGTGACCCGCGAAGCCGCGCTCAAGCAGGCGCAGGGAGATCTGACCTCGGCCGAAGGCAAGCTCAAGGGAGCGCAGGCACAGGTTAGTTATTCTGAGATTCGCAGCCCCATCGACGGCTATGTCACCGATCGCCCCGTCTTTGCCGGCGAAACCGCGCAGGCGGGTACGCCCTTGATCACGGTGATGGAGACCGCGACACTGCTCGCCAAGACGCACATCGCGCAGGCGCAGGCGCAGATGCTCAAAATCGGCGCGGACGCAGAGATTCACGCACCGGGAGTGAGTAACGCGATTCCGGCAAAGATCTCGATGATCAGCCCGGCGCTCGACGCTGGCAGCACCACGGTCGAGGTTTGGCTCAAGATCGACAACAAGTCGGGAACGCTGAAGGCCGGAACGCCGGTGAAGGTCTCGATGCCCGGCCGCACCGTGACAGATACGATGAAGATTCCTGTTGCTGCCGTGATGAGCGCCGATGACGGCAGCAAGTTCGTGATGGTCATCAACGATAAGAGCAAAGCACAGAAGATGAAAGTCAACCTCGGCGTCACCGACGGCACGGACGTGCAGATTCTGGGCGGGATCGATTCCACCGACCAGGTGATTACCGGCGGCGGATACGGCCTCGATCCCGGAACGAAGGTCAAGATCGGAAAAGCCGAAGAAGAAGAAGACGAAGGTGATGACTCGGGCGGAGGCGGCAAGTGATTTCCAGCGACACATCTGCAATCGGGATCGCTCCGCCGCCTGGCGGCCATAAGCCGTTCTGGCTGGCCCGCACCACGCGCACCATCTTTTTCTTCGCCGCCATTCTCACGGTGGCAGGCATTTATCTCGCCTTCAAGGTGCCCATCTCGGTCTTTCCCGAAACCAATTTCCCCCGCGTCATCATTGCCGTTGACAACGGCGTCATGCCCGTTGAGCAGATGGAAGTGACCATCACGCGGCCCATCGAGAACGCGGTGAACTCCGTGCCCGGCCTCGAGACTGTACGCTCCACCACCAGCCGCGGCGAGGCGGAAGTAAGCCTGTTCTTCAACTGGAACGTCGACATGGTTACGGAGCTGCAACTGGTCGACGACGCGCTTTCTACGGTTCGTCAATCTCTGCCTTCAGCGGCCAGCATCACCGCTAAGCGGCTCACCTTCGCCAGTTTTCCGGTCCTTGGTTACAGCCTCACCTCCGATACGGTCCCGCTGACGCGGCTCTGGGAGATCGCCACCTACGATCTGAAGCCGCCGCTCAATCGCGTCTCGGGCGTGAGCACGGTGCTTGTTCAGGGCGGCCAGGTGCCGGAATTCCACGTGGTCCCGAACCTGGCCTTGATGCAGGCCGCCGGGGTCACCGTTCCCGATCTCGTGAGCGCCATCGACGCTTCGAATATCGTTGATTCGCCCGGGCTTTATGAGGCCAACCACCAGCTCATCCTGGGCCTTGTGGGTGCGCAAGTGCACGACCTCGACGGCATCCGCCAGCTGGTTGTTAAAACCACGCCCACGGGCGCGCCGGTGCGCGTGGCCGATGTAGCCACGGTGGAAGACAGCATTTTGCCTGTCTATACCACGGTCACGGCCAACGGAAAAAACGGAGTGCTGCTCAGTTTCATGCGCCAGCCCACCAGCAACACTGTTTCAGTTGCCAAAGGCGTGGCCGCGCAGATCACCGAGTTGCGCAAGAAACTTCCTGAGGGCGTCAAGCTTGAGCTTTTCTACGATCAGTCGCAGCTGGTCCGCGACGCCATCTCCAGCGTCCGCGACGCCATCTTCATCGGCGTCGTGCTGGCCTGCGTCATTCTCTTCTTCTTCCTGCGCGACTGGACCTCGTCGCTGATCGCAGGCCTTGTCATTCCCGTCACCGTCGCCGTCACTTTCGTTGTTCTGTGGATGATGGGCGAGAGCTTCAATCTGATGACCCTGGGAGGCCTGGCCGCGGCCATCGGACTGGTCATCGACGACGCCATCGTGGTCGTCGAGAACATCGTGATGCATCGCGACGCCGGCGAGCATCGCGCTGAAGCTGTCCGCAAGGCGCTGCGCGAGCTCACCGTGCCGCTGCTTGGTTCCACTGTCACGCCGGTGGTCGTCTTTTTGCCGCTAGTCGCGGTCAGCGGGGTCACCGGTCTCTTCTTCCGCGCCCTGGCTGTCACCATGACCGCCGCGCTGCTGACCTCGCTGGTGCTGGCTCTCACCTGGACGCCCGGCCTCAGCTACGTGTTGCTGCGCGAGGAGCGCAATCGCCCCGATCACGATCATCATGCCGGACGCCTGCTCACCCGAGTGCTGGGCATTCATCGCCGCGTGCTCGGCTGGGTGCTGGCCAAGCCTCTGTGGGCCGGCGGCATCTGCATCCTTCTGGTTTTCGCCACCTGGGGCGGCTATCAGCTTCTCGGCTCCGACCTGCTGCCTCAGATGGATGAAGGCGGCTTCATTCTCGACTACATCATGCCTGCAGGCAGTTCGTTGGCCGAAACCAACCGCGTACTCGATCAGGTAGAGCGCATTCTGCACTCCATGCCCGAGGTTGAAGCCACTTCGCGCCGTACCGGCCTGCAGCTCGGCTATGCCGCGGTCACCGAAGCCAACACCGGCGACTTCACGGTCAAGCTCAAGTCCAAACGCGGCCGCTCCGTTTGGGACGTGATGGACGATGTGCGCGGCCGCATCAAGAAAACCCACCCCGAACTCGATATCGAGCTCACGCAGGTCCTTGAGGACAACATCAACGACCTTTCCAACGCGCCGGAGCCCATCCAGATCAAGCTCTTTTCGAACGACGAGCAATTGCTTACCAAGCTCGGGCCCAAGGCCGGCGACGCCATCACGAAAATTCCGGGAGTGGTCGACGTCGAAGACGGCATCGAAAACACCATTAGCGGCCCGGCCACCAGCTTCCGTGTCGATCCCACAGTTGCATCTCGCATGGGCTTCACGCCGGAAGAAGTCTCCCAGGATGCAACCTCCATTCTCGATGGCATTCCCATGAGCGCGCCGCTGATCGCCAATGGCCGGCAGTACACTATCCGCGTGCGGCTGGGCGACGAGACGCGCTCCTCGCTCGACGCCATCCGCAACACCGTATTCAACAGCGCCTCGGGCCATACTGCCAGCCTCGGCTCGCTGGCCGAGATCCAACAGCTTCCGCCGCAGAACGAAATCCTGCGCGAGAATCTGCAGCGGCACATCGTGGTCACCGCCGGCCTTGAGGGCACAGACCTTGGCACGGCCATCAGCAAGGTCAAACAAGCCGTCGCAGATCTGAATCTGCCCGCCTCGGTCCGTGTCGAGTATGGTGGCACGTATGAAGAGCAGCAGAAATCTTTTCGCGACCTGTTGCAGGTGCTGTTGCTGGCGCTGGCGCTGGTTTTTGGCGTGCTGCTTGCCGAGTTCCGCAATTTTGAGGCGCCCATCGCCATCCTCAGCTCTTCGCTGCTCTCCATCTTCGGAGTCATCCTGGCGCTGAACATCACCCGCACCACCTTTAACGTGGCGTCCTTCATGGGCCTCATCATGGTCATCGGCATCGTCGCCAAGAACGGCATTCTTCTGCTCGATGCCGACGAGAAGTACCGCGCCGAAGGCGCCACAGCCCGCGAGGCCATTTTCCATGCTGCCCAGCGCCGCCTGCGGCCCATCGTCATGACCGCTCTGGCAGCAGTCTGCGGCATGCTGCCGCTGGCCTTTGGTCTCGGCGCAGGCTCGCAGATGCTTCAGCCGCTGGCCATTGCCGTTATCGGCGGCCTGGTTGTTTCCATGGTGCTGAGCCTCGTGGTCACGCCGCTGGTCTATTACCTGCTGACGAGGAACAGGGCGTCCGAACCAGCCGTCTATGAGGAGCTTTAATTAGGGCGGTTCATTGTCCTCCGGTGCGTATCGGGCGGCAAGGTAACAAGACCGGGCAGGAGGGAAATAAGCCGGCGAGGGGGATTGACCTTACGAGTGAATCTGCACTTGTAGCATTTTCGGAATTACTGTAAACCGAAGCCACACACTCACGTGGCCTTTTCCTTCGGGGTCCCCAACGAGCGATCTGTGCTCGTTGGGGTAGAAGAAAATGCCACCGTTCACGACAGCAAAAAGTCTACGCCAATTCCGAAAATGCTCTAAGCCGGCTCCCCGACAGTTGTCAGGTACGCCTGCTCGAAGCCGCCAATGGATCTCTCAATCTGATCCAGCGGAATAGTGAGAGAAAGGCGGATGTAGCCGGAACGGCCAAAACCCACGCCGGGGACCGCGAGCACGCCGAAATTCGCCAGCACGCGCGTGAAGGCGAGATCGTCGGGAATCGGCGTCTTGAGGAAGACGTAGAACGAGCCCTCGGGCGGCGTGATGTCGTAGCCGATGGCCTTGAGCGCCGAACAGAGCACGTTGCGCTTGTGCTCGTAGGGTGCGATGTCGATGGTTTTGTCGGCGGTTTCGCGAATTACCCACTGCCAGATCGCCGGAGCATTGATGAAGCCCAGCGTCCGATTGGCGAAAGCGCAGGCGCCCCTGAGCGCCGGAAGATCGGGCAGCCGCGGAGACAGAGCCAGATAACCAATGCGCTCGCCCGCCATGCCCATCGACTTCGACCAGGAGTTGCAAATGGCCGTGGGAGCAATGAACGACGCAACTTCCGGCTGCCGCTTGCCGTCGAAGACGTACGCCTTGTACGGCTCGTCGCTGAGCGCGACGATCGGCTGGCCAATCCGGGCCAGCATCTGGTCAAGTTCGCGCAACACGCGCTCCGGATAGATGCGCCCGCTGGGGTTATTGGGCGAATTCAGAATCAGGGCGCGCGTGCGCGGCGTAATGGCCGCGGCAATCTTCTCCACGTCGGGCAGGAATTCGTCGTCGGTGGGAACGAGGACCATGCGCCCGCTGTGGTTCGTGATGTAGAACTGGTACTCGGGGAAGAATGGCGTGAGCACGATGACCTCATCGCCGGGGTCGAGAATCGATTTGAGAATCACGTTGCAGGCCCCGGCCGCGCCCACGGTCATGAAGACGTCTTCGGCCGTGAAGTCTAGCCCGGTTTCGCGCTCGAGCTTGTGGGCGATGGTCTCGCGCACTTCCGGATAGCCGGGGTTGGGCATGTATCCGTGCGAGCCGGGGCGGTTGACGGCCACGACGCGGCGCAGCGTCTCAAGCACTTCCGCCGGCGGCTCGACGTCGGGATTGCCCAGCGAAAAATCGAAAATTTTGTCGGCGCCGCGCTCGCGCTTCAGGCGCACGCCCTCCTCGAACATGCGGCGGATCCAGGAGGCGTTTTCGAGTTGCTGCTGAAGGGCGCGGGAGACAGGCATGGTGGGGCTCTCTACTTAAGGATTTCCTCGCTCGTAAAAACGTTGATGGCGGCCGCCTGCAGGCAGGCGATGGCGGCATCCGGATCGGCAAAGCGGAAGAGAAGAATGGCGCTGTCCGCGCGGAAACGCGGGAAAGCGTACATATATTCGATATTCAAGCCGCAAGCGTCCAGAGCGGCGAGCACGTGGGCCAAACCGCCGGGATGATCGGCAACCTCGACAGCGAGCACCTCGGTGACTTTGACGGTGAATCCGCCATCCTCGAGAATCGCCGCGGCCTTCTGCCAATCGGAGACGATCATGCGCAGAATGCCGTACTCCTGGGTCTCGGCCACCACCAGGGCGCGGATGTCGATGCCCCGATCGGCCAGCAGGCGTATGGGGGCGGCGATGTGTCCCTTCTTGTTTTCGGCAAACAACGAAACTTGCTTGATCTTCATGATGTCCGCCTGTCGATGACGCGTTTGGCTTTGCCTTCGCTGCGTTCGATCGAGTGCGCCTCGACCAGCGTGACCCGGACGCGAATTCCCAGCACGCGGTCCAGCGCGCCTTGCAGGCGCTGATTCAGCTCCTGCAGCGCTCCGATCTTGTCCTCGAACATTTCCGAGGTCACTTCGACCTTCACTTCCAACTGGTCCAGGCCATGCTCGCGCGTGAGGAAAATCTGATAGTGCGGCAGCGTGCCTTCCACCTGCAACAGCGCCGTTTCAATTTGCGAGGGGAAGACATTGACGCCGCGAATGATCAGCATATCGTCGCTGCGGCGGCCGATGCGATCGATCCGGCGAATCGTTCGCCCGCAATCGCATCGGCCCGGCAGGATCGCCGTGATGTCGCGCGTGCGGTAGCGGATCATGGGCATGGCCTGCTTGGCCAGCGTGGTCAGCACCAGCTCGCCGGTTTCTCCGTCGGGCAGCGGCTCGCCGGTCTCCGGGTCGATCACTTCCGGGTAGAAGAGGTCTTCGTAGATGTGCAGACCCTGATGGCGGCGGCATTCGCATCCCACACCCGGCCCGATGATCTCCGACAGCCCATAGATGTCGAACGCTTCCACGCCGCTCGTGCTTTCGATGACCTGGCGCATGGATTCCGTCCATGGCTCTGCGCCGAAGACGCCCGCACGAATCGGCAACTGCTTCATGTCGATGCCCATCTCGCCGGCGCGCTCGATCAGATGGATGAAATAGCTGGGCGTGCAGCATATCGCCGTCACGCCGAAATCCTTCAATAGCATGATCTGGCGCTCGGCGTGGCCCACCGAGGCCGGCACGACCGCCGCGCCCAGGCTCTCTGCGCCGTAATGCGCCCCCAGGCCGCCGGTAAACAGGCCGTAGCCGTAGCCCACTTGAATGATGTCTCCACGGTGCAGGCCGCAACCTGCAAGACATCGGGCAACCGACGACGTCCAGACGTCCACATCCTCCTGCGTGTAGGCAACCACGATGGGCTTGCCGGTGGTTCCGCTGGAGGCGTGCAGGCGAACCACATCCTTCATGGGGCTGGCGAACAGACCGAACGGATATGTATCGCGAAGATCGCTCTTCTGGCTGAATGGCAGCCGGACGATGTCGTCGAGAGACCGGATGCTGGCGGGAGTGAGCCCCCGCTCCTCCATGCGTTCGCGGAAAAGCTTGACGTGGTTCCAGGAGCGCTCCACCACGGTCAGCAAACGATAGAACTGCAGAGCGCGCAGCTCGGCCACCGGGGTGTAGTCCGGCGCGCTGACCGGATGACAATTGTCGACGCTGGTTTCGAGTTCCGTAATCATTGCCTGCTCTCGCTTTCGCACTCCTCGTATTCGCTGATCGCCTGGGCGGCAAGCAGGCGATTGCGGCGGGCGATCACGACCGAGAGCTCCGCCGGCGCATTCTTCAGTGAAAGATCGGCCAAGAGAAAATCCGGATCCGAAGGCGTTTTCTTGAGTGTAAGCGATCCCGGTTTAGGCCGCCAATCGGCGGGCAGACCTGCCCGGCTTGCGGAGCGAAAGCACAAATGGCGCGAATTGCCTGCCCTCCTCTGTTACGATTTCCCTTGATCCTGGATCGTTGAGTCATTGATCGGTTGTGGGCGTCTGCCTGCACGTATGCCGGATCAGGAGTTGCACCGGTTCAGGCGCGGAAGGAGAGAGCAACCAATGGCCAAGAGCGTTAATAAAGTCATTCTTCTAGGCAATGTAGGCAAAGACCCTGAGATTCGTTCCACCCCCTCAGGCACCATGGTGGCGAACTTCACCCTGGCTACCAGCGACCGTTACCAGGACCAGCAGGGCAACTGGCAGGACCGCACCGAGTGGCACAGCCTTGTGGCGTTCAAGCGCACCGCCGAAATCATCCGCGACTACGTGAAGAAAGGCTCCAAGCTCTATGTCGAGGGCAAGATCC
>Ga0326727_10027438_pt1 | contig 10455 bp, 8 predicted proteins | sample MB2enrmetagenome_FD_207643 | JGI IMG/M metagenome (GOLD analysis project Ga0326727, IMG submission 207643) | Lab enriched peat soil microbial communities from McLean, Ithaca, NY, United States - MB29MY | ecosystem: Environmental > Terrestrial > Soil > Wetlands > Peat | place: USA: New York...
ACCTGGACGTGCACTTGATCGTGGACAACTACGCTACCCACAAACACGCCAAGGTGCGCGTCTGGCTCGCCACGCGGCCCCGTTTCCACATTCATTACACGCCCACCTATTCTTCCTGGCTCAATCAAGTGGAACGCTGGTTCGGACTGATTACCCAGCGGGCCATCCGTCGCGGCAGCTTCCGCAGTGTCAGGGAGCTGGTCACCCGCATCAACCAGTTCGTACAGCATTACAACCGCAACTGCCGTCCCTTCGTCTGGACCGCTACGGCCGACTCCATCTTCCAGAAACTCGCCCGACTATGTTCATGTATTTCCGGGACGGCATACTAGCACTGCTGCATTGCCGGATGACGGTTTGAAGAGACGCCGTTTCACGTCGCTTCAGCATAGGCTGTTAACGTGTCGGTAAGATCGAGGCTAGCAAGCATGCTCTCGTAGGCCTCATCCAAGTCTGCCGTCCTTAGTTCCGCCCACTTCAAATGCCCGCCGGACATTCCATTCGACAGCCAATACAAGTGATTCGCCAGCGGGTACCGTTGGATAACCTTGACTACTATTCTTTTAAACCCGGCTGCGTTGAGAAATGCTGCGAGAGTTATGCGAGTGTGAAGCAGCAGATGCTCACTCCAGAAGGTGAAATCCTTGAAGGAATTCAATCCCAGGTGAGATATAAGGAAGTCTCTGGCGTGAGGTACCTCTACGATGATACGGCCATTTGCCTTCAGCTTTCTCCTGAGTTCCCCGAGTGTGTGTAGAGGGCTAACGATATGCTCAAGCACATGATACATCGTGATGATATCAAAGTGCTCATCGGGGATCAGGGATACATCTTAATAGACGGTGTATCCGAGATCCCGTAGCTCTGAGCGTATGTGTTGCTGTGGTTCGACGGCCGCCACTTCTGAAGCCAAAGACCCGATGCGGTCCAGAATGCCTCCAGCACCGGTCCCGACGTCTAGCCAGTGCTAGTTTGCAACGATGCCGCGAAGCTCTGCCCCCCGCCGCAATAGATCCTCATCCCCGCCTATGATTGCTTCCCGGCGGCTACCTGCGGACCAATAAGCAAGTCCGGCCTGATCTGCGTAGTGCGATTCTGAAATTTGGTCGCTTCGGGAAAGAATAAGTGCTCCGCATCTGCGGCATCGGTATACGGAAATGTCATCGCGATCCCTGACTCACGGATGGAACAGTTCTATGGAGTTGGCATCGCATAAGCCGAGTTGATACAAATCCCGATAAACGCTATTCGTTTCGCATGTCAACATGGATCGTGTCAATCTTTCCAAGAATTCATCGTTGGGTTCTCCGCCTGTTCGACGCTGAACGGTCCACTGTTTGTGCAGTCAGATCGTGAGCCTGATCCGGATGCGCTTCTAAGTTCAGATCGGCCGCGCGAAGGGCTTATACGCCCCTCAGCTTTTTCCGCACAGGAAGTTCGCTGTCGTATACCCTCTTATCGCCGTCGCCTAGAATAGCCGAAACAGCATGAATCTGCTTATAAAGCTTGTCCATGCCTTGAGGCTCGACGCTGGACGACTGGTCCGTCCCCCACATGCTGTGATCGAGCGTAACATGCCTTTCAATAACCTCCGCCCCCAACGCGACTGCGATGGTGGTTGAATCCAGCCCGTATTCATGACCGCTATATCCAACCACACAGTGATAACGCTCTTTGAGCTTGGGGATCATCCTCAGATTCAGTTCGCACAGATCTGCCGGATAGGAGGAGTTGCAGTGCATCAGAACAAACTGCGACGCATCCCGTTCCAGGATCGCAACTGCGCCGTCGATCTCTTCGAGTGTGCTCATGCCGGTTGATAGCAAGACCGGAAATCCGGTCTTCGCCGTCCGCGCCAGAAATTCTCGATCCGTCAGCAGCGCAGACGGAATCTTGATGAACGGCAGGTCGTATCGAGTCAGGAAATCGAGGCTGTCAGGATCCCAAGCCGAGGCGGCCCAGTCGATCGGCTTTGCCTTGCAATAAGTGTCAATATAGTCATAATCCTTATCGGGAAACTCCATCCTATGCTTGTACTCGAGATAGGTCATCTCTCCCCAGGGCGTTGACTTGGGCTGGTTCTTCTGCGCTTCGGGCACTGCCTTGTCTGGGTTCCTCTTCTGGAATTTTACGCAGTCCCAGGAACATGCGAAGGCAGCGTCGATAAGCTTCTTGGCAATTTGCATATTGCCATTGTGATTGATGCCGATTTCCGCAATAAGGTAAGGCTTCTTGAGTGATTTAAAGTCAACCATGTGTATTTACCGTGGCACTTTTTACGGGATCCAGCTACCAGGCCGTCCATCCGCCGTCGACAACGAATTCCGAGCCGGTCACATAAGATGACCTGTTATCGAGGAGAAAGTCGAAAACCGAGAATATTTCGTTGAGGTTCATAAGCCGGCCCATTGGCACATTGCGGCTGTAATCCGAAACGAAAGTGGGATCCTGCGCGGGATCCGCAACTCCGCCGAGTATGACTGTGTTGATGCGAAACTGCGGGGCATAGTAGGTCGCCAGGTATTTCCCCATTGCGATTACCGCAGCCTTTGACAAGGAATAGCCGATTGGCTTGACAAAGTCCTGGTATATGTCGTGCCGAGGCGAAACGACCCCATACAAGGACGAGATGTTGATAAGGGAGCCGCCGGTGTTGTTGGCGATGAAGTGCCGGCACACGTTAAACGCGCTGACCGAGTTTACTTCGAAGTACCTTCGCAACTCGTCAAGAGGCACATCGATTGGCTCAACCTTACGTGCATCTCGTGTCGGTACGGGATTGAATGCGTGTGCCACGATCATTCCGTACAGGTCGCGATTTTCAGCAAACCACTGAGATACAAACTCGTCGCTCGCAAGGTCGTGCCCCAGGACGAGGTCAAGCCGAAAAATAGAAAACTGATTCTCGAAATGGCGGATCAGCTCGCGACCTATGAGCCCTTCGCTGCCGGTGATGACTAAACGGGGTTTGGGAGACATAATCACTTGAGGAGGGTGATAATATCGATTTGTTTTGCCATTACGACCATTTCGCAGACCTCTCGCACAGCGCCGTGTCCACCCCTTGCAACTGTGACGTAGTTCGCGATCTCTAGAACCTGCGAGGCGGAATTAGCAACGGCAATGCTTATTCCGGCAATTCTCATACAGCCTATATCGTTCAAGTCGTTACCGACGTAGGCTACGGCGCCGGGCTTGAGGTGCTTCTCATCAATCATCTTGCGGAGTGCCTGTGATTTGTCATGGCAGCCAGTGACTGCTGGAATCTTAAGTTTCTTAGCCCGGGCGACCGTGGCGGGGTTAACTTCACTGCTAATGATCAGGGTCTCCACATCAGTAAACATGCGGAGGATCTCAATGCCGAGCCCGTCAGAGCGGCTGCACGACACACTTTCGGTTCCGTGCTCGTCCACAGTAACGGTGTTGTCAGTGAGAACACCGTCGAAGTCCAGGACCAGGAGTTTGCATTGCCTGAGGCGATTTGAAATTACCCTTCCGGTCAGCTTGGCGCTCATTGAGATAGGCTATTTCCCCAGGTCCGAGATCGCCCGTTGGAGTGCTGCGCACTGAACATTCATCTGCTCCTCTGTAACCTGGTTCGTGGTGAATTGCAGCAGAGTTGGTTGAAGTGTCTCGGCCACAGGGCAGTCCACGCGGTCCAGAAAGCCCTTGTATGAGTCGCCACGGGCTGGGAGATCCTGAAAATACTTGCCCTCGTCATTGAGCATCCGCATACTCGGCTCGTTATAGATGAGCGACCAGGCGGAGTATATCCCGTCGCCGCCGTGCTCCATGTGCGTTTTTCGGAAGTCGTACCAACTCACGCCCCTTGCCTGCTCACCGTCGTACCTAACAGCGAAAGTGTAGTAGGAGTTGACGTATCCCGGCGGAACTTTCTGGGGTTTTAGCCATTCACAATCCCCTATCGCATCGAGATATCTGGCCGCCATGCATTGCCTTCTGGACACAAAGTCATCGAGCCTTTCGAGCTGGGCTAGGCCCACTGCAGCCGCGACCTCCGGTAGCCGATAGTTCCAGCCAAACGAGTCGTGTCGCAAGTACTTCGGATCCTGGAAAACGTCCTTACTGCGTCGAACCTGCCCGCTTGAAGCGCGGATATTCTTGAAGCCAATTCCTCCGAACTTCCTCATTCGGCCCGCGATGACCTCATCGTTTGTCGCGACAATGCCCCCATCGCCTGTAGACATGTGCTTCGAATTTTCAAAGCTCCAACTGCCCGCATGTCCAATTGTTCCGCCCAACCTGCCCTGATCGTCCTTCCCGAGAAAGCATTGGGCACAGTCCTCAAGAACGCACAGATTGTGCTCATCGGCAATTCGCATGATGGCTTCCATGTTGCAAGGAAGCCCGTACAGATGGACCGCCATAATTGCTTTGGTTCGAGGGGTGATCTCTGCGCTCACGTTGGCCGGATCCAGCAAGAACGTTTCCGCATCGACATCTGCGAAAACAGGTGTGGCACCTGCATGAAGAACTGCATAGCCGCACATCACCGGCGAAAGCGCCGGCACGATCACTTCATCGCCGTGCCCCACACCGAAGGCAGCCAGGGCCTGATGGAGGGTTGATGTGCCGGAATTCGAGGTAATGGCATATGCGACGCCGAACCGTTCCGCAAAGGCCTTTTCGAACCGCTGGTTCATGCTCCCTGTGGTGGCGCTTGCAAAACCGGACTCGAGAACCTCCCTCACGTATTGAAGCTCATTACCACTAAAGCGCCATCCTTTGCCAGAATCGCGAGAAGTCATCTTAGTTTCCCTTCAATACCAAACGGATCTTGCTCTTCTGATTCGCGAGGAATTCATCTTGTCGCGAAATGTTGATTTTGGGGATTTCAGGATTTTGGTTCAGCATGGTGACAATGTCACGCAGAGGAACGGTATTTGTCTCGATGTTCATCTTTTCGAATACTGCTTTGAAGAATTGAAGATCTTCCGGGTAGTCAAGAGTGAGGCGTATCTTGTCGTTAAAGAAAACCGGGTTCGTGACGTTCAATTCTGCGACATTGAATAGCCCGGTGTCTGTGAAGTACACCCACATCATTTCCGTCTGTTGTGAGTCCTTGATCTCACAGACCCGTCTCAGAGCCGACGACTTGATGCAGTACGTAAATGCACCACAAGCCAGCCCGTCCGGAGCTTTCAGAAAGTCGATGGCAGGGTCTTCCCTCACTTGCTTGATTGCCATGTCGATGAGTTCGGTATCGCAGAACAAGTCATCGCCATCGACGGTGACAAAGTAGTTAAGGCTGAATTTCTCAACCGCGCCGAGCCACCGGGCCAGTTTGTCCTCCAGTGAGCCCCGGAAACACGAAATTCCGGCTCTCGCCGATATCTCCTCGAGCACGTTATCGCTCGGGTCATCAGAGGTGCAGAGAACGACTTTGTCGGCTCCCTTGACGGCCTTCGCTCTGTCGATGACGTGCTCGATTGTGCTTCGCCCAGAGATTGGTAAGAGAGCCTTCCCCGGCAGCCGAGTAGATCCTGTCCTTACGGTGATGAAACAGCCAATTAAAGGAGTCATTGGGATTTAATCCGCAGTCCGCCCTGTTTGGAGCGAGTTTCTCGAATCTGTTCAACCTCAAGTCAAGGACTTTCTGCGCTGGGTGTCCTTAGCCGTGGTGCAAGTAGCTGCATTCCAGGTCATTCGGCATCGGGGTATGAGGGAGCGATAGGTGCCGGTTGAATCGAGAGCCGAGGGCATTCGGGGTTCAAGCACGCTCTTAGGCTGAATCTGACAGGCAAGCAGCCGGAAAATCCGCAAAACAAGCCTTATTGCCATGTTCTTCAGCTGCCGTGGCGTTCCCGCGCCCAGCAGTTTGCACAAAATCAGACTCAGGTTGAAGGCGCTCACATGAGCCAACTGCCGCTTGAGAATGTTCTCTCGCCCGCGCAGGTGGCAGCGCCGCATTCCGCCCGTCTCGTAGCAGTGGGCAAAGCTGCGTTCCACCAGTTCGCCGTGCCGTTTCAGCAGGCTCTTGCCGTAGTCGCCTTGCACCCGCCGCCGGTCATCATAAGTCACCTGCTGTTCCTCGGCCTTGCCCTGCCAGCGCCGCTTGCCCTTCTGCCGCTTCTCCGGAATGTAGCTGCGCACTCCATAACTCTTCACCCGCCTGAGAACCGCCCCGCTCAGATAGCCCTTGTCCGCAACCAGCTCCTCGATGCCGTGGATGTTGACCTTCGTATCGCCGGAATGCGACTCGGCCTGCTCGACAGCCAACTCGGCCACCGCCATCCCGGCCTCGATCAACATCACATCCAGCGTGGTCGTGTCGCCCTTGTCGGCTGCCTGTAGAGTCACTGCCAGCACTGCGCCCGAGTCCAGATCGACGGCGTGCTCGGCCTTCCACCCCACGGACGAAGACCTGTCCGTGGGGACCCCGGCCTTGTGGGCCAGGTGCGTGCGGCCGTCCTTCATCTTCGCAATCCGCGCATCCTCGTCGATGGGACTCTTCCACTCCTTGTTCGAGGTGCGCTTCTTGCGCTTGCGGTCCAATCGCGCTAGATCTTCGCGCGTCGGCGTCTCGATGCCCGATGCCTTGGCCAGTCCCGCGAGAAACTCCTCGTAGCTGGCGCCAGTGTCGCGCCGCACGATGGAGCGCATCGCCGCGTTGGCCTCCAGCGTGGTGGCGTCGATGGCCACGCTCTTGCCCACGATCAGTCCGCGCCGGGCCAGCACCTCCAATACCCAGGCAAACACGGCCGCGTGCGTGTCCAGATCGATCAGCCGCCGGGTGCGCGAAATCGTCGAGTGGTCCGGCGTGTACTCGTCCAACGCGATGCCTGTAAAGCGCCGCAGCGCCAACGAGTCTGCTAGGTGCCAGGCGATCCCGCGCTCGGACCCGATACCCTCGAAATATCCGATCAACAAAGAACGGAAGTAGATGCCCGGTGTCAGCGACGGGCGACCGAACTGCGGAGCGTAGAACTTCGCGCAAAGATCCTCGACAAATCTGTCGAAGCCTTCGGCATTCAGAACCGCATTCAAACGTTCATAAAACGGATGCCCCGGCGCGGTGGCCAATTCCGTATGCGCCACCCACAAATCCTCTTGCCGCTCTCGATACTGTCGCCTGCCCATCGCCATGAACAAAGCTTACGTACAAACTCTGTGGATATCGCAAAGACTTCCATGGCACAAATCAGGACTTTAACCACGGACTGTTAGGCCTAAAGTGATTGTGAGCCGAGCTCGATTAATTCTGTTGTCGGATGTTCAGTAGGCGTTTATCGAATAGCGTTTGCTAGAGCAAAGGCGTCAAAGGCGTCGGAAGGCACTTCGATCATCATTCCGATTTCTGGTAGTGGCCGTAGCGGTAATAGCCATAGTACGAGTAACCATCTGAAGATGTGTTCCGGCTCACCTGGTTCAGAACGATACCGATGATATTGGCTCGCAGCCGATTGAGTATCGAGATCACCTCGGCAACGGCCCGGCGCCTCGTTTCTCCGGCCAGGCTGATAACGAGCACGCCATCGGCGGCGGTGGCTATCTGGAGGCACTCGGCAAAACCGAGGAGGGGAGGTGAGTCCAAGATCACAAGATCGAATTCCTTCGCGAACTCGTCTAGCAGTGTGGCAAGTCGTGGGCCGATCAGATCGGCTGCACGATGTGAGCCAAGTCCTGATGGCAAAAGGCTAAGGTTTGGCCTGCCCTCCACTGGGAGCACGACATCTTGCCAAATCAACTCGCCAGTCAGGACATTGGAGAGCCCCTCTCGCGCGGTCAACCCAAACACTGCATGGAGGCTAGGGCGGCGAAGATCGCTGTCTACAATCAGTGTCTTCTTGCCACGGTCTGCATTGGCTATAGCGAGATGGGCCGCGATCGTCGTCTTCCCCTCGCTGGGAGCGGCACTGGTGATCACAATCGACCGTAACCTCCCTTCAAAGTCGGACAGCAGGATGGTATTTCGAATCGTCCGTACCGCCTCATCGAAATCGGAGGTAGACCGATAGTAGTTCTTTACATTTCCACTTTGAGGAGGTTTGGTCACAATGGCGCCCGCCGCGACGGCCGCCGCACTTTTTGGAGACTTGGCTGCAAGACGGTCGACAGGCATCGTCCCAATGACATCTGTGCCGAGAAACCGGCTAGCCTCTTTAGGATCGCGGAGTGTCGTATCGAACGTGTCTTGCAGTAACGCCGCGCCTACAGCCAGGAGGGTTGAAAAGAGAAACACCAGCAGCAGGTTGAGAGTTAGGTTGGGAAATACCGGGCGCAACGGTGGCCGCGCCACATCGGCGATCCGGATATTGTTATTCTGGAAGCCTGTGTTGATGTCCGATTCTCGGATCTTCCGGATAAGCTCATCGTAGAGGGTCTTATCGGCATCGGCCTCCCGCTTCAACTGCTGATATTCAAATGATCGGGAATTGATGCGGGCCCATTCCGCCTTGGTGTCGGCAACAGCTTTCTGGAGCATCTGTTCGCGATCCAGCGCCTCGCGATAATCTACCGCGATTCTCTCGGCGATGTTGCTGCGTGTGCTCTCGAATTGCCTCTCTACTTCTGCGAGTTCGGAGGCGGCCTTCCGGTACTCCGGGTGGGTGGACCCATAGGTCGATTTGACCAGGGCAAACCGTTGCCGGGATTGGTTCAGACTTTCGTTGAGCTTTGTGAGCTCTGCTCCTTGCGAGGAGACCTGTGCCGCTTCCAGTGAGCCGGACTTCATGAAGTTCCAAGCGGCTTCCTTCTGGACTCTCTCGCCCTGCGCGGCCGTGTACTCCGTGTTCAGTTGCAGTAATCGCGACGAAAGGATATTCGTTTTCTCCTCTGGATTGACGACATCTAAATCCTTTTCAAACTGCACGAGGGCAAGGCTGGATTTTTCCATCTTCGACTTTAACTCATCGAGTTGCTTCTCCATGAAAGACGATAAGCTGGCCGACGACCGAATGCGGATGTCATATGTGTGCACTAGATAAGAATTCGCGATTCCATTCGCCACGTCAGCGGCGAGGCTTGGATCTGGAGAGCGGTAGCTGATCAACAGCAGGTAGGTGTTCGGAGGCCGGGTCACCTTTAGACGCTTTAAGACCACCGGCGCTCGGGCGGTTACCTGCGCTTTCTCCACACTCAAACTCTTTAACTGCCCTTCGCGGTCCAACAAATGGAATTCCTCGGCCACCGGGCGCAACACCGCATCCGACTGAATCAGTTTGATCTGCGTTGCCAGGAACTGGTCCGCGTCGTTGGGAGCTATTGAGGCACGAGTTGAGTCCTGGCCGACAACCTCCGACGGAGCCTGCCGGTCGACATCTACCGTCGCTGTTGATTCATAGATAGGCTGCAGCCGCGAGGAAACAACCGCGGTCGTCAAAACACAGGTTGCCACGAAGGCGACGATCTTCCAGCGGTGCCGCCGCAGAATCCATAGGTAGTGCGACAGAGGAACCTTGGGAGCTTCCAGTTCGAACTCCTGCTGCAGTGGAATCGGCTGGTAGTAGACCTCAGCCGGCAGATTGTTCGACTGCCCAGGAGGAATGATCTCCGCCAGTCGCGATTGTTTAGGCATACGTCCTCTTCAGATAACTTAGTGAAAAGCGTAGATCGAAGCAGCGCCAAGACCAGCGGCCACTCCCACGGATGTTTCTAAAACTTTCAGACCTGCCCGCACTCCGGTCGCATCCGGGACGTAGAGTATATCGTTTGCCATCAGCGCCACATCCGGAGATTTGCGATCCATGATCTTCTTCAAGTCAACTGGAATTTCGTTCCTGCCGCCACTTCCGCCTTCAAGGCGATAGATGTAGGCTTTATGGCCGGAAAAAGTATCCAAGCCTTCTGAAAGGGCCAGCGCCTTCATGACGCTGCTCTCGGAACCATCAGTGATATAGAACGCACCTGGCTTCTTCACCCTGCCCAAAACAAACACCCGACCCGCCTCCGGAACCCGGATGTCTTCCTCGCCATCTAAATGCAGGTTCAGTGCCGGATCCTTCCCATCCATAAGGCCGCGCACCGGTATCCGTTGAATCAGCAGGACCGATTTATCGTTTGCTGCGGATGACGGCTTGCTGACCAATATCTCAGCACCGGCATTCTCGTTTAGTCCCCCGGCCAGTGAGATGGCGTCGAGTAGCCTCACCGTACCAGTGGCCTGGAACGTCAGGGGATTCTTCACTGCCCCAACTACGGATATCGGCCGACTACGGTACTCCACAACAGAGACCGTCACGATGGGCTCAACCAAGACATTCTCTTCCGTCAGCGCCGTCGTAATGGCATTCTCAAGCTCCACCGGGTAGAGGCCCGCAGCCTGGATGTGGCGCCGCAGCATCGGCAAGCGAATGTCGCCCGCAGAGTCCACACGAACGGTACGGGTCAATTCCGGTGAATCGTACACCGTGATGCCGATCAGATCATCGCGGCCAATCTTCTCCACAGGCAGATTGGAACTTTCGCCGAGGAACGTTGCTCCCGCACCACCAT
>Ga0326727_10027439_pt1 | contig 10455 bp, 8 predicted proteins | sample MB2enrmetagenome_FD_207643 | JGI IMG/M metagenome (GOLD analysis project Ga0326727, IMG submission 207643) | Lab enriched peat soil microbial communities from McLean, Ithaca, NY, United States - MB29MY | ecosystem: Environmental > Terrestrial > Soil > Wetlands > Peat | place: USA: New York...
CCCTCAGATAAAGGGCCTCCGACCCCTTGGTGTCCATCGTGGCAAGGAGAAGGACGCCGGGCCTTAAGGTGTCAGGTATTTCCAAGAGGTGGAAGTCCTTCGTATTTCGTCTATGGGGAGATCGTCAAAAAAACCTCTATCCCGGATATACTCGGCGTTGAGCCTTCCGTCCAGAGTGTGGAGCGGCAGCATGGCATCCCTTTCTCCATCAAACTCAATGGGCGCAACCCCCGCTTTCACACAGTATCCACGGTCATAGGTGGGCGTCGCCTTGACCCAACGGCCGTTGATGTTGAGATCCGTAAGCCCGTGGTAGGGGAAGAGGTTGCTCCCTCTTTTCTCCACAAGCGCCGGCGCGGTGAGGTGACTGCGGATTTCCGCAAATCTGAGTCGAGCAGGGATAGCCGCGGCGCGGGCCAGCGCAACGAGCAGCACCGCTTTTTGCACGCAATAGCCCTCTTTACGGGCCAGAACGTGACTTGCCTTGAAGTCTGCATCGGTCTGCCTGGGTGCATAGATGTTGTATGTGATCTCATCTCTGACAAAACAAAAGATGCGGATCGCCTTTTCCCGCGGCTCCTCGATGCCGGAGGTCAATTCCCCCGCCTTTTCCCTGACGGGGGCCGCATCGCAGTCAATGAAGAAGGTGTGACCCAAATACTGCCCGTCCATCCGCTCCTTCTTCAATCCTCCACCAGCGTGAGGGCATTGGGGGCGCACCACTCGACACACTGGGGATTGGGGGGCTCGCCGCAGAAGTCGCATTTGAGCGGGATGCCCGTGTCGGGCTCCTTGTAAACCGATTTTGCCGGGCATGATGCCCGGCATATGACGCATGCGTCTATCTCAATGCCCTCGGCCATACGGATGCCTTTTGAATTACAGGCGGCCTCCGTGTAAGGACCTGCGATGACGGGTAAGCAGAATTCCTCTCCCACGAAGACCCTGATTCGCGACCGCCAGGGGTTCACGCTCCCCGTATGCGCCAGAGAGCAGGCAATTTCACACTGCTTGCAGCCCGTGCATATCTTGTGGTCTATCTTGATTCTCATATCGTCTCATCCCCTTCTTTTTCCAGCGCCAGTTCCTTAAGCTTTTTCCTGGTCGGTACACCGCTCTGATCCCAACCTCTGCACTCATAATACTCGACAAGCAGCTTATCGAGGGGGACCACCCGGTTCTTCACCCGCGGCTCCTTCGTTATGCGCGGCGGCAGGGCATCGTCCTTTCCCGTGATGCCCGCCCTCATGTTGAACAGGCGCTCAAGGTTCCATATTCTCTCTCCCAGGCGGTCCAGCTCCTCCTTCGTCTGAGCGATGCCGGTCACATAGGTAAGCCACTCGGACAGTTTCTCTGCCCACAGGGGACCATGGTAGATAATCCAGCAAAGCACGCCTGAATCGGCGGCTGCAATATAATCCTGATCCTTTTTCGTGAATTCCACAAAGTGGGCGGGATCTTTTCGGCCCTCATAAAAGGGCATGGTCGCCTTCGTGTGGCTGCCTCCTGTACTGCAGGTGGCGTACTGCAACCCCAGGGCGTCGAACGCCTGGGGGTGCCAAGCCGGTATACCCATACCCTTTATCCCCATGAATAACTCGGGATGCCCATATTTCGTCGCAAAGGCTATGCCGCCCTCGGCCATGAGATCGCCGATGCCCTGCCTGTGGGCTATTTGTGTGAGCAGCTCGAACATGTTTGTGTTGCCGAACTCCAGGGGGTAGCCGAGGTCTGCCTCGGGCAGGTGACCTTCCTCAAAGAGCTCCATGGCACAGGAGATCATAGCGCCGGCCGTGATCGTGTCCATGCCAAGCTCGTTGCAGAGATAATTGGCCCGGCAAATGTCCTCCATGTTTCCGAGACCGCAATTCGCTCCCAAAAGGGCCATGGTCTCGTGCTCAGGACCTTTTGCCGTCAAAGGGTATTTCGGATCCTTGATGCGGCTTCTCTTTCCACAGGAGAAGGGGCAGGAAAAGCATGCCTCGTCCCGCACCCGGATCAGGTCGCGAATGACCTCCGGATCTTCATACTTTACAAATGCCTCGGAGTACCCCGCCTTGAAATTGTATGCGGCTTGGCTCTTGCTGGCGTTGGCCCGGCCGGGGAGCGACCAGGTTCCGTATCTTCGGCGCTTATAGAACTCGCCTATGTCCCGGGCTTCCTTATAGAACGCCATCACCGCCTTTCGGAAACCCTCCGCATCGGCGATGTTGACCTGTCCGGTTCCCAGGGCTGCCACGGCCTTGAGGTTCTTCGAGCCCATAACCGCACCCAGACCGGACCGTCCCGCAGCCCGTCCGCCGTCAGACATGATGGCGGCGAATCTTACCAGGTTCTCTCCCGCGGGTCCGATGTCGGCAATGCCCATGGAGTTGAGGGCCCAGTTGTCGAGGTCGTACAGCTTTTTCATCTCCTCCCGGATCGTGCTTTCCGTCTCGGAGGCGACTTTCCCCCAGAGGTGGCGTGCAGGGTGTAGCTCCACGCGGTCATTCATAATGGTCACGTAAACCGGCTCGGGCGATTTGCCTTCAAAGATAAGGAGGTCGTAGCCCGAATACTTCAAGTTGGCGCCGAAGTAGCCTCCGCAGCAGGGACTCGCTACGCAGTTGCTGAGCGGGGACTTGGCGGAAACGATAAAGCGGCTCGCCGCCGGCGCACCGCTGCCCGTCAACGGGCCTGTCGCAAAGATCAGTTTATTCGCGGGGCTGAGGGCATCGATGCGAGGGTCGATCTCGTCGAAAAGGATCCTGACGCCCATGCCCCGGCCGCCGATGTAGTACTTCATCAGGTAGGCCGGCAGCGGCTCGACCCGGGAGGTCCCTCGCGTCAAATCGATTCTCAATATCCTTCCATGCCAACCAAACATAACTCTCCTCGCGGCTCCCCCTTGTCTTTGCCCTTGCGGGGCTCGGAGATCGACTCAGACCACACGGCCTTCTATGCAGCCAATGCTGGGCCCCTCCTCACAACCTGACCAGTTCCGATTGGGAAAAAACAGGTCCGTCGCTGCAGACATATTTGCTTCCCACATTGCAGCGGCCGCACTTCCCTATGCCGCACTTCATCCGCTTTTCCAGGGAGAGCAGAATATTTTCGTCGCTAAATCCCAGGTCCCTGAGCACCGGCAACGTGAACTTCATCATCGCCGGAGGTCCGCAGACCACTGCGACTGCATTTTCCGGGCTGGGCGCAACGGATCGGACGACATTGGGCACCAGGCCGACATTGCCCTGCCATCCATCTTCCTTGTCTTTCTGGTCCACCGTGAGGTGCAGCCGGAGGTCTGTGCGCTGCCCCCAGGTCTCTAGGTCCCTCCTGTAGAGGAGCAGTCCCGGTTTTCTTGCCCCGTAGATGACCGTCAGATCTCCGTACGCCTTTCTGTTTCGTTCATGAAGGATATAGTTCGTCAAAGATCGCAGGGTTGAAAATCCGAACCCGCCTCCGATGAGGACGAGGTTCTTGCTTCTGAAGGCCTCGAGACAGTACCCGTTCCCCAGCGGCCCGCGCACCCCTACCATGTCCCCTTTCTCCATACTGTGGAGGGCACCGGTTACCACACCGATCTTGCTCACGCTGAACTCAAGGCGTTCCGGGAGGGTGGGCGTGGAAGCCATGCCGAAAGGGGCCTCGCCTTTCCCGAAAACCGAGATCTCCGCAAACTGGCCGGGCCTGTAGGCGAACCGCTCCTTATCCTCCTCACTGGTGAAACTGAGAACAAAGGTCTTTATCTTCTCGTCCTCCGTCTCGGTGACGATCTCCTCGATTTTCATGAGAAACGGAACATAGGGATTTTCCATTACTGTGCCTCGGCCCGTGATAGTTTTTCCAGGACCTCCCGGATGTCGAGGTTGACCGGGCATTCGGTTACGCAACGGCCGCACCCCACGCACCCCGCCATGTGACGGTCCTTGGGAAGATAGCGAAACTTGTGCATGATCCTTTGCCTGAACCTCTCCTTTTCCGAAGGTCTGGGATTGAAGCCGGAAGCCTCTTGGGTAAAGAGAGGGAATTGACAGGAGTCCCAGATCCTGATCCTTTCTCCGGTCGTGGCTGCAGCCTCGTCGCAGATGTCGAAACAATGGCACGTGGGACAAAGGTAGGTGCAGACCCCGCAGCCAAGACATGATTCCGTGAGATCGCCCCATAGAGGATCGTCAACGTGCTCCAATCGCTCTTCCAATGCTTTCGCGATGGACGCCGGGTTCATTGCGGACTCGGCCTCTTTCCTGATCTTTTCTGCCTTGGCCATCGCTTCTTCGTCGGCCTCCTCAAAAGACGGGTTTTGCAGGAAAGCCTTCCCTTTTTCGCTCGCTGCCTCAACCACGTACCGATCTCCAAGGTCGAGTAGAACCAGATCCGACCCGTCGCTCGAGCATGGGCCTCCGCCCAGAGAGAGACAGAAGCATGACGGACCCGGATTCACGCACGCCATGCTGACGACAAGCGTCCTGATTCTTTTGTCGACATAATAGGGATCCCGAGAATCGCCCCCGAAAACCGCGTCCAAGAGCAGGAGCCCCCTGGCATCGCACGGACGAACCCCGAACAGGATTTGTTTCTCTTCTGCCGGGGGAGGCACCTGGATATCCACCTTTCCTTCCTCGGCCCGGTACGCAAACATCCTTTCCCTCTGAGGAAACAGGGCAGACTTGGCGGAGTTCTTCGTCTTCCCATCCTCCAGAACGACATCACGGGCGGATTCAATTTTCTCAAGGAGAAGCAACTCCCCTTTTCTCGTAGGAGCAAGAACGAGGTGATCACGGAGAAGATCTTCAAGGAGACTTTCCAGCCGCTCTTTCCGCAGTATTCCGGCATCTTCCCGAATCATGGATTCACCGTAAACTGGTCAGGGTCGGTCGCGCAAAAAGTCGCCAGGGGACTGGCCTCATCGAGACTGACCCCGGCTTCATAATTGAAAAGATCTTTCACATCTTTCACGAGCTTTCGATTCAACTTCCTGATATCCACCCCCATGGGACAGGCCTGTTCACAGGCCCCGCACGCCACACAGCGTCCTGCCAGATGGAAGGCCCGGACCAGGTGGAAGACGAGCGTGTCCGATAGGCCCGTAGACTTACCAACCCATTGAGGCTGTGAGGTGTCCACAAAACACTCGGGGCAGTAGCATAAGGGGCAGGCATTCCGGCACGCGTAACAGCGGATGCACTTGCCTGTCTCCTCGGCCAGGTACGCCCATCGTTTTTCACGATCCAGGGCAGTAAAAGCTTCTACATCGGGAAACGATTCCCGCACCTTTTCTTCTACCAACTGCCCGACCAGCACGTCGTACAGGACAGGGTTACGATGGTCGCAGGCTTTGCACCGTTCATAGAGGAACTCCCGGCGATCGAAGGCCTTCTCGAAATCACGTCCCTTGAGAGTCAGACGGTTTTCTGTTTCCTCAACCTCCACAATCGCCTTGTGACCCACTTCCGCTTCTATCCGGGGTCGATCGATCATCCCTTCACAGGGAACTCCTATGATGATCACCTGGTCCCTCGAGACCTGGTTCTCCTTGATGAGTTCCACCAGGGCGCGGCTGTCGCATCCCTTGGCCACAAGGGCCACCTTCTCTTTCCTTTTCGCCAGATATCGGGCCACGTTGATGTCAGAAAAGCTGGTCCAGACAAGCCGGTCGACGTCCTCTTCTTTTCTGATGAAGCAGGGCCGACCACGCAACGGCAGGCTTCCTTCCTCGAAGCCGATGACTAGCTGCGCCTGCTTGTTCCGCAGAAGTTTGCGGGCAGCTTCTCTGATTTCATGAGTGAGCTGCGACATCGAATGAACCTCCGGGGACATTTTTCACCAATTGTTTTGCGGGCCCCAGTGCCGTGATCCGGGCCGTCACTTTCTCGACCACTTTCGCGAAGCGGGCTCCCTCCGACGCCGATACCCAACTGAACTGCACCCGGTCCTCTTCAAGGCCTACATACTCCAGAAGGCCCTTCAGAAGGGCAAACTTTCTTCTGGCGCTGTAATTGCCGGTCAGATAGTGGCATTCCCCGGGGTGGCAGCCACTCACGAGGACGCCATCCGCCCCTTTCTGCAGACTGGCCAGAATAAATAAAGGATCTATCCTTCCGGAGCAGGGCACGCGGATGATGCGTATGGTGGGGGGGTACTGGATCCGGCTGATGCCCGCTAGATCCGCCCCTGCATAGCTGCACCAGTTGCACAGAAAGGCGACGATTTTAGGCTCCCAGGTGCCGGATTCCTTCATGTGTTACACTCCTATAACGCCTGGATGATGGACCACGTCTGCTGATCGCTCACACCGCCCAGATCCAGGGCGCCGCTCCGGCAAGAGGAGACGCAGACTCCGCATCCTTTGCAAAGGGCCTCGTTGACCAGGGCAATCCCATCAACTCCCGGGGAAATGGCCTGATAAGGACAGACGTGCTGACAGAGGCCGCACCCGCTGCATTTCGCCGCCATTACCCTGCTGACGGGGCCACCAGCCCTGAGTTCCTCTCGGGCGAGGATAGTCATGGCCCGGGAGGCGGCAGCCTGAGCCTGGGCGATGCTCTCGTCAATGAACTTGGGGTTATGGGCAGTGCCGCACATGAAGATCCCTTCCGTGGCAAAATCGACGGGGCGAAGCTTCATGTGGGCCTCCATGAAAAAGCCGTCCTCGTTAAGAGGCACCTTGAGAAGGCGGGAGAGTGGCCGATTGTCGGCCCGTGGAACGGTGGCGGCAGCCAGACAGACCATGTCCGCATCGATCTCGATCCGTTGTTCAAGCATGGGCTCGGTCACCGTGAGCCTCAGAAAAGACCTGCCATCCTCCACAACGGCCTCGATGTCCGGTTGATCGTCCGCATCATACCGGATGAAGATGACGCCTCTATCCGAGGCCTTTTTATAGTAGTCCTCCCTGAACCCGTAAGTCCTCATATCCCGGTAGAGGACATAGATGTCCATCTCGGGCTTTAGCTCCTTGAGCTTTAGGGCATTCATCACGGAGTGGGAACAGCAGACCCGGCTGCAATAAGGCCTATCCTCATTCCTCGATCCCACACATTGTATGAAGACCACGGTATTACAGTCCTTGAGCCGGTCAGGAACCGGAGTCACCCCCTCCGGCGGCGAAGCCCCGGCCCGCTCCGCGGGGGCCCCGGCCTTTCCCTCAAAGGCCCGTGCTCTTCGCGAGCCGATTCCGACGGACGCAGGCCCGTGGGGATCGATCACTTCATCAAGCTCGAGAAGGGTCATCACCCGGTCATCCTCACCGTGGAGGTATTCTCGGGGTGTTGATTCCTCGGCACCCACGGCCACTATGGTCGCACCGTGCTCGATCTCCTTGAGAGCCCCTGCCGGGCCCACCCTGACCTTGGAAGAGAACCTCCCCACGTACCCGGAGTACTCTGCCAGCTCGGCCCCGGTTGAGACGTCGATGAGATCGTTATCACGGACCTGACCGATGAGGTCCCCGATCAGACCCCGCACGTCCCCCCCTTCGAGGGTTTCCGGGATTTTCACGGACAGACCGCCCAGCGCATCGGTTTTTTCGATGAGGTGAACCTTTATGCCCTGATTGGCCAGGCTCAGGGCTGCCACCATACCTGACACGCCGCCTCCGATGACCAGGGCGGATCGGTTCACCTCATAGGAGACCTGGTAAAGGGGTTCCAGGAGAATTGCCCGTGCAGCGGCCATGCGCACGAGGTCCTTTGCCTTCTCGGTTGCCCGTCTCTTGTCCGTCATGTGGACAAGAGAACAGTGCTCACGGATGTTGGCGAATTCAAAAAGATAGGGGTTGAGACCCGCCTCCCGGAGGACGTCCTGGAAAACGGGCTCATGCGTTCTCGGTGTGCAGGCGGCGACAACCACCCGGTTGAGCCCCTTTTTCCTGATCGTCTCCGCCATGTGGCCGACAGAGTCGACGGAACAGGCAAAGGTTTCCTCCGCCGCGTGGGTCACGCCCGGGAGCCGCTTCGCATACGCCACGACCTGTGGCACATCGACGACTTTGGCAATGTTGGTGCCGCAGTCGCACACGAAGATACCAAGGCGCGGCGGTTCCCCCCTCACGTCACGCTCCTTCGGATAGACCTTCTTTTCCATCATGGTCCCACGCTCTTTCCAGAGGAGTTGTGAGGCAAGGGATGCAGCACCGCTCGCCATGGTGACGGTATCGGGGATATCCATGGGGGCGTGAAAAACACCACAGGAAAAGACCCCGCTCCGGGAGGTCTCCATGGGGGAAAAGGCAGGGCTCTCGCAGAACCCGTGCTGGTTGATCCGTACGGACAGTTTCTCCGCCAGTGCCCGGTTGCCCTCAGTCGAGCTCAACCCCACCGAAAGAACGACCAGGTCGAACTCCTCATCCTTGACCGCAGTCCCGCCGATACGGTACCTGAGGACCACGCTGCCGCTCCCGGGCCGCTCCTCCAGTATGGAGGCCTTGCTCCATAGGTAGCGGACTCCGGGCATGCTCTTGGCCCTTTCATAGAATCGTTCAAACCCCTTGCCGTACGCGCGGATATCATTGTGGAGGACCACCGCCTCAATCTCAGGATGGTGCTCCTTGGCCAAAATGACCTGCTTTGTTGCGTACATACAGCACACCGCGGAGCAGTATGAGCATCCGGAGGTCTCATCGCGTGATCCCACGCACTGGATCCAGGCGATCCTGCGCGGGACCTTCCCGTCCGAGGGACGCAGCAATTCACCCCCATTGGGGCCCGAAGCGCTGATGAGCCGTTCGAAATCGAGGCTGGTGACCACATTCGAAAACCGATGATACCCGTACTGGCTCTGCGTCATAGGGTCAAAAGGTTCGTAGCCGGGCGAGAGGATGAGGCTGCCTACCCTCAAAGAGAGCCGCTTGGGCTGCTGGTGAAAATCGATTGCCTTGTTCTTGCAGGTGGGCACACAGATCTGGCACTCCTTTCTGTTGAGAAACAGGCAGTGGGCCGCGTCGACTACCGAAACGGCCGGGACCGCCTGGGGAAAGTGGACGTGTATGCACTTCTTCTTCGCGAGGTTCTGGTTATACGCATCGAGGACATAGACCGGACAGTACTCGGCGCACGTGCCGCATCCCGTGCACTTATCCTCATCGACATATCGGGGCTCCTGGAAGAGGTGGGCCTCGAAATTTCCCGCTTCTCCTTCCAAACGCTCAATCCGGGTATTCGTCATGATGGTGATATTCGGGTTCGTGGCGCATTCGATGAATTTCGGTGACAGGATACACATGGAGCAGTCATTGGTCGGGAATGTCTTATCGAGTTGGGACATCTTTCCACCGATAGCAGGCCCCTTGTCGACCAGGTACACCTTGAACCCGGACGCCGCAGCGTCCAGAGCGGCCTGTATGCCGCCGACGCCGGCTCCGAGCACCATGACCGCTCCGATTCTTCCCCGGTCCGGCACCGGCCCATGACTCATATCGGCCCCATCGGACATAACCCTCTCCTGCCTCAGATTACCTCGTCGACAATTTCTGAAAGATCTCTCACTTCGAGCACATCTTCTCTTCCCATGGTAAGGATACTGTCCTTAAAGTTGAGTATACAGTACGGGCATGCCGTGGCGAGGACCTCGGCGCCCAGTTCGACGGCCTGTTCCACCAGGATGTCGGAAAATCGCTCCCCCTTCTTGGTCTCCATCCATATCCTCGCACCCCCGCCGCCGCAGCAGAGGCTATTCTCCCGGGCATTGATTTCGTCCATGAGGGTCAGCCCCGGGATACTGCTCAAAACCTTACGGGGTTCATCATACACGCCGCTGTGGCGTCCCAGATAGCAAGGGTCGTGATAGACGACCTTCCGGGTGAACGACTTGCGGAAGGTGAGCGTGCCCTCATCCATGGCGCGGGCCAGGTATTGGGTGAGATGAACCACCTCGAAATCTGCTCCCAGTGCAGGGTACTCATGCTTGAAGGTATCGTAACAGTGGGGCGAGCTTGTGACTATCCGCTTCACCCCCGATTCCCTGAAGGCGTCGATATTGCTCATCGCGAGCTTTTCAAAAAGCTCGTAGTTGCCGGCCTTTCGAACGCTTTCGCCACAACAGCTCTCTTTTGCCCCGATAATGGCGAACTTGGCCCCCGTCTCCTTCAATATCCTGCAGGTTGACCGGGCCACTTTCTCCATCTTCGGATCATACGCAGGCACGCAGCAGGAGAAATAGAGCACCTCCGTCTCCTCGCTCAAGGACGGAATGTCGAGATCCCGCGTCCAGTTCGTTCGCTCATCCCTGGCCCCGCCCCAGGGGTTCCCGGCAGTCTTCAGGCTCGCCACGGCGCTCCGCAAGCTCGCGGGGACAGCCCGCGGAATGCTGTTCAAGGTGATGTTCCGGACGGCACGTATGACATCGGTAATAGCAACCCCACGGGGACAACGGCTGACGCACGTATGGCACGTCGAGCAGAGCCACCAGTCCTCCTCTCCAAGCTCCACCAGCCCGAACTTGGACTCGGTAATCTTCTTGTGGGGCATGAAGGTTCTT
>Ga0326727_10027440_pt1 | contig 10454 bp, 8 predicted proteins | sample MB2enrmetagenome_FD_207643 | JGI IMG/M metagenome (GOLD analysis project Ga0326727, IMG submission 207643) | Lab enriched peat soil microbial communities from McLean, Ithaca, NY, United States - MB29MY | ecosystem: Environmental > Terrestrial > Soil > Wetlands > Peat | place: USA: New York...
TGCTGGAGCGGGAGATGGACTGGAAGCGCCTGCGGATTCTGCAGGGAATCGGCGTGGTGGCCAATGCTGCCCTTTCGCTCATTATGGCAAAGGCCGGCGCGGGCGTTTACGCCCTGCTGGTTCCCTCTTTGCTGCCCTCGGTCCCCGCCGTAGTCGACCTCTTCTTCATTCAGCGCTGGCGCCCGACCTGGAAATGGGATGCCGCCCGCTTTGTGCCCGCCAGGGACTACGGCCTTACCCGCCTGATGAGCGCCGTGGTGGGCTGGACCAGGCCGCTGGTGGAAAGCTCATTCCTGGTGAAGATTGCGGGATACGCTCTCTATGGGATTTACGGAAGAGCCCTGGGCCTGGCCACCATCTGCTGCCTCAAGATACCCACGCTGCTGGGGCAGGCGCTGTTTCCCGTGCTCACCAAACTGGACCCCGGCAGCGGCTCCTCCAACCGCGCCAGCACCCTGGTCCTGTGTTCCGTAGCCTGGTCGACATTCCCCATCGCGGTGATATTCTCCGTGTTGGCATCCACCGTGGTTCACACTCTTTACGGGGCGCGCTGGTCCGCCGCCATCCCCTTCCTCCCGTGGGCCATGGCTGCGGGCGCCGCTACGGCGCTGGCCCAGACCGGCAACATCCTGCTGATCGCCAACCTCCGGCAGAAAAGAAGCCTGTGTATCGATGGCATTACGCTGGCTGGAACTGTCGCCGGCCTAGTGGTCCTTGCCCCGCGCAGCCTCAACCTGTACCTGATCGGGATCGCTGCCGTGCAGACGGCCGCCTTCCTTTTGATCCTGGTGTGGTTATGCCGCCTGCGCACACTGGATCTTCCAGGTATCGCACGTTCCCTGATCCTGCCCGGGGTGAGCGCGGCGGCGAGTTTCGCGGGCCTGGAACTGCTGCGCAATCTTCTCGGGTCGTTTTCGCGCGAGACCGTGGGGGGAGCGATTCTCTATGGCTTGGTGTTCTCGATGATTTACGTATTGCTGCTGCGATTGACTGCCAGGCAACAGTGCCGCGAGGTCGTCAGCCTCCTGCCCGGCCGCAGCCGCCTGGAACGCTGGCTGGTACTGGGAACTTAGATGTCCTCATGAGAGTCTGCCTTCTCACCACCATGCAGCCTTCCTTCAATCCGCGTCTTCTCAAAGAGGCGGATGCCTTGACTGCGGACGGCTTTGCGGTGACGGTTGTCTATGCCTACATGACGGATTGGGCCACGAGGAGCGATGCCGCTCTCTTTGCATCGCGATCCTGGAAAGCGGTTCAAACCGGAGGAAATCCGCAAAACCGGCGGTGGTTCTTTCTCTATACCAGGCTTCGCTATCGCGCCGGCCGCGAGATTCTGGGCCGGGTCCCCAGACGTTGGGCTCCGGTGAATTGGGTGTTGAGCCGGGTCACCTGCGAACTGATCGGGGCCGCCCGGCAAATCCCGGCGGACCTGTACATTGCCCACACCCTCGGGGCGCTGCCGGCAGCCATCGCCGGCGCGAAAAAGTATGGCGGGCGCGCCGGTTTCGATGCCGAAGATTTCCATTCCGACATGGTTCCCGCCGCGGAAACGATGCCGGCCGATGCTCTTGCCGAAGACGTGGAAGCGGCCTGCCTGCCGCTGTGCGCTTATGTAACCGCCGCATCGCCCGCCATGGCGGAAGCGTATGCGCGGAAATATCGGATCGATCCGCCCACCCCCATACTGAATGTTTTTCCCCTGGAGGAGCGGCCCTCCCAGTTCCGCGCCACCAATCCTTCCGGCCCTCTCAGGCTTTACTGGTTTTCCCAAACCATTGGCTGCGACCGTGGGCTGGAAGACGCGGTCCGGGCCATGGGCATCCTGGGCTCGCCGGATGTGGAGTTGTATCTGCAAGGCGAATGGGCCCGTGGTTATCGGAAACAACTCGAGGCCCTTGCGGCATCCGTGGGCCTCGCTCAGCATCAGATCGTGCATCTGCCCCTGGAAGCCCCTTCCGCCATCGTGCGCCGGGCCAGCGCTTATGATGTCGGCCTGGCACTCGAGCAGGCGAAAAGCCTGAACCGGGACGTGACCATTACCAATAAGCTCTTCACCTATATTCTCGCTGGGAATGCCGTGGCGGCTACCAGCACGGCGGGCCAAAAGCCCATCGTCGACCGTATCGGGCCGGCCGGCGCCTGCTATGCGCCGGGAGATGCCCAAGGGCTCGCCCAATGCCTCCACCAGTGGCTGTGCGATCGTTCGTCGCTGGATGCCGCCCGCCGCCTTTCCTGGGAGTGGGGCACGCGGGTGTATAACTGGGACGTCGAAAAGAACAAGTTCCTGGACGTGGTCGGCCACGCTCTCGGGCGGCCCCTCCTGCACGCATGAAAAACCTCTTGCACGCATGAAAACCGCGGTCCTGGTTGCCCCATACTTCGCTCCCAGCAGTATGCCGCCGGCGCTGCGGATGGGCCTCTTCGCCAGGCATTTGCCGGAGTTCGGCTGGCATCCGATTGTCCTGACAACCGAGGCCGGGTTTCTGGAAGGACCGATGGACCACGAGAACCAGCGCCTGTTGCCGGAGGGCCTGGAAGTGATCCGTACGCGGGCTCTCCAGGCCGCCATCGCCCGCCGCATCGGTTTTAGCGATCTCGGCATCCGAGGCCTCCCTTATCAGTGGAGCGCCCTGGCCTCCCTATGCAAGCGACACCGCCCCGATGCCGTATTCATTTCCGTGCCCCCCAATCCGACCATGACCCTCGGCCGTCTCGCTTTTCAACGTTTTCGGATTCCCTACGTCGTGGACTACCAGGACCCCTGGGTCATTGAAGACTACTGGAAAATGCCGAGGAGTCAACGGCCTCCGAAATGGGCCTTGGCCTACGCTCTTTCCCGCTTCCTGGAACCCTTTGCCATCAAACACGCTTCCCATATCACCGGCGTGTCGAGGGGCACTACCGACAGTGTGATCGCGCGGTACACGCGGTTCACCCAGGACGATACCACCGAAATTCCCTTCGGAGCGGAACCCGCCGAATTCGACTACTTGCGGCTGCATCCCCGGCCCAACCCGATCTTTAACCAGGCGGATGGTCTCTTTCATCTGAGTTATGTCGGGGTGTGCAACTCCGCCATGTACGAAACCTTGAGGGCCGTCTTGCGGGCTGTCCGGCTGGGCCTCGACCGCGAACCCGGCACGTTTTCGCGCCTTCGCCTGCACTTCGTCGGTACGTCGTATGCCCCGGGCGACGGCCAGAACGTTCAAGTCTTACCTCTTGCCGCCGAAACAGGACTCCCCGGCATTCTCACCGAGCGCCCCCAACGGCTCGATTATCTCGACGCGCTTCAGGTCTTGCTGGATTCCAGCGCGCTCCTGCTGGTTGGCTCGAATGCGCCCCACTATACGGCCTCCAAAGTCTTTCCGTCCATTCTTTCCCGGAGGCCGATTCTGGCGGTGTTTCACCAAAGCAGCAGCGTGGTGAAGATCCTCCGCGATATCCGGGCCGGCGCCGTGGCCTGTTTCGACGAGCGGAACCCTCCGTTGACACAAATCGAGACCATTTACGGCCAACTCGCAAGCCTGCTTGCGGCTCCCTCGAGGGCGGAGGCCGCCACCGACTGGAGCGCGTTCGAGCAGTACACGGCTCGCGCCATGACCGCGCGGCTGGCGCAGGTTCTCGACCGGGCAGTGACCGCTAACCCAACACAGTAGTACCCGAACTCACCAGCACCTGGCTCAATCCCGTGGAAATCAACTTCTCCGCCATAGACCGCGTCTCTCCGCTCGGGAGGGTCCTGCGGCTTCCTCTGAAGTTACTGCCTGACGGCGCCGTGGTCCCGATCCTGCAAGGTCCCCTAAGGGGGAAGAAATGGATCGTCGGATCAAGCAACCACGGATGCTGGCTGGGAAGCTACGAGCACAGCAAGTGCAAGGTATTCCAAGCCATCGTCCGGGAGCGATCGGTGGTGTATGACATCGGCGCCAATGTTGGCTACTACACTCTGCTTGCGTCGCAACTCGGCGGAAGTTCCGGACAGGTATTCGCCTTTGAACCAGTCCCCCGGAACTGTGCCCTTCTCCGACAACACCTGAAGCTTAACAAGGTCAGCAATGCGTCCCTCATCGAAGCAGCGGTATCCTCCGCAGATGGCGAGGCCCGCTTTGATACCGGGCCAAATCCGTCGATGGGCCATCTGGCCGCCGACGGGGCCCTGAGAGTCAGATCCGTGACGCTCGATACCCTGGTCTTCGGTCAGGCGACGCCGCCGCCGCAGGTGATCAAGATAGACGTAGAGGGGGCGGAAGCCGAGGTGCTCACGGGCGGCTCCGAGACGCTGCTGCGACATCGCCCTCTGATTCTCCTGGCGACACATGGTGAGACTGTTCACCGCGAGTGCCGCCGTATCCTGGACCGGCTGGGCTTCCTGGTGGAATCACTCGATGGCCGGCCTATCGACCGATGCGATGAGTTGATTGCACGGCCCTCCAAGGTTACGTCGTGACCCTCCTCGCCACAGGTCGAAATCCTGAATCTCCAATCCGCGGTGTGGCCCCCGCGGAAAAGTCGGTGAGCGTCCTGATTCCATTTAATGCCAGTGGCTTCCTATATGGTATGGAGCGCGCGGTGATCGAGTTGTTCGACTCGATGCGCCCTCGCATCGCTCCGCATTTTCTGATGTCGCACTGGACCTTCCGCGAGCGCCTTCCGATTCTGGCCGAGGTCCAGCGCCGAGGCCTTTCTTACTCGTTCTTCAGCGACACCTCTCCATGGCTCTTCGGAAGGCCACGGTCCCTCTCATACACTTGGAAACAGCTTCTCGCCCTGATGAAAGGGAATCGCGACGTCCTGAAACAGGCGGTAAGGTGCGATGCGCTCTACCTGCCCGGCACCCGCTACGCGGTTCTTTCGGTGCTGGCCTGCGTTTATTGCCGCTTGACGGGAAGGCGGGTCATTTACCAGTTCCACAACCTCGTTCCGTATCGCTCCCGGGCGTTGTGGCTTCTGCGGTTTCTGGTCCGGGATTTCATACACATGACGGAAACCGGATACCGCTTGACCAGCGAAGCGAATCCATGCCTGTTGAAAAGTAACAACCACGTGATCCCGTTAGTGATCCATCTGCCGGACACGGGCGGAAGCGATGACCTCCCGGAGACGCTCTCGCGCGGCAGACGGACGATTCTTTTCGTCGGACAAGTCTCGTGGCACAAAGGTATCGACGTGCTGCTACAGGCAATGGCCCTCATGGATGGTCACCCGGATGTCGTTTTGCTTATCATCGGAGGGTGTACTCCTGAATTCAAACCGTCTTTCGACGCGCTCCTTGCAGATGAACGAATTGCCGGGCGCGTAGTCTACGTGGGTTATCGGCAGGATCCTTTCCGGTTTATGACGCACGCTTATGTGCAGGTCCTCCCGACGCCTCCGTCCAGGTATCTGGAAGGGGCCCCGCGGACCATCCTGGAAGCCATGGCCTGCGGCCTTCCTACGATTTGTTTCCGGTCTGGCGGGGCGGTAGACCTGGTTGTCCATCGCGAGACCGGCCTGATATGCGACCGGGAAGACGCGGAGTGCCTTGCGGAGAATCTACGGCTGTTCCTGGATGACCGGCAGTTTCGCGACTGCTGCAGCGCCAATGCGACGGCCCGGTTCCGAACTGTTTATTCCCCTCAAGGTGTTGCGGCTGGCTGGGAGAGGCTGCTAGCGGGGCATTAGTTCCGATTGCGTCCACGAAAGGAAGTCATGAAATCCCGAACCATGGTTGCCTATGACAAGTGGCATGCGGTGCAGGAGCAGGTAAATACCCAGCCCGAAAATGTCTCCCCCATGAGGTTTGCGTGGTATCGGGCTGCTTATGATGGCATTCGAGACAGCATAAGCGGCAACCTTTTGGAAATCGGCTGTGGGAGAGGAGAATTCGCGGTATGGTTGGCCGCCGCCGCACCTGGTGTACGGATAACGGGAGTCGACTTTTCGGGCGCGGCCATCAGGTTCGCCCGGGATCGAGCCTCGGCGGCCGGGCAACCAGTCCGCTTTGTGGTCGCCGACGCTCAATCTCTGCCGCTTCCCGATAACACCTTTGACTGGATCGTAAGTTGTGAATGCCTGGAACACGTTCCGCGCCCGCGGGCGATGGCTGCGGAGATCTGCCGTGTCCTGAAGCCCGGCGGCAGGTTCTGTCTCACAACCGAGAATTATTTGAATGGAATGCTGCTCGGGTGGTTCCGGAGCTGGCTGATTGGAAAGCCCTTCGATTCCGGGTCGGGCGTTCAACCGATAGAGCATTTCTTTTTCTTTTTCAACGTTCGAAGGTATCTGCGGGATGGGGGCCTTGCCGTGGACAAAACCGCGAGCTCGCATTACCAGTGGCTCTTGCTCCCCAGGTTCGATCCCGCCCGGCTTTGCACGGAAGAATTCAAGTCGGGTTGGGCTCGCTTTCTGGCAAAGCCCTTCGGGCGGCACTTCTCGTTTTTTGGGCACAAACCAGTTCCACGGCCAAGCGATCTTGTGTGAAACTTCGGTGGGTATAACAGTAACATCCAAATCGGCAAGCCCGACCAGGGTCTCTCCCGGCAATAACCGGCCGCGTCGGTTGCCGCCGGCTCAGGTTTGGCTGGGGCCGGCTGGCGTCACTCTGCTCCTCTGGCTTACCAGCCCCAACCGGATTTCCGGCATTCAAATTTTGGCGGCCTTCCTGTTATTGCTGTTTCCATGGTGGTCCTATCATCACTGGCGGCAGTCCGGGTTCCGGGGGCTGCCGCTGTTCAGTGCGGCGGCGGCATTGTACTGGCTGTATTTCACAGTGCAGTTGTTCTGGGGCGATCGCCATATTTCGAGCTGGGGGAAGTCCCGGGTGGTGAGTGACGCCGCGGTCACCGAGGTGATGCTTCTGGTTGTGTCCGGCATGTTCTTCTTATGGCTCGGCATGAGATCCACGGCGGGCCGCCTGGTAGCTCTCAAGCGCTTCCCCGAGATTTCCATGACGCCCTGGAGCGTGCTTTACGTACAGGGCGTGGCGGTAGCCGGCACCCTTATGGCGGCTTACGAAAGCTTCGTGTCGGCCGGTGGCGCAGGAGCGCGCGAGATCATAGCCATCCTCCAGGGAACTGTATCCCTGACTGCTGTCCTGATTCTCTTGCGGCGGGTGATGGATGGCAAGGCCGGTAAATTCGAGAAGGCCCTGCTGCTGGGAATAGTGGCCATTCGTATCCTGTTGGGAGTTTCCTCCGGCTGGATGGGAGCGGCTGTCGGTCTGGGATTTTGTTGCGCCGTGGTATATCTGCACAAGCATCGCAGGCTCCCCATCGCCATTATGGCCTTTATGCTGCCGTATGTGTTGTTTTTTCAGGCGGGCAAACAGGCGTTTCGGGACGTATTCTGGCACGGCCAGACGCAGGCCAACCCCATTGAGAAGGTCGAGTTTTGGGTGGACGCATCGCTCCAGTCCTGGGAGGAAGCCTTGCGCCAACCCACCGGAGCGGGGACGGCGTATTTGCTTTCTTATTCGCTTTCCAGAACCTCGCTTTTAACCCAGGCGGCCAATGTGTTCGATCTGACTCCCAATATCGTTCCCTACCAAAATTGGCACCTCTATTCCTACATGGCCGTGGCCCTGATTCCACGGCTCTTCTGGCCTGACAAGCCGTCGATGAATGAAGCCAACCAGTTTTACCAGGTGGCCTATGGGATCACCAGGGAGCGGGATCTGGGCAACGTTTCCATAGCCGTGGGAACTCTCGTGGAGGGGTATATCAGCTTCGGTTGGTTGGGCGCCGCCATGGTGATGTTTCTGGTAGGCGTGCTGCTGGATTTTTGGAATGAGACTTTTCTGGCCGGGAGCGGCACGTTCCTGGCGGCGGGGATCGGCATCGCCATGATGCCGCAGTTGCTGGGAGCCGAGTCTCAAATGGCACAATACGCCAGCGGAATCGTCCAGCACGTGTTTCTTACCCTGGTGGTCTTCTTCCCTGTCACGCGCTGGCGGCTGTCGCAGAGGGCCCGGGCTGGCGTTTCCACTCCCGCGCTCGCGCCGTCCGGGTTTAGGGGCCAGGCCGTCTCCCCAAACCGCGCAACAACTCTGGGACACGTAAGCCATGTCCGCGAACCAGGCGCATAACCTCGTGGCGGTGTTGCCGCAAATCTCGGGCGGCGGGGGAATCGAACGCATCTGCCAAACCGCGGTGGGGGTAATGGGACAATTCGCCCGCGAGCATCGGCTCGAGTTCCATGTGTTCAGCCTGTGTGATGCCGGCGGCGCCGTTCAGCCGGATGGCGCACCCGGACCGCTGCGGTTTACCGGTTTCAGCGGAAATAGGATTCACTGCGCATGGTCGGTCCTTCGGCTGGCGCGGCGCACGCGTATCCTGTTCCTGGGCCATCCGTACCTCGGCCCTTTGGGGTACATCGCGCGTGTCCTGAACCCTTCCTTGCGCTATGGCGTAATGGCCCATGGTATCGAGGTATGGCAGCGGCTGTCCCCGGTGCGCTCGAAAGCGCTGCGCCACGCATCTCTGGTTCTGGCTCCCAGCCGTTACACCGCGGAGAAGATTGTCCGCTTGCAGCAGGTGCCGCAGGACCGTGTCAGCGTGGTGCCCCATGGCATTCCAAACCCCCTCCCGCGCGGGAACGACTCGCATCCCGCGAACAACTCGCATCCCGCGAACTGCCAGGGCCTCGTGCTCCTCAGCGTGGCGCGCATGCAGTCCGCCGAAAAGTACAAAGGCATCGACGCCGTAATGCGATCTCTGCGCCCGGTGGTTCAACAAATCCCGGAGCTTACCTATTACATCGTCGGCGACGGCGACGATCGCCCCAGGCTGGAGGCCCTGGCGCGCGAGTGCCGGCTGGAACAGAACGTGATCTTCACCGGCCGCATTCCGGATTCCGAGCTTTGGGAGCGCTACCAAAACTGCGACATCTTCGTCCTGCCCAGCACCGGCGAAGGTTTTGGCCTCGTCTTTGTGGAAGCCATGTCGTTTGGCAAACCCGTGATCGCTTCGCGCACGGGCGCCACGCCTGAAGTCGTCATAGATGGAGTAAACGGTTTTCTGGTGGAAGGACAGAACGAGGCGTCGCTCTCCGAGCAGATTCTCCGCCTGGCAACCGATCCCGCGCTGCGCAGCCGGATGGGCCAGGCTGCGCGGCGCACCTTTGAAGATTGCTACTCGCTGCAAAAATACCGCTCTCGCTTTACGGATTTCCTCGAGGCCTTGGCTTCCTGACGCCGTGAGCGATAGGATCACGAGATGAGTTATCCACAACTGTATAAAGATGAACTGCTGAAAGCCATCGAATCCATCGACCTGGAAAAGGTCGGCCAGGCGATCGCCATTCTCGCCCGCGCCCGCGACGAAGGCCGCCGTATTTTTGTGTGCGGCAACGGCGGCAGCGCCTCCACCGCCTCGCATTTCGCCACCGACCTGGTCAAAGGCGCCAGTTACGGGCGGACTCTGCGCTTCCGCATCCTGGCGCTCACCGACTCGCTCCCCACCATCACCGCCTACTCCAATGATGTCGGTTACGAATGCGTCTTCGTCGAGCAGTTGAAGAACTTCGCCGAGCCGGGAGACGTCGTCATCGGCATCAGCAGCTCCGGCAATTCGCCCAACGTCCTGCGCGCCATGGAATACGGCAACTCGATCGGCTGCCGGACCATCGCCCTTTCCGGCCGGGACGGCGGCCGCCTGGGGCCCCTGGCCCAACTCAACATCCAGGCCTCGCATGCCCATACCGGGCGCATCGAGGACCTCCACCTGATCGTCCTGCACATGATCGGCTACTTTTTCATGGAAGCGGAGCATCGGCAGTAACACCGGTGAAAATCCTCCACGTCATTCCCTCCGTCGGCCCCCTGCGCGGCGGCCCCAGCTTCGTGGTCCGCACCATGGGTGCGGGACTGGCGGCGCGGGGCTGCGACGTGGATGTTGCCACTACCGATGACAACGGCCCCCAAAGACTCACGGTGCCCCTGAATCGCCCCATCCTGGAAAACGGCGTCACCTACCGCTACTTCCCCCGTCAAACGCATTTCTATACGGTTTCCTGGCCGCTTTCCCGCTGGCTGAGGAACAACGTTGCCGCTTACGATCTGCTCCATATTCACGCGCTGTTCTCGTTTCCCGTGGCCTCCGCGGCCTGGTGGGCCGTCCATTATCGCGTGCCCTACGTAGTCCGCCCGTTGGGAACCCTCAACCGTTGGGGAATCGAGCATCGGCGGCCCTGGCTCAAACAGGCCAGCCTGCGGCTCATCGATGGCCGCGTGCTCTCCCAAGCGGCGGCCGTCCATTACACCAGCGAAGAGGAACAGGAAGAAGGCGCCCTGGTGGCAGCCGTTTCGCACCCCGTCATCATTCCCAACCCCGTGGATTTTCAGGTCGACCGCGGCGGCCTGCCCGCCCGCTGGTTGCGATCCCGCTATCCCGCCATCGCCGGCAAGAAAATCGTCCTCTTCCTCTCCCGCCTCGATCCCAAAAAAGGCATCGACCTTCTGCTGGCCGCTTTCGCCCGCG
>Ga0326727_10027442_pt1 | contig 10454 bp, 7 predicted proteins | sample MB2enrmetagenome_FD_207643 | JGI IMG/M metagenome (GOLD analysis project Ga0326727, IMG submission 207643) | Lab enriched peat soil microbial communities from McLean, Ithaca, NY, United States - MB29MY | ecosystem: Environmental > Terrestrial > Soil > Wetlands > Peat | place: USA: New York...
GGCCGGGTTCCGCAGATGCGGTTCTTCCCCAACTTCTTCCTGCGCGAGATGATGGCCTGGTACGCGGCGCTGGGCGTGCTGGGATGCTTGGCCGCGCTGTTCCCGTGGGAACTGGGCGACAAGGCGGATCCGTTTGCCTCGGCGCCGGCGGGCATAAGGCCGGAGTGGTATTTCCTGGCGCCGTTCTACACGCTGAAGCTGATCCCGAGCCACGTGGGATTCATGGAGGGGGAACTGCTGGGATTGATCGGGTTCGGGCTGCTGGCGCTGGGGTGGGTGCTGCTGCCTTTCTGGGCGACGAATCGGGCGGGCGTCGAACGGACGCGGCTGGTGACGGGCGCGGGGGTTGTGGTGGTCGCTTACCTGGCGACGTTCTCGGTGCTGGGGTATCTGAAATGAGGCGCGCCCCGATCTGGTTGGCCGTGGGTCTGGTTCCGGCCGCGCTGGCCGCCGGGCCTCCCAAAGATTCCTGCGTGGAATGCCATGCGGCGCTGGCCGACGAGTTGCAAAAGCCGGCGCTGGCATTCGCGACGGACATTCACAGCCAGCACGGATTCTCCTGCGCGGATTGCCACGGCGGGGACCGCGGCGCGGACGACGCGGAGATCGCCATGAGCGCCGCCCACGGCTTCAAAGGCAAGCCCGCGCGGAAGACGGTGCCGCAATTGTGCGCGCGATGCCACAGCGACGTGGGGCTGATGCGCCGCTACAATCCGCGCGAGCGCGTGGATCAGTACGCGGAGTATCAGACCAGCGTCCACGGGAAGCTGATCGCCTCGGGGGACGAAGCCGCGGCCACCTGCATCGATTGCCATAGCGTACACGATATACGGGCCGTCAAGGACCCGCTCGCGCCGGTGCATCCGCTGCGGCTGCCCGAGACCTGCTCCCGGTGCCACTCGGATGCGGCGCGCATGGCGAAGTACAAGATTCCGACCAACCAGTTCGCGGAGTACCGGCAGAGCGTGCATTGGGAAGCGCTGGCCAAACGGCGCGACCTTTCGGCGCCGAGCTGCGCCTCCTGCCACGGCAACCATGGGGCGACGCCTCCGCAGGTTTCCTCGGTGGCCGCGGTATGCGGGTCCTGCCACGCGATGATGGAGGACCTCTACGACAAGAGCCCGCACCACGACGTCTTCGCCGGCATGAACCTGGGCGGCTGCGTGGTGTGCCATTCGAATCACGGCGTGAAGATGCCGTCGACGGCGATGCTGGCCGGGGAGGGTTCGGTGTGCAAGCAGTGCCACGAAGCGGGGAGCGCGGAGGGGCAGATCGCCGCTGGCATGGCCGGCGCGATTACGAAGCTGGATTCCTCGCTCAAAAGCTCGGACGCGGTGCTGACGCAGGCGGCGCGCTCGGGGATGGAAGTTTCCGAGGCGGTCATGAAGCAGCAGGACGGCCGCGAGGCGCTGGTGAAGGCGCGGGTGGCCGTGCATACGCTGGATCCCGCCGCGGTTTTGAAAGCCGCCGATGCCGGACTGGCCATCGCCGCGGAGACACGCCGCGCCGGCGAGGCCGCGCTCAAGGAGCGGGACTTCCGGCGGCTGGGGTTGATCTTCGCGTTGATCGTGATCGCGGTGACGATCGTTGGTTTGTGGCTCGCGGTACGCGCGCTCGAACGCGGCGCGCCGCCCCTGGAGGAATCCGGGAGGAGGTAGAGGCATGTGCTCCAGATGGTTCCTGGCGCTGGCGGCGGTGTCCGTGGCTTGCGGCGCGGTGCAGCCGCTGGATACGCCGGCCAGTGCGGAGACGTGCGGCCGGTGCCACCGCGCCATCCACGAGGCCTGGAAACTCTCGGCACACGCCGGCGCCATGGAGAGCCGGCTGTTCCAGGACGCGCTGGAGTTGACCGAAACGGATTACGGGGCCGATTCCCGCAAGGTCTGCCTGGAGTGCCACTCGCCGGTGGCGGTTCGCATCGGCGACCTCCGCCTGCTCCGCAAGGTGAGTTGGGAGGGCGTGACCTGCGACTACTGCCATTCGGTTCGCGAGGTGACGTTCGAGGGCGCGAATCCCAAGGCTAGCGTGGAGTTCACGCAGGTGAAGAGCGGGCCGCTGCGGGATGTGACCTCGGTGGGGCACGGGACGGTTTACTCCGCCGTGCATACCACAGCCGCCATCTGCGCGGTGTGCCACGAGTACCGGAACGCGCTCGGCTTTCCGGTGCTGACGACTTACTCGGAGTGGAAGAACAGCCGCTTCGCGAAGGAAGGGCGGGTGTGCCAGAGCTGCCACATGAACCGCGTGGAGGGCGAAGTGGTGGACCCGCGCATCCAACAAGTCAGCCTGGCGAAGATCAACCTGCACCAGATGCCGGGCAGCCACTCGATCGACCAACTGGCGAGCACGGTGAAGGCGCAGCTATCGAGCGAGCGGGCCGGCGGCGGCCTGCACGTTTTCGTGGACGTGGCCAACGTGGCGGCCGGACATTACGTGCCCACCGGATCTCCGCTGCGCCAGATCGTGCTGGAGGTGCGGGCCGACGTATACGACGGGCGGCATTTCCGCGAGCAGCGGGTTTACCGGCGCACGGCGGCCGATCAGGAGGGCAAGGAAATCGACCGCGAGCCGACCGCGTTTCTGCGCGGCGCGAGCGTTGTCTCGGACACGCGGCTGGCCCCCGGCGAGAAGCGGCGCGAGACGTTCAGCTTTCCGATCCCGCCGGGCACGCAGGCGCAGGTGAGCGCGACCTTCTGGTATTATTACTCGCCGCTGGCGCGCACGGAGGCCGGGAAGCGGGTGACGTTCCTGGCGCTGCGGCAATTGGTGAAGTGAAGCGGGACGGCGGCGCAAGTTGCCTCTTGACATACGAAGAGATTACTAGTAAAGTCTTCGTATATGGCCATGGAGCCGCCCAGACCCACGGACGCCGAGCTGGAGATCCTGACCGTGCTGTGGAGCATCGGCCCGGCCACGGTGCGCGAGGTTCACGACGCGATCAACCGGCGGCGCACGGCGCAATACAGCACGGTGCTGAAATTCATGCAGATCATGGCGGAAAAGGGGCTGGTGCGGCGCGACGAGAGGGAGCGCGCGCACGTCTACGAAGCGGCGAAGCCGCGCGAGTGGACCCGGAAACAGCTCGCCGGAGACTTGCTGGAACGGGCCTTCGGCGGTTCGGCGAAGGCGCTGCTGGTGGGCGCGCTCTCGGCGCGGAAGGCGACGAAGAAGGAACTGGCCGCGCTGCGCGAATTGCTGGACGATTACCGTGCGGAGAAGAAATGAGGATACTCGAAGGCTTCGTGAATAGTCCGCTGGCGGGCGCGGCCGGCTGGGCGCTGCTGCATTCGCTGTGGCAGGGCGCGATGGTTGCGGCGGCGCTGGCGGCGGTGCTGCCGGCGGTGCGCTCGGCACGCGTGCGTTATGCCTCGGCCTGCCTGGCGTTGCTTTTGCTGCTGGGCGGATTCGGCTTCACGCTGGTTCGCGGGATTCCGGAGAGGTTACATGCAGCGCGGAATCCGGGAGTGCCGGTAACCGCCGCGTGGAGAGTGCGCAGCGCCCCAGATGCCGCCCACTCCTGGGATTCGGGCCTGGCCGCGGTGGCACCCTGGCTGGCTCCGTTCTGGATGGCGGGCGTGGCGGCGTTCTATCTGCGTCAGGCGGCAGGATGCATGGCGGTGCGGCGGATGCGCCGGCGGGGTGTGTGCGCGGCGGCCGAGCGCTGGCAGAGAGAAGTGGCCCGATTGAGCGCACGTTTGCGCCTGACGCGGCCGGTAATGCTCGTGGAATCCTGCCTGGCGGATGCGCCGATGGTGCTGGGCCACTTCCGCCCTTTAATTCTGATTCCCATCGGAGTGCTGGCCGGATTGCCGGCGGGACAGATCGAGGCCGTTTTGCTGCACGAGCTGGCCCACATACGCCGCCACGATTACCTCGTGAATGCCGTGCAGCGCCTGGTGGAAGGGCTGTTGTTCTATCATCCGGCGGTGTGGTGGATCTCGGGAGCGATCCGCAGCGAGCGCGAAAACTGCTGCGACGACGCGGTGGTTGCGATTCGGGGCGAGGCACGCGAATACGCGGAGGCGCTCGAATCGCTGGAGCAAAACCGTTGCTCCTGGAGCGAAGCGGCCGTGGCCGCTACAGGAGGAAGTCTGGTGAAACGTATCCATCGTATGTTGTATCCCAGAGGGCCGCATGGCTCCTGGACGCCGTTGCTGGCGGCTCTCATCCTGATGGCCAGCGCCGCGGTTGCTTTGGCGGCGTGGCAAACGGAAGCGCCCACGCAATCCCGGTACAAGAAATGGCTGAATGAGTATGTCGCCTATATCATCGAGGATGCCGAGCGCGCGGCCTTCGAGCGGCTCTCTAGCGACGCGGAACGGGACAAATTCGTCGCGCAGTTCTGGGAGCGGCGGAATCCCACGCTGGGGGCCTCTACAAACAAGTTCAAAGAGGAACACTACCGCCGGATGGCGTATGCCAACGAGCATTTCGCGTCGGCGGTTCCCGGGTGGAAGACCGATCGCGGGCGCATCTATATCGTGTACGGGCCGCCGGACGAGATCGAAGTTTATCCGCGGACGGCGCAGAATCCCCCCGGAATCGAGATCTGGGCCTACCGTCACGTGGAGGGCGGCGGTACGAGGTCGTTCACCTTCCTGGACCGAGCGGGGAACGGGGACTATCGTCTGGCGCCCGGAAACGCCGGGCCCGCGCGCTAGGGCGGGGGAGGCGGCGGGATCGAGGGGAAGACACCGGCGGCAAGACCGCCGGCGCTACCCCGTGGGATCGGCGGGCTGTTCGGCGGCGAGCAGGGCGCGGACCTGGTCGTCGGAGAGGCCGGCGAGCTCTTCGAGAAGGGCCTGGCAGGCAGGGCCGGCGCGCTCGATTTCGGCGAGATCGATGGCTTTGGCCAGCTCCGCCACGGTGAAGGGGCTATCGTAAACTACGGCCAGCGAAATATCGACGTCGAAGGACTGGCGGACGCGGGAGAGCAACTGGACGGCCAGAAGCGAGTGGCCGCCCAGGTCGAAGAAGCTGTCGTGGATGCCGACGGGGGCGACGCCGAGCAGCTCGGACCAGAGGGCGGCGAGGCGGCGTTCGAGATCGGTGCGCGGCGCGGCGGAGGGCGCGGCGGAGATTGTGGTGCGCCGCTGGCGGGCGGCGACTTGATCGAGGATCCGGTCCACGGTGGCCAGCTCGGTGGCGATGCGCTGGTAATCGGGGGGCTTCCGCGAGAGGGGCGCGGCGGCAGCGCTAGACGGCGGCGCCGGGGAGGGCCTGGAACTATCGGGCCGATACTGGAGAGCGGCGAGGCGGGCCGCCGAAAAACGGAACAGCAGACCCGGCGGGCGGGGCTCGACGGAGGAAGCGCCAGCGCTCCGGAGCAGGCTCAGAGCCGGGTTGTTCCGGGCGCTGGGCGTGAAGGGGGCATCGACCCAGGCCAGCCCACGCTCGCGCGCGATTTCTCCCAAGCGGGCCAACATGCGGTGCTCGACGCCGCGGCCCAGAGCGCGGCAGCTCAGCAGAAAAGTATCAAGCAGGAGAGCCTCGGCGCCCGGCTCGAAGAGCATGACGCCGACCAGGCCGTAGCTGCCGAAGCGGTCGCGCACATCCACGGTCAAACACTCGACGGGCCGCTCGCGCAGGAGCGCCTGAATCTCGCTCTGGGAGCGCCGCAGACCGGTGAAGTTCATCTGGTTGGTACGAACGGTTAGCTGCGCGACACGGGGCATCTGGGCGGGGGTCGGGGGCGCGATTCGGATCTCGAGCTGGAGCGCCGCCAGAAACTCCTCGAGGCTGGCGGTCTTCTTCTCGAGGCGTGTGCGCTCAAGCTGGTGGCCGTAAAGCGCGGCGCGGTTGCGGTCTTCGGGAGTGGCCGTGCCGCGGTCGAAGGCCCAGACGTGGCGCAAGAAGTCGGGAATCTGTTCCGGATCGCCGGGAAGCAGGAGCGCGGGGACTTCCGGGCAGCGGGCCTGAAGTTCGGCGCATTCGGTGGGGCTGTCGTCGACCACCAGGAAGCTGCTCAGGCCCAGGTTCAGCTCGGCGGCGATGGAAAGCAGGCTGGCCGGCTTAGGCTCCCAATCGATCCGGCGAGCCGTGAAGTGGCTGGGCTGGAGCGGCATTTCAGGGTGGGCGCGGAAGACGTCGACCACGTCCTGTTCGTTGTTCTTGCTGCAAAGACAGAGCAACCGGCCGGCCTCGCGCTGGGCCAGCATGAACTCCTGGAGGAAGCGCCGCGGCGGATCGAGCGAAACGCCTTCGGGACCATCTTCGGCGCAGACGCCGCGCCAGAGGGTCTCGTCGCCATCCAGCAGGATGGCCTTGCAGGGCGGAGTGCGGAGGGCGTGGATGCGGCGGGCCAACAGAGTGGCCAGGGCCGCGAAGAAGGCGGGCGTATAGGGAATGTGGCCGAGCTCGTCGGCGTGCGGGTCGTAATAGTGCGGGACCGGGTAGAGGTCCGCCAATTCCGCCGGCGCGATCAGGTGAACCGCGCTCTCGCCAGCGAGCGAAGAGGCGAGCTGGGCCTCGAGGAGCGGCGGCGACGGCGGGCAGAGAGCCACCAGGAGGGGCGCGTGGAACGAATTCGCGGCGGCACGCAGCGCCTGGCCCAGGCGGCGGACATGATCCTGGAGGGCGGCGGGGGCGCCCGAGCGGGACCAGTCCTCGAAGCGCACCAGCACCACGTTGAGGCCGTGCGGGTTTCGCGCCAGCAGGCTCTCGGGATCGAGTAGTTGCTGAAAGACCTGGTTGTAAGGGGCGAAGGCGACCTGGTAGTCCCAACCCAGCTCGTCGATCCAGAACTCGAGCGGCGCGGCGATGGGTTCCGAGGTGAAAGTGGCGGCGATGGCCAGGAGGGGATGGGACATCAATGTGGCTGCTTGCCCGCGGCGGCGGCCGGCGCCTGGAATGTAACGTGAATGGCGAAGAGCAGGCCGGTGGGCTTGACGAGCAGGTTGACCACCTCGGCTGGCGGGGCAGCCCCGGCGCTGGGGTCGAAGCGGAACGTGATTTGAGCCTGCTGGCCGGCCTTGATATTCTTCTGGTCCACCGTAACGTCGAAACCGGGAAGTTCGGGCACTTGCAGCGTGAGCGTGACCCAGCCGGGGAGCCCATTGGAGACCGTGACGGTATCCGAGGAGGGCTTGTTGGCCTGGAGGGAAACCTCCCTCTTGTCGAGCTTGACGCCACTCCAGATATCCTTGGGACTGGGGCCCTGGGGCATGGTGAGCTGGGTGGGAGGGGACTGCTCGGCCGGGGTGCCGTTGGTCAGGTATTTCATGGGGCCGAAGGGGGTCTCGCGGACGGCGTCCGGATCAAAAAACCAGAACCACTCGCCGTTCTCGAGTTTCCAGTCGCTGGAGCGCGGCATCTTGAGCCTGACGGTGCCGGCGCCCATCATTATCATGTCCTCTTCGCAGTTCACGGTGACTTTGGCCCGCTGGAAATTGTCCGAATACTCGATCTTGGCGATCTCAAAACTCAGGACGCGCGGCTTCTGCATGGCGAAGAAGTTGTCTTTGCTGTCCTCGGCGACCACTTGGTCCGCCAGGCGCCATTTACCGTCCACGTGGGCCTGGAAGAAGAATTGGATGCGGCTGCGGAGAGCCTGGTCCACCGCTGGCGGCGGCTGCGGAGCTGGCGTCGCCGGGGGAGGATTGCCGGGCAGCTGCTGCGCCAGGAGGGCCGCGCCGGCTGCTATCAGAAGGAGGCCTGAAAACCGCACCATAGGGCCATTCTATCAACAAGCTGGAGGGCGGCAGGGGGCGCCGGATACGATGCACCGGGGACGGCTACGGGTTGCGGTCCGCCGGTAGGGGTGGGTCGACGGGCGCTCGCATTGGCGGGCATACACTGTTACAATTGTCTCCAATCCGAGTTATGGAAGCTCCTGAAATCGACGATGGGATGAAGGAAGTGGTGGAGGCCAGTTGGCAATTCTATGTCGATTTGGCGGAGGGGGCGTTTTATCTCGGGGACCTGGAACGAGCAGTATGGGCGATGCAGAAAGCGCTGGAGGAGGCGGAGAGCCTGGGGCCGAAGCATGCGAGCTTGCCCGCGACGCTGAACCGGCTGGGCGTGCTGTACTTTTACCTGGGCAAGTACCTGGGCGCCGAACCGCTGTTGCAGCGGGCTATTTCGCTGATGGATCAAGCGGAAGGGGCGGAGAAGCCCGAATTGGGAACGGTGCATTACAACCTGGGCGGCCTGTACAAATCGCAGAGAAGGTTTCCGGAAGCGGAATCGTCGTTTAACGAGGCGCTCGGGATCTGGGAGCGGACGCTGGGGCCGGAGCATCCCGATCTGGCACTGGCGTTTCAGAACCTGGGCGATGTGTGCTCCGGCCAGGGGCGGAGTTCGGAGGCGCTTCTGGCGCTGCGGCGGGCACTCGAGATCCTGGATTCGTGCAAGCAAAAGGACTGGGTCACCTTGGTGGTTCTGACCAAGCTGGCGACGTTCTACACGGAGCAGGAACGCTACGCCGAGGCGGAGCCCCACCTGTGGAGGGCGCTGGAACTGCGCAAGCGATTGCAGGGCGACGGGCATCCCAAGGTGGCCCAGACTCTCAGGAAACTGGCGCGGATATTCCGCAAGCAGCAGAAGTTCGCCCGGGCCGAGCCGCTGTTCCGGCTATCCCTATCCATCCAGGAGAAGGCGGTGGGCCGAGGGCACGCCGACTTCATCGGGACGCTGGCCGACCTGGCGGAGCTGTACTACTCGGAGGGCCGGGTGACCGAGGCCGAGCCGCTGTACAAGATGTCGCTGGCGGCCTTCGAACAGGCGCTGGGAGAGGAACATCCGCACGTCGCCGACCGGCTGGAAGACTACGCTGCGGTCCTGCGGGGCCTGTACCGGATCGATGAAGCCGAGATCCTGGAGGCGCGCGCCCGGGCCATCCGCGCCAAGCACTCCACCGCGCTGTGAGCTTTCACGGGGCGGTCCCGGATGTTAGAATGATGGAAGACGACGCTGCTGGCTTGAGTTGGGAGGTCGTCTAACGGTAAGACTGCAGACTCTGGATCTGCCTATCGGGGTTCAAGTCCCTGCCTCCCAGCCACTTGCCAAGGAGCAGCGGCCCCCACGCCTTTCCCGGGTCGCCTTGCGCAGCACCGGATGCAGCCGCTCGGGTGCGGGCTGCTGTGGCAATAGCTCAGCGGCTTTCCCGGCGACCGCCATCCGGTTGAGAGTCTCGGTTGTGGGCGGGCAGGGTTGCGGCCGGGGCCGCGCTGGCTGGCTGCCGCGCGCCGCTTCCACTCGCGAGTTTCCTTGGCCCTCCTGTCGTTCGCCGCGGCGCCGGTCCCACCGTGCGGACGGTTGTCGCAGAGCACGTCAAGACGGGCCTGGAACCGCTTCAACTCCCTCAGTTGCCGCCTGAGTTCGCGCTTCCGCGACGAGTGCAGCAGCGGGCTGCGGTGGAGTCTCCAGCAGAGCGGGCTCCGCATGCGGTTGGCGGGGAGCCTGGGCCGTCCAGCGGCACGGAGGGTGAATTGCGGACGACTGCGGCGTATTATGGTACAAGCTTTCGGGCGGTTCGGGCAGCGGAATCGCCTCTGGCGCCGTAAGTAGGGGAGAGGAGGAAACGATGCTACGGCAATCGGCCTCTTTGCTTGCAAGACCGTCAGCGCAGACGGAGCGGTTCGCTCAGTGGTGCGCGGGAGGAGCCTTCGGCATTGCGCTGCTGGCTGCGGCGGGTTGGCTGTTCCACGCGCTGGCGCTGGCCGGGCAGTGGCGGGATTACGTGCCGATGGGGTCCAGCACCGCGCCGGCCGTCCTGCTTCTCAGTAGCGGAGTATTCAGCCGGGCGCGCTGGGGCTCGCGCCGCCTGGGCCGCTATCTTGCCCTGACCGCCGCCGTCCTCCCCTTCCTGCTGGCCCTGCTGGTATTGACACCAGCACTGTCCGGCCGGCTCCCGCTGGGCCGGATGTCGCCTTTGACTGCCGGGGCGTTTGTTCTTGAAAGCACAGCGCTGATGCTCTTGCTGCGGGCCAGCCGGTGGCGTTTTGCCGGCTCCGGCGCCAGCCTGTTGGCGTTTGTGGGCGCTGCGGGCAGCCTGGTGGTTTCGCTGGGGCATGCCTACGGCGCTCCACTGTTGTATGGCGGCGGCGCCATTCCCGTGGCGGTGCCCACGGCCCTGGCCTTCGTGCTGCTGGGCGCGGGCGAGATCAGCCTGGCGCTGCCCGGGACGCCGGCGCTGCGCGCATGGACCGGCGAGTCTACGCGCGGCATGCTCCTGCGCGCTTTCCTGCCGGGTGTACTGGCGCTGGTTCTCCTGGAAGGCTGGCTGGACACGGTGAGCGGGGCTTCGGGAGGCCTGAATCCGGCGCTGGCGCACTTCCTGACAGTCATCGTGGCCTGTGTCTCGATCGTGGCGCTGACCGCCTGGACCGCGCGGCACATCGGCGATGCGCTGGAACGGGCGAAAGAGGCGCTGGAGACAACGGAGAGGCATTCGCGGGCGATCCTGGATGCCGCGCCGGTGATGGTGGCCGTCAAGAGCCAGGACGATCGTTACG
>Ga0326727_10027443_pt1 | contig 10454 bp, 12 predicted proteins | sample MB2enrmetagenome_FD_207643 | JGI IMG/M metagenome (GOLD analysis project Ga0326727, IMG submission 207643) | Lab enriched peat soil microbial communities from McLean, Ithaca, NY, United States - MB29MY | ecosystem: Environmental > Terrestrial > Soil > Wetlands > Peat | place: USA: New York...
AGTTTGCGTCCGTCCCGCTTCATGCCACCTTGAATCGTGCCCCGACGGCAATGTCAATAGCTTTGTCGCCTTAATTATCGACCTGTGAGTAATATCTGCCTTCGGCGCCGGAAGCACGATTACTATTCCCGTGGCGCGCTCGTGGAGGGTGGTCATCTATCGCGAACGTGGGATGTCCATCGCTGATATTGCGATCAAGCTCACCTGCCACGAAGACACTGTTGCTCGCCTCCTGAGCGACACCGGCCTTGGCGGTAGGCTCGCACCTGAGATCGAGACGGTGAAGATCTACCGGAGATATTGGAGCGGCTTATCTGCCGTGTTGCGCGGCAGCCTCCCGCGTGGCGTTCCGCCGCATTGGCCGCTGGCAATCAGCGCGTGCACGCTGATAGACATCGTTGATCATATCGACCGTGATCTACTCCACGTGTCGGCACTGCAATGTGCCGACGATGGCAAGGGCAGCGGCGCGCCGGCCAACGGTAGCCCGGCCTGAGGAAGCGGCAGATGCACACACAGCCGATCCTCGCACTGCACTATATGGACGCCGACGGTTCTGGTGTGCCGCAGTGGGTGCACCTCGTGCCGGCCGGGACGTTCAAAGGCACCGACCACCAGCGATGCCCGGATTACCGCCGCCGGATAGGTCAGATGATACGGCCCGCGGCCATTCAACCGATCTCGCCGCGCCCAGCGGGCAGCCTAGCCCGGCAGTCGGCTGGATTGTCGAGTTGCAACCACGTAAAGATGGCATCTGGGGCCGGGTGGAGTGGACAGAGGAGGGCGCGAAACTGATCAGCAGCCGCGCCTATCGTGGTATCTCGCCGGCTTTGCAGACGGACAAGGAAGACAACGTGGTGCGGCTGCTGCGCGCTGCACTCACCAACGCACCGAACCTGCCGCAGTTGGTTGGCATATGCGAAATCCCGCCGGCACCGAAGCTTGGCTTGCTGGCCTCGCAGAGGGGCACGCCCGGAAGTCATCGGGCGGTGGTGCCACGCATGACGCGGCGACTGTGCATGATCTCACGCCGACGCAGCTTGCCGTTTGCAAAAGGATGGGCATAGACCCGGAAAGGTTCCTCGCCCATCTTAGCTATGAACGCCAGGACAAGGATAATTTCGGCCTAACCACCACGGAGTTGCATGTGTGCGAGCACATGGGTCTCCCACGGTTGCTGTTCGCGGCGTTAAAACAGGCGAAGGCGCGCGGCCCGAAGACGTAAGGCCTTTCCGCTATCGAACAGTCGGTCTGTGACCACATGGGGCTATCTGCGGCTGATTTCGCGGCACATAAGGAGCAGCAGAAATCGACTGGTCCCAACCCGACCAAAGCCGAGGGTTCGGTTGCGAATATCTTGGGATTGTCCCCTGAAGCATTGGCGGCATATAAGCAGCGACGCGAGGCGGCTGCGCGTGCTGCGGCCAAGCTGCCACCAAGGCAATCACTTCATGCGCGGATGCAGCCGGGACCCTATCCTCCCGAGATCCTGACCCTACTTCGGAAATTTGGTGTGACGGCAGACGATCTGGAAAAGCGCAAGATTACCCTGACTGATCTTGTGGCCCACGATGAGGGTGGCCTCACGCGCGATGATATCGAGTGGTGCCTAAGGGAAGGCGTCAATCCGATGACGCTCATTCGCACGCGCGAGATGATCGATAAAGCTCCGCTCTAGCGGGAGGCTGCCCCGTGAGCGCGTCGGCACCCGCACCGAACGCAGACAGGTTGCCACCCAGTGCCATCGTGAACGCCAATGGCACTGTCACGCTCCCGCTCGCGCATCCGCGGACCATGCGCCACCAGACCTTCACGGAACTGAAGTTCCACCGGTTCACGGGTGCCGATCTAGCCGCCACCGCTGCCGTCAAGAAGAGGAAATCTGTGCTTGGCGTCGCGCTTGCTCACGCCGTTAAGCTGCGGGCACCCGTCGGAAAGGCATTGTTCGACGCCCCTGATCTATCCGATGCAATCGATGTGGTCGCCATCATTGACGGGTTCTGCTGGAGGCATAGTTAATGCCCAAACGGGGCTGCCCTTTCTGCGTCGCTCACGCTGAAACTAGAGGATGTGATTTCGCCGAGCCTTAGGCGGCTGCTGGAGCTGTTTAAGCAACTTCGTGCAACGACGAAGCAGTTCAATCTGACTGGCTTCAGCGATGGCGTGAACCGCATCAACAAAGTGACGGATGCGGCCAAGGGACTGGCACGCACTATCGGCAGTATCGAACCTGTCGCCAGTCATGCGGGTGCGGCGATGGGCAGGATGCTGGAGCGCGTTTAGGCTGGCGCCGGTCACCTCATGACCCAACTGAAAGGTGTTGGTGAGAAAATCGGCATCGTCGGCACGGTCGGCGGAGCCGCATCGGTGATAGAGCCGTTGAAGCAAAGCGCCGAATATGACTTCCTCTTGCGCCACACAGCAATCACCGAGGGCTTTAATGGGCCGGCCGCCGAGGCAGAGATCAAACGGTTCGGCCAGGTGTTCAATAAGGAAGCGCTGGCGACCGGGCAGACTAGCGCCTCCATCGCCGAGGCATTCCGCGATCTGATCCAGTCCGGCATGACGGCTCAGCTCGCAGAGAAACTGATCGGCGTGCATAGCCACGCAGCCACCGCCTATGGCATTAGGGCGGAAGAACTTGGGCACGCTGTGTTCGCGCTGGGGAAAACGCTCAACATCGATGAGAAAAGCATGCCATTGGCGTTGGCCGGCATGGCCCAGGCGAGCAAAGAGGGTTTGTTCAAGGTCAAGGATTTTTCGACCTATTTGACGGGGCAATCTGGCACTGCCGCCGGCCTCGGATTACAGGGTGTGCAGGGAGCGGCAACGCTATTCGCTTTGAACGAGATCGTGGCACAACGATCCACGAACCCCCAGCAGGCCGGCGAGATCACGGCTACCGCGCTGAACTACATTAGTTCGCGCAATGCCCGGACGCGCTTCCAGCATGCGGGCATCGACCTTAATGCGTAGATGGCCAAATTCCAAGGTCAGGGATTGAACCAGTTCGACGCATTCATCAAAGTGATCACTCAGGCAACAAAGAGGTTGACGGGGCGAGCTTATCAGAACCGGATAAGCGACCTGTTCGTCAACCAACAGGATATGCTGGGTTTCCGAGCGGTGCTCGACATGCAGAAAGAGTTTGAAAAACGACGGCAGCGCTACGCTCACGTTGATCCGAACAAGCCGCTGGAAGATTTCTCAACCGCCTACGCCGGAATAGGCGTGCAGCTTGGGATATTGACCGAGACGGTCACTCAGATCAGCCGTGAGTTCGGCGACGATTTCGTGCCGGTGCTGCAGGTGGTCAATATTACGCTCGGCGGGCTGCTGAGCTTGATCCAGTGGTGCAAGAGGGAATGGCCGGAGGCGACGCAATACATCCTCGCCGGTGCCGGCGCCTTCCTGGTGCTGGCCGCCACGCTCGGTGGCGTGGCGTTGATCCTGCCTGCATTGACGGCCGGTTTCGGGCTGCTGGGGATGGGGCTCACGTTCCTCGGTGGCCTGGTGGGGCTCACCATGTGGCCGTTCCTCGCGCTCGTCGGCGTGATCGGGCTGGTGGCCTATGGCGCCTACGAGATTTACGAGCACTGGGGCGGTGTGCTCGCGTTTTTCACCACAATCTGGGACGGTATAAAGTCGGGCATCCGCGACGTCATCACCGCCTTCGCCACCATCGGCGAGGATGTCGTGGACGACATCAAGAGCCTCTTCGCCCCGCTGGTCGGGTGGTTCAAGGAGCTGTGGGATAAGTGCGCAGCGCCGTTCAAGGCGGCGATGGAGCCCATCGAAACCGCCCTTTCGAAGATCGGCCTCGGCAAGGAGAACATCACCAAGTTGGGCACCGCCGCGCCCACCGGCGTGCCTACCGACATGCCGAGCCCGGCTGACCTCGCGAAGGCCGCGGCGCCGCCGCCGGTCACCGTGCAGAACAACATCGTCGTCAACAAAGCGGGGCCTGATACAACGGTCTCGGTTGAAGCCGTCGACTGCGGACACCCGCGGCATGTTCCTCGGCGCGCCCTGATGATCATAGTAGACAGTTTCGCCGCTGCCCAAATCGCTGCCCGCGATGGGCCGGTGTCACTGTGCGGCCAGAGCCTCTGCCACTTGCCGGGTTCCCATTCCGGCTCGGCTCAGTGGCGGATGGTTCCGGCCAGGGGGCGATCGGCGCCTTTTGTGGTGGGGGCGCCGGTCGCCAACTTCCGGTGAACAACCATGGTCCATCCTGACCGGAACAGCTCCACGCACGCCCGCAATGCGATGTCTCGACAGGCGCCCAAAGCACCCTCAGGGGGCAATAAGCGACGGTTTGACCGCGGCTTAGGCTCCCCCCAGATTGCTACCTACATCATGGAACTGGTGGGCAAACGGAGCCGCACCTTCCCAGAGATGGCCACGCTCGCGGCGGAGCGGTTTGGCCAGTCTGCCCCGAGGGCCGGCAGGATTGCCCGCTTCGTCTGTCAGCAGTTCGCCGGCAAAAGCAGTCTGAACCGCCTTGGCCGCGATCCGGAGCTTGCCGCCTGGCTTCGCGAGAATGCGCCCGCCGATCGGCGGCTCACCGATATCCGGGCCGCCTGCATCCGCAAGTTCGGTTCCGACCGCACCCCATCCCGAACGGTTCTCGCTGCGTTCCTGTATGCTACCGGCCGGCGCGGGCGGCATGGCGATCGGCGCCGGCTTGATCACGATCCCAAGGTTGCCGGATGGTTTCGGGCCGAGGCGGCGACGCATACCCTGGATGCTGCGGGCTGCCTGTGCCGCCCGTTTCGGCGCCCCGCGCACTCCGAGCCGGAGCGCCGTTGCCCGGTTCCTCCCCGCTTCCGCACTCGGCGACCGGCGCGTTTTTGTCCCTCATAGGGCCGCGTTCGTCCCGGACCATCTCGGCGGCACCCGCACAATCCCATTGCAGAAACGTATGTGCCACCGCAGAAACCTATGATCCATCACAGAGGGGAGTTGAGAGAGGGGGGTGAGGTGTGGCTGCCACATCTCCTCCCCCCCCTCTCTCAACTCCCCTCCAAACAGAATGGGATCCAAGGGCCTCTCGGCCCTTGGCGGGGTCCAGGGGTGGAGCCCCTGGCCTTACCGCTCAGATCAGCGCCAGTGCCAGCAGGTCGCGGCGCAGTGCTTCCGGGAGTGCCTCCAGCCCGCGCACCCTGCCATTGCGGACGAGGTCGGGCGGGGCATCGTCGGGGGGCAGGTAGCGCCAGCCCTGGAACGGCCGCACCAGCCGGCCGGCCACCGGGTGCAGCGCGGGGTCGAGATGGATGGCGGCGCAGGCCGAGCCGTCCTCGTAGCGGTCCGCGCTGATCTGAGGGATGCGCTGGCGCACCACCATGGCGCCCGCGATCACCCAGTAGATCGAGCCGCCATCGACCACCTCCGCGGCGCGGCGGGGGCAATTGCGGGTCAGGTGCCGCAGCACGCCCTGGCGCGCCAGGCGGGCCGTCTGCACCTCGCGCAGGTGGGCGATGTCGCGGATGCCGACCGCGAGTTTCATCAGGTGGAGCATGCCGGGCCGATTCTCCTCCAGGGTCGGCCGGAAATCCAGCGTACCTCGGTTGCCGGCGCGTGGCGGGACGCTAGGATGCTCCCCTTTGGAGGGCAGCCGCTTGCCGACCGTCGCCATCGCCTCGCCGCTCGAAGCCGAGTACGTCGCGCGCATCCGCGCCGTCGATCCGGCGCTGGAGGTGCTCTACGTCCCCGACCTGCTGCCGCCCACGCGCTACGTCGCCGACCACAAGGGCGCGCCGATGCAGCGCGACCCCGGGCAGCAGGCGCGCTGGCGCGACATGTTGGGGCGGGCGGAGATCCTGTGGGACCTGCCCGCCGCCGCGGACGTGCCGTTCTGCACCAGGCTGCGCTGGATCCAGACCACCTCGAGCGGCGTCGGCCAGTCCGTTCACCGCCTCGGCTTGCCCGCCGAGGTGGTGGTGACCACCGCGCGCGGCGTGCACGCCGAGTCGCTGGCCGAGTTCGTGTTCATGGCGCTGCTGATCCACTGGCGCGACCTCAACCACCTGCGCCTGGAGCAGCACGCCCACCGCTGGAACCGCTATTGCGGCGAGGGCATGGCGGGCCGCACCATGGTTCTGTTGGGCGCCGGCGACGTCGCCCGCGGCTGCGCCCGGGTGGCGCGCGTGTTCGGCCTCTATACCATCGCCGTGGCGCGCACCGCCGCCAAGCGGCGCACCCACAACGACCTGTTCGACGAGATCGTGCCCACCGCCTCGCTGCATGAAGTGCTCGGCCGGGCCGATGCGGTCGTCGTCGCGGTGCCGCACACGCCCCTGACCGAGGGCCTGATGGACGCCGCCGCCTTCGCCGCGATGCACCGCGGCGCGGTGTTCATCAACATCGCCCGCGGCCAGGTGGTGGACGAGGACGCCCTGATCGCGGCGCTCGCATCCGGCCATCTCGGCTTCGCCGCCCTCGACGTCGTGCGCGAGGAACCGCTGGCGGAGACCAGCCCCTTGTGGGACCTGCCCAACGTGCTGATCAGCCCGCACTCGGCCAGCACCGTGCTGACCGAGAACGCGGCGATCACCGACATCTTCGTGCACAACATCAGGCTTTGGCTCGACGGCCGCCAGGCCGAGATGCGCAACCGGCTCGACCGCCATCTGATGTATTGAACCGAGGAGTGTGAGACATGCAGCACTACCCCGCTCTTTTCGCCGCCGCACTGGGTGTGCTGGCGGTGGGGCTCGCCCCTGCGCAGGCCCAGCCCAAGGGCGATCTCGTGGTGATGGCCTATCCCGGCGCTTTCCAGGACAACTACGTCAAGGCGGTCATCGAGCCGTTCCAGGCCAAGTATCCCGGGGTCAAGGTGACCTATGCCGCCGGCGGCAACTCGGCGCAGATGCTCGGCCAGTTGCGCGCGCAGAAGGCGAGCCCGCAGGTCGACGTTTCCATCATGGACTTCTCGCTCTCCCGCGTCGCCAACGCGGAAGGCCTGTTCGTGCCGCTTGACCGCGCCAGCTTCCCGCACCTGGCCGAGATCTACGACCAGGCCCGCATGGGCACCGCCCCGGGCGGCGAATGGGGGCCGGGGGTCGACTTCGATAACCTCGTGCTGCTGTGGGGCCCGACCGCCAACCCGCCGCCCTTGGGCATCGCCGACCTGATGAACCCCGCCAACAAGGGCAAGATCGCCTTCTCGCCATGCCCGAACGTGATCGGCACCGCGGTGCAGATCCTCACCGCGCGTTATCTCGGGCTTGACTACAAGGCGCCGGACGCCCCGGTGATCGCGGCGCTGAAGAAGATCGGCGCCAACGTGCAGACCTGGCAGGCGACGCCCGACAACTACACGATGATCATCAACGGCGCGTTGGCGATCGGCGTGGGCTGGAACGCGCGCTCGCAGTTCTATGCCGACAAGTCGGGCGGCAAGCTGAAGAGCGGGGTGTTCACCGAGGGCAGCATCCTCGACATCGACACCATCAACCTGGTCAAGGGCGCGCCCAATCCGGAGGCGGCCAAGGCGTTCATCGACTACGCCCTCTCGCCCGCGCCGCAGGAGGCGCTGGCGAAGCTGATGTACTACGGCCCGACCAACCGCAACGCGCACCTGCCGCCTGACCTCCTGGCGCGCACCTCCTCGGCGCCCGAGACGTTGGCGAAGATGATCCCCGTGGACTGGGATTTCGTGGCCAAGGCGCTCGACGGATGGGCCAGCCAGTGGCGCCGCGAGGTGATCCCCGCGCAGTGAGCGAGGCTGGTTCACTCGCCCTCGAGGGCCTCGCCAAAAGCTATGGGGAGACGCCGGTCGTGGCCGGCGTCGACCTTGCCATCCACCCCGGTGAGTTCGTCACCCTGCTCGGCCCCTCCGGCTGCGGCAAGACCACCATCCTGCGCATGGTGGCGGGACTGACCCCGCCGAACGCGGGCCGCATCCTGCTCGACGGCGCGGACATCACCGCGCTGCCCGCGCACAAGCGCAACATGGGGCTGGTGTTCCAGAATTATGCTCTGTTCCCGCACATGGACGTCGCGGGCAACGTGGCGTTCGGATTGGAAATGCGCGGCATGAAGCGAGCCGAGGCGTCGCGCCGCGTGCAGGCGGTGCTCGATCTGGTGCGGCTCGGCGGTTTCGCGGCGCGCCGGCCGCGCGAGCTGTCGGGCGGCCAGCAGCAGCGGGTGGCGCTCGCCCGCGCGCTCGTGGTGCGGCCGGCGGTGCTGCTGCTGGACGAGCCGCTGTCCAATCTCGACGCCAAGCTGCGCGAGGACCTGCGCGACGAGATCCGCGCCATTCAGGAGCGGCTCCGCACCACCACGCTGTTCGTCACCCACGACCAGGCCGAGGCGCTGACCATGTCCGACCGCGTGGTGGTGCTGAACGCCGGGCGCATCGAGCAGGTCGGCACGCCGGTCGAGATCTACGACCAGCCAGCCTCGCCGTTCGTCGCCACCTTCATCGGCCGGGTGAACCGGCTCGACTGCACGGTGGCGGCAAGCGATGCCGCCGGCTCGACACTGACCGCGCCGGGATTGCGTGGCCGCAGCGTGCGTGCCTTGCCCGCCGGCGCCCGCGCCCGCGCCATGGTGCGGCCGCAGCGCATCAGCCTCGCCGCCGGCCACGTCGAGGGCGAGAACCATCTTGCCGGCACGGTGCGCCGGGTGGTGTTCGCCGGCGACATCGTGCAGGTGGAGGTCGAGACCCCGGCCGGCGCGCTCACCGTCGAGCAGCCCCGCCGCGGCCTCGCCCAGGGGGACGCGGTGACGGCGCACTGGGAGGCCGCGGACATGATGCTGTTCCCGGCATGAAGAGCCGCCGCCTTGCGGCCCTGTTGCTGCTGCCGGCCTCCGCAATCACGCTCATCGCGTTCCTGCTGCCGATGGGCTGGCTGGCGCGGCTCTCGCTCGACCTGAATGACGGCGGCATCCTCGTCGCCGCCGTCACCGCCGACAACTACCGGCATTTCTTCACCGATGCGTTCTATCTCGGCGTGCTGTGGCGATCGGTGTGGGTGGCCAGCAGCGTCGCCGCACTCGCGGTGCTCGCCGCCTACCCGATCGCGCTGTTCCTGTTCCGCACGCGCTCGCGCTGGCGCGGGCTGCTCGCGGTGCTGACCATCGCGCCGCTCCTGGTGAGCTCGGTGGTGCGCACCTTCGGCTGGATGATCATCCTCGGCGATCAGGGCTGGATCAATTCGACGCTGCTCGCGCTCGGGCTGATCGCGGCGCCGGTGCAACTGATGAACAACACGACCGGCGTGCTGATCGGGCTGACCGAGATCATGATGCCGACCACCACGCTCGCTCTCCTGGCCGGCTTCGCGCGGCTCGACCTGACGCTGGAGGAGGCGGCGCGCACGCTCGGCGCCTCGCCCTGGCGCTGCTTTCGCCGCGTCACCCTGCCGCTCACCGCGCCGGGGATCGCGGTCGGCGTGCTGGTCACCTTCGTGCTGTCGATCAGCTCGTTCATCACCCCGAGCCTCTTGGGCGGCGGCCGGGTGCCCATGCTGGCCAGCACGATCTACGAGGAGGCGCTGGAGACGCTGAACTGGCCGATGGCGGCGGCGATCTCGCTCATCCTCATCGCGGTGTTCGGCGCCGTGCTGGTGGGCTACGAGCGGCTGGCGAGGCGATGGGCATGAGCATCGGGTTTCGCGCACTCGTGGCGGCGCTGTTCTGCTTCCTGCTGGCGCCGCTGTTCGTGGTGCTGCTGACCAGCTTCAGCAACGACGCCTTCCTGGCCTTCCCGCCGCGCGAATGGGGCCTGCACGCGTACCGTGCGCTGTGGGCGAACCAGGCCTTCCGCGAGGGCTTCGGCGTCAGCGTGGCGCTGGCCGGGACGGCGACGCTGATCAGCCTCGGCGCCGGCACCGCCGCTTCCTATGCCATCGCACGCTCGCGGTTGCCCGGGCGGGAGGCGTTGCTGGCGCTGTTCACCGCGCCGCTGCTGCTGCCCGGCATTATTCTCGGGCTTGGCCTGTTGCTGGTGTTCGCCCAGTTCGGCCTGCTGGCCACCTGGACCGGGCTGGTGATCGGCCATTGCCTGGTCACGCTGCCCTACGTGGTGCGCGTGGTGCTGACCGCGCTCAGGGGCATCGACGCGACCCTGGAGGAGGCCGCCGCGGTGCTCGGGGCCGCGCCCTGGCGGGTGTTTCGCCGCGTCACCCTGCCGATGATGCTGCCGGGCATGACGGCGGCGGCGGCGCTCTCCTTCCTCGCCTCGTTCGACGAAGTGGTGATCACCCTGTTCCTGGTCGGCCCGCGGCTGACGACGCTGCCGATCGAGGTCTGGCACACCATCGAGTACCGCGCCGACCCGCAGATCTCGGCGCTCTCGGTCGCCCTCATCGCATTGACGGCGGCTCTGGTGGTGGTGGTGGAACGCTCGCTCGGCGTGCTGCGCGCGATGGGGCGATGAAGGCCAGGGCTCCGCCCTGGACCCGCCAAGGGCCGAGGGGCCCTTGGAACCCATTCTTTTGGGCGCT
>Ga0326727_10027444_pt1 | contig 10454 bp, 10 predicted proteins | sample MB2enrmetagenome_FD_207643 | JGI IMG/M metagenome (GOLD analysis project Ga0326727, IMG submission 207643) | Lab enriched peat soil microbial communities from McLean, Ithaca, NY, United States - MB29MY | ecosystem: Environmental > Terrestrial > Soil > Wetlands > Peat | place: USA: New York...
TTCGGGAGAATAAAAAATATTTTATAAATTCTGGTATCGTAAACGAAGCCGTCTGTAAATCCCGTCGTAGAACGCATCCCTTTCGGCAGGGCTTCCAGAAGGATTTGCAATCGGACCGGTATATGCACGAGAATCGGCTTGACCCACAATCGAATAATTTTCAATGGGTTCGATCTCAGGCTTCTTTTTGCTCCGTGGTTCGGGCAAGTAGAAAGAAGTAGGAGGGATGAAAATGCCCTCCCGAACTATGAAGCCGACGCCTTTTATCGTCTTAACTCGAATACTTTGAACACCAATCCGTTTGATTGCAACCCGCATTTGTTCAGGGTCTAGCCCTATATCTAGAACGTAGGTTCCAGGTGGCATCTCACCGTATTTTTTGATGGCGTTCACATATTTTGTATTGCTATAATTACCCATAATTTTTCACGATAAGGTGGAGGCCCTTCCCCGAATGTTCCCCTACATTACTAAGGAAGGGTACGCTCCGAAATTCGATCCTCGACGTGTTAGGTTCACGCTTCACTGGACCATTTTGGGGGATAAGCCCAAAACTGTGATGGGGCTGGTAGTGGTCAGGAATTTTCCTGTTTGCGGTCCTGGGAATAGTAGGAGAACGCAAAGACCAGCCCCACGACTGTGAAGTTAGATGCTTCTGGAAATGCCGGTGCCGGTTGGAACTTTTGATAATTGAGTGGTGAAAGACCAGAGGCCACGAAGCATCGTACCTGCACGCTCAAACTTACTAGCGACTAACTCGCTTGGGACTGGCACGATTTCTTGGCACATAGTGCCGTATCGAAACACGCCTTTTCTGTGGTCGTGATTTAACGCGTCCATCCAATTCCCAGCCCTATCGCAACTAAGAATTTGGCTGTGAACGACGCACCACATAAAATGGCACCTAGAACTCAATAGGGATTTACAAACAAAACTGTCTTGGACCCGTAGGCTATTATCGCTTAAACTGAATAACCCCTGCAAGCGGGAATCAGGCGGAACACTATGCATATAGTCGGAATCCCTTTGTTGATGTAGGTTCACGACACCCTGAGAATATTGATTGGTTGCTTCCTGCATCGGGCTATATGGTGTTGATTCGCCAATAACCCCGCTCGGTTTTGTGCTGTCACCTGCTGTAGCCGTAGCGTATTGAGTTCGGCCGTCGATGGATTGGTTAGGAGCCAAATATTTTTTATTAATTCTGCCGTTTTGCGTGAATTGATTTGATTCCTCTTCCGGCGTAGATGGTAAAGCGTCTACTGCCTGCCGTCGCAGTTCTTCCTCTGCGTCGTCGTCATTGAGTGGTTGCATTTTTGGTGTGGCTCCATGAGTTGGCGGCAAAAGTGGACCGGCTTCACTTACGTTGCTGCGCGTTTGTCCGTTCAGCCAATCATCTTTCTTGACCGATACGAGCCGTTCCCGTTTCAAAGCCTGAAGTTTTTGACCATATTCGTTCATAATTTTCACCTCACAATAAGTAAAGCAGATAGTAACTGGCCATGCCCATTCTGCCTACGTAGACGTTGGTTGCTGAAGGGTTGAGACTTGCAACAGCCGTTTGCAAGAGGGCCTCTGATTCATAAATTTCTAAGTGGTACGAGGCGGTCATTAGGAATCGCTCCACGTGGAATAGTCGTTGCTGCCTCCGGATTCGTAGACTTTAGATCGCGCTGAGTTTTTGGGGGCCTTGTTTATCCGGCTCCTCTCAGAAGTTATCCACTTCTGCACACTTGCCAAATATTCGTTAAATAGCCGCAAAATCGTCTCTAACGTCGTATCATCGAGTTCATGTATCTGTTTTTGACTCTCTTTCAAAATTCATCCTTCTCAATAGAATAGACGTGCCGTGACACGACTTTGTCACAAAACGTCATGCGTGGGCTAGTTGGCGCAATGCCTCAAGCAGTTGTTTCTCCTCGGACGGATGGGCGGCACGCCAACGACGCTGCCGTAGCCGGTCGCTTTCACGTCTGTTGCTGTCCTTGCAATCTGGACAATACACTTGGTTTTTCCACTTAGGAAAATACTGCCGCAAACAGCGGGGGCAAATATTGCCGTACTTCCGAGTAAACGATCCCCAAGCCCTATCGGCTATATCGTATAATGTTCCAGTTACGCTATGCCTTTTCAACAGTTCCCAAATTGACTGACTGTAGACGGCGTTTCGAGGTTGTGTAAGCCTACGATTGAGCTTGCGCCTTTCTTCCTGTTGTTTTTCGCTATAATTCAAATTATATATTTTCCCATATATTTTCTTGATATTTTTCTTATCTCATTCCGTGAGAACGGAGTTACTCCAATTACCCCACCTAACCCACATGTAATTATCATTACGACGAAGAGAGGGTAGATGGAGTAACAGGGCCAGGTTTAGACATGTATCTTGCATTAACCGCTACTGCCTTAGCTTCACATCTCGCAAGTGCTTGTTCCTGTGTCTCTTCAGGTTCTTGAGCTATGGGCGGAATGTTCAGTTGACCGAACATGTTATCACACATGGTTCTGTGTTCGGGTCGAAGTTGAAATCTATCGCCGGAAATGTCCAGGGTATGCTCTAGCATCTTAATGACGGACAAGGCTTCCAGGCTGTTGCGTGCCTTCTTGAAATCTAACCCAGTTTCTTTGGCTATTTGTTGGATTGTCTGCGGTTCTGTGTGTCTGTGAATTACTTCCAGAGTTCGCAGCCTGTTTGGGATGCAGCTATCCTTCGCTACTCGACTGAGTGTTTTGATCTCGTCGTCCGTCACTTCGTCTTTTCCTCGAATGATTGCGAGGCATTTTGCGAGTTTCTGCAATTGCTGTGATATTCGGGTTGGAAATTCTGGTTCTGGTTGCCATTCGCTTGTGTCAAACTCGTTGAATCCCAGGTTTGTGACGGTTGTTCTGACATATCCAGTGAACTCGCCTAAGTTGCCGATCTTCTTTGCCTGTTCGTCGCTGATAGTCGGCTCGTTGATATGTAGCTTCGTGAAGAAATTTTCTGCTTCCAATGCAAGTTGTTGTCTCATCCAGGTGAGTTGTTTCTGATTTTCCAGGGCTCTGTTCTTGGCCAATTCACGGTTAAATTGCGGTCTGACTTTCAAAAATCGTTCGCCAAGCACTGCATGAACCGAACCGTACATGTCAACGGCTGAAGTCGCTCCGCACACTAGCCCAATATTGCAATCAACCGCTATCGGCTCATCCGTGGTTCCGTATCCATACACGCATCTTCCGTCATAGAGGTCTCGGAATTGTGCGAAGATTGCATTTCTCTCGTCTCTTGTTTTCGATAAGACTTCTGAGAGTTCCGGTATTATTACGACTTTGCCGTTGATTTTGCTGTAAATGCCTTTGACGATATTGCCCTGCTTGTTCTCTCTGCCGCTAATGATTGTTTTACTTGTCAGAGATGAGAGATGGTATGCAATACTTTTCAACCCGTAGATACTACGAAGTATTTCTGTTTTTGTTGAACCAGGCGGCGCAACGACGAAAAGCCATAACGGGTCTCCGAGAACTTTTCTGTCGAGCATTGAAGCCAGGATAATTTCTAATGACTCAATGTCTTGGTCGATTGCGAGCCAGTGACAGTATTTCTCTTTCAGGGACCTTAACAGTTCTGCGTTGCCTTTGTTTGTCGTTTCGATCTCTTCCTCTTCCGGCGACGAAACGTTCTTTGTTCTCCAAAATTCTGGGTCAATCTCCGGATTATCCTCTTCCGATAGCATAGCTAGAATTTGTCTTGTCATTTGGTCAACTCCAACAGCACATCAGCATGGCATGCTAGATTGAGAGGGCAGAAACAAGCAAGGTTCTTGCCTTGAAGTTCGTGTAAGTCTAACTGTTGACTGATAATCCATCGTCTGTATTTTGAAATGCATTGTTCTCTTGTTCCATCCGATCCTATTTTGAATGGATTTCCCCATTTCGTCGGCCTGCCAACATAGACAGTGTTTGGTGGCATTCGCCATCCTTTGGTTCGTTTACGTTGAACTCGTTTCATTTTCTGAATGCCTCTGGCTGGCAAGTTTTCCAGTTGTCTATGTAGTCCAAAATATCTCTGGAATTTTTGCCGAGGTATTCGTTGACGATTTCTTGGTCGTGAGTCAGGTTGTCTAATCTATCTTGTATGTCGCGATTGAGTTCGTCCTTTACGCCTGACAATTTTTTCCTAAAATCTTTAATCCTGGTTATCGGCTCGCCATACTTCTTGGTAAGAATGTCGGTAAGGATTTTCCAGTTACTTGCACGGTCTAGTTTGAACTCTGCCATGTTATCTAATATCGTTCCGTAAACTATTGCCTTGGCTCTTTCTTCCTCATTTTCCAACTTGAGTCACCTCGATTGGCGTTTCTGGAGGCAAAAGGGTGCCAAATTTCTTGAATTTCTTTTCCAGGTTTAGGAGGTTAGTCGTCGTTCGGCATTGGCGGCAGTAGAAGTCTTTGCCATCGAACCGTGATCTGTTCTTATAGAACTCTGATAGTTCTCTCAGTTTATGGCAATGGCTACATTTTTTCGTTTTATTACTCATATATATCCGTTCTATATAATTTCGGGCTTATCGACCTTACACTATATACTATTATACAGTGCCACTATATAAACTTATCTCTTTTATGGGGGCCTATCGCCGTAAAATGGAACGTTTTTGCAAGAATTTACAAAACTACTCGAAATAGAACGGAAATACGCCAAAAGGCATGAAATATGGTTATTCCGCGCTCTCGCCTAGCTCAGGAAATATTCAGCATTAATTCTCTTAACATCATAGCGAGCTACGTCTGTTACTCCGATTCCGTGGTTTTAGAGGAGAGCCCGCGCGCACCAGAGTACAATAAATCAGATAAATACCGAACATAAAGGAAAAAGAACAAAATGGCTATGTCATCCATAAATCGCGATTTAGATAGCCAAATAAGCAAATGTGGTAAAGCTTCGTCAGACCCAGCGAGAGGTGATTCAGAATGAAAAAAGAAATGGTGTACGGCACTCTGGAGAGCATAAACGGCAATACAGTTACAATAGAGGGTAAGAACTACAGGGTCACGGACGAGCAGATAATCGATGCTCTCTCAGAAAGCGTTGCAGAACAGGTGAGGGTAGTAGTTGAATACAGGGACGACGATGTGTCGTTGACGTCAAACCAGCATGAAACTTATTGACACCTGTGAGCGGCCTGATGAAGCGGTCCATTTCAAGACGATTTAGTACCTATAACACGAAATGCAGTCGTTAAGGACTACAAAATGCTTCGAAACGTCATGAGTAAAATTTTAGGTATTCGCTATGCATAATGTGACGTGATGTTAGGGTATATCGAGACCTATTGACTCACGTTAATCGTATCGTATTATTGTTTGGTTATACTTCTTGGAGTTTCAGTGTTTTAGCCCGTTTTCCAAGACTTTCCCTGCACTATGTGGATAATCGTAGTTCGGCCAACCTTGTATTCTTTGGCGAGTTTCCCAAAGCCGACTCCACCTCTTGCATATTTCGCCCGAATTTCGGCAACTTGATTCTCAGTTAGCTTGTGTGCAGGCGCATTTTCGCCTCTGAGAGGGTTGGAACGGCCTCTTGTCGCCCTCTGTTTGGCGTTCTCGCCGGCTGTTCCGAGCGACAGGTGCGCCGGATTTACGCAAAGAGAGTTGTCGCATTGATGCAGAACCCACTTTTCTTTGGGCGGGGGCCCATATGCGAACTCATAAGCAACTCTGGGGGCAGTAGTGAAACGGCCTCGGTAATGGAATCGGGCTTGTCCAAATTCGTTCTTGGTGCCCATCCAAATCCAGCAACCATTCTCCTGTTTGCTGACCTTTGCCCAGAAACGCTCCTTCGTAGATAATGCGATTTTTGACATCCTAAGAACCTACCATAAGACGGAACAAATAGTAGAGAAGATTGACTGCAAGGCCACCGACAAGGATAGAGAAAATGTTCATCACTATTTTTCTATTTTTGTTTCCTCTGTCCTCGTCGTATGTGAAGTAAGGTAGAAGCCATTTGAGAAAAGCCCCAAGCGGCAGCCATCCAACTCCACCCGCAATTATTGTGGCTATCAAAGAATCGCCCATAGTTGCTTCCATCCCCGTAGAGAATTTCCAGACTCCGCCCCAGACTCCCATCAAGACTAGAAATCTAATGATCGCAAGTACGAGTAAGTAAATCAATACATAGCAAATAGGGAATAGGAATCGGTCTCTGTTGACGATGTAGCGAACTCGTGATAGGGCATTATGTTCTATCCGCTCCCGAAGGCTTGTCACGGTTCCATTCACGATTGTAGCATCGCTGCCAGAGACGGAGTATTTGCTGTAGTCAAGAGAATCTTTCAGGTCAAATTTGACGCTAGCAGAATATCCGGAGCCGCCTGCTTCAACGGATATCTCCTTGAGAGAATCAGGTAACTCCAACTCATCTGCGGCCTTCATTGAAGTGTAGCTTGCTTCGGCGTGAGAAGATTCTACTGCGATTTTGATTGCCTTCAATCGCTCAAGTCCGTATCTTGCCGAATCGTAAGCGTAATTGTGCTCCTTGGGTTGAGGGCCAAGCTCAGTGAGTTGCTGGGTCATGACCTTGATGGCACTTTGATTGATAATGTGAGCTAGGTCTCGCACCAATTGTGAAGAAACGTGGCATGGCGGAATCTTGCTCGCCCGTCTTTCAACGATCTGAACTTCGCTCATTGACAATATAGCTCAACAGTCGAGTGTGCTTGGTTAGAGCGACCGTTAAGAGTTTCTCATTGCCACAAGAAAAGACTTGTGAAGTATACGGAACTTATCTTCGTCCTGTCCTCACTTCCTTTTTCTAAAGACCTTGTACCCTTCAACGTCGCAAACATAATCGAAACCGGCTTCGACTAGCTCTTGGGCTTCCTTAACCGTCTTCGCAACTCTGCTCACAAACTCATCTTCATCTGGGAAGTTGACAAGTCGAATGTATCTTAGCGTATTCTGAATTGACCTATGGCCGAGCAGGCGTTGGACATGCACGATATCACGCGTTCGATGATATTCCATCGTGCCTTTGTAATGACGTAGGGTTCTGAGGCTGATTAGTTGCAACTTCGGATTAGTGCACTTGACGCTTATCCGCTTACGTTGCTTTTGAAAGGACCGAGTGAAATCCTTGAGGCCCTTGATAGGCTCCTTGGAATCGTCATGAAAGACGTACTTCCCGTTCTTGGGCAGTTGGTTCAACCGACCCACTAGCACGTTGCTCATTCCGAGTTCTCGGCTCCTAGACTTCTTACCCGCCCGAATAACTATGGCGTACCTGTCCATGTCGATGTGCGTCCATTCAGCCGCCCAGCCTTCACACGGTCGGCAACCAGTTTCCTTGAGAAGCAAACAGAACGTGCCCACGGTAGCGGAGAGGCCAGCGATTAGTTCGCTAACGTCTGCCTCTTTCGGAATGTAGGGTAGAGTGTCTACGGCTTCATATCGTGGCCGCTCCCACTGGATGCCCTTGAACTTATAGAATCGGTCTAGGTCTTCGGTTACTCTTTCCTTGCCGCCTTCGCTCCAAATCGAATTGGCTAGGAATCGTTTGACGGATTCAGGTTCTAGGACGTTCACCTTCCTGTCCAGTCGTTTTAGGGTTCTGACGGAGAAATAGCAGGTGCTTTCCCGATAGCCTTGTTTCTTCATCCACAACCCGTAACTGATTATCTCATTCAAGCGGGCGGGGTTTTGTTGAAGTTGAACGTGTGGCGGGCGGGGAGGGATTCGAACCCCCGACCTCAGGCTCCGGAGGCCTGTGCCCTATCCAGGCTAGGCTACCCGCCCCTACACGATGGGTAGGTTCAGGCCGTATAAGAGTGGGCATTTGGAACCATCTCAAACGTGGCATCAACTAATATTCCACACGAAATTGAGGACAAGGAAACCGTCTTGTTTTCCGGCCTGGCGTTAGCGAACTAATTTTAAGCATACGAATATACGCTGTTAGCAGGTTAGATCGGAAAACTGGTCGCATTGCCCAACGTTCTCCAACAGTTCAGAGCAGAATGTATTGAGGCATTGGACGCTGCCTTGTCGACTACTTACCCGGCGTTGGCGGATGGACAATATCGTCTAACGATTCCGGGGTCCCTGGAATTTGGGGAAATGTCCACATCCGTGGCTCATGAGATCGCGCGGAAGGAGGGCCTTGCACCTCAAGATGTCGCTCGCAAAATTCGTAGCGCGATTAGATTGGATGGAAAACCTTTGGTCGCTGCTGTAGAGGATGCTGCGGGTTACATTAACTTCCGATTGAACTACACACTCGCCGGGCCCTTGATCCTCAACGCCGCTAAATTAGAGAATGAAACCTACGGGTTAGTGAGGGCAACTGAACCGACGAGAGTCTCGGTTGAACACACGAGTTCAAACCCTGCCGGGCCGATAACTATGGCGACGGCACGCAACTCAATCCTCGGCGATGCATTGGCCCGTCTGTGCAAGGCTAGGGGCCACTCTGTGATCAGGAGGTTCTATGTTGACGATGTGGGAAGACAGGTCTCAATTCTAGCCTACGGTTATAACCTACTAGACCGACCCGAACCAGAAGGGAAGGCAGACCATTGGTTCGGCCGCCTCTACGCATGTACAAACTGCGCAGTCCAGATCGAAACTACCAAACGCAAACTGAAAGCGATTGGCGCAGACCAGTCGGACGAAAGGACGAAACTTCAGGGTAATCTCGACGAATGGACTGCCATCGCAGCCGAACTCGAAACCCTCGACAAAGAACTGCTGGACAAGGTCGTGAAGAAGGTTCAGGTTGAGGATGACCCGGAGAGGGCAATCCAAGAGTTGGGTCGCAAATACGAGGAAAACGACAAAGAAACGGCTCGCCTAATCCGCACAATGGTGGAAAGGTGCCTCGAAGGAATCAAAAGCTCTCTGAATGAGATCGGAATAGTCTTCGACAAATGGGACTGGGAGAGCGAGCTCCTCTGGGACGGTTTGGTGAAGAAGACTTTGAGCAGGCTTACGCAGCTACCCTTCACCAAGCCAGAGGACGCTTCGTTGGTGTTGGATCCGAACGCGATTGTGGAGGCATATGACCTAAGGAAACAGTTTGGGCTTTCACCTAACTACGAGGTACCCTCTCTAACTCTCGTACGAAGCGACGGAACAACTCTCTACTCCACCCGTGACATAGCCTACTCGTTGGTCAAATTCGAGGACTCTGACCGGGTGATCAACGTGATCGCGAGCGAGCAGACGCTGCCCCAACTTCAGATTCGGCTCGCCCTATACGCACTCGGGGAGAGGGAGGCGGCGTTGAATATGATTCACTATGCGTACGGCCTCGTTGAGTTACCCGGCGTCAAAATGTCTAAGCGAAGGGCACATTTCATCACGCTGGACGAAGTCGTGGAACAGGCCAAGGTCAGAGTTGACCGAACTCTGGCCGAAAGAAAACAGGAAATCGGGTCAGCCGAATCTCAAGATATAGTACGTGATATAGCTTACGGTGCGATTAAGTTTGCAATGCTCGGGGTCAACAGCGCGAAAAACCTGATGTTCACTTGGGATCGAGTTCTTAGTCTTGAGCGAAACAGTGCACCGTTCATAAACTACGCGTACACGAGGGCGGGGAGCATTCTGAGAAAGCTAGGAAAGACCCCAAACAAACCCGATTGTTCTCTTCTCACACATCCACTGGAACACCTTCTGCTATTCAAGATAGGCCAACTTCCGGATGCGTTCTGTGAAGCAGCAGACCAGTTGAAGCCGGAAGAGTTAGCAATGTACGCTAGTGCCACCGCCGAAAAGTTTCATGAGTACTACGAAAAGGTAGATGTTATACACGCAGACGAGCAAGTTAAGAATGCGAGAGCTGCCTTGGTCGCCTCCGTCCAGGTTGTGCTTCGGAACTCAATGGAGCTGCTTGGAATCAAGCTAAGTGAAAGGATGTAGCCGGTTGTCAAGCAAGTTGGCCTCAAAAATCACCTGGCCCGACGTCAGAAATTATCTCCACCTCGATCTGAACTTGGGCAACCCCTACGACCGAGTCTTCCTAATTCTCTTCGTCGTCGACATAATCTTACGTGCCCTCTGGTTGAATCAACCCCCCGGATCGTTGATCTTCGATGAATGGTACTACGTAAACGTCGCCCGAGTGATCTTGCACCTTCCTCAAAGTGTGGGCGCAAATGGCCAGCCACCCTACGTCAATGTTCCACTGGGTCTCGACCCTAACCACGAACATATGCCATTAGCTAAGTTGCTGATCGCTCTCTCGATGTCAATTCTAGGTAACAACGGGTACGGGTGGCGGATTCCCAGCGTAATCTTCGGCTCGATATCGATTCTGGCCTTCTACCTTCTAATGAAGAAAATATCAAAGCAGGAGGTCATTCCAATAGTTTCCACATTTCTATTCTCCTTCGATAACTTGGCGTTCGTTCACAGTCGAATCGCTGTCTTGGATATTTTCGCGCTGGGGTTCATGCTGCTGGGAATCTACTGGTATTT
>Ga0326727_10027445_pt1 | contig 10453 bp, 9 predicted proteins | sample MB2enrmetagenome_FD_207643 | JGI IMG/M metagenome (GOLD analysis project Ga0326727, IMG submission 207643) | Lab enriched peat soil microbial communities from McLean, Ithaca, NY, United States - MB29MY | ecosystem: Environmental > Terrestrial > Soil > Wetlands > Peat | place: USA: New York...
CCTTCGGAGATATTCATATTGGTGACATAGGCGTCGAAAGGCGCAACAACGCGGCAATGCTCCAGGTCGAGCCGCGCATTATCCACCTTCGCCGCTTTGGCCGCGCGCAGGGACATCAGAGTGTCGACCGTATCGATGTTGTGGATCGCCTGGCCTAATTGCGCCTGCGACACCGATGCAAGTTCGTCCGCTTCCTGCTGACGGAAAACAGCCTGCGTTTCCTGCGCCTGCTGCTGCGTGAGAGCGGCGAGGGCTTCGTCGTAGTTGCCTTGCGCAACGCGCACAACCGTGCGCGCATGGTCGACCTGCTCAACGGTCACATAGTGCTTTTCGAGCAGCGGTTCTATGCGGTGCAGGTCGTTGGTGGCAAGCCCAAGCTGCGCTTCCGCGGCAACAACGGCGGCCTGAGCGCGGGAGACCGCGGCCCTCGCCTCGTCCACGCTGCTGCCGGCCGTCTGGATCCCTGTTTTTGCGTGGCGCACTCCGTTCAGTGCAGCCTCTGCCGCGCTGTTTTGTGCCGCAATCCTGCGTTTTTGGTCAATGATCTGATTTTCCAAAGCCGCCTGATCTGAGAGCGCCATCTGCAGCGCGTACTCATAGGGGCGCGGATCGATGGCGAAAAGCAGATCGCCTTTTTTGACAAAGGCATTGTCCTTGACCGGCAGTTGAATCAAGCGGCCACTGACCTCCGGGGCGATTTCAATGAGATTCGCGCGCACGCTGGCATCGTCGGTTCGGGGATGCACATTGGTCTCCAGAATGGCGGCGAGCAAGAGCAGAACCGCGCCCGAAACGGTGGCAATGCCAATCCGGCGTCCAAGGAACTTTCGATTTGGGATTTCGGTAGCCTGTTTCATATTTGTCTTCCTAACGGAAAAGAATGAGCCAGAGAAGTGCGGTGCAGAAAAGCACGACACTTGGGTAAAAGAGCACCAACGGACCCACCTCCGACTCGAGGCGATACCGCGTCAGTCCGCTTCGGACGACGAAGGCGAGAATCACGCCGGTCGTCAGGCAGAACAGCCAGGCCGGGAAGAAGGAGCCCATAACACCTATGGAAGGCGCTTGCGCACAGCCCGCGCAGAACAGGCAGACTGCCGTAGTGCAAATCAGACTCTTTTTCTTTTGATTCATGGTTGAACCCCGTTCTGTGTCGGAAGTTGAGTTGTCAATGGCTTGTTCCGCAGCAGGTTTCCGGTCACGAACTCCAGGTCGACCGCTTCGAGGAGGAGTTGCGACCGCGCCGATACGTGAGCGAGACGGGCCTGCGCCAACCGATCCTCCGCCGTGACGACATCCACTAGGTTCCTGACGCCGTACTTATATGCGTCCAGTGAGGATGCATAGGAGACATTTGCGGAATCGAGCACCGCTACCGCGGCCTGTTCCTTGCGCAACCCGGTGAGAAACCCGATGTAGGCCGTCCATACTTCCCGAACGGCGTCATCATGCTTTGCTCGCATCCCATCCTGCGCTTCGCGGCGCTGCGATTCTGCGATGGCGAGTCCGTTCCTTCGAGCGCCGCCATCGAATATGCGCCACTCCACGCCGAGCGTTGCCGACCACGTGGGCTCGGTCGCCTGGCCCAGCTTTCCGTAATCCATCGTCGGCCAGAGAGAGGATTCCGCTCCGGTCGCGGAGAGCACGATCTTCGGCCGGTATTCGGCTTTGGCGGCTTTGACAGCATCGCTGGCAGCGCGAATCTCTTGTGCCTGCGCCTTCAGATCCTGCCGGTCCGCGATCGCAAGATCGATCAAAGCGTCAATGGGAAGGCTCAGGGCCTGAGGAAGACTTGAGTCCTGTTGAGAGGCGATCTTGATGTCCGGGGAGGGCTCGACCCCGATCAGCTCGGTGAGCGCAACCCGTGCGACTTTTTCGTCGCCCTCGGCGGATTCCAGATCGAACACCGCTTGCGAGGTTTCAGCGCGGGCTTGCAACACATCCGGGAGTGTCGCTCGCCCGTTATTCATCTGAGCTTCCGCTGCGTCTTGGGTGGTCTGCGCGGTCGTCAGTGTCTCATGCGCGGCCTGCAATCGCTCTTCCGCCGTCTGCAGGTTGTAAAAAGCGCTGGTTACGCGAAAAGCGACTTCTTGGTTGGCCTGGATGAAATTGGCGCCGGAGACCAGTTTCTCTGCGGTCGCGGCGTCGACCATGGCTTCTCGCTTACCGAAATCGAAGATCAGATATTGCAGTGTGAGTTCCGGCTGGACGAACGGAGCCTCCACAGTAACATAGCCGCGCGGTGCCAGCGGTTTTGGGAAAGGCACGATAGAGCGCAGGTCACCGGCAGCGGCCATGCCTGCCAGAACCGGGAAATAGGAACTCTTTGCTATGCCAAGCAGCCCCGCCTTTTGCTTGGCCTGTTCCCAGTAGACGCGGGTGACAGGGTTGTTGCGCTCGGCAATGTCGATCAGTTCAGCCAGCGTGTATGTGTGACCGGTATCGAGTTTCGCGAATCCATCTTGAGGGGTCGCGTGCGCGGCGCAATCGGCGGTCGACTGCGGAGTAGAAGCAATGCCGGCGCACTGCGCGAAAGCCGCCGTCACCGACAGCCACCACGACAACAAAAGAATCAGTGCTGCGGCCGAGACGCTTCCTGGCCAACGCAAGCGGAGGGTATTGCGGAATATAGCTGAAACGGGAGCACGCTTGAACACAAGCCCAAGCGATGAAACCGCGTAGACGGCGCAGAGAGTCGCATAGTAGTGGCGGGCGATGGCGATTCCATGCTCGAGTGCTTTGTCGGTTGCCTCGGTCAAGTTGGTGGCGACAAGGATCGATCTCAATTCGAGAGACTTCATCGGAATAAACGCATTAGCCACGATGACACCTCGCGAAATGCGTCCCAGGCTGAAGCCGTGCGAAGTGAAAAGGCCAATGAAGATCGAGCTGGGCGCGATTGCAACGTATCCGGCAATTGAACTTGGTTTGCAAGAGCGACTTATTCATGCCGCCCTCCTCGCCGCGGATTGTGAGGTCGGTGGGAGTGGGCGCGGTTTTGCAATACTGAGGCGTAGCCGCTCACAAACGTGGAGCGCATAAAGGTTGTCGGAAGTGAACTTTGCTCCGAGGTGACTGAGCCAGCAAAGCACTTCTTCTCCGGCCCGGTCGACATATGTGACCTCGGACAGGTCCACGACCATGCTGGGCATATCCCTGCGCGAACCAACCAAGGTCGCGACCTCTTCGCGGCATCCTTCTGCCATGCGGCCCGAAATCCGGAGGGTGGCTGTTCCCAAAAGGTCTATACGCAGCATCGTTCACTTCCTATGCCTGCATCAGGCATATTCAAACGGATCGATATTGAGTCTTTTCATTCTGGCGATAAGCGTCGTGCGGCAGATATTCATCCGGGCCGCGGCTCCATTCGGCCCGGCGACGCGTCCCTTGCATTCGGCAAGCACTCGAACGATTTCATCGCGCCGCCTCTGGACATGTTCATCCAAAGCTCGTCTATTACCCAGTGAGCTGATGGTTTCCTTCACGATCCGCGCGATCTGGTCTTCCTCCCTTACTGTGGCTGGCTGCGCAGATTGATCGGTGTTTGCTTTGTGCAGTTCCGAAAGGGGTGCATCGAGTGACTTCCCCCGCGTCAGAATCACTGCGCGCTCAATGAAGTTCTCCAGTTCGCGGATGTTGCCGGGCCAGTCCCAGGCCGTGAGCCCCTTCATCACGGATGTTGGAATCGTGTCGATGCGTTTTTGCATTTGCTTCGCACACTTCTGCACGAAGTAGCTGACCAGCAGCGGAATATCCTCTCTACGATCTCTAAGGGGCGGAATACGGATGGGAAACACGTTCAAACGGTAATAGAGATCATTTCGGAACTTCCGGTCGGCGACCATCTTTTCGAGGTCGCGGTTGGTTGCCGCTACAAGCCGCACGTTAACTCTGCGCGTATGCGTGCTGCCAAGGCGCTCGAACTCGCGCTCCTGCAGGACGCGCAATAATTTCGGTTGGATTTCCGTTGGAATATCACCTACTTCATCCAGGAACAGCGTGCCTTGATCGGCGAGTTCCATGCGCCCGACCTTCTGATTGATCGCGCCGGTGAACGCGCCCTTTTCATGGCCGAACAGTTCGCTCTCCAGCAGACCGGTGGGGATGGCTGCGCAATTGAGCTTTACAAACGTGCGCTCTTTGCGCCGGCTGCGCTCATGGATGGCGCGGGCAATCAGTTCCTTACCGGTTCCGGTTTCGCCAAGCAGCAGGACAGTGGAATCGCAGGGGGCGACTGTTTCTACCAGTTCCAGAACGCGTTTCAGAGCCGGACTACTCCCGACGATCTGATCGAACCCCAACTCGTTGCGGATTTCCTCTTCGAGGTACAGCTTCTCCTGGGCAAGCCTATCTCTCTGTTCAGAAATCTCTTCGTAGGCCGGCGCTTTGTCGATTGCGATGGCGATCTGCTCTGCAACCTGGCTGAGGAATTCAATCTCGTCGGCATCGTACGGACGTTTTGCCGTTGGCTCGATCGCCAGCAATTCCAAAGCACGACCGAGGTTCGCGAGGGGAATATCGCAGACGGCCTTCGGTTCTCCGGGAAGCAGAGCGGCTAAATTGGTGGGAGCAACGATCGCTGCTTGTTCAGGTACTCTCTGCAAGCCGGAGCTCTTGCCGATAGGGTGTTCGAGGGAGTGGTCAGATCTGGTTTTAGATCCTCGATATTGCCGCAGGCCTTCGGACTCGCTCACCTTGGGGAAGCCTATTCCCTTGAGTCCTCCGCGGTCCGTGAATGCAACAGTCGCGCCCATAGTCCCCTCTCCGTTCTCTGTGCAACCCGTCTTGGCGTTAGCTTGAGTTTGGAGCCCGTTCTCTATGATGAGCAGATTGTGCAACGAATCCCGTTTGCGGACATCCCCTAATAGTCGGCCTCTCGGCTTGGTAAATCATGCGAGCGGCTGCTACCCACTTAGGGGGAGATTCGAATACCTCTAGCCTTCCCGAATATCGATGTGCTTCCTGCCAAAGAGGCGGGCATCGATAGACCAGGCGCCAGGTCCTATCATTGCCAGGGCGGCACCGATAGTTCCCAACAGGATGCAGATCCAGAGGTATTCAGGTTGCAAGAAGATTTTCCAGACTTGAATGGCGGCCACCAGCGTCCCCGTAATCGGCGTCCATAGACCGGCAAGTAAGAGTAGTCCCGCACCGATGGTGAACACGGATAGTGCAGTCAGCAGGATCGAAGGGTCGCTCCACAGTCTCGCGATCCCATCATCGATCAATACAATCCCGATGACCAGGCGCAAAAGTAAAAGGCCGGCCCCGGGCCAGCCATCAGCGAACGTCGAGAATAGTCTTTGCACAATAAAGCCCAATGCAAAGCGTAGGAGATTCACAAAGGGATCGAAACCCTTAAAACTGGGATCGGACCGTCCCCCTTTTGGGGGATCTTATAGTTCGATAATTCCGCGCTTTAGTCCAATCGTGACGGCATGGGTCCGGTCATTGGCGCCAAGTTTGGACAGTATACTCTTAACGTGGCTCTTCACCGTCTCTTCTGTAATGGAGAGCTGGCCGGCGATCACCTTGTTCGCTTTGCCGTTTGCAATCAATCGCAGCACATCAATCTCCCGTGCGGTCAAATCGTCATCCGCGGCATGTTCAGCCAGCTCGGCGGCGATCGACGGGGGTATTCGCTTTTGGCCGGCATCCACAGCTCGGATGGTCTCAAGCAATTCCTGATGCACCTGCACCTTCAATAGATACGCCCGCGCTCCCGCTTTAAGTGCGCGCAACACTTGAACGTCGCCTTCGTAGGTTGTCAGGACGATGATCCGGGCGTTCGGGAATTCGCTGCGAATGCCGATGATTGCCTCGATTCCGTTCAGACCCTTCATTTGTAAATCCATTAGAGTCACGTCTGGGCGCTGCAATCGGAACTGTTCGATGGCCTGCTGTCCGTTGCAGGCTTCCGCGACTACGCGCATATCAGATTCAGCATTGACCAGAGCTGCGATCCCCTCGCGGAGGAGAGCATGGTCGTCGACGGTAAGAATCCGAATCAGCTTAGGATTTGTGTTCATGACTTCTCGCCTTGCGGAACAGCTTGAATCCCTGTCCATCACGCGATGTTTCGTAAGCAATGGAGGCGGGAACAGCCAGCTCAACTTCAGTGCCCGCCCCGGCTTCGCTCCAGAAATCCAATCGCGCGCCGATTTGTTTCGCACGTTCGCGGATTCCGGGCAGCCCCCAGTGTCCGGCGCGCCTGCCCTGACGCAGGACTTTCGGGTCTATGCCCTTTCCATCATCCCGGATGCGCAAACGAAAGAGACGATCGTTATACCGAATCTCGGCCTCGATTTGGCGTGCGTTTGCATGCTGGAAAGCATTTCGTAACACCTCGCGGGCAATCCGGTAGACCTCGTCCTGGAGGACCGGGGACAAGGTTTGCCGCGCCCCTTCTACGGTCACTCTGAAGTTTGGCGAGCCGTGGCCTACATCCTGGGAATGCGCAAGTTCCTGGCCCGTTGCCGTAAGCAGGTGTTCGAGATCGCCCTCAGCGACCGGCTCGGCACGCAAGTCATGGATCGCATTCCGGCCCTCTGTGATCGCCTGCGCCGCTCTGGTGATCACGCCATCGAGAGCTTCAATGGCTTCCTCGGGGCGTCGGGGTAGCATGTTGCGAGCCGTCTGGATCCGAAACAGCAGGCCATGGAAGCTTTGCAGCAGAGTGTCATGAAGATCACGCGCAATTCGTGTGCGCTCACCGACCCGCGCCTCCAGGGTCAGGGCGAACTCATGGCGCAATTGCCTGTCGTGATACTGGTAGGCCGCCCACAGTAGCACCAGAAGAAGGACAACGCAGAGCGCCCGGAACCAATTCGTCTGGTAGTACGCCGGGGCGACCGAGAACTCGAGCGTATCCCCCTGCTCGTTCCAGACGCCGTCACTATTGCATGCGATTACTCGAAAGGAGTACTTTCCTGGAGGCAAATCCGTGTAGAACGCCTGGCGGCGCGTCCCGGCCTCGTGCCAATCACGATCGTAGCCGTCGAGCCGGTAGCGAAAATTCACTCTCTGTGGAATCAGAAACGTGGGTGAAGTGTAATCAATCTGCAACTCTCGCGGATGCGGGGAGAGCTTGAGGATTTCGGTTGCTGCGATTTCCTTTCGGTCAACCGTGACCGATTCGATGGTTGTCGCCGCAGGCACGTCTCTTTGCGAGAGGCTGGACGGGTCCACCATCTGTACCCAGACCCCGCTGGCAAACCACACGCGCCCATCCGAAGAGTACGCCGCAGAATTATATTCCGGTCGTCCTGCCTGGGCTCCGTCCAACTCGTCGAAGACGCGCGTCTTTACGATTACATCCGGATTTGCCCACCATCGCTGAAGCTCGGAATCTGGCAACTCGACGATGCCATAGTCGGTGTAGAGCCACCAACGCTTCTCCCTATCCTGAATAAAAGAGGTCACAAAATTGCACGGCAGGCCGTTCTTCGTCGTCATCCGCTGCACCTTGCCTTGCCGTACCCCGACTAGCCCGTCGGCGGAGCCGGCAAGCACGGAGCCGTCTCCATTCGCGATAATCTGGTGGCTAAACGGATCACCCTTTGCGTTTAACGGGAAAGCCTCCAGAACGCCATGGCGGAAGAACGCAAGGTCACCTTTTAGAGTTCCTATCCAAATCCCTCCCTGTGGATCGGCCGCGAGGGTGTGGCCCGTCGGAACTTGGGACCCCGGAAACTCTTCACGCACCTGGAAATCGCGGATGCGCACAAGCTTCGACGGATTGCCGAAGCACTCTGCCCAAATGTTCCCATCCACGTCCTCGGCGATTCCAACCACAAGCCCCAACGGCTTGTGATTCGGATCGGGCAGCCGGCGGAATCGTCCGTTCTTGAACAGAAAGAGCCCGTCATCCACTCCCACCCACAGGTTTCCGGCGTGATCTTCCAGCATGTAGGTGGCTCGACTCCCCGGAAGACCATCCCCGGTGCGAATGGAGGAGATGATACCGTTCTTCTCGATGTGATCGAGAGAGCCGCGGTTTGCGACCCAAATGGTGCCGTCTCTGCTTGCCAGAACTCCCATCGGATCATTCCCCAGGCCCTCAACCGCCGTGAAGCTGGTGACGCGCGGATCGCGAAACTTGTCTATCCCATCCGGAGTTGCAGCCCATACAATTCCCTCTCTGTCCTCAAAGAGAGTGTTCACGGCATCGCTGGACAAGCCTTCCGCTCGTCCAAAGTGGTCCACAACGTTTCCCTGGATACGAAAGAGCCCCTGGCCACGTGTGCCAACCCAGAGATTGCCGTCGCGGTCAACGATCATGCTGTTCACCGCAAGTTTGCTGCCGTCGAAGCTGGGCGTCACAAAGGGTTGGAAGACACCCTTTGTCAGTCGTCCAAGGCCTCGCCCGGGTCCGGCCAAGAGTATGCCGACCCAGAGGGACCCATCGGGAGCACGCGCCAGGCTTCCGATCCCGCTCTGTCCTGCGTTGGATTTCAGCCCTTCGATCGGGTACTTCTCCGAGACGCCGTCATGCCAGTGGACAAGCGCCGTCTGCCCTCCCAGCCAAAAGCCGCCTTTCCCGTCGGCCAGTATTGAGTTGATTGGGGAAATTGGTATTCCATCAGCTTTTCCGAAACACTTCACCGCGCGGTCGGTAACATGGCATAGGGGCGCGTCTGAAATACTGTGCGCGCCTCGCACGACCCACACCGAGCCGTCAGTACCTTCACTAAAGGCTTGAAGACTCCGAAGCCCTTCCAGCTCCAACTGAGAAGTGATATCCCGGCCCTTCAGGTGAACGATCCCACGCAATCCAGTTACCCAGAGCCCACCTGTGTGGTCGCCAGCCGCATTCACTATTTGGCCGAAGCCGGTATCGTGTGTGCTGATTGAACCGTAATTAGGAGGCCCATCCCAGGAGGCGAACCGGACGCCGTCGAAGGTGGCCATATCGCCGGACATGAACCAGAGAAAACCGTTCGAGGTCTGCGTGATCGCATACCCATGAGCCAGGTCGGCGCCATCTCGCATCCGCCAGGAAGTGTGGGAGTACTGGGTGATCCGCTTGTTCGGATCGAGGGCGTGAACCGGGCCTGCCAATAACAATACGGAGATAAGATAAAAGCCCAGCAGCGCCGGGGTCGCGGTGTGTGGCCATTTGAATTGAAGCGGAAGAGGCCGGCGAGAAGTCATGTTTTTGCCACCTCACAGCCGAAACAGCCTCAGGCACTATGGCCCCCGGTCGGTTGGGACCTTCAACTGTGGTGTACCTCAGCAACGGACAACAGGCCGTGATCCGGACCACTTGACGGTACTGGGATATTCGCAGGAAAACGATCTGTTAGAGCAGACACACTTGCCCTGCTCTCAGTACGAACAACTTAATTTACCATCATTTTCCTGTCGCGAGTCAATCGGTTTCAGGGTCGAGGCAGGCGTTGGAAACGTTCGGTCCTGAACCGCTCGGTGGGAGTTTTACAAGCCGGCGAGCGCCGCGCTTAGCTAAATGACGACGATATCGGAAAGCGCCGAAAACGGCCGCGGTAAGTCCGAGGGTCAGGAGGATGAAGCCGCCCGGAGAAGTGCTTACGAACGAGCAAAGGCCGGACCGAAGATGTTGCGGAAGCAAGTAGCCGGCGGTGAGATAGAGGGTGGCCCACACGGCGGATGCGATGGTGTCCTGCACCATGAATCGAACTCTGGAAACACTTGAGAAGCCTGCGAGGGCCGCAGCAAGATTGGGACCCGGCACGAATCGTGCAACGAACATGGCCGTGGTCCCGTGACGAGCGAATATGTCCGGGATGTGAAATTGTTTCAGGACTTCGGCATGCCGCGCTCTGCTGGCGCGGTTGCGGGTCGATTTGCGAATGCGCGCCAAGTCAAACCATGCGCAATCAATCAAAAGGCAGGCTGAGACCGCCACCAATAGAGCTACAGGCGCATTCAGCCCTTCGCTGCCAGCGAGTGCCCCGATCAGCAGCAACAGCGGCGCGCTGGCAATCGGGACACCTGCCTGCTCCAGGATGATCGTGACAGCCAGCAATGTGAAAGGATGGCTAATCAACAAGTGTTCCGCATGAGCCATCAAGCTCTCTCCCTCCACGACTGCAGGCGCCACACGCGCTGGCGCCCGTCACGAGATGATGCCATCCTTTGGCTTCAATAACCTGATTGGTTGCGCGCAGCTGTTGAGAATCTTCAAGTGTCGCGTGCGTTTCGTTCACTCTTGAATGGCGCACTCGACGTGCAGTATGCGCACGCTCCGCAACAGGAACTTGCGATGTGCGATTGTCAACGTCAGAGATATTCAACATCTGTTTTACCTGCACTATAGAGAGACTTGCACTTGTAGTGCCAGACTCTGTGCCATGCAAGTTGTTGATTTTACGGGGAGACTGAGTGCAGCCTGCGCGGATTGTCAAAACTGGCAACGACAGCTTTGACATGCAGGCCGCATTCGTAAACGAAGGCGCTGTCGGCTACGGGCGAG
>Ga0326727_10027446_pt1 | contig 10452 bp, 10 predicted proteins | sample MB2enrmetagenome_FD_207643 | JGI IMG/M metagenome (GOLD analysis project Ga0326727, IMG submission 207643) | Lab enriched peat soil microbial communities from McLean, Ithaca, NY, United States - MB29MY | ecosystem: Environmental > Terrestrial > Soil > Wetlands > Peat | place: USA: New York...
GCATAGCACTACTTGCAATATCAGAATAATGAAACTACAGCAGAAAATATAAAAAACTTTCAGAACCACACAAGGATCTGTAGTTTTCTGCAAAATTAGAGCATATATTTCTACCATCCGAAAAATGACTTGCCAGTTACAGACAATATTTTAGCATAACTTAAGGGAGCACCGCTAGCTATATTCTAAATAGGTTACTTTGATCCTACAATTGAGATTAAGTACAATCGTATAAGATCAATGTGCACCTGAATTTCGGTAAAATTTATGAGTTAAATTTGAAGTTAAAGTCGCACATCATCCAATTGAGAGATATCTTGGATTTTAATACAGCCTACGAGAACTTGGATTCGATAAAGTTCCTGTGAAAAATATTGTATGTGCAGAACGGAACGATCCTGCCATCTGGTGTGGCATAATGTACTCCGCATTTTTTGACTCTCTCGAGATCTATGTTATATAGATCCTGAAAGTGCATTATTCCAAGGAACAGGGTGGTTCTGTGGAAGCGTGCTATATTTTCTTTGTTGCCTGTTTTAAGAAAATCAAGGATCATCCGAACTACATTTATTGATTTTGGCCCCTTTTTCTCATCAATGTATCCTGGTATTCGCTTTATAACTTTTGCAAGGATTAGTACTCGATTTCCTCCTCTGTTTATCTCTTTGGTGATTTTCTCTATAAATTCAATAAGACTTTCAACATCAACAAAGTTTGTAATCGGGATAAAACGTCCTTCTTCAAAGAACACATAGGTTGCAGCACCACAGTGCTGGTGAACCGTAAACTCTGGAACCTGGATCTTTTTCATAGCTGATAGGAAACGGCTTATAGGAACCACAGACGATATCGGATACCAGGCATTGCAAGAAATTTCACTGTTTGTCTGTTCTTCTACAAGCTTCAGGACATCAGGTATAGTAATCCTCTTCTTTTCTCTCTGAAACTGGTTGACTCTTCCTGTAAATGCAATTGGCTGGAAATTCACTCCTTTTATGATATCAAGATTTTCGGCTGCAAAACGGATGACGTCTCCTACCTGGGAATCGTTTACACCCTTTTCAAGAGTTGGCACAAGCACAAAGCTATCTGGTCCAAAATTCTTGCAATTCTCAATGGCTTTTTTCTTTATAGACAGAGCATTAAAACCCACATTTTCTAGATAGGGCTCTTGAGTTACCCCATCAAAGGAAAGATAGATAGTATTTAACCCCGTATCTTTTAGCCTTTTACAATATTCAGTGCTTTTTGCAAGGCGGACTCCATTAGTTGCAAGCTGGATTTGGGAAAAATTCATTTCTTTTGCTAGTTCTATGATCTTCGGTAGGTCGTCCCTCATTGTCGGCTCCCCACCTGAAAACTGAATCGCAGGACAGGGAATAGGTTTCTCTCCTCGTAGTACTACCATCATCTTCCGGATTTCTTCGAAGCTTGGTTCACATACAGAGCCCTTTATTTTTGCATTTGCAAAACAGACTGGGCATGCAAGATTACAGCGGTTTGTGATATCTATATTTGCAATCAAAGTACCAGTTTCATGACATTGACATATTCCACAATCAAAAGGGCAGTTTTTGGAAGTGGGACTCTGAAAATTAGAAACTCCTGCTCCAGCATATGAACTTTTTTCAAACTTTTTATAGAGTTTTACGTCTGACCAGTAGACATCTCGAAAGTTCCCGTGCTCAGGACAGTTCTTTTCCATCAACACTTCTCCGTTCTCCTCAAAAATAAAGGCTGTAATTACCTTTTTGCATTCAGGGCAAACAGATTTTGTTAGTTTCATGACACTATCGCAACCTCTATCAAAAATTATTTAAAAAAATTAAAAAATTTCTATAAATTCCTAAATTTTTTTCATACACTCAAACTATACATTATTAAATTTATTATAAAGTGTTTACTCATGACTGCATATTTTTTTTCTTTTGGCTTTTTAACGCCAATCTCGTTTCTGTTTTCTTAACACGATAAAGCAGGCAGAGACCACAAGTATTGTCAAGCAATTGTCTGGATGAATACTCCCAGTTTTCCAAAAATAGTTTTAATGGTGGATTCCTCTCATCGTATTTTTCGAAGTGTAAAAGTACGTGATGGATTTATTAATAGATCTTGCTTTTCAAAGGCTCTGCGCTGATTCAAGTCCGCAGAGCCCCAATTTTTCTTAATTTTCTTAGAATCTTCACCATTGTCTCCAGGCTCTGTACATAATCCTCGGTATCGCTCTCATCTACAAACTTAAGGATCTCATCGATGATTTTATTAAAATAATTATAACAATCCAGCCCCTTATCTGTCAGAGAAACGAGAACTTTTCTCCTGTCTTTAGGATCATTTTTTCGAAGTACCATCCCTTTCTTTTCCAGATCATCAATCATACGAGTGAGGCTGCTTTTATCCATACCAGTGTAATTCCCAATGGTTGAGGGCATTATTTTACCTTCTATACCTATAATCTTGATCACCATAGGCTGATTTTTGCTCAGTTCCTTAAACTTGCTAATAATTTTCCCCTGAATAGTCTGTTCAAAAACAAAGTTATTAAGAGCGTCCATTTCCACCGAGAGAAGAATTATCTTCTTCACCGTTGCTTCATCCATCCTTGTTCACTACCCTTTTTATGCCATATTTTATCAGATAAGCACTTATTTTCCAGCCAAGAATTTATGGTAGTCTATGAATACATTCCAACGATTATATTGTTTTTTCAATTATGCGAAATTAAGCAATTGAAATTTCAAATATTGATTTATCAAAAAGATGTAATCCTACTTAAATTTCACTGTTTGAATATGCACTAAGAATATGTAAAAATTAAACATTTCAAATTTTGTGGAAAGTAAATGTAAGCATCAGTTCTCTTTGAACTTAAAAAAATCTTTATTCGAAATTGTTCAATCGTATATTTCTCAAAGGGCGCATAATTAACGATACCTACATTGTATAATATTCTTCATGGGAAAAAAGAGCCGAACCCAAAGTTTAATTACGTTGCTTGCCCAAATAAAAATTGTGAGTATTATGATCTTACAGTACAGGGGAATGTTATTGAACTTGGGCTTTGGACTCCTTATTCCATGAACGAGATTATACAATAAGGATTATAGAATCAAAACATAATACAAATTATCGACCAGTAAGCAATAAACCAAAGTTGATTTATTCTAATGGAGATTTCCATCTTCGTTGAGAATCTTCAGAAGCTCAATGATCGAGTATGAAGCTCGGGTAATCCCCATACTGCGCTTGTCAGCGTCCGTACCTGCAATATAGAGATTTTTAATTGGAGTCCGAATATCCATAAATTTCCCATTAATTGTGACAGCTGCTTTTTCAGGAATCATGATCTGCTCGTGCTTCATCTCTATATACTTTTCAATATTAGGATGAGCGCGGAAAATAGTGTCATAGGCCTTTTTCAGCTCCTGTTCCTCACTATTATTTCTGTCGATCACAAAGGAAAAGCCTATTAACTGTTTGTCTTTTGGAGCAAGAGAAGAGTCATAATTACTGATAGGCATTGCCCAGTAAGAAAAATCCTTAAACCAGATCTCTGAACCTATATAATCGAAATCTGATAGCTCTTTTTCCAGACCAAGCCAGATAGTTAGGCTTTTGCTGTTGACAATACATCTTAAGTCTCCAATATACTCCGAGGGGAGGTCCTTTATAAGTCCTGGAAGCTCTGTCGCAAATCCAGTGTAAATAACGATGTCGGAAGTATAAATTTCGTCAGCTTCCACGCCTGAAACCTTTCCGTCCTTTGTCAGAATGGACTTCACCTCACACTCTTTTTTGATCTCGACAGTTTTTTCAGGAATGGAGTAGAGAATAGCACTGAGCAGAGCCTTTAATCCTTTTCTGGGATAGCCCTGAGAATAATTTATATCGTTTGTTGCAAGCCTTTCGAAATATGTAAAAGTCTGGTTTACGTGGGTCATTCTGGCCTGAAGGGAAGTATTTGGGTGATACGAAAATATTGATGCAAGGATGGACTCCGTAGATTGGTGTGTTTTTGGCTCCAGTTTCCCAATCATGGCATCAAACTGTTCCTGGGTAATGCTGTCCCTGACAAAACTGCTGCCAGACAGGACACGGTGAACTGAGGTCTCCCTCATGGATTTGCCCGAGAGAAAAACACATATTGTGTCCACAAAATCAGAAGTATCCTTTGAAAGGTTTTTCGGCAAGAAATCGTACACTGATTGGTCAGATAGATCTATTCCGAATAAGGAAAGCGTAACGGCTTTTGTGAGAGCCTGGGAAAGCAGAAGCCTATCTTTTCTCGGAAGCACATCGAAAGTTACGAAATCTTTCAGGTTGGAAGGGACCTTGACAAGATCTTTTTCGGTCCTAATGTAGTAATGCCCATAGTCCTCAAATACAGGCAGAAAATCAAAGTAGTTCTCCATCAGCATTTTCAGAGGTCCTTTAATCAAATGGGTAATAGCATGCGCTCCGGTGTCCACCTGGTAGCCATCTACTATGTAGCTGTTGCAGTTCCCACCAAGATGCTGTTTTTTCTCAAGAAGAATAACTTTTTTTCCATGCTTTGAAAGTGTCAATGCTGCTAGGAGGCCACTTATACCTGCACCGACAACAATTACATCGTACTTTTTCATTCCCTAAACTACCTCTATTTTTCCCAGTGAATAAAGTTTCCAGTTAATGCAGTTATGCAAATTGTTTCTTTCTACTCAAAATAGGGTTTAACATTAGAGCCCTTTGCAAAACAACCTCGACACTTTATTATTAATGTATGCAACTATTTTCACAACCATACTCATTGATTTGATTTCAATATAATTATGTGTTGCCCAAATTATTTTATACAGACCCTTATTAGAGGATATATCAAATCAAAGTTGTGCTGGCGCATCCTGCAGAAAGCTGTTCAATATTAAATAGTGAGCTTCTCTAAATTTAGCTCCTTAAAGGTTAACTCCTTAAAAGTTAGCCCAGTTAAAGCTAGCTCCTCGAAGCTGATATTTAATTTTTTTAAAGCATCTCCATTTTTGTACCAAGCTGATGAATCCTGTGGATCAATTTCATTTGCTTTCTCATACGCTTTTATGGCTTCATTGTACTTTTCTGAGCTCATGAGCTTGCTTCATTTATGGAACCAAATATTTGTAGGTTGTGCTGCACCTATGATATTCCCTAGCATTAAAAGCACCAGTGCTGTGATCCTTAAAGCCATAACGATTGTATACTTTCTACTTGTTTTATCACACTTAGTTTTGATAGAATGATCTAAATTTCGACACAAGCCTAAAAAAGTAATAATGTAAAGTAGAACATAGCTATCTAAAAACAATGATGAATTGATCTTGGAATTATACCAAAAGTTTTGTAAAATTTACTTTTTATCAAGGAATCTTTTTATGATTACTATTTGTTTAAACTAAATTATGTATGCATTTTTTCTATACTTTTAAGTTTGTGAGTGAGGATACGAGTGAATAAAATAGGACTGAAGAGTCTACATCGAGAATACACACCGTTTTTGTGATAAAATCTATGAATTTAAGCCGAACCTCAATCTTTGATGAGCAAAAATCTACATTCTAAGGCGGGAAACCCTGAATTGGAAAATACAGCCAAAATTAAAAAAGATGGAAGAAATCACTATAAATCAAGTAGACAAACAAATCAAAAGAGAAAAGGCAAAGCAAAAGAAAATATGAAATTAATAACTAAGTGCCATTTCCTGAGTGCTAACCGGTAGATCATTATTGTTTAATCCACATGCTTCCGTGAATTTATTAATTAAACCATTTCGCTTTTTTATCACAAGTTTCATAATCACTTTGATAGTTTCTTTGCTGACAGAAATTTCAGCATTGAAATGTAGGATGTTTGATAAGTCGCTTTTTGGAACATTAAATTTTTTAGAAGCATCTAGAATTTCGATAGCGATTGCTGAATTATCTTCGCCGACATCAAGTATTATATCATCTATATCTATAGAAGTTTTATACTTTTTATCAGTCCCATAAAAGAAAATCGTATCGTTTTCAAAATCATAATCAAATTTACTGAGATTTGAAATCGGAGACACTTTCCCTCCTTCTTCTCCTAGATTCTTCTGGGAAACAACTTACTAGATTAATCCTTAACGGATTCGTTTTTTTCACGCTAATTATAATTATATAATCATAGTCTTTATTAAGATTATAAATCAGTTTAAATTTATCTTCGGATTGTTTAAGTATACCTAATGGAGTCTCATTGAGAATAATTTTTATAATACCATTTAGGTCTGGATATATATCACTTTTACGTTCATCTACTCTTATCATAAAATGATCAGTAGAATGGAGATTATTTATATCAATTTTTGATAAATAATCCAGAACAGTTCTTATATCCAAAATATTACCTCAACATAAAAAAACTTTCATTTTTGATGTCTTCAGCTATAGTTTATTATTCTTCAGCTATAGTTTATTATTTTACATTCCTTTAATAATCTTCTGATTTATATTCGATTATGGAAAGAAATAAATTTCACAAAAAACAAGATTTATCGGTATTATATGCACAGTTTTTGCTATAAAACCTATGCATCATGTTTTAAGACATATAGTATCAAAAATATTTGTAAAGTAAGAGCGTAATTACTATTTTGTATAACAGAGTGAAAAACATCATATCGTGAATCAGATACTGTTGATGTATGCATCGTCAACAGTATCTCCTTTCTTATTCATAATGAATTTTGATTTCCATAAGGATTAAGCAGATTCAGTTGCTCTATTATATCCTTTAGCCAAGTTTGTATTTACGTATACTACAGCTTCATTTATATGCTTATATGCAAAGTCTTCGGTAATTATTGGCAGCTTATCAGCGTCTGTCTGGGAAGTGACGATCATACCTGCAGGAATGTACTTATTGTCAGAAATGGCTACTCCAATAGCTGCTGATTTTGGCTCAAGTACACACTTGTTTCCTACTTTTGCCTTGAAAACAAGAGTTTGAAAGCCAATAAATGTATCATTACCTACATAAGCCGGACCATGCACCATGGACTGGTGAGCAAGAGTAACATTTTCTCCCACATAGATAGAGTATTTTTTCCCATTGACACCAACAAGGTGCTTTTCGACCGGCTTACCTTTTTCGTCAGTTGTCTCAAGGCCATGAATCACAACTCCATCCTGGACATTGCTATCGTTACCTATGCAAACAGGCATCCCCTCATCTCCACGGATAGATGCCATGGGAGAAACCATCACATTAGCACCGATTATCACGTCTCCAATGACCGAAGCCTGAGGGTGTATATAAGCTGTGGGATCGATTACAGGATAGATGGGCTTAGGATTCCATGGTGTTACGGGATTGTTCATAATATTCGAAAACTTCAACGATGTTATCTGTTTATCCTTTGCTTCATTGTAATGTTGGGCACTAGTGCTAGCGACAGTGAGCACTAAAATAGCTAAAATTAAGATTGTAAATATCTGCTTGTGAAACGTCATAATTTAACACCTCGTTTTTTTGAAAAAGTAGTTCGACTCTATTTCTTGATCGACTAATTTCCGTTAAACTATACAAAAACCCCACAATTATTATTAATTAATTATACAAAAAATAGTTTCGAAACAAAAAATAATACCACATAAAATATTTCACAGTCGAAAAACAATTAAATATTAAAAATGATTTTTTGTTATTTTTTGGTTTTAAAATATGTTACTGGAAAGTAAATTTTATTCAGAAACTATTTTTCGTATAATTAATTTAAAATAACTAACAGGCTCAGTAAGTATTGTAGTTCATCAAAATTTGTTGGTGTACTAGAATCAATATCAACCAACAGATTTTCGGTAGTTTGAATAGTTACCAAAAACAAATTTCAATATAAATCTTGATTTTAGCCATAAAGGAGTGAAATAAATGTTAAAAGAATCATCAAGTAGAACAAAAATAGCACTGGCTAGTTTGCTGGTATTTTTTTTTGTAGTAGCAATGACAGCTCCGGCAATAAGCGCGGTTGAAACCAATCACAGCAAAAGCAGCATAGGCAACAAAGGATTGCAATCATTCAGCACAGAGCAATTAGCCAAACAGCATTGTCCATCAGATACTGTTGTTTGGCTTAATCTTAACACAGGCGTTTATCATTTAAAAGGGGAACATTTGTACGGGAACACCAAGAATGGCGCCTATGTTTGTCAGAAAGAAGCAGATAAGGCAGGAAACCGAGCGACACGAGAACAGAGTACTACTAAAAAAACTAAAGCATAGAGAGTTCAATGAATCTCAGTTTTTGGCTAGTGGCTTATAAGATATATATGCAATTTGTTGAACTAAGATATTTATCAAAATTATTCATCTTTTGATATGTTGCCAATTTGAACAATATAAAAGAAGTGAAATAAATGTTGAAACAGTCGTCTAATGGAATGAAAAGGATACTAGCTATTTTATTGGGAGTCATTTTTGTAATATCAGTGACAGCTGCTATAGTAAGCCCAGCTGCTGAAATGCATAATGTGACAAAGACACCGAAAATAAAAAAATTTACACTTGAAGAACTTGCAAAGTACAACGGTAAAAATGTGAAGGCGGCTTACGTCGCCTATCAAGGCATTGTCTATGACGTCTCTAACAGCTATCTTTGGAAAAATGGCGAGCATAAGGGGCACTATGCAGGAAGGGACCTCACCGAAGAAATTAGCACGGCAGCACACGGACCTGGGGTACTGACGGGTTTCCCTGTTGTCGGAACTTTGAAAAATGATTCAAATCGTGACTTTATAACACGAGTGATAACACGTATTACTAAAATTGTGTAGTTTGCGTGGTTAACCACCAAACTGACTTCAGATCTTACTGAATATCAATCTCAACCCCGCAAACTACACAGAACCATATTGTTCCGCGGCAACTAGTGGATCTATATTAAAGAATGATCAATATTTAGCGACGAAAATATTACCTAAAATGGTATGTGTTACATAAAACAAATTGAATCTTTATCTTTTTTACAACTAAAAAGAATATAGAGTCAATCTTACTTCTTCAATAAATGCACAGTTTTTGTATTAAAACTTCTGCATCAGCAAATATGGTAATTTCATCCTAGCTAGTTGATACAGAACAAAATTTTTGTGATAAAGGAAACGAATCATGTCTTCACTCTACTCTTTTTCAAATTGGCACAATATTAGGTCTACTCTATTAAGATAGATCCAATACTCGTGTATGCAGCAAATCCGAACATTAAATCAAGTAATTGGGCCCTTTTAGGCCCTAATTAAATTACTTGAATTAAGATTTATCAAGCGCCCCTGTATACACCACTGTTCGTTTGGTGAACTTATACCCGCTCAACATCCAAAGAATCTCTCTGGGATGATATGTTAAGCATACTAGCAGGGATCATTACCTGGTAATCAGACACGTTTTGTAAATCGGTTGGAACAACCTGAATTTGAGTATATGTTCCCATATTTTTTACTGATATTTTAGGTGTGTGTCCTATTTTATACCCCCAAACTTCATTGATTACTTTTTTGACTCCATGGCTTTTTGGGGAATCGCCTTGTGATAGCATCCATCGTTTTGGTGTGTAGGGATATTGTGTGTTTTTGGTTGCCATAAGCGGTGCACGCGGAGTTGTGAAATTTCCAACTGTCCAGACACCTTTTTCCTTCGTTGCTTGCGTGTAAAAAACAGTCCAAACTCCGTTATCATCTTTCGCAGAAATCCAGAGTTTCAAGATGTTTCCGTCATCACTAAATACACCTGCACTACGATATAGCAGAGTCTCCGTATGTGTTGGACATGATGAGTCCTTGAGTTTTAGAAGTGATGTGTTTTGAACTGTAAAATTATCGGTGTAATTATTTGCAGTTGCAATATGTAGATCGCCGGTGAATCCGTTGTTACTATACATTGTAAGTAATGCATAAATTGTCGATTTTCCTGGATACTTCATTACATTCATATGCCAGGGGTGATATTGACTTGATTGACCCACTGCTTGCTTATTCCCAAAATGAATCCCATCAGTAGACGTGTATCTGTTTATTACATGTGGGGTAGGATCGATATCAACAATCCACATATAAAATGTTTTCGTAGCTTCATCATACAATACAGCCGGTGATACGCCATGACCATTGACATTTATTTCTGGTGAAATAGTAATACCATCATACGTCTTAACCTTCGGGTCTTCTACGGTTTCATCACCAACGACATCCCCTATGACATAGTAGCACATGAATTTCCCAGTATTAGGATTGTATATTATATGCGGATCAGAACCATATGGGTCACAACTACGTGAATCAGAACCATATGGATTCGAACCATAAGGATCAAGGCCATAGACATTTGCTTCATACTCAGATTCTATTGGTGTTCCAATAGGATTTTTCACTCCTGGTGGTACATGCCAAACTAGTCCATCATCAGAATAGTACAAACATGCAT
>Ga0326727_10027452_pt1 | contig 10452 bp, 7 predicted proteins | sample MB2enrmetagenome_FD_207643 | JGI IMG/M metagenome (GOLD analysis project Ga0326727, IMG submission 207643) | Lab enriched peat soil microbial communities from McLean, Ithaca, NY, United States - MB29MY | ecosystem: Environmental > Terrestrial > Soil > Wetlands > Peat | place: USA: New York...
GCTCGCATCAATCCGAAATTGCGTCACATTTCGGAAATAATGGCCGACATCATGGCTATCGTTCCGCCTGAACAGCCGCAGTCCTGAGCGTTACCGAAAACACCGTTCCTTCGCTCTCCACGCTCTCCACTTCAATTTTGGCGCCCTGCGCCTCGGCGAGAGACCTGGCAATCGCCAGTCCCAAGCCCGCGCCGCTTTGCTTTGTTCTGGCGGCGTCGCCGCGATAGAAGCGCTCGAAGATGTGAGGCAAGTCTTGAGGCTTGATTCCAGGGCCGGAATTGGTCACCGAGATATTGGAGAGCGACGCGGCGATTTTGATAACACCTCCTGCCGGCGTGTGCTGGAGGGCGTTGTCGAGCAGGATCGAGAGCAGGCGGTGCAGGGCGGCGCGATCTGCCTGGACATTGGCTTCTGAGGGGGCTCCCTGGGCGGTTTGCACCTCGAGCGCGATGCCGCGGATTTCCGCTACGGGCGCGGATTCGCGCGCAACCTCGCGCACCAGGCCGGACAGATCGACCGGCTCGCTGCGCAGGGCCAAGGCGCCGCTATCGGAGCGGGCCAAGAGCAGCAGGTCCTCGGCTAGCTGCGTCATCCATTCGGCTTCGCGCTGGATACTGTCGAGGGCTTGCCGGTACTCTTGCCCGGTTCGTTCGCGGCGCAGCGCCAGTTCCGCCGTGGTGCGGATGATCGAGATCGGCGTGCGTAATTCGTGCGAGGCGTCGGCGGTGAACTGGCGCATGCGTTCGACGGCGCGGTCGAGCCTCGCGAGCATTTCATTCCAGGTGTCGCCCAGGCGCTCCAGTTCATCGCCGGTGCGGCGGACTTCCAGCCGCTGGCCGAGATTGTCGAGGCTGATGCGGCGGGCGGCGCTGGTCACTTCATCGACCGGCGCGAGAGCGCGGCGGCTCATCCAATAGCCGCCAAGCGAGGCGATGAGCGCGAGGAGCGGAGCCGCGCCCAGCATCAGATAGCGGAAGTGGGCGAGGAAGGTATCGGCCTCAGTGGTGGACGTGGCGGCGGCCAAGTCGTACTGCTCGCCTTTGAATGCGAGGTGGGCGCGCAGGGCGCGATAGCGCAGGCCGCGGTCGTACAGATCGCCGACGCGATCCTCCGGTCCATTCCACAGGATGGCTTCGTCCACGCCGGCGGGACGCAGCAGATCGCGATGGCCGCGGCCACGCACGGCGCTCAATTCGCCTTCAGGGACTTCGATCGAGAATTCGCGCAACTCTTCGCGCAGGGCGTTGGTGGATTCGTTGGCTTCTTCCTCGATGGCGGTGGTGAGTCCCTGGATTCGCCGGTTGACCCGGTCGTCGGCGCTGGTGGCCAGGTAACGGTCGACCGCGAACCACATCCAGCCGGCGAAGGCCAGCAATCCGGCGAGGAGGATGGCGGCGTACCAGACGGCCAGACGGGTGCGCACGGAGCCGCTAACCGCGAGGCCTTGCTCGCGGTTCAAGGGAGTCGCCGACTGCGGTCGATCGCCGTGCGCAGGCGTTGTAGTCAGTGGAGAGCCGCTAGCCGCGCGGCCTTGCTCGCGGTTCAAGGGAGCCGCCGACTGCGGTCGATCGCCGTGCGCAGGCGTTGTAGTCAGTTTAGAGTGGAACATGCGGATCAGTCCTCGCCCTTGCGCAGCCGGTAGCCGACGCCGCGCACAGTATCGAGAAGCCTGTGCTCGCCGGGCGCTTCCAGCTTGCCGCGCAGCAGGCGGACGAAAGCGTCAAGGGTATTGCTCTCGATCTCGGATTGGTGGCCCCACACTTTTTCGATGATGGATTCGCGGGTGACCACCCGGCCGGCGTTGCGCAGCAGGAGCGCGAGCAGCGAGAATTCGGTGCGGGTGAGGTTGATGCGGCGGGTTCCACGGGTGACCTCGTGGGAGGTTTCATCGAGCGTAAGGTCGTCAGTTTGCAGAATAACGGGCTGCGCGATGGGACCGCGCCGGGCTACGGCACGGAGGCGCGCCAGCAGAACTTCGAAGGAGAACGGCTTGGTGAGGTAGTCGTCCGCGCCGAGATTGAGGCCGGTGATGACGTCCCGATCGGCATCGCGCGCCGTCAGCATCAGGATGGGCGTGCGGTTGCGGGCTTCGCGCAGGCGGCGTGCGACTGTGAAGCCGTCGAGGCCAGGCAGCATGATGTCGAGCAGGATGACGTCGAAGGGGGATGCCTGGGCGAGCGAGAGGGCGTCGGGGCCGTTACGGGAGACGGTCACGGCGAAACCTTCTTCGGACAGTCCCTGGCGCAGCAGTTCGGCCATGCGGCTATCGTCTTCCACTACCAGAACGTCCATAAAAAGGTGGCTTATCTCTCACACTTTATCCCACGGAGCTGAAAACAATCTGTAAACTCGATAAAGGACCCATGCCGCGCACGCTTCGACTCGCCATCCTCAGCCTGCTGGCTGCCGCGGCGATGTGTGCGCAAGTCACCCTGAGCGGCCGCGTGGTGGACGAGAATGGCGCTCCACTGTCGCAGGCGCGCATTTCCGTGCGTAAGGGTGATGAAGCGCCCCAGACCGTGGAGACCGGGCCTGCCGGCACTTTTACGTTGCCGCTGCCGGAAGCGGGAACGTACCGGGTAGCGGTACAGCGGACCGGCTTTTTCCAGCTGCCGGAGCGCAAGATCGAGGTTGACACGGGCGGGCGCGAAGTGACGCTGGTAATGAATCCCAACCGGGAGATTTTTCAGAGCGTCAACGTGGGCGAATCGTCTTCACCGGTCGATCCGGACCAGACGGAACAGGAACAGCGATTGAGCGGCACGGAGGTCAACGACATTCCCTATCCGGCGACGCAGAGTTTCAAGAATTCGCTGAAGCTGATTCCGGGGGTGGTGCAGGATCCGTCGGCGGCAATCCATTTTCACGGCGGGGCGGAATACCAGACACAATACACGCTGGACGGTTTTGATATTACCGATCCGATTACCGGCCGCTTCAACTCGACGCTGGCGGTGGAGGGCATACGTTCGGTGACTGTGCTCGCCTCGGGCGAGTCCGCGCAGTATGGCCGCGGTTCGGCCGGCACCATGGCGGTACACATCGAAAACGGCACCGACAAGTATCATTTCACGGCGACGAATTTCATTCCGGGATTCGATACGCGTAATGGATTCGGACTTGGGGACTGGTCGCCGCGGGCGGGATTCTCCGGCCCGTTGCACAAAGGGCGGGCGTGGTTCTCCGACAGCATCACGGGCGGCTACAATACCGGGATCGTGCCCGGCTTGCCGCGCGGGCAGAATCAGAATTCGTCCTGGTCGGCGGGGAATTTGTTCCACGCACAGGTGAATGTTACGCAATCCAACATTCTGTTCGGCGACCTGCTGGTGAATTTCAACAGCCAGGCGCATTCCGGACTGGGGCCGCTGGATCCCATTGAGACGACCACTTCAAGGCATGCCGGCGAGGTACTGGCGTCGGTGAAGGACTCGCATGCCTGGCGGTCTGGCGCTTACGTCGAACTGGGGCTGGCGCTGCATCGCGTGCTGCACCAATCGACGCCGCAGGGAACCGAGCCGTACATCATTTCTCCGGAGGGCCGCAGCGGCGATTATTTCGTCTACTCACGGGAGCACGGCGGAAACAAGCAGGCCTTCACCAATTTCTTTCCGCCGGCGATCCACTGGGCCGGACGGCATCAACTGCAAACCGGCTTCGATTTCGAAGCGCTCAATTATAACGCGCGGTTCAGCCGCACCAGCTACCAGATTATCGACCTCGAAGGATTGCCGGAATCGGTCACCAGCTTCGGACCACCCAGCGATTTTCATCTGACCAATTCGCAGGCTGCGAGCTACCTCCAGGACCACTGGATTCCCGTGAAGCCGCTGGCCATCGACGTGGGAGTCCGGCAGGATTGGGATAAGCTCACCGACCGGGTGGTGGTTGCGCCGCGGATCGCCGCATCGTGGTCTCCGTTCAAGGACGCGCGCACCAAGTTGCACGGCGGCTATTCGGTGATCTATGATCCGGCGAATCTGGCGATGTTTTCCCTGCCGTCGGATCAGCAGCCCATCACTACGCCGTTTTCACCGGAGGGGATGCCGGAAGATCCGTTACGGACGACCTTTCTGCCGGGACACGACCTTCATCTGCCGCGCTATACGCTGGTGAGCGCCGGCGCGGAGCACGATTTCGGACACGGTTTGTATGGCGCCGCGGACTGGCTGCGCAAGCGCGGCAGCGGCGGCTTTGTGTATGCGCCTGTGAATGGCGCCGAGCCGGTCACGGAGCAACAATATTATCCGGGCGCGGGGATCGGGGGCGATTTCGAATTGTCGAATTTGCGGCGCGACCGCTATGACGAATATTCGGTTACCGTGCGCCAATCATTGCCGAACCAGTACGAATGGATGGTGAGTTATGTCCACTCGCGCGCGGTTTCGAACGCCGTGCTCGATGTCAGTATCGATCAGACGCTCCAGGTCTCGAATAACTTCGGTCCCATGCCATGGGATGCGCCCAATCGGTTCCTGAGCGAGGGGTATCTGCCGCTGCATCTTCCGGGGCATTTCAAGGATTTCGCGATCGCCTATCTGGCGGACTGGCGCACCGGGTTCCCGTTTTCAATCGTGAATCCGGCCAACCACGTGGTGGGAACGGTGGATGCGCAGCGCTTCGGGTCGAACTTCGATCTGAATCTGCATATCGAGAAGCGGCTGGTATTGTTTCGCTATCGCGTGGCGATTCGGGTGGGAGCGAATAACCTGACCGACCATCACAACGCCACGGCGGTGGACAATGTTCTGGGCGCACCGGATTTCCTGCGTTTCTATGGTGACGAAGGGCGGCATATTGTGGTGCGGATCCGGGTGTTTGGCAGGGTGAAATGAAGTTGTCAGTTGTTAGTTATCAGTTGTCAGTTTTCAGTTGGCGGGATCGCTGATAACTGATGACTGACGACTGAAGACTAATTACCCGTTTTCCCCGTCCATCATAATGAAAGAGTGTCTGGAGAGAGCCGCGCCGCTAAGTTAATCCGAGAGATTTTTGAGTCGGGTCGTCCGATCACCTATGTGCATACGCCTGAGGAGCAGCGCATGGGAAACGTGTTGCGGGAAATGGGGCTGCCGGTGTGGACCTGGACGTTGACCGCGGGCTTGCACTGCGACGGCGGCGGGGTTCAGCCCGGTACGGCCGAGCCACGCGCGGTGCTGGATTTCATTGCCTCTCATCCGCATCCGTCTATCTTTCATTTGAAGGACTTTCACGAAGCTCTGCGGGATTATCCGGAGGTGCGGCGGCGGCTGCGGGACGTTTATGACGAGTGTACCGGGCGGCAGAAATACGTGGTGATCACTTCGGCGGTGCGGTCCATTCCGGATGAACTGGAACGTAGCGTGATGCTGGTGGATCTGCGACCGCCGGATATTGTGGAGCTGATCGCGTTCCTGCGCGGGGAATCGAATGGGTCAACCAGCGACGAGGTTCTCTATTCGCTGGCGCGGGCGCTGCAAGGGCTGAATCTGGATGAGGCGCGGTATGCGGTGCGCAGGGCGCTGGCCAAGAGTCCGGCGCTGGCACTGGAATCGCTGCCGTTTCTGCTCGAAGAGAAGCGGCTGCTGATTAATCGCAGCGGGACGATCGAGTTTATTTCATCGGATACCACGCTCGATGAGATCGGCGGGCTGGAGATCCTGAAGAAATGGCTGCTGGACCGGCGCAGGCTGTTCCAGATGCGGGACGATCTGGACAGCGAGATCGTGCCTAAGGGGCTGCTGATGATGGGTATGCCGGGCTGCGGCAAGAGCCTGGCGGTGAAGGCGATAGCGACGGCGTTTCAACTTCCGCTGTATCGCGTCGACATGACGGAGATCTTTTCGGGACGGCATGGCAAGCCGGAAACCGCGTTTGTGGCGGCGTGCCGGATGATGGAGGACATGTCGCCGGCGGTGCTGTGGTTCGACGAGATCGAGCGGGGCGTGACCTCGAATGAGTCGGGCGGAGAGCAGGGACGCATTTTCGGATTTTTTCTGACGTGGATGCAAGAGAAGGTGCGTGGATTGTTCGTGGCGGCGACGGCCAATCGCATTAACCTATTGCCTCCGGAGATGATTCGAAAGGGGCGTTTCGACGAGGTGTTTTTCGTGGATCTGCCGGTGGAGGAGGAGCGCATCGAGATCTTCAAGATTCACCTGCAGCGCAGGGGCGTGGATCCATCGTGCTTCGACCTGGCGGAACTGAAGCAGTTCACGGTGGGGTGGGCGGGCGCGGAGGTGGAGCAATGCGTGGTGTCGGCGATCACGCAGGCGAGGCTGGAGGATCGGGAGCTTACGGGGCACGATTTGATTAAGACGGCGGTGGGGATTGTGCCGCTGTCGCGGACCATGAAGGAGCAGATCGATCTGATACGGGCGTGGGCGTTCGAGCGTGCGGTGCGGGCTTCTCCGCGTGCGGGGAAGTGAGGTTAGGAAGGGCGCTGGTCCTCCAGGTCCTCGATGCGCTGCTCGTGAATGTCGGCGATGCGCGCGAGGCGACTGATTGCTTCTATCATTTGAGCAGACCGCTCGGCGAGCGTGTTCATGCTCATGGATAAAAGACTGTTCTGTTCAATCAGCTTGGCAATGTCTTCCTCGTTGGTCCGTTGCAGAGCCGCTACGAACTTAAGTTCTTCATCCAATCTGTCCATCCGTTCTTCAGATGTCATGGTAATCCCAGTGTAAAAGATTCGCCGAGGTACACGCGTTTGACTTCGGCGTCGCTGCCTAGCTCTTCGGGGGTTCCGGTGCGGAAGATTTTGCCGTTGTTGATGATGTAGGCGCGGTCTACCGTCATGAGGGTTTCGCGGACGTTGTGGTCGGTCACCAGGATGCCGATGCCGGACTTCTTCAGCTCGAAGATGATGCGCTGAATTTCGAGGACCTGGATGGGATCAATGCCGGAGAAGGGTTCGTCGAGCAGCAGGAATGAGGGGTCGATCGCCAGGGACCGGGCGATTTCGACACGCCGACGCTCGCCTCCCGAGAGCTGGTAGCCTTTGCTGCGGCGCACGGTTTCGAGGCCTAGCTGCTCGATGAGGAGGTCCTGCTTTTCGCGGCGTTCGCGGCTGGACATGCGGCGCGTCTGGAGGATGGCCATGAGGTTTTCTTCCACGGTCAGCTTGCGGAAGACCGAGGCTTCCTGCGGGAGGTAGCTGATGCCCTGGTTGGCGCGCTTGTACATGGGCATGTTGGTCAGGTCCTTGCCATCCATCTTGACCTTGCCGGAGTCGGCTGTAATCAGGCCGACAATGATGTAGAAAGAGGTGGTCTTGCCGGCTCCGTTGGGGCCGAGCAAGCCGACCACTTCGCCCTGGCTGACGTAGGCCGACACGCGGTCCACCACTCTTCGTCCGCTGTAGGATTTGCAGATATCGTTGGTCTCAAGAATCGACATTTATTGTTTCCGATGAAGGCGGCTCTTCACCGGTTCAGCGGGCTTACCTTTTACCAGCAGCCTATCATCGTCCGAGAAGTAGGTCAATTCCAGGGCCTTGGTGATTTCGCCTTTCCTGGAATCGACCATCTGGGCGTCATTGCCGCGAATGACGATGCGCGAATCGGCAGTGTAGTACTCGCCGTGATCGCCGGTGCTGGTGCGGGTGCGATCGACTAACTTGTCCCAGATTTCCACTTTGCCATCGGCCAGCATGTGGTTGAGGCGCGAATCTTCGTCGGTGTCCTTGGGGTTGAGGAAGGCCTGGATCTGGTCGCCTTTTACCCTTAGATTGGGGCGCGTCAACTCGATGCCGCCTCCGGAATAATCGGCTATGCGAGTGGCATCGGTATAGACCATTTTGGGCGCGTGCACCACGGTGTAGATGAGCGGCTTATCGGGCTTAGGCGCGGGAGCGGGAGCGGGCGCGATGGGGGCCGGGATGGCAGTGAAAGGTTCCGGTTTGGCGGCAACCACCATGGCTTGCGCATTGATGGAAGCCACGGGCAAGGAGTCAGCGCGCATGGTGACGGCGGGCTTGGCGGGCGGGGCTTTGTCTTTGTCTTTATCCTGATCGAGGAATTCGGAGACGACATTGCCGGCTGCCACGAGGATCTTCTTGTCGCGGTCGATATCGATGCGGTCGGCGGTGATGCGATTGGAGGTCTGCCAGAGCACGGCATGACCTTCGTAATGCACCAGGCGATTCTTATCGCCGGACCAGACGTGGTCTCCGGCGCCCTGGCTGGGGGCATCATCATCGAGCATCGAAGAAGCGGGCTTCTTGGATTCGGGAAGGCGAGTGGTGGTGACGTGGCCGGTGGCATCGAAATCGCCGGTGCTCTGGGTGAGCTTGATGTGGTCGCCGTTGGTTGAGCCGCTGGCATCCGAGACGCGGGCGCTCTTATCGATGTCCATCACGTTGGTGTCGTTATCGAGATACGCGGTTTCGCCGACGGCGTGGCGCTCGCCTTCCTCATAGGTGAAGTGGCCCCACTGCTTCATGCGCTTGAGATGGCTGGTCTTGGGATCGAACTCGGCGGCCATGAAGTCGCTGACGGTGTGGGAGACGCTCAGGTTCTGCTGTTTGGGCTTCTGGCCGGGTTTGGGAGGGGGCGGAGGCAGCGGGTCGGTGTCGGTGGTGACCTTGGAGGAGGTTAGCGACTGGATCTGGTTTTGCGTGCCGTAGAGGATGGTCATCTCGGCGCCGTGGAGCAGGCGGTGGTGCTGGGTGGGCTCGTTGGGCACCAGTTCGAGGCTGGTGGGGACGCGGCTGGCCACCTGCTCCAGTTCCTTGCCGCCTTTGCGCATCTTCAGCTCGATCGTGTCGCTATGGATGATTTTGGTTTCGGCCTTCTTGCCGTCGGGCGTGGGTTCCGGCGTGGCTTCCACGTAGGCGTTGCCGTTGGCGAGAGTGCGGCGCAGGACGTTCTCATTGGCCTCGGTTTCGAAATACATGTCCACGGTGTTGGCTTTCACGGTGGTCGCGGAACCCTTGGAGACCGAGGTGAGGTGAGCGTTGCCGATGCCGGTCATTTTGTCGAGTTCGCCATCGTCGTTATAGGTGACGTGAAGCGCGTCGGCGGCGTAGTTGAGATTGCGCTTGGGGTACGAGTCGACGCCGTGGGCGTGGTCGGCATCGATGGTGTCGATTTCCTGGTCCTTCAGAGCGATGACGCTGCCGCCGGCGTCGACGACGGTGTTATCGCGCACCAGCTTGGACCAGGGGCCGAGAAAGATCTTGGAGGCGAACTCCTGGTAGACCAGGCGCTCGGCCTGCACGTGCATGGGTTTGCTGCGCTTGCCCTTGCCGGTGAGATGGATATCCACCTGGCTGTTCATGTGCAGTTCGTGCACGTCCGGATCGTAGAAGAGGCCGACGCAGGTGCCTTCGCCGTTTTCGAATTTGAAGCTGGCGGGCTTGTCGTTTTCGGCCTGGCCGCTTTTACTGTCGAAGGTGATGCCGGTGGTCTTGATGGAGGTGAGCTGGTGCGGCGACTTACCGTTGACGGGCACGTTGATGGTGATTTCGACTTCGCCATCGGAGAACATCTTGCCTTCGCTCTGGCTGAAGACGGCATTGGGACTCTTTACGAGATCGTAATGCTGGCCGTCTTTCAAGTAGAGCTTGAGCTCGACGGCTGCCAGTTCCATTTTGCTGGCTTCTTTGAGGTACTTGGCGCTTTTGGCGCAGATCTGCACCATGGGCTTGCCGTTTTTGTTCTGGGCCCAGCACCAGTTATCGGCATCCGAGGTCAGGGTGACCGTCAAAGCCGGTGGCGTAGGAGGCGCGGCCGCTTTCAGCTTGCGCACCTTCAACCGGTATGTTCCCCAAAGTGCCGCGGCAATCGCCAGGATCACCAGCGGCAGCAGTAAAGCTGCCCTCCTCATGTGACTCTTTCTATGGTATCAACCCTTGTTAGACGAGCTTGGAAATAGTGACGTTGCAAAACATTGGGCCGCGAATACACGCGAATACACGCGAATAAGAAAAGCGTAAAGTGGGTTCGTTTTTTGGGGCGCGATATTTTTGTTTTCTGGCGGTATGTCATTGAGAGTTTGTGGCTTGTTTGGCATAAAGGAAAGGTTAGTTAGGTTCGTTTGTTTCCTTTTTATTTTCCGGCTCGGGTTGGGGGCGGGTGATGGCGAGGAAGGCGGTCAGGGCGCGGAAGTAGCGGCGGTGGAGGCGGCCTTCGTATTGGCTTAGATTGTTGAACTTGCGGGAGTCGGCGAGGGAGTTGTAGGCGTCGATGATGCGGGAGAGGCCGTCGGCGTCGGGCGAGGTGGCGCGGATGGCGCGATTCAGCAGGCCGTTTTCGATGGCGCGGAGGCGGCGCATGCGCCATTGGGCGGTGGTCATTTCTTCGATGAGGCCGAGTTGGACGCCGTCCTGAGGAGGGAGTCCCTGCATGTGGTCTTCGAGGAGGATGTCGAAGTTTTCCTTAGGTTCGAGGTCGAGGACGGCGTGCGTGGCAAGCAGGCCGTGGCGGAGGGCGTTCATGGAAGAGCGCCGCTTTCCTTCTTCGGTGACGGGGC
>Ga0326727_10027453_pt1 | contig 10451 bp, 9 predicted proteins | sample MB2enrmetagenome_FD_207643 | JGI IMG/M metagenome (GOLD analysis project Ga0326727, IMG submission 207643) | Lab enriched peat soil microbial communities from McLean, Ithaca, NY, United States - MB29MY | ecosystem: Environmental > Terrestrial > Soil > Wetlands > Peat | place: USA: New York...
ATCGTCCTTCCCTGCTGGACCTTTTGATGAGCCGTCCGCGGCTGTCTCAGGCAAGTTTTGCCTTCCCGGCGTTTTACCGTCACCGCAATATTTCCCAGTGGCTCACTTACGTCAGGAATAATCTGTTCCCCCATCCTGATTATCTAACCGCAGTCTATGGCAAGTCTGGCCGGGCCGCACATCTGCGTAGATTACTCCAAATTTTTTTTCCTGGGTTGCCGAAAGGGACTCGATGAATTAGGCCCTACTTGGCAAATTTGCCTAGGAAGAACCGAAAATCCGACTCCGGGCCAAGGTTAAACCCCGCCCCCGGAGGTCTGGACCAGATGATAGGAAGGGTTGAGGGCCGCCAGGCTACCGCTTATGACTGCCCTTCTTGAAGCAGCTTTTTTTCGTAAGCCTGGCGCACCTTTTCCAGTAGCTCATCAAGGGCTATTGGTTTCATGACGTAATCGAAGGCGCCCAACTGCATCCCCTGGATGCCCGACTCCACCGAGGCGTGGCCGGTGAGCATGATGACTTCCGTCAGCGGTTTCTTTTTCTTGATTTCCCGCAAGGTCTCGATGCCATCCATCCCCGGCATCTTGACGTCCAAGATGATGACATCGGGGCTGCGTTGGTCCAGGACCTCCAGGGCCTGATAGCCGCTTTCCACGCCAGTCACGTCAATACCCCGGGCCTGGAGCCTTTTGACAATAGTCTCCAGAAAGTCGACCTCGTCATCTACTACCATTAACCTGAACTTTTCCATACTGTCCCCTTCTCGCCTCTAAGTGGCAGGCAAATATATGGTAAAAGTAGTGCCTTTGCCTTCCTCACTGGCCACCATGATGCGGCCGCCCAATTTTTCCATGATGCTGAAGGAAATGGACAGGCCCAGTCCCGTGCCCTTTCCCACCTCCTTGGTGGTGAAAAAAGGATCAAAGATTTTATTCAGCGCTTCTTTGGGGATGCCCGGGCCGTTATCGGCAATCTCTACGGAAATCGTGTTAGTTTTGGAGATTAGGTTGGTACGGAGGTTGATTTCGCCGTTTTTGCCGATGGCGTCAATGGCATTGTTGAGGATATTTAGAAAGACCTGCTGCAATTGGGCGGCGTCGCTTTCGACTGTGGGGAGATCGGGGGCGTAATCCATCCGGATGTCGATGTTCCGGTAGCGGGCTTCATGTTCCAGGAAGGAGACGCTTTCCTCCAGGATCCCATTGATATTGACCCGCTGCGCCACCGGCTCCAACCGCCGGGCAAAGCCCAAAAGACGATGGGTTATGGTCTTGGCCCGATTGATGTGATGCTCAATCTTGTCCATCGCCTCGGCAAATTCCTGAAAATTCGCACTCTTGGAGATATCTTCCGTTTTCAACAGGTCTTTGACCCAGCCGGCCTTCTCCCTGATCACTGCCAGGGGATTGTTGATTTCATGGGCAATTCCCGCGGCCATTTTTCCCAGGGCCGCCATCTTGTGGGACTGGAGCAACATCTCATCACTGGTTGCCTTCTGGCGTTCCACCCGCAGCAGCTCTTTCATCATGGCGCGGGTGGTCAGCACCGCCCCCCCGACAATGAGCAGGAGCCCGCCCAGAGCAATTAAGGCGGCAATGAAGCGGGCCCGGAGCAAGGGGGTCAACTGCTCCGTGGGGTCTTCCTTGACCACCAGGACCCACTTTTTCAGCTTGATGAGACTGGTGGCATAAAGGTAGTCTACCCCATTACCGACCATTTCCACCTGGGTGCCGGTGGCCGCGGCAAAATCCGGGGTTCGCGGCTGTTCCAGCAACTTGCCGCTGAACCGGGGTACGGTCTGCAAGATATTATTCTTATTGATGATAAAGGCGTCGCCGTGTTTGCCGATCCAGGCGGCCTGCACCATATTGTCAATGATGTCCGAGTCGATGGTGGCCCGCAGGATCCAGCTCTGGTTCTTTTCCAGCACCAGGACGGCAATAATAAAATGCGGAACCTTACGAAATCCGAGGAACACGTCGCTGATGTAGACCCCGGTGGACATCACCTGATGAAACCATTCTTCGTTTTTGTAGTTCACCGACTTCAGGATATCATGATACGGGCCTACATAAGCCAGGTGATTGCCCCCCTGGTCGATGACCCCCAGGTCCAGATAGGACCTGGAGCGGGACTGAATGATGTTGAAAATCCGATGCAAGTAGTCTTCATTTTTCAGCATTTCCAAAGAGTGGGTATTGGCCAGGCTGCTGAGCTGGGAGACGCGCTCCTCAAAAAAGAAGTCGATGGAGGCCGCCCGGTTTTCCGCCATGGTCTTCATGTCCTCCATGCTCCTGGCGGTGTAGGAGGAGCTGAACTGCTGATAGTTGACGATCCCCAAAATAAGCAGCGGGATCATGGAGAACCCGAGGGTGGCCAGGATGATCTCCCACCACAGTTTTTTATATTGTCCCTCTTCCATAGGTTTACCTAAAATTGGATTAAGGCAACCCCCCCGGGCCGCCAGTCTTTCACCCGCGTGGTAAGCAAGGGGCGTTCCAAGCTGGGTTTATTAGATAAATCCTTTAATTAATAACTTAATTTAGTGAAAATAATTCTCTACCTCCAGCCTCATTCTGTCAATGTTTTTTACAGATTGTCAAGGATGGACCACGTCCGCTGGTCTTTCTGGTATAATTTATTTAATAGTCAGGTGCCAGGTCTTAATTATCAGAATTTTTGGCGGCTTTAATTTTTTTGGATTAAACTGCTAAATTGATCACTGACCACGGATTACGGGCTCCTGCTTTTGCTTGAATCTCTTGGCTAGATAAGCTAACTTATTTACAATAAAATACTTTCATAACTGCCCCGCCGAGACGGGAGAACTATGTCAACCAAACGCTGCCAGGAGCCGAAGTGGGCTGCCAGCATGGCCCTGAGCCTTGATTATAATTACGCCATGGCCGAGTTCGTTGGGGCCCAGGGCCTCAACGAGGCGGAACTGGCTGACCTCAGCCCTGACCCCGCCGCCCTGGCCCGGGAATTGGCGGCGGCCCGCCAGGCCGGCCGCTTCGGTTTCATGGATCTGCCTTACCAGACGGAGGTGCTCAAGGAGATCCGCCGGGTGGCCAAGCCGGTGCTGGAATGGGGCTGGGATTTCGTGGTCTTAGGGATAGGCGGCTCGGCCCTGGGAACCCGGGCCCTGCAACAGGCCCTGGTGCATCCGCAGCACAACCACTTCCCCCTGGCTCGCCGGCATCACCGCCCCGGCCTCTGGGTCCTGGACAACATTGACCCGGATTTTTGCTTCGGCGTCCTGGACGGCCTGGACCTGCGGCGCACTTTTATCAACGTCATCAGCAAGTCAGGCGCCACCGCCGAAACCCTGGCGCAATTCCTCTGGGTCTATCAACTCCTCCGGAACCGGGTAGGCGAGGACCAGGCCCGGCAGCGCCTCCTTATGACCACTGATCCGGAAAGGGGCCCCCTGCGCCGCCTGGCAAGGCAAGAAGGTTTCACGGCCCTCAGCGTTCCCCCCAACGTCGGCGGCCGCTTCTCGGTGCTCTCGGCGGTGGGTCTGCTGCCGGCCTACCTGGTGGGCATTGACCTGGAGGAGCTTCTGGCCGGGGCCCGCCTCATGGACCTGCGTCTGCAAGAGCATGACTATCGGCTGGCCCATCGCCTGGCGGCCCTGTACTACCTGTTCGCCGCCCGGAAATCGCGGCCCATTTTGGTCTTCATGCCGTACAGCTCGGCTCTGGCGGGCCTGGCCGAATGGTTCTGTCAGCTGTGGGCCGAAAGCCTGGGGAAGAACGGCACCGGCAGCACCCCGGTCCGGGCCCTGGGGGTCACGGACCAGCATTCCCAGTTGCAGCTCTATATGGAAGGCCCCCAGGACAAGCTCATCACTTTTTTGGAAGTGGGAGAGTTCAAGGCCCATCTGAAGATCCCCAACCTTTATCCGGAGCAGGAAGAGCTGAGTTACCTGGGGAATCATTCCTTGGGCGAACTCCTGGCTACCGAAAAGCGGGCCACCGTCTTCAACCTGATGAAGGCCGGCCGACCCAGCCTCAGCTTGCGCCTGCCGGAGATCAACGCCTTCACCGTTGGCCAACTGCTCTATCTCCTGGAAGTAACCACCGTGGTCGCCGCCTACTTTTTCGGGGTAAATCCCCTGGACCAGCCGGGGGTGGAAGGCGGCAAGCAGACCACTTACGGCCTGATGGGGCGCCCGGGATTCGAGGGCCAGCAGCGGGAATTTGCCCAGGCCAGGCCGACCTTGGAGAAATACACGATTTCCTAAACGCATGAAAAGCCTTAACCTGAAAACTTTGTGGTGGCGTCCCGGTAAAGACCTGAACCCTTTTGGTTTGGTAAAATTCTTCTCTTTACCCGGTCTTATCGTCATCCTGATCTTCACCGGCATCCTGATAGTGTTGCTGACCTCCAGGGCCCAACAACTAACCTTGAAGAAAAATGAAGACTACCTCATCCTACTGGCGGCCAACCTTAATCACCAGATCTACCAGCAGTTTGTGGTGCCCACTGCCTTTGAGAAGGGAGGGCGCATCACCCTGTCCGACCCCGAGCAATCCCGGCGCCTGGATGAGGTGGTGCGCAACACCATCCACGGTTTTCATGTGGAGCAGTTGAACCAGTACGACCAGGAAGGGGTCTTCTCTTACAGCACCGACAACCTGCCCCTGGGCCAAAAGTGTGACAATTGTCCCGGGGTCCAGAAGGCCCTGGCCGGCGAGAACTATTTCGAAATGCCCGGCTACTACGCCTTCTGGAGCATCTTCTGGCCCCAGCGCGAGAAGACCCCGACCCTTAAGGCCTTCATTCCTTTCCACCTGGAGAGTGTGCAGGCGCCCAATGCGGGACCGGTGATAGGGGTCTTCGAGATCACCCAGAACATCTCCGAGGACCTGGCGGAAATCAATAAGTTCCGCCTCATTATCCTGGTCATCCTGGTGGTGATCATGGGGCTGTTATTTATCGTCCTGCGCCAGATCGTCAAAAAGGCAGGCGTTATCCTGGCCCGGCGCCAGGAAGAGCAACGGGCCCTCGAGGCGCAACTGCACCAATCGGAGCGCCTGGCGGCCCTGGGGGAAATGACCGCCAGCGTGGCCCACGAAGTCCGCAACCCCCTGGGGATCATCTCTTCCACCGCCGAACTGCTGCAGGAACGCCTGGCCCGCTATGAGCCGCAGGACCGCCTGGCCCAAATCATCGTGGAGGAAGCCAACCGCCTCAATGAGAAGGTCACGGAATTCCTGGACTTTGCCCGGCCCCGCATCCCCAATCTGCGCTCCTGCGACCTGGAGGCCGTGGTGGACCGCAGCCTGGAATTCCTGGAGCCGGAGATTCAGCGCCTCGGGGTCAGGGTAATCCGGGATTATCATCTTAACGGCCGGGTGCTGGCGGCAGACCCGGATCTGCTGCATCAGGCCTTCTTAAACCTGCTGCTCAACGCCATTCAGGCCATGCCTGGCGGCGGCCGGCTTACCGTATCCACCCAGGCCGGCTTTCAGGACTGCGGCGGCGAGATCAGGTTTGCCGACACCGGCGAAGGCATCGAACCCGAGAGCCTTAAAAAGGTGCTCAACCCCTTTTTTACCACCAAGGAAAGGGGCAGCGGCCTGGGCCTGCCCATCGTCAAAAGCATCATCGAGAGCCATCAGGGCAGCCTGAAGATCGATAGCACCGTGGGCCAGGGCACGGTAGTGACCATCACCCTGCCCGAGCTGGCGATAAAATAGCTTTTGGCTTTCGGCAAATTGCCGGCGATTTTTTCATGAATTTTAGCGGAAACCGCCAACCAAAAACCAAATACCGATATGGATACCATTTTAGTAGTTGACGACGAAATCAATTACCTGACGGTCATGGAGGCCCTGCTGGGGGAGGCGGGCTACGAAGTCATCACCGCCCCCAGCGCCCCGGAGGCCTTTAAGCTGGCGGGCGCCGCTGACCTGGACCTGGTGCTCACCGACATGAAGATGCCCAAGATGAGCGGCATCGAGCTCCTGGACGAGCTGCACCGCCTCTATCCCGACCTGCCGGTGATTGTCATGACCGCCTTCGGCACCGTGGAGAAGGCGGTCACCGCCATGAAGAAAGGGGCCTTCGACTACATCCTGAAGCCCTTTAAGAACGAGGAAATCCTGCTGACCATCGCCAAGGCCCTGGAGCACCGCCACCTGATTCTCACCAATCGGCTGCTGTACCAGGAGCTGGATAAGAAATACGGCTTCCCCAACCTGGTGGGCGAGGCCAAGGCGATGCAAGAGATTTTAGCCCTGGTGAAGCGGGTGGCCGCCTCCAAGGCCACCATTCTGGTGAGCGGCGAAAGCGGCACCGGCAAGGAGCTGGTGGCCCGGGCCCTCCACCAGTGCAGCAACCGGGCTCAGAAGCCCTTTATATCGGTGAACTGCGCCGCCCTCACCGAAACCCTGCTGGAGAGCGAGCTCTTCGGCCACGAGCGGGGCGCCTTCACCCACGCGGTGGCCATGCGCAAGGGCCGCTTCGAGCTGGCCGACGGCGGCACCCTTTTTATGGATGAAGTGGCCGAGATGTCGCAGGCCCTCCAGGTCAAGCTGCTGCGGGTCCTCCAGGAGATGGAGTTCGAGCGGGTGGGCGGCAACCGCACCATCAAGGTGGACGTGCGGGTGGTGGCCGCCACCAACCGCGAACTGAATAAAGAGGTGGAGGCCGGCCGCTTCCGGGAGGACCTGTTCTATCGCCTCAACGTGGTGCATCTCCACGTGCCGCCCCTGCGCCAGCGGCCGGAGGACATTCGGCTGCTGGCCGCCCATTTCATCAAAAAGTACGCCCAGGAAAATGTCCGGGGCGAAATCCGCCTCACCTCGGAGGCCCTGAAGGTGCTGGTGCAGTACCCCTGGCCGGGCAATGTCCGGGAGCTGGAAAATGTCATGGAGCGGGCCGTGATCCTCTGCCACGACAACCTGGTCACCCCCGAGGACCTGCCCGGCGGGCTGGCCCCGGCCGCGGCCGGCGAGGCCAAGCTGGACATCGACCGCTTTGTGCCTCTGCACACCCCACTGCCCGAGGCGTTGGAGGCCATTGAGGAACAGATGATCCGCCGGGCCCTGGAAAAGAGCGGCCAGGTGCAGGTCCGGGCCGCCGAAATGCTGGGCATCACCAAGAGCCTGTTGCAATACAAGCTGAAAAAGTATCATCTGACGACATAAACTGGTAGGGCGGGCCTCCGTGCCCGCCTTCGATTCGGCGGCCAGGGACGGCCGCCCCATCAGAAGGTTTTAATAGGGCGGGCTATGCCCGCCGAATTACGGCGGCCAAAGGCCGCCCTATACCTGCCCGAGGCGTTGGAGGCCATCGAGGAGCAGATGATCCGCCGAGCCCTGGAAAAGAGCGGCCAGGTGCAGGTCCGGGCCGCCGAAATGCTGGGCATCACCAAGAGCCTGCTGCAGTACAAGCTGAAGAAGTATCATCTGACGACATAAACTGGTAGGGCGGGCCTCCGTGCCCGCCTTCGATTCGGCGGCCAGGGACGGCCGCCCCACCGGAGACAGGGTGCGCACTACGCCCAATTCTGCGCAGGCCATAAATCGTAGGGGCGGCGAGCGCGCCGCCCCTACAAAAAATATTTGGTGGCACAGGCGTCCCGCCTGTGCAGAATTCTTGTGGGAGGCCCTTTGAAACCGGAACAATTCCCCGGCGACCTTCGCCCGCATCTCATCCCGAAGCCGGAAGGCGACCTGGTTTATCGCTGTCTCGAATGCGGGGCGGAGTATGACATCAGCCAGCTTCTTTATACCTGCCCGAAATGCCAGGGCCTGTTTCTCCTGGAAGACCGGGCCGCGGACCGCCTGAGCCAAAAACCCGGGGCCTTCTGGCGGCGGCTGTTCGATTACCGCAAGATGCTGAATATCCCGGCCCTGAAGGGTATCCATCTCTTTTATGAACTGATCACCCCGGTTATCCCCCTGGAAGACCTCATCTACCTGGGCGAAGGCCACACCCCCCAGGTGGCGGCCAATGCCAACCTCCAGGGGGAGGTGGGCGCCGCCTTTTATTTCAAAAACGACGGCCAGAACCCCAGTGCCTCCTTCAAGGACCGGGGCATGGCCGCGGCCCTGAGCTACCTCAACTACCTGGCGCGGCGGCCCGGGGCCGGCAAGCTCCTGGCCATCTGCGCCTCCACCGGCGACACCTCGGCGGCCGCGGCCCTTTATGCCGCTTACCTGGGCGATAAAGTGGCCTCTGCGGTGCTCCTGCCCCAGGGCAAGGTCACCCCCCAGCAGTTGGCCCAGCCTCTGGGCAGCGGCGCCCAGGTCTTGGAAATCCCCGGGGTCTTCGACGACTGCATGAAGGTGGTGGAGGCCCTGGCGGACCACTACCAGGTGGCCCTGCTCAACTCCAAGAACCCCTGGCGCATCCGGGGCCAGGAGTCCTATGCCTTCGAGGTAGCCCAGTGGTTCGATTATGACCTGGCCGGCAAGGTGGTGGTGGTGCCCATCGGCAACGCCGGCAACATCACCGCCATCGTGCAGGGTTTTTTGCGCCTGCACGACCTCAAGATCATCGAGACCCTGCCCCGAATCATCGGGGTCCAGTCCCGCCACGCCGACCCGGTCTTCCGCTACTACCTGGAGCCGGACCCGGCCAGGCGGGTCTTCACGCCGGTAACCGTCGCGCCCAGCGTGGCTCAGGCCGCCATGATCGGCAACCCGGTGTCCATGCCCCGGGTCATCCGCCTGGTGGAGGAATACCACCGCCGGGCCGGCGAGGGCAGCGTCGCGGTGGTCCAGGTGAGCGAACAGGAGATCATGGACTCCATGCTCCTGGCCAACCGCCACGGCCACATCGCCTGCACCCAGGGGGGCGAATCCCTGGCGGGCTTCCGGGCGGCCCTGAAGGAAGGGGTTATTTTCTCTGGGGAAGTGGGAGTGTTGGACGCCACCGCCCACCATCTGAAATTCATCGGCTTCCAGCAAAGGTATTTTGACAACAGCTTCCCGCCGGAGTTCGAGGTGACCCCCAAGCCGGAGTACCAGAACCGGCCGCTTCTGCTGACCCCCAGGACCGGGGACCCGGAAAAACAGACGGCGGACCTGGCGGGACAGATCGCCGCCTTGTTGGGGTTGAGCCCGAAAAAATAGGGGTCAGTGGCCAGTGAGCCGGGCCCGGCTGACTTACTGCCCTCTGAACTGACCACAAAACCACAAAAAAGGGGCCCAGGCCCCTCGCCGGTGCTAATAATTTTTCTGTCCGCCCTTTTTGGCAAGAGATAAACCTTAGGCAAGCCAATGACTTCAAGGGAGAACCAATTCTCCAAACCGCCGCAGCCCACCCCCACCGTCGACAACTACTGTTTTGTCTGCGGCAAAGACAATCCGCAAGGCTTCCAGATTAAAGTGCGTTATTCGGAGGCGGAAATGGCGGCGGAAACTGAGTTGAGCCTCCCCCGGGAATACCAGGGCTGGGCGGCGGTGATCCACGGCGGCATCCTCTCCACCCTGCTGGATGAGCTGATGGCCCATGCGGTCTGGCACTTCGCCGGCCCTGGCCTCACCCTGAGCCTGGAGGTGCGTTTTCATGCACCCCTCAAACCCGACGAGCCCATCCGGGTGCGGGGCGTCCTGCGCACCCCCAACGGCAGCCGCCGCCTGGCCGAAGGCGAGATCATCCGCCTCAGCGACGGCCAGCGCATCGCCTCGGGCAAGAGCCGCTTCCTGCTCCGGCCGGGAAACGGCCCGGAACCCTAAAGGACAGGAAAACCAGCCACTTCCCCCGAGGCCCCGGCCTACTCTTTTTTAGTGCATATCTTGCATGGGCATCTGTAGGGCAAATAATTCCAGTTGGCGGTGATAGAGGACCGCCAGATTAGCGGCGGGGCAAGCTGAATAAGGGAACCTGCATAAAAAGGGGGCCGAAGCCCCCGGAAAAATGAGATGACTGGCGGTTATTGAGGGTTAAGAGGTACGGTTGTTGTGCTTTTTGCGGTAGATGTTCCGGCTGGCCCGATTCTGCATCCGGGTCAATTTGGCCCGGTGCGCCTTGGTTAGATTGCCATCGGCCTTCATCCGGTCCTCGGTTGACTGGATCCGGCCTTGCTGGGCCTCCAGGCGCTTGGCTTCGCCCGGGGTCAGTTTCCCGGACTTGATCCCTTGTTGAATCCGCTTCTGCTGAAGCTTTTCCCGTTCCTGGATGCCTGGGTCGTTGGTTGATTGAGCTAAGGCCGGCAAACTACCCAAAAGTAGGCTACCTGCGATCACTCCGGCAATAACTACTTTAGACCATTTCTGCATGTGCAAATCCTCCTGAGGAAACTGGCAAAACTACCTGAGGCGAGTTTGCCGGCGCCGCCCTCGGTGTTTTTGGCGGCTTTTATAATTTTATACCAAGTTGCAGTCTTATGACTATTTATGGTATGCTTTTCTCTGGGAGGAGAAAAGCATGCGAACCCCAAAGCCATTGCCGGAAGGCGCTTATGAGAATTTGCTTATGGAGTTGAAGCGGGC
>Ga0326727_10027454_pt1 | contig 10451 bp, 10 predicted proteins | sample MB2enrmetagenome_FD_207643 | JGI IMG/M metagenome (GOLD analysis project Ga0326727, IMG submission 207643) | Lab enriched peat soil microbial communities from McLean, Ithaca, NY, United States - MB29MY | ecosystem: Environmental > Terrestrial > Soil > Wetlands > Peat | place: USA: New York...
CGTGCTTGTGCACCGTTGCCAGGCTCTTCAGCCCCATTCCGCGCGCTATCTCCTCAAACGACGGGGAGTAGCCGTTGCGGGCCACAAACGACTCCAGGAAGTCGACAACCTCTTTTTGCCTTCGTGTGACAGCCATGGACGCATTATAGCGAATAAAAAGCGAATCGCAACAACTCTTTTTTTCAACGTCCTCGGTTTTCTTTCGAGAGCGGAGACATCGGGAAGGGAACGGTCGAGCATGAGAACCACGAATCCTCCGCTGTGGCCGGAGAAAACCGCGGCCCGGCCTGTGAACGGGAAGGGAAGAAATGCTCTCGGCGTGGGACTCAGATGCTGCGGTTCCGAGACGAGACTGAAGAAGATGCCGGATCTGGCCGATAGTCAAAGGTGGTCTGCCCACATCCTAGTCCTGCGCGCCTGCCGTTGCTCTGAGGGCAAAATGATCTCGCTGAAAAAGTACCTTGATGCCGGGCCGGTCGCCTTGGAAGAACGGAGCGAACCGGAAGAGGAGGCTCCTCAGGAAAAGCAAGCTCCTGAAGACGAGGCTCTTCTCCCGGTGACCATGGCTGCGTATCGCTCCGCCTTGATCGAGATGGGCCAATGCAGTCTGGACGCCTCCCCGACTCTTGGGCCGGAACTGAAGCAGGGTCTTTGCAAACTTGAGCGGGGCCTCTCGTTCGGGGTTACGTCCAAAGTCGTTGAAGCCACCCAATGCGAGGTGCGGAAGCAGTTGCAGAGTTGGGGCCTGCGCACCGCCACGCACCATCGCTCGCAAGCCGGCGAAGTGAAAGAGCTACTTTTGGTCATGGCGCGCACCGCCGAATCGGTGGGCCAGAGGGACCAGCGCTGCGCTCAGCAGATCAGCGAGGTCACGACCCAGCTGAAGAGAATTGCCAAATTGGAAGACCTAACCGAGATCCGCGCGTCCATCGAGAAGAGCGCATCGGAGTTGAAGAATTCGATCGACAGGATGACGGCCGAAGGCAAGGCTGTCCTCGATGGGCTCCGCCTGGAAGTATCGAGCTATCAGGCGAAGCTGGAAGCAGCCGAAGAGATCGCTTCCCGCGATTCACTGACTGGATCGCGCAGCCGGCTTTACGTTGAAGGCCAGATCCAGCACCGGGTCAAAACCGGACTGCCGTTCTGCGTTGCCGTTGTGGACATCGATGGATTCAAACAAGTGAACGACGATTACGGGCATCTGGCAGGCGATGAACTGCTGCGCCAGTTCGCCACCAAACTGAAGTCGGCATGCCGTTCAACGGACCTTATCGGCCGCTGGGGCGGCGACGAATTCATCATCGTTCTTTTTTGCGGGATCGCGGACGCAAGAACGCAGAGCGACCGGTTCCGGGAGTGGGTCTGCGGCAGCTACACGGTCCAGGGAGGCTCCGGGCCCGAGAAGCTGCGCGTCGATGCTTCGGTCGGCTTGGCGGAACACTTGCCAAACGAGACCATGGAGGAACTTCTGGCGCGGGCCGACGCTGCAATGTACCGGAAGAAGTCAGCCGCCCGTGGGGATGAAACCAGATCGAAACGACAGGCCTGATGGTCGCGATTTCGCTTCCGCGCTTGGACGGTGCGCAGACAAGAGAGACCGGGGCTTCTTGCCGGTCTCCCTCAGGAGCACGAATTAAGCGATTCAAAGGCTGTGACATCCGTCACATGGTAGTGTTCATGCGCATCTATGGGAACGCTCTCTCTGAGCCAACCCCGTTTCGGAATTCCCCGGCCCTCTTTCTTCTTTCCGACCTTGAGTTCCTCTCCATCTCCCATGAAGGTTAAGGAGGACCCTTGGTTAGCGCACGCTAAGCCGGCCCGGTGAGACACGGCGTTGTCCGTAGCAGCCGGATCGGGCAAGCGCCGCAAGTTGAGGACGCCACCAAACGGAAAGGCTGCCATGAGGTTATTGATCGCCGAAGACGATAAGGCGCTGGGATTGTTTCTGAGCCGCGGCCTGGAGGCCGACGGACATCGCGTCCGCCTGGCTTGCGATGGAGGGGCCGCAGTGGAGGCATTTCGCCAGGAGATGCCCGATCTGACCATTCTCGATCTGAACATGCCGGTCAAGGACGGCGAGCAGGTGCTTGAGGAGGTTCGCGCCCTTGATGCCGACCTGCCGGTGTTGGTGCTCACCGCCCGGCAGGAGGTGGACACGCGCGTCCGGTGCCTCGATCGCGGAGCCGACGACCTGATGATCAAGCCTTTCAGTCTGCATGAGTTGCGGGCGCGCTGCAGGGCGCTGTTGCGGCGCAAGCGAGAGGCGCGGCTGCAGTTGCGGGCAGGGGATCTCGAGTTGGACCGGCTGGACCATACGGCCCGCCGCGGAGGCCAGCCGATTCTGCTCACCAACAAGGAATTCGCCTTGCTCGAACACCTGATGCTCAACCGCGGCCAGTGCGTCTCGCGGGTAGAACTGCTGGAGTCGGTCTGGAATCTGGAGCCGGTGCAGACTACCAACATCGTGGATGTCTATATCAACTATCTGCGCCGCAAGTTGAAGGATCCGCCTCCGGGCCATCTGATCCGGACGGTGCGAGGGCAGGGTTACGTGGTACCCTCTGAGGCCGACCTGCTTCTCGCCGTCCCAGTGGTGGCCCTTTCCATACCTCCAATCAGGCTGGCGGCTGTCGCTCCGGTCTCTGAAATGCATTGAGTTCCATTAGCCCGCTTTGCGATTAGGAGAATACTCATGCAGTCTGTTCCGGTTTCCGTAGTTCCTTCCACCACTCGTATCCGGCCGCGCACCGCGCTGGTGGCCAGCGCCGACGTCAGCTTCCGCCAGCGGCTCGCAGAGATTCTCACCGGGCTGCGCTGGCAGGTGCGCGAGGCCGAGGGCGGCGCACAGGCATGGGCTGAGGCACAGGCCGCCCTCCCGGAGGCCATTATTGTCGACTCATGGCTGCCCGATCTGGATCTGGCCGAGTTTCTCAAGGACTTCCGCGGGAGCTTTCCCCAGGTGGATCTGGTGACTGCAAGCAGTTCCCCGGCCCAGGAGAGCCCCCGAGGCCCCTATCGCCAGGAACTGCTGTACGCCCTGCGACGCAGCCAGGACACCGATACGGCGGCGTGGAACAAGGCGCCTGCTCTCAACAGACCCAAAACGGCCCCCAACCGCACGCGCGCAGAGCCATGGCCGGTCCCGCTTCGTTCCGAAGCGGCCCCGGCAGCCTCCTTGCCGCAGAGCGCCGCCATCGTCCCCATCCAGGGTCCGGAGGGCCTTTCTGGGGCCATTCCCATCCGGGTGGCGCTGCCCGCTCGTGGGGCTGAGCCGGCCTCCAGCGACCGGCTGCCGGAGCTGATCGGCAACGCCCCGTGCATGCTCGAGGTCGGGCGCCGCGTCCGCCGGGTCGCCCCGCGCATGACTCCGGTACTGATCGAGGGGCCGACCGGCTCAGGGAAGGAACTGGTTGCCGAGGCCCTGCACCGCATGTCACCGAGAAGCCACAACCCTTTTGTCGCCATCAATTGCGCGGCGATTCCCGAAGCGCTACTTGAGGCCGAGCTCTTCGGCCACACCCGCGGCGCCTTCACCGGAGCGGTGCAGGGGCGCACCGGGCGCATCGAGGCCGCCGACGGGGGCACTTTGTTTCTGGACGAGATCGGCGAGATGCCGCTGGCGCTGCAGTCGAAGCTGCTGCGGTTTGTCGAAAGCGGCGAGTTGCAGCGGGTGGGCGACAACGAGACAGTGAGGGTGGACGTGCGCATCGTGGCCGCCACCCACCGGCCTTTGGCCCAAGACACGCAGGCGGGCAACTTCCGTCCCGACCTCTACTACCGGCTGGCCGTCTTCCTCATTCGCACCCCGTCCCTGGCCGAGCACGCCCAGGACCTGACGCTGCTGGTGGACCATTTCATGCAGCGAATGGGCCGGGATGCGCCGCTCAAGCGAGTGGACCCGGAAGCGCTGGCCAAACTCGCCGCCCACCAGTGGCCGGGCAATGTGCGCGAGCTGGAGCACGTTCTGGAGCGGGGCGCGATTCTGGCCGGCGAGGAAGCTGTCCTCACCGCGCGGGATATCGACTTTGGCTTCACGGTGAACTGAGCGATCCGCCTGGAGGTTGCGATGGGCATGGAGATCGAGACCCGGCTGAGCGACCAGTTGGCCCGTTACCTGGACCTGGCCACCAGCCAAGTCAAGCTGACCGCGGCCAACATGGCCAATATCGATACCCCCGGCTACCGGGCTGTGGGCTTGGACTTCGAGGCTGAGATGCGCGAGGCCATGGACGGGTTGGACCGGGGACTCCCGCCCCGGCCAGTGCGCATCAAGGCCGTGGACGGGCTGATCGCCCGGCCCGACGGCAACAACGTCTCCATGGACCGCGAAGGCCTGAATCTGGCCGAGGCGCAACTGAAGTTCAAGACCGGCGTGGCCCTGCTCCGCCAGGAGTATCAACGCGTCCTGGACGCCATCCACGCCGACAGCAAGTAACTCCGAGTGCCGGAAGGAGCCGGAAGGATGAATCTTTTTGGGTTGATGGAGACCTCGGGCGAGGCCATGCAGGCCGAACGGATGCGCGCCGAGGTGGTGGCGGCCAACATGGCTAATGCGGAAACCACGCGCACCGCAACGGGAGGACCTTACCGCCGTCAGCACGTGGTCTTCGCCGCCAATCAAGGCGATCCGGGGTTCCTCGACTCTCTGAGCACGGCTTCGGGCGGCATGGCCGCCGGCCCTCTGGCTTCGGCAGCCCTGCCCACGCTCAATCCCGCCGGCGGGGGGGGGGTGGCTCCCGGCGTGCGTATCGTGCAAGTGGTCGAGGACCCTTCGCCCCCGCTCAGGCGCTACGATCCCGGTCATCCCGACGCCGGTCCCGATGGGTATGTCGCGTATCCCGACATTAATCCGCTCACAGAGATGGTGGACCTGATGGGGGCGACGCGTGCATATGGTCTCAACAGTTCCGCCGTGCAGGCCGAAAAGGGCATGATCTCGGCGGCCCTGGAGATCGCCAAGTCGTAAGCGGAGAGCCATGAGCCAAGCCATCGCCTCCATGAGCCGAGCGATCATGGAGGAGCGATGCAACCGGGAATGAACCCCATAAACGCCGTAGCCACAGCCTCTTTGAATCCGGCTGGAGCCGGTTTGCCGGCCTTGCTGTCGACCACCGGGCAGGGCGCCGCGCCAACCCCATTTTCCAACCTGCTGACCGACGCGGTCGGCGAGGTGAGCCAGCTCGAGAACCAGGCTCGCGTGGCCGTGACCGGGCTAATGACCGGGTCCGGAGTGGACGTGCACCAGGCGATGATCGCAACCGAGAAGGCGAGCATGACCTTCGAACTTGCGCTAGCCGTGCGCAACAAGGCAGTCCAGGCCTATCAGCAAGTGATTGGAATGCAGTTCTAGGATCGCCGCCGGGGCGAGCGAGCCGAGGGCAGGCAGGCCGGACAGAAGACAGGCTCCGGCAAAGAACGGCATTGAACAGCACGGAAACAACGATGGGAGAATCGGCGGGACACGAAAACGATGGCCACCGGAATACAGTTGGAAAAGAGCGCGCCGGCTAACCCCGGACAACCTCAGTGGACCGACCGGCTGGCTGGCCTGTGGGCGCGAGGGCGGATAAGCTGGGCTAGGATGCAGCCTGCCGAGCGCGGCTGGGCGCTAACTGCCGCGGTACTGCTCGCGGCGCTAGGCGGGGGCCTGCTCTGGTACGCGCTGCGTCCCGACTGGCGGATTCTGTACGCGGGCCTGGATCCCGACGACGCGCGCCAGGCCGGCCAGATCCTCACCCAGGCGCAGATTCCCTTCGACGTGTCCGACAATGGGACGAGCATCCGGGTGGCTGCGGCGCAGTTGGACAAGGCCCGGCTGGCGACCGCCGCCAAGGGGGGCGTCAAGAGTGGCCGGCTGGGATTTGAGATCTTCGACAAGCCCAACTGGGTAGGCTCGGAGTTCGACGAACAGGTCAACTACCAGCGGGCGTTGGAGGGCGAACTCGAGCACACAGTGGGCTCGCTTTCCGATGTCGAGTCGGCGCGGGTCCACCTGGTCATGCCTCACGACTCGCTCTTCCGCGATGCGGAGCGGCCGGCCAAGGCCTCGGTGGTGCTGAGGCTGCGCCACCGCTCCCTGGCCGACGGCGAAGCGGAGGCGATCCGCAGTCTGGTGGCGTCAGCTGTTGACGGGCTATCTCCGGAGCGGGTGGTTCTGGTCGACGCGGCAGGCCATCTTCCGCTGGGCCCCAAAACCGCCGATGCGCTGCGCCTGAGTGCCGAGCAGGCTCTCGAGGAGAAGCTGGTTGCCACCCTGGAGCCGGTCACCGGGGCAGGCAACGTGCGCGCCTCGGTTACGCTGAACTACAATCCGGCGGAGACCGAGGAGACCAAGGAGAGCTACGATCCGGACAAGACGGTGACCCTCACCATGCAGCGCACGGAGCAGGCGGCCGGAGCTCAGCCGGTGGCCGCCGGAGTTCCTGGCACTGCCTCGAATGCGCCCAACTCGCAAGCTCTGCCGGTCTACCCACAGCAGACGACTCCTCCTCAAACCGCCAAGACCGAGTCCGGAACTTACGTGTCCTCGAAGACCGTGCGGCATGTGCTGGAGAATCCGGGCAGAGTGCAGCGGCTGACCGCGGCTATCGTGGTAAACGACCGGTTGGCCCAGGCTGCACAGAAAGACAAGGCGGCGGTCTGGCAGCCCCGCTCGGCCGATGAGTTGCACAACCTGACCGCGCTGGCCCAGGCGGCGGTGGGCTTCGACTCGACGCGCGGGGATATGTTGACGGTCGAGGATCTGGCCTTCGACGAGAACCGCGGCCAGCCGCCGGTGCCGCTGCCCGAGCAGGTGCTGGCGAAGGCGGAGAACTCGCCGGTGCTGGTCAAGTACGCAGCCCTGCTGGCCGGCCTGCTGGTGGTGCTGGCCTTTGGCGTTCGCCCCGCGCTTCGCCGCCTCCGGTTTGCTCCGGGAGAAGCAGCTAAAGGGGCGGCGAGAGTGTTGCCAGGCGGAGCGGCGCAACCCGTGCTGAAAGCTTCTGAGCCGGTTGAGTTGGACCCCGAGCGAATCAGGGCTCAGGAGATATTCGAGCAGGTCACTACGCATCTCAAGCGCGAACCGACGCAAAGTTCGCGTCTGTTGCAGAGCTGGATTCACTCCGACTAGTCGCCGGGGGCAAGCAAAGCCGGTGACAGCGAGGGCAAGCGGAGCCGGGAGTTGCGAAGGGACGAGCGCAGGAAGCGAAAGGACCGGGCCTTGGCCGATCAGGGAAGCGAAAACGGACCAGCACGCCACCGCCTGTCGGCGAGTCTGTCTGGAATTCGCAAGGCGGCCGTTCTGCTGGTCGCTGTCGGCGAGAACCTGGCCGGGGAGATTCTGCGCGCGCTGCCTGAGGTGGACGTGCAACGGCTTACCGAGGAGCTGGCCGACCTGCGCGGAATCACGCCCGAGCTCTCCGCCGAGATACTGAAGGAGTTTTGGGAGCTTCTGGAGACCCAGAACTTCATGGTCCACGGTGGCCTGGACTACGCCAGCCGTCTGCTGAAGGAGACCTTCGGCAAGGAGCGCGCCGACGACCTGCTGATGCTGGTGCGCCGCTCCCAGGAAGCCGCCCAAGGCAATCTGGCCAAGCTGCAGCGCACCGATCCCCAGCAGTTGGGCAAGCTGCTCGACAGCGAGCATCCGCAGACCATCGCGCTGGTGCTGGCCCACCTGGACCCGCGGCGGGCGTCGCTGGTGCTGGACAACCTGAGCGAAGACCACAAGGTGGTCTCGATCCAGCGGCTGGCCGAGATGCGCCAGTTTTCACCCGAGATGGCGCAGAAGGTAGCTCACATTCTGCATCGCCGCCTGGAGAACGTGGGCGACACAGCCCGCAAGAGCTACTCCGGCTTCAAGGCGGTGGCCGACCTGCTGAACCGGCTCAACGCCGAGGAGTCGAAAAAGATCCTGGAGACCATCGAGGACGCCCAGCCGGAGCTGGCTTTGAGCATTCGCAACCTGATGTTCACCTTTGAAGATCTGGTCACGGTACCGCCGGCCACCATCCGCGAGATCGTCTCCGGGGTAGACAAGAGGCAGTTGGCGCTGGCTCTGCGCGGCGCCAACGATGAGCTGCGCGCCCAGATATTCAAGTCGATGAGCTCACGAGCCGTGGAGATGCTGAAGGAAGACATGGAGGTGCTGGGCCCGGTTCGCTCGCGCGAAGTAGCTCAAGCCCAGCAGGAGATTCTCAATCTGGCCCGGCGGCTGGAGACTGAGGGCAAGGTGGTTCTCAAGCTGGAAACCGGCGACGAGATGCTGGCTTGAACGGGGATCAGGGGTTAGGGATCAGGGGTCAGGGGTCAGGGCCGAACGGGCAACTGATCTCCGACCCCCTAGCGAGAGGGAATCCTTGCCGGAGACAAAATCGACAATTCGAATCGACGCGCCGGGACGCGTCGAGGTTTTCGAGTATCCGGCCGGCCCCGATGTACCCGCGTTGCCGGCCTGGGAGGGCTGGGCGATGGAGAGCGTTGCCGGCACGCCCGAGGAGCTAGGGCGAGAGCGGGCCCCCAAGGCGATCGAGGCGGGCGTGCGCGCCGAGTTCGACCAGCGCTTGGCGGTGGAGACACGGCGATCCTTCGAGGCCGGGCGCGAGCAGGGCCGGGTGGAGGGCCGTCAGGCCGAGCGCGAGACGCAGGGCGCGGCCCACACCGCTGCCGAACAGCATCGCGCACGCCAAGCCGCCGAGTTGGTGGAGAGCTTTGCGCAGGAGCGCGACCGGTTTCTGCTTGGGGTTGAGCATGAGGTGGTGGAACTGGCTCTGGCGATAGCTGCCCGCATCTTGCGCCGCGAGGCCCAAATGGACCCGCTGCTCTTGACCGGAGCGGTGCGCGTGGCTCTGGGCCAGCTTTCAGCTTCGACCCAGGTGCGGCTCAAGGTGCCTCCGGCCGAGTTCGACCTGTGGACCGAAACCATTGCGCTCCTGCCCAAACTGCGTGTGAAGCCCACGGTGGTTGCTGGAGAGGGAATGCGGCTGGGCGACTGCATGATCGAGACGGAGCTGGGTTCGGTGGCTATGGGGATTCGCGCCCAGTTGAGCGAGATCGAGCACGGCTTCTTCGATCGCGTCGGCGGGCACAGCGGCCCGCAGGCGAACGAGGCACCCGCCAAAGGCTCGGAGACTCGCCCATGACGGGGCCTGCCACGCCGCTTCTGGCCCGCTACTTCGGACGTCTGAGCCGCGGTCAGCCTTGGCGCTGGCGCGGACAAGTCGTCGAGTCGATGGGCCAGACCATCGAATCCGCTGGACCGCTGGCCTCGGTGGGTGAGTGCTGTGAGATTCAGGACCAGTTTGGCCGTCCTCATCTGGCCGAGGTAATCGGTTTTCGCGGCTCAAATGTGCTGTCGATGCCGGTTGAGACGACGGAGGGCATTCGTCTGGGCGATCCGGTGGCTGCTCTAGGCGTAAGCCCCGAGATTGAGGTGGGTCCGGCCCTGATGGGAAGGGTGCTGAACGCTCTTGGCGCGCCGATCGACGAGGGCCGGCCTCCGGCAGTCTCTTTGCTCCTCCCTCTGGATGGAGTGGTGCGTTCCCCGCTTGACCGTGCGCCTATTCGCACGCCGCTAGGCACCGGCATCCGCGTGCTCGACGCCCTCTTGACCGTGGGCCGGGGCCAGCGGGTGGGCATCTTCGGCGGATCGGGAGTGGGCAAGAGCACGCTGATCGGCATGATGACCCGATATACCGAAGCCGATGTGACCGTGGTGGGGCTGGTGGGCGAGCGTGGCCGCGAAGTGGGGGAGTTCCTCGATAACTCGCTCGGCGCGGAGGGCCTGGCCCGTTCAGTTGTGGTGGTCTCGACCTCCGACCAGTCGCCGCTGATGCGCGTGAGGGCGGCGTTGGGCGCCGCCACCGTGGCTGAGTTCTTTGCCGCGCAGGGCAAGAATGTGCTTCTAGTGCTCGATTCGCTGAGCCGCTTCGCCATGGCCGCCCGGGAGATCGGTCTGGCCGCCGGGGAACCGCCCACAGCCAAGGGGTATACGCCCTCGGTCTTTGCGCGGCTGGCCCGGCTCGTGGAACGGGCCGGACAGTTTCGGGTGGGCTCGATCACCGCCTTCTATACAGTGTTGATGGAAGGCGACGATCAGCAGGATCCGCTTGTGGATGCGGTCCGATCGTTGTTGGACGGCCACATTGTGCTCTCCCGCTCCCTGGCTGCCGAGGGCTGGTATCCGCCTATCGAGGTGCTGGCCTCGATCAGCCGGCTGATGCCCTCTGTGACCCAGCCCCAGCATCGCGAGCAGGCGGCGCTCCTGCGCCGGTTGATGGCCGTCTACGCCCGCTCCGAGGATCTGGTGCGTATTGGGGCTTACAAACCGGGATCGGACCCGGACCTCGATCGCGCATTGCGCGCCCGGGGAGCGATGCGAACCTTCATGACCCAGGAGGTGCGCGAGCAAGTCCGCTTCGCCGAATCCGTGCGCGGCCTCTCCGCCCTGGCTGCGGAGGTGTGAGCCATGGCCG
>Ga0326727_10027455_pt1 | contig 10451 bp, 9 predicted proteins | sample MB2enrmetagenome_FD_207643 | JGI IMG/M metagenome (GOLD analysis project Ga0326727, IMG submission 207643) | Lab enriched peat soil microbial communities from McLean, Ithaca, NY, United States - MB29MY | ecosystem: Environmental > Terrestrial > Soil > Wetlands > Peat | place: USA: New York...
GCGCCCACTCGCAGCCGAAGATCGTCCAGCCCAGCGGCCCGCCGAGCGTAATCAGGCAAAACGGCGTGTAGGTGCCGGCGATCAGCAGGTAGATGGCCGAGTGGTCGAGGATGTGAAAGACGTGGCGCGCACGCGTGCGCACCAGCGAGTGGTAAAGCGTCGAGCAGATGTAGACCATCACCAGCGTCGCGGAAAAGATGGAGCAACTGACGATGAGCGGCGCCGTTCCGCGCGTCGAGGCAGCAATCAGGTAAACCGCGCCGGCGATGGCCAGCAGTGCGCCGATGCCGTGGGTGATGGCGTTGGCCAGAATGTCGCCTAATTTTTGATGGGTTTGCACAGATTCATAATAGCGCCAGGGCGCGGGGAGGCGTGAGTTGCAGGCGAGGAGCGCGGCGTAGGAGCGATTCAATCACTAATCTCAAAATAGAAATGCGGGGAGGTGGGTTTTGGCCTGGTCAAGCCTGGGGCGCACGGCGATGGCACCTAACGGGGCCGGTCACTGTGCGACATCGTTCATCCCGACGTTCGTACACGGCTCGGGACGCGGAACTAAAGGCGTTTCCGCTTGAATCGGACCACTGAACTTTCATCTCGAATTCCAAGCTGTCTCTCCGAGACCTGTCGGCCAAGTCACGAAGCCGATAGCGCAGCGCATCCTCCTCATCAAAAGTTACGCCGTTTATATCCATGGCCATGAAGACCCGCTCTTGAGCATTCGTGAGACACAACAAAGGCTTGAAGGCAAGCGTCTTTCCCTCGATCGAAATTGGCTCAATCTGTATATTCCGTGCATCCCGTACGCCATGATTCCTTATCCCAACTGAGCCTACGCCACTATTCCCAGGACCAAAAATCAAGGTTACAAATACTTCTGGACGATCCTTGTTAATCGCTACTTCTAAATCAGATTCGCAATTGAGGCGTCCTCGACGTTCGTCCAACCAAAAGAGGAATGCGGAAAAAACTCCCATTACAAATGCAGCAAAGAACAGGTAGTGAACTAACCACTCGTTGCTCTTATTCGAGTGGGCCTGCCAAAACGTAAGAGCGGTGAAAACGGCGCAGCTCATCAGCGTCCACCACTTGGACGCCAAGCCGCGCAAGAATAGCCAGATCTTACCCATGCCGATAATCCTCTCATTGGGCGCCGGCTGGCGTCGATCCAATTTTTCGCATGGGGAAGAGGGGAATGTCATTATGCCATCAGGCGATTTTGCCGTGCATGATCAAACTTAGGTGTGAATCGAAACTTTGGCACCGGAGAACTCTTTGTCTTGAGGAGACGCGCCGCGCTTTTAGTACACTGAAATGTTCCCCCCTTTTTCAGTTCGCGCGCAGGAGGCCCCTATGAAATCGACCACTTCTCCAGCAGTTCCATCGGAATCGCGCGCCGGGCGCTTTGGCGTTTATGGCGGTCGCTATGTGCCGGAGACGCTGGTCTCGGCGCTCGACGAACTGGAGCGCGAGTACGATTTGGCCAGGAATGACGCGGCGTTTCAGGCCGAGCTGGCCGGGCTGCTGAAGGATTACGCGGGCCGGCCCACGCCGCTCTACTACTGCAAGCGGCTGACGGAGCAGCTAGGCGGCGCGAAGATTTATCTGAAACGCGAAGACCTGCTGCACACCGGAGCGCACAAAATCAACAACGCCCTCGGCCAGGGATTGCTGGCCCGGCGCATGGGCAAGAAGCGCGTCATTGCGGAGACGGGCGCGGGCCAGCATGGCGTGGCCACTGCTACGGTCTGCGCGCTGCTGGGCCTCGAATGCGTGATCTACATGGGCGATGTGGACATGGAGCGCCAGGAACTCAATGTGCTTCGTATGCGTCTTCTGGGCGCGGAGGTTCGCGGGGTTTCGTCGGGCTCGAAGACGCTCAAAGACGCCATCAGCGAGGCGATGCGAGACTGGGTCACCAATGTCCGGACAACTTACTACCTGCTGGGCAGCGCATTGGGCGCGCATCCCTATCCCACCATGGTGCGCGACTTTCATCGCTGCATCAGCCGCGAGATGAAGGAACAGATTCTCGAAAAGGAAGGCCGCCTGCCCACGGCCGTCATTGCCTGCGTGGGCGGCGGGTCGAACGCCATCGGCGCGTTCTACGAGTTCATTCTCGACAAACAAGTCCGGCTGATCGGCGTGGAGGCAGGCGGACGCGGCTCCGCGCTGGGCGAACATGCGGTGCGGTTCAATGGAGGCGCGCCGGGAGTTTTGCAAGGGACGTATTCTTATGTCCTGCAGGATGAAAACGGTCAGATTGCGCTCACGCACTCGGTTTCCGCAGGATTGGACTATGCGTCCATCGGGCCGGAGCACGCCATGCTGCACGACACGGGACGCGCGGAGTATGTTTCGCAGGATGATGCGGCCGCGCTGGATGCGGTGGTGAAATTGGCGCGCACGGAGGGGATTTTGCCGGCGCTCGAAAGCGCGCACGCGGTTGCTGAGGCGCTGCGAATTGCTCCCGCGATGGCGGCCCGTGACATACTGGTGGTGAACCTCTCGGGGCGCGGCGACAAGGATATGGGTATTCTGGCGCGCGAATTGAAGCTCCAGGGAGCGTGAAAACTTACTTCGATGGCGATACGTTTCGATCACAAACCGGGATTGGTTGTGTATCTGACGGCGGGCGACCCGAGCCTCGATGCCACGCGCGAGATTGCGCTTGCGGCCATCGATGCGGGCGCAGATGTGATCGAGCTGGGCGTGCCATTCAGTGATCCGCTGGCCGACGGGCCGGTGATTCAGCGCGCCAGCGAGCGAGCCGTCGCACGTGGAGTCAGCCTCAGGGACGTGCTCAAACTTGCCGGCGAGATTCGCGCGGCGCGGTCCGCGGCGGGCCTGGTCGTCTTCAGCTATCTGAATCCGATTTTGCGCTATGGCCTCCATCAATTCGCAGACGCGGCGGCTACAGCAGGCGTTGACGGCGTCCTGGTGACAGACCTGATTGTCGAAGAGGCCGCCGAGTACCTGGCGGAGATGGATCGAGTAAAGCTTGCGCCGGTTTTTCTTGCCGCGCCCACCAGTCCCGATGAACGGCTGGAAGCTATCGCGACACACTCAAAGGGTTTCGTTTACGCCATCTCTCGCGTGGGCATTACCGGCAAGCAGCAGAGCATGACCTCCGACGCAGCCTCGCTCGTCGAGCGCATCCGCCGATACACAAAGCTGCCGGTAGCCGTCGGTTTTGGCATCAGCAACGCGCAGCACGTTGCCCAGGTGGCCGGGTTCGCCGATGCCGCCGTCGTCGGCAGCGCGATTGTCGAGTTGATCGAGCGCTCGACGCCGGAGACAGCGCCCGGCGCGGTGGCTCGATTTATCAAGGGCCTCCGCCTGCCGCAAGCGGCGTTGGCCCGATAAACGACCCCTCAGCTTTTAGCCTTTAGCTATTAGCTTTTAGTTACTACCTAATAGCTCATTCGCTGCTGGAGTGATTCGTCAAGCTCGCAGTCACAAAGCGAAGCTAGAAGCTAATAGCTAACAGCTAAAAGCCAGGTTTCCAACCCGAGGATGAAATGACGCTGGAAGAATTGCGAGACCGAATTGATGTTCTGGACCGCCAGCTCGTGGAACTGCTGAGCGAGCGAGCCCGCGCCACGCAGATGGTGGGCCATCTGAAGGCCGCCACTTCGCTGCCGGTTTACGAGCCGGCGCGTGAAAAGGTGGTTTACGCCAATGTGCGCGCGGCTAACAAAGGCCCTTTGCCAGACATCGAACTGACGCATATCTACGAGCGAATCATCGACGTGATGCGGGCCTTGCAGAAGAACGAGTTGGCTTCGGAGAGAAATGCCCAGGCGGCTAAATCGGGCCAAGGCGCCGGCGCTGAAGAGCGCGAGACAGGGAATAAACAATGATCGTATCCATGCAGGAAAAAGCGACCGAGGAACAGATCGACGCCGTTATCGACGCCATGGTGGAAGTCGGCGTCGGCGTGCATCGCACCACCGGCGCATCGCAAACCATTCTGGCCGGCGTTGGGCCCACAGCCAATGTGGACCTGAGCAAATTTGAAGTGCTGCCCGGCGTGCTCAATGTGATCCGCATCAGTTCGCCTTATAAGCTGGCCGGCCGCGCGTTTCGCCCGGAAGGCACGGTGGTCGAATTCGCCAACGGCGTAACAGTGGGCGGAAACAAACTGGCCGTGATGGCGGGGCCATGCTCGATTGAAAGCCGGGAGCAGATTTTCGCAACCGCCGCGCGCGTCAAGGCCGTCGGCGCCAGCTTTTTGAGAGGCGGCGCGTTCAAGCCGCGCAGTTCGCCTTACGCCTTTCAGGGCATGGGCATTCCGGGGCTGCAAATGATGCGCGAAGCTGCCGAGGAACACGGTTTGCTCACGGTCAGCGAGGTGATGGATATTGCACAGATTGAGCCCATGCTGCCCTATGTGGACCTCTTCCAGGTGGGCGCGCGTAATATGCAGAACTTCAACCTGCTGCGCGAACTGGGTGAGGCGCGCAAGCCGGTGCTGCTCAAGCGCGGCATCGCCGCGACCATAGAAGAACTGCTCCTCTCCGCCGAGTACATCATGGCCGGTGGAAACTACGACGTGATTCTGTGCGAGCGCGGCATTCGAACTTATGAAACAGCCACGCGCAACACCATGGACATCTCGGCGATTCCGGTGATTCACAAGCTCTCGCACCTGCCCATTGTGGGCGACCCTTCGCACGGCACGGGCCGGCGCGACATGGTGGCGCCGATGGCGCGGGCCGCTGTGGCCGCGGGAGCCGACGCGATTCTTGTCGAGGTTCATCCCAACGCCGACAAGGCCGCATCCGACGCCGCGCAGACGCTCTACCTCGAGCAGTTCGACGAGCTGATGGGCCAACTGCGAGTGATTGCCACGGCCGTGGGAAGAACACTTTAGGGAACTTGTTTACAAAGGAAAGATGAGGTTGAACGGATGAAACGATTCTGGTTGTCCTGTCTACCGTTGGCAGTTTTCTTTCTTTCTGTATCTTCCCCGCTGACCGCTCAGAATAAATGGAGAGTGGTTCCCTCGGAATCGGCAACAGACCATCACCCCCTACCTTTATTGAAGGCCATTGGTATTCCGGCAACAGCAACATACAGAGGTGAAAAGCACAAAGCTTTCGTTTTTGTTTCTGGTGCTAAGAAAGGACGGGGGGTTTACCATCCGAGCATCGAGGTTTATATAGAGGGGCTACACCAATTTGTTCCAAGAGAAGAACTGGAACTTTTTGAAGGGCCGGTCCCGTCCGATGCCGCAGACGAGGTCCGGGCCATGGCGGTCAGTATCAGGCGTGGCAAGAAGGTATTTCGAGCGACGAACGAGGTTGCCCTGTATATGGGGGAGTATCCCGTATCAATTGTAGGAGAGGGCGACAATAACGTATTCAGTACAGCGGTTTTCACGAAAGGGCCTCGCCGGACGACCTGGATACAATTGTTGAGCGAGATGAGTTCTGGTTTTGACGAGGGCCATATTTCGTTTGGCGGAAAGGCGCCTTCGTCAATGATCGAGATCAGTTTTACAGGCAATGGGATCGAGCCCCTTCTAAAAGATCTGATCCGTTTCGTTGGCCCTTGATCTGCGCGCAGAAAACACTGGGTCGCCCACTCGGCCTTCTCCATTTACGATGTTGGAGAGCTCTATGCTTGCCGCTAGTTCCGTATTTTTGAGGCCGTTACGCATGATCGAACGCATCGCCATTCTGGGCACGGGGTTGCTGGGCACGTCCGTTGGATTGGCGTTGCGCGCGGCGGGCTTTCACGGCTCAATCACGGGCTGGAACCGAAGCCCAGAAGGCGCCGAGACCGCGCTTTCCATGGGCGCGCTGGATTCGATTGCCGCTGACCCATTTGAGATGGCGCGCGCGAGCCAGGTGGTTTTGCTGGCCGCGCCCATCTACGCGACGCTCGACTGGATGGAAAAGCTTTCCGGCGTGCTCGGCTCCGAGCATCTGGTGACGGACGTGGGCAGCACCAAAGTGCAAATCACCGCAGCCGCGGGACGCCTCTTCAACACGCCGACGCGCGCGGCGTTTCTTCCCGGTCATCCCATGGCAGGCAAGGAGCGTGGCGGCGCGGCGCTGGGCGATGCAGATCTATTTCGCGGCGCGGTGTGGCTCTTTACCGAGGTTCCCACCTGGGAACGTTCTTTGGTTTCATCGAAACTGGTAAAAGGCTGGCGGGAGTGGGTCGCTGCGATGGGCGCGAAGACTCTCGACCTCGAACCCGCGCGTCACGATGAGCTGGTCGCGTGGGTCAGCCATCTGCCGCAGTTTGTCTCGACGGCCATGAGTGCGCTGCTGGAAGAAAAGGTGGGCGACGCGCCGGAACTGAAAGACGTGGGCGGACGCGCTCTCGGCGAGATGACGCGGCTGGGCGCCAGCCCCTACTCCATGTGGCGGGACATTGCCCATACGAATACCGAAAATGTTCAGGCCGCATTGCTCGCGCTGGAGCAAAAGCTGGCGCATCTACGCGAAAACCTGCGCACGCCGGAGTTGCGCGATGAGTTCGAACAGGCAAACAAGTTTCGGCGGGAATAAATAGTTTGCCACTTTTTCGCAAGGAACGCGAAAGGGATAAAGTGCCCCGAGGGCGAGCGGCACGGCTGATGCCGTGCCCTTTCAAATAACATACCAATCCGCCGCGGTTCACCCCGCTTCTTTGACTTCCACTTCCTTCACCGGTGTATCCGTTTCCCTTGCCGGGTCGATGGTGTGGAAGCCTTCGCTCTTTGCGGCTTCGAGCAACTGCGGCGAGGCGGAGACGAAGATGATCTCGGTGTCCTGAAACATGTCGCGGGCGACGATGGCGGCGGCCAGTTGCAGGGTGTCGGGCCAGCGCAGCGCGGTGCGGTCGAGGAGCTGACGCGCGGCTTCCAGCACGGCCGGGTTCAGCGGCTCTTGCACCATGCGCGCGGCTTCCATGCGCAGGCTATCGAACGCGGACGCGGCGTCTTCGGCGGAGATGGCGCCGGAGCGCTCGCGCCGCCGGATGGCCGCGTAGACCTCCAGCGGCGTGGAGGCCGAGATCAGCTTGCGGTTATCCTCGACGGCCTCCATCAGGCTGATCAGCGCGCTGGTGCCCTGCTCCTGCACAAACAGTTTGGCGAAGGCCGTGGCCTCAAGAAAGTAGCAGCTCACTGGTTCCCCCGTTCTTCCTCGATGGCCTCTGCAATCGAGTCGCCGTGCGACGTGACCGGATGGAAACGCTGCGCTTCCTCGGGCATGCCGGCCTCGGCGCGATTGAGGCGAATGGTGGTGGTGGGATAGGCAGGGGTTTTGGGGTTGGCTATCTTGCTGGTGATCACGACGCCGCGCTGAATGGCCTCGGCCAGCACAGCCTGGCGCGACTCGGGATGCTGATTCCAGCGGAAGGCTTTACGCGGCAGGAAGGAATCGCGGAACCACTTCAGGGCGATGAAAGCGTGCCCGCCCCGCTCGGCCTCGGCCAGCGCGGCGCACAGCTCCTTGACGCGAGCGTCAATGTCGGCGGGAATCACCGCTTCCTGGCCGTCTTCGTCCTCGTAGAGAGCCGGCTCGGCGGCAGCGCGCGGGGCACGGATGGGACGCGGCTCAATTTCGCCTCCGTCGATGCGCTCGAAGTAGATGCGCACCTCGTCTTCTTCCGGCGTCCATGTGTCCGCCATGGCATTGCGGCGCTTGCTGCGGCCGTTCTCGCCGCATAGCTCGACAATAGCCTGATAGCCGGCAGGCGCCAGGAACTGCAAGGCTCGCGCCAAGCCGGGATCAGTGGAGGAAGCCAGCTCATTAAGGGCTTCCTCGATAATTTCTTCCGCGTCGGGAATGCTCAGGTTGCTTGCTTCTACGCTGCTTTGCGCAGCTTTTGTCGATTTCATTCTTTCTTCTCCGTATGCGCTGCCTGCGCCCGCCCATGCGATCCGTCTTCAGAAGGCTTCATAGCCTGGTTCCGAAGCTCGTCCGCGCGCGCACAAAAGAGCGCCTTAGTCTAAATTCACTTGTTACCGCTGGTCTCGTTCACCATGCGGGGGATTCAAGAAATACTCAAAGGGGACGTTTGAAAAAATCTCTTTGCGAAGGAGACATTCCCTCAGGGGCTCAAGCCCCATTCATATCATCGGAATTATGCAAGGGCCAAAGCCCGCATCCTTCAAAATAAAGCCGTACCCCCCAAATTAAAGCACTCGTCGAACATAACATGTTATGCAGAGATGATTTAACTAAATCCTCAGTTTGAAGCTATTCATCCCTCAGTGTAACCCAGTTAAGCGGAGCGACGGGCTGTTGCCGAAAAGAGCTGAACGACCCGCATCCAACCCTTCAATCCCGCCGCCTCGAAAAGGTTGCAGCGCCGCCGCAATTTTATTTGAACGGCCTGCTCCGTACAATAGAGGATATGCGCCGCTGTTTGCAACTGTTTTTGTTCTGCTTTTTGGCTTTAACCGGGCTTTATGCCGAAGGCCCGGCCTTCGATCTGGCCGGCCCCAAGGTGGACGTGCGCGTCAAGCGGGGCGAGGTGACGCTGCCGATTGCCGGGACCCCCAATCTGCTGCCCGGAGACCGGCTCTGGATTCACCCTGACTTTCCCGAGAGCCAGGCCACGCGCTATGTGCTGATCGTCGCATTTTTGCGCGGGGCCACCAACCCGCCGCCGCCGGATTGGTTTACGCGCGTGGAGACCTGGAGCCGAGGAGCGCGCGAGGAGGGAGTATTCGTTACTGTGCCCGCAGAAGCGCAACAGTCGCTGATCTTTCTGGCTCCGGAGACGGGCGGCGACTTCCAAACTCTGCGCAAGGCGGTGAGAAATCGTCCCGGCATTTTTGTCCGCGCCGTTCAGGATTTGCAAGCGGCGAGTTGGGAGCGCATGCGCCTGGACGCCTATCTTGCCGAGGTCAAGGAGACATCGCAAACCGATCCAGCGCAGCTCAAGGAGCGCGCCGAGAAAGCGGCCCGGAGCCTGGGCGTCAAGCTCGATCAACAGTGCTTTGACAAACCCACAGACCAGCAGGCGCCCTGCCTGGTGCAGCACACTGACGCGATGGTGCTCGACGACGCCAACGAGCAATCGCGCGTTGCGCAACTGACCAGCGGATCGAACGTAGACCTGATGAACCAGATAAGCAACTCGAATATGGGGGGCGGGGGTGCATACAGCGCCTATGTGGGCGCCGTTGTGGACACGGCCAAAATCTTCTCGTCGATGCACACGGCGCATTTCCAGTACATTCCCGCGCTGGCTCTGCCGGTCAAAGATACGCTGAACCTGCGGCTGAGCGTGCCGCCTTCGTTCAAGGATCCCAAGTCAGTGGTGGTGGTGGCGTTGCCCATTGTGGGCGCGGCCAGGATGCCGCCGCTGCATCCCGCGAACATGACGGAGAGCTATTGCGCCCAGAAACCGGGTCTGGTGTTGCCGGCCGAGGGAGCGCCGCTGGTTTTTGCCACACAGCTTGCCTCCCGTCTTGCGCTGCACATCGACGCCCGCGGCGGGCCGTTTGATTTGCCCGTGAAGGCCGATTCTTCGCTGGGTGGGCTGGTGTTGACGCACCCCGCGCCCTACTTGCCGGAAGGCGACCTGATCGGCGAGCTGCGCGGCAAGTGGGGCTTTGACGACTGGGAGGGCCCGCGCTTCCACCTGCGCGCGGCGCTGCCCGGCAAGTGGAGTGTGGCGCCCGCCGACCAGACGGCGCTGGTGGTGGGCCGCGAAGACAAGCTTCACATCGACGGGGAAAACTCGCTGTGCGTCGAGCGAATCGAAGAGCAGGCGGGGACACTCAGTCCGGTCAAGCTGGTTTGGAAGTCGTCGAAGCCGGAGCAGTTGGAAGTGGCCGTGCCTTTGAAAGACGCTTCTCCAGGTCCGGTCAATCTGGCAATTTACCAATCGGGGCTGGAGAAACCGGACCAGTTGCAACTGCGGGCCTACGCCGAGGCGGCGGCGCTGGATCGCCTTACGCTGAGCGTGGGCGACACACACGCGTTCTTGAGAGGCAACCGGCTCGACGAGGTAGCCAAAGTCAGCATGGGGCCCATCACCTGGACTCCGGCCACCCTCAGCCGCGTGAAAGACTCTGACCAGTTGGAGATGAACACCACCGGCTCTACGGCCGGTCTGGAGCCGGGAAAGCCGGCCTTTGCAAGTGTGCAACTCGAGGACGGCCGCCTGTTGAATGTTCCAGTAAAGGTAGAGCCGCCCCGTCCGCAGGTTGCGCTGCTCAGCAAGGGCACGCAGAACGACGCTTCCGCCGCGCCTTCGCCTGTGCATCTGGGCAGCAATGACGATTTGCCGGTTGACGGCCGGCTGGTCTTTTTCATCCGTTCAAAGGAGCCGGAAAATTTTCCGCGTGACGAGAAGGTTGAGGTAGCCGCGGCTGATGGCAGTTTCCACACCATGCTGGGGGTGGCCGACGGCAGCCTGATGCTGGAGGATGCAAAGACCGCTTTGGGAGTTGTGGAACCGCTCCGCAGTTTCGGCTCCTCGGCCTTTGGGCCGCTGCG
>Ga0326727_10027457_pt1 | contig 10451 bp, 9 predicted proteins | sample MB2enrmetagenome_FD_207643 | JGI IMG/M metagenome (GOLD analysis project Ga0326727, IMG submission 207643) | Lab enriched peat soil microbial communities from McLean, Ithaca, NY, United States - MB29MY | ecosystem: Environmental > Terrestrial > Soil > Wetlands > Peat | place: USA: New York...
CGGAAGCCCGAAGCACATTGGGTTTTATCAAGACCCTTTTCCCCTGCAGTTTCAGGGGAAAAAGTTCAAAAGCCCGGTCGACCGCCGGCCGGACGCTCTCATAGGTAGCAGGGTGGATCATGACCTTCGACACAATCTGGACCTCACTGTCAGGATTATTGTGATATAGTTTCTGCTGTTCATATTATAAACCCGAGATGACTCAAGGAGAAACCCCATGAAAAAATCGTTGGGACCGATAATCTTGGCCTACCCAATGCCTGTATGGGTCATCGGTACCTACGGCGGTGATGGCAAGCCAAACGCCGCCACCGCGGCCGCGGGCATGGTCTGCTGCCGCAAACCACCCTGTATCGCGGTCTCTTTCCGGGAAGCGACTTACACCTATCGCAACCTCAAAGAGCGGCAAGCTTTTACGGTAAACATTCCTTCGGAATCGCATATTAAGGAAACGGATTATTTCGGCATTGCCACCGGCAGAAGGGAAGACAAGTTTGCCGCCACCGGGCTCAGCCCCATCCCCAGCAGCCTGGTGGACGCGCCTTATGTGGGCGAATTTCCCATCGTTTTTGAGTGTAAGCTCATTCACACCCTGGAACTCGGGTCGCACACCCAATTCATCGGGGAAATTCTGGACGTGAAAGTGGATGAAGAGGTATTGGGAGAAAAGGGATTCCCCAATCTCAAGAAGCTTAAGCCTTTAGTTTATGATATCGGCCATGCCACCTACTACGGGATCGGCGAGTTCCTGGGCAAGGCCTTTAGTATAGGACAGGGGATTATTCGACCTTAACTATCTGATCCCATATAAAAATAAGGGGAATCTGGGGGGATCATGTTAAGGCAGCGGGGGCAGGAGTTCAACGCCTGGGTTGTGCCTTCCGGGGGCTAAAAATTAGCGGTGGCGGGTGTCTACTACTATATGCAGATCATACCTTCAACAATTTTATATTTTAGAGAAGATTAAGATAATGGCAAGATAGTGCGCTGTCCATTTATTTCTCTATCACCGAGGTCGGGTATGCCTGGAATCTTGGTCTAATCTAATTTTTTTAAAATCTTGTGTTACTATGCCTTTTATGATAGAGTTACGTTTGAAAAGAGGTCAATCGTAGGATTAAGATCAGGGAAAGAGGTATAAAGCAAATGAGGGTGAGAAAGTTAATAAGGCGATTAAAAAGAATTATAAAACCTGTCACGCATTATGATGGTGTTTATCATCAATACGACGATTCCGTAAACTCTAATGTTTATGATTCTCCCATTTGGCTTAATTCGTGGAAATGGTATATCGAAAATGATTTAGCCAATTGCTATAACTCCACATTTTACATACAAAACGATCTGACCATTGTTACTGCATTTTGCGCCATGATTGGATCTATAAATGGTGTTATTAAACTTCTTGATTTTGGCGGTGGCATTGGCAATACTTATGTTCCAATTGTGAATTCCTTGGAGGAATCATTTTTATTTGAATATCATATCGTGGATACTCCAATTAATTGCCAAATTGGAGAAACAATATTTAAGGACGATACCAGGGTTACTTTTAATGATACTATTCCAGCGCTCAAATTTGACATCATTTTTTGCAGCCAAACCTTGCAATATATCGAGGATTGGGCTATTACCCTTTCTAACTTATGCAGCCTTCAAGCACAATATATTGTCTTGGCGAAACTGACCACCACAGAGATAGAAACCTTCGGCTCAAAACAGAACCTTATAATGACTAGCGGGCCTCATAAGGGGGCTTTTGCAGGTAGTGCTTTCCATTGGTTTTTTAATAGAAGAGAAATTCGAGCGCTCCTTGAAGCAAATGGTTACCTAATTATGCTTGATCTATTATATTCAGATCTTTCTCCGGCGGAAAACCTGCCTGAGGGATACAGAGACTGCACTTCGCGTATTTTGGTGTTCCGGCGCCGTATATAAGGGTGTTGCCTCAGCCATTAAGGGGCTTTTTAGTAAATGAAGATCACCGCTATATCTATGCACTTTACCACCCCGCATATTGTGTGCTGATATACTCATCTTAGCTGTCTATCAGAGCCAGTCGGCCTCTTCTGGTCGAACCTCATCGTTGAAAAATCGAAAAAATCTCCGTGCCAATCATACTGACCAGCGGGGGCAGGAGTCCCGGCCGGGGGTTTTTGCTTTTAGGGCCGAAAAATCCTAGGGGCGCCAGCCAGGGACACCGGGACTCGGCTGGCGCCCGGGGAAAATGGGAGCTTGGCCTTGACTAGCCCGGCTCATGGTTTGACAAATTGATGGAAAATTATGCTATTATAGCAATTGCAAGGCCTTCTCGTGGTTAAATATGGGGGGCTGCACAAAACCGTTTTTTTGACTGTACCGGCAAATGCCGCCAAATAATCTCTGATTGAAAGGTTGGGTGGGTTTTGAGCAAGAGAGTTTTTAAAGGATTAGGACTGGGAGCCTTGCTGCTAGGTTTATTAATTCTCCTCTTGCTGATCCTGTATCATTTATTTGGCAGCAGGCCAGCTCCAGTTCCAACAGGTAAATTAGAAGAAAAGACAAAGACATTACCTGGCGTTTCCGAAGCGCCGAGCACACCACCGCCCTTGGCAGCCCCGATTGCGCCTCCACTCAAACAATTTCCGACCCCCTCTGGAAAAGGAGTTGGTACTGCTGAGACAACTCCCCCAAAGACAGCCATCAGTCCCCCTACAGCAAAAGAAAATCTTTTGGCGCCCATGGAGGAAGAAAAAAAATATGGTCTCTTGGTGGGTACCTATCCTAATTTCCGGAGTGCCGAAAAAATGCTGGAAAAGGTTAGGAAGCAAGGGGAACAAGGTTTCATTCGCAGGACTCCGGGAAAGAAGAAGGGATTCCAGGTGATAGCAGGACCGTTTCCGTCCAGGAGAGAGGCGGAAGTTGCAGCAAATTCGTGGAAGACCAAACGCCATGTTTCACCTAAGTTGGAAGAAATAACCATTCCAGTTCCTAAATAAATCGACATAATAAGGTCATGATTTCCGGTGGGAAATAGTTATTACTGATTGTTTTAATTTCACACGGACTGCAGAAGGGAACAAGGCAGTGAGCCTGTTGATCATGGCTTCGACGAGAATATCCGTCTTCAAGAACACAAAAATTGGGGAATTTTCCCTGGGCAAAGGGGTCCTAAAAAGATTTTGGGCTGCGGTGTCCCAGGCGGCCGAATAATATCAGTTAAGACCACGGTGTCCCAGGCTGTCGAAGGAGGGCAACGATGAAAGAAGCCAACGGGGTTGTTATCTATGAAAACTTGGCGGAAATAGTTGCACCAGAGCATACCTGTCTGGTGATTTGGGATGTCCAGAACGGGCTGGTGGACCGGATATTCAATAAAGAAGAGTTCCTGGGCAACCTGAAAGCCCTGCTGGCGGGATTAAGGGGAAAGATGCCCGTTGCCTACACCCTGATAACTCCCCCTCCCAAGGGGTTTCGGTCATCCTGGCAGATCTATTCCATGATGAAGCGTTTCAAGGTCACGGAGGTTGACCAGTTGCCTGCTTTCATGGCCCCGGGGTCAAAGGAAAGAGAGATACCGGAAGCCGTGAAGCCGAAAGACGGCGACCTCATCCTGGAAAAACCCAGTGCAAGCATATTCATTGGGACGAATTTCGGATATTTAATGCGGGCCAGAGGCATTACCACGCTGCTATTCACCGGTATAGCAACTGAATTCGGGATTGAATCTTCGGGGCGGGACGCCGCAAACCGGGGTTTTTATCCGGTGGTGGTCTCTGATTGCGTGTCTTCAATGGACCGGGAAGCTCACGAGCGCTCTTTAAAAAACCTCGACAAACTGGTAATTGTAAACAGTTCCAGCGAAATATTGAAAAGTATCGGCCGATAAAGAGCTTACGAAGTCCGTGAGACCCGCTCAGGTGAAATTCTGGGTGCTGGCATCATAGAGGGAGCGCGGCAAGAGACCCTCCGATTTATTTTCGAAAAAATCCTCGTAGCGGTCATATTTACCCGGAGCGGGCAGGAGTCCGCCCCGAGGTATGGGTATTAGGGGGCGCTATAGGCCCGGGGGCGGGGTTAGGCGCCAGGGGGGGATCGAAGGGCGCCGACCCCCCGGTTCCTGTCACCCTGGGGCACGCCAGCGTCGCCGCCACGGGCAAGTATCTCCACGGTCGGCTTGAGGATCAAACCGGCGAAGTATTTGGGTGTATAAGGGGTAGCGGAAAGCTTGTGAGATTAACTCATTCACTACCGTCGTAGGCGGTTTCTTCTCTAGAAAACGCGCATAAGTCGCATTAACAATAAAGCAATCACGGCGCCAATTACTGCCAAGCTTACCGCCATGAGCCCGCCGCCTCTTAAACGATTCCCCGCATACCCGAAGAAACACGCAAAGAGAATGACTATCCCTAAAATTATTGATCTTGGCATCTGATTAGGCCTTTCTTATTTTGTTTTTTGCCATTCTGGCTTCTTCTCTCTCTTCTTATCCCGCAGAAAAGTCAGGACTGCTCCCAGGGCCGCCACCACCCCCGCACAGAGTAATGCCGTTTTCCACCCGGCCAGGAATAAAGGCAGCATCTCCGGCTTATAGTCAGCCAGTTCGCCGCTGACATCCGCGGCGCCAAAGCCTAAGGAAAACAGCGCTCCTGCCAGGGCCACCCCGGTGACCATGCCGAGACTCCGGGACATGGCCACCAGCCCGGAGGCCACCCCCAACCTGGCCAGCGGCACCGTCCGCATTATGGAGCTGGTGTTCGGAGGCTGGAAAAGCGCCGCTCCCAGGCCCATGATCCCCAGACATAGAGCAATTTCCGAAATCCTGGTTACCTCCGTGAACCTCGAGGCCTGGAGCAGCGCCCCTGCCACTACCGTCAGCCCGGTGGTGGTCAGGAGCCGCGGGCCTATCCGGTCTGAAAACCACCCGGAAACAGGGGCCACCACCATGGAGACCAAGGGCGCGACCATGAGCAGCATCCCCACCTGGCCTATGGAACAGGCAAGCACCTTGGTCAGGTAAAAAGGCAGCAAGAAGAAGGCGATGAAGTAAGAAACGAAGAGGCATATGGCCGCAGACAAGGCCAGGCAAAAGCTTCTCACCCGAAATAAGGAAAGGTCTACCACCGGCGCGGCATTCCCTTGCTCCCACCAAATGAACAAAGGGCAAAAGATCACGGTAACTGAAAGGCCCAACACGGTTTTCAGGTCGCCCCAGCCCCACCGGTCTCCCATGCTCCCCGCCAGCAGGAAGCCGGCCAGGGCCAGGGCCATGAAGGCGGCCCCCATAAAATCAAAATTGGGCGCCGACGTATCTCCCGGCTTCCGGGGAATAAATTTCGAGGACAGGAAAATCCCCAAGAATCCCAAGGGAACATTGAGGTAAAAGATGGCCCTCCAGGAATAGTGGGAGAGAATCAGCCCGGCCAGCCCCGGACCCGAAGTCAGACCTACCCCTACCACCGTGCCAATCAGGCCCATGGCCCGGCCCAACTCCCAGGAAGGAAATACTCGGGTGAGCACCGCCGGGCCGCAGGCCATGACCATGGAAGCCCCAACCCCCTGCAGGCCCCGACAACCAATGAGGCTGGCGACGTTGGGAGACCAAGCGCAGCAGAGGGAGCCGCCGCTGAATATGGCCAGGCCCAGGGCATTGATGGTCATTAAACCTCTGATATCCGCCAGCCGCCCAAAACTCAGGAGCAAGGTGACTATGGCCAGCAAGTAAGCGATCACTACCCACTGGACCGCGGGGAGCGGCGCCGCCAGATCGTCCATGATCTTCGGCAGAGCCACGTTCAAAATGGAGCCATCCACCGTGGACATGAAGATGCCCAGCGACACGGTGAGGAATGCCGCCCATTTCCCTAAAGAAGGCTCCTTCATTCTGATAACCCTGGCCCGGGCCGGAATAGGCAAGGACCGAAAGAAGGCTTAGGCGGACCCGCGGCAGTCAATGCCCTCCGGCCCCGGCTGGGGGCAGAATCTCCTGCAGCCGCTACTGGAGCGCCTGTTGCTGCTGGAATTGCCGCAGCGGTTCGGCTCCGAGTTGTGGTGGCTTCGAGAGGTAATATCTGAGATTATGCGGCAGCCTTGGCCACCGCGGCCAAAAAATGTCTTGGCGGCCGTCTTCCCGAGTTTGACCGCGGTAAGACTCCCTTTTTGTAGCCAAATGTTTGGTAGAGACATGATACCAGAAATTTCGCCGAAAAGGTGCTTTTCTTCCCGGATTTGGGGAACCCTGACCCTCAGGGATCGGATACTTCATTGCGGTGAAGCTTAAGGACTCCAGTCCAGCTCCCCGCGGTAAGGGTGCGCCAGGGAAAAGGCCAGAAACTGTCTCAAAAACCATTGTTCCCCCCAAATGTCTTTCTGAGCGAAGCGAAGAATCTAGTATTTTCAAATACCTAGACCCTTCGCTGACACTCAGGGTGACAGAAAAGATCAGTTTTTGAGACGGTTTCGCCAGACCCCCCTGTACCTACCACCTCCGGGCGTGGTAAGAAACTCTGGCCGCCATTTTGCTCAGGTGCTTGGTCAGCGGGGAGATGGACCGGCTAGATCCTTAAATTGTTGCCTTACGATGAGGTTGGGAGTATGGAAGGTAGAGAAAACCTGCAAAGAAAGGAAATTAACCTATGGACATGAAATTAAAGGAAACCTTCGTCGGGGCTTGGGAAAAATATTTCGATAAGGGAGAACTCCCCCTGGTTTTTTTCTATACGAACCAGCCGGGTGGCGTTGAGCTGGTGAAACCTGCCCTGGCTCATCAATGCTTTCTTGGAGTCCTGTCCCGGGTGCGTAAAGGAGCCTCTCTCTGCTTCAATGTGGACTCTATCGGTTGTGGTGGCGGCAAGAGGTTTCTGGGCTTTACCCAGGAACTCAGGCCGAATTTTGAATTCTTTCTCTCTTGCGGCATTCCCGGAGTAATGGAAGGGGAGCGCTATAAGAAATCCCCGGAATTGGTCCTGGAGGCGGTCAAACACCTGCCCAAGATGGAGGCGCCGGCTGAATTTATTACCTGGAAGCGGTGGGATAAGCTGGAAGAGTCTGATGCGCCGGAAGTAGTCGTCTTCTTTGGCACTCCGGATATTTTATCGGGATTGTTCACTTTAGCCAACTTTGAGGAAGTGGAGCCCCATGGGGTCCTGGCCCCGTTTTCTTCCGGTTGCGGCTCCATCGTCACCTACCCTTATCTGGAAAAGGATTTCGATCGTCCTCATGCTTTCCTGGGCATGTTCGATGTCTCGGCCCGGCCTTTTGTCCCGAAAACCATGCTCACTTTTGCGGCGCCCATGAAAAAGTTTACCAGGATGGTGGGGAATATGGCTGAGAGTTTCCTGATCACCTCTTCCTGGGGTAAGGTGAGGAAGAGAATATCTTCCTTTTAAAGAGGGGTCTGATGGTTAATCAAGCAAATAAGCTAATTCATCGGTCCCTAACTGCTAACTGCTCACTCCGAAAAGACTCGGGCGAAGATGGTGTCCACATGGCGCAGGTAGCGGCTCATGTCGAAGATAGCCGCCAATTCTGGCTGGGACAGGTGCTGGCCGATATCCGTATCCTCCTGCACCCGCTGGAGGAACTCGGCACCCTCCTCCCAGACCAGCATGGCCGGGCGCTGCACCAGGCGGTACGCCGCATCCCGGCTCAGGCCCTTTTCGATCAGGGCCAGCAGCAGGCCCTGGGAGAAGATCAGGCCGTGGGTGAGGTTGAGGTTTTTGGTTAGGTTGTCCGGGTAAACCTGGAGGTTTTGCAGCAGCCGGGTTAGCCGGGCCAGCATGAAGTCCAGGAGCACGGTGCTGTCCGGGGCGATGAGGCGCTCCACCGAGGAGTGGCTGATATCCCGTTCGTGCCACAGGGCTACGTTTTCCAGGGCCGCCAGAGCGTAACCCCGGAGCAGGCGGGCCAGCCCGCAGAGGTTCTCGGAGAGGACCGGGTTGCGCTTGTGCGGCATGGCCGAAGAACCCTTTTGCCCGGCGGCGAAGGCCTCTTCCACCTCCCGCACCTCGGTGCGCTGCAGATGGCGGATCTCCAGGGCCACTTTTTCAACGCTGGCGCCGATCAAGGCCAAGGTGAGGAAAAATTCGGCGTGCCGGTCCCGCTGGATGATCTGGTTGGAGATGGCCGCGGGCTTCAGCCCCAGGCGGGCGCAGGTCTTGGCCTCCACTTCCGGGGGAAGATGGGCGAAGGTGCCCACCACTCCGGAGAGCTTGCCCACCGCCACGGTCTCCCGGGCCGCCAGCAGCCGCACCCGCTGCCGCTGGAACTCGGCGTACCACAGAGCGAATTTTAGGCCCAGGGTGGTGGGCTCGGCGTGCACCCCATGGGTGCGGCCCACTATGGGGAGGTCCTTGAATTTATAGGCGCGGGCTTTCAAGACCCCCAGCAATTCGTCCAGGTCGGCGACCAACAGGTCGGCGGCCTCTTTCAGGCGCAGGCCCAGGGCGGTGTCAAGAATGTCCGAGGAGGTCAGGCCGAAGTGAAAGTAGCGGCCGTCTTCGCCCATGCCGGCGGCCACCTGGTCCACAAAGGCGGCCACGTCGTGGTGGGTCTTCTCTTCCAGGCTCAGAATCTGCTCCAGGTCGAAAGCGGCCTTGCCGAAGGCCCGCCCCGGCACCTCTGGAGGGATGATGCCGCACTCCGCCTCGGCCTCCATGGCGGCCAGCTCCACCTTGAGCCAAGTGTTAACCTTGTTCTCTTCGCTCCAGATGCGGGCCATTTCTTTCCGGCTGTATCGGGGGATCATATTTTCACCTCTAACCAGGGGATTCTTGGGGATGAGGCCAATTCTCTTTCCAATGGCTATTTCGGGATGGGTAAAAATTGGCCATGAACGTTTAACCTGCGCCGGCGCCGGCGAGTCGCTGGGGACCCCGCTCGATTGCCTAAAGGTATAAGAAGGTGTGCCCCGGCAAATTATAAACGGAAGCGGTTGTTAAGAGAAGCAGATTGACGGGACAAATTAGAATGGCTAAGTTTCTTGGCAGCTGAACTTTTTGCTCGAGCGCGTTATGCCTGAATGGGGAAAGATTTTTGCCGATCCGGAGATGCAGAGCCAGGCCCCCGACCCCGCCCTGATGGAGTTGCTGCCGGTCTGGCAGGCGGCCGGCTGCCGCCGGGTGCTGGATGCCGGCTGCGGGGTGGGCCGCCAGCTGTTGCCCCTGGTTCAGGCAGGCTTCCTGGTTTGGGGAGCAGACCTGGATGCGGAGGTTTTGCGAATTCTCCAGCAGCGCCTGACCGCGGCGTCGGCGGAGGCCGGGCGGGTCCGGTTGGCCCGGGCTGACCTGAAACGCCTGCCCTTCCCAGCGGCGGCCTTTGATTTGGGAGTGAGCATCAACGCGATCAACCACGGCCTGGCCGCAGACTTTCGGGATTTTTGCGGGGAGTTGGATCGGATCATCAAACCGGGCGGCCAGCTGTTTATCAAGGTCTCGCCCTGGGCCTTCGCCGAGCTGGTGAGACTGCCCCAGACCCGGGAGCTGGAGCCCAGCACCCTGGTGAACATCGCCACCCCGGACGGCGATCTGGTGCACCATTTCCCCACGCCCGAGGAATTGCTGGCCCAATTTCCCGGCTATGAAGTGCGCCGCTGCGAGACCATCCTGAGCCCCATTGTCTTTATGGACCAGGTGGCTTTCCCCCAACTCGTCTTATGGGGAAGGAAAGTGAGCAGTAAGCAGTAAGCCGGGAGCAGTGAGCGGGTAGAATCAATGGGAGCACTAAGAGACTACTTCATGATCAGGCCTCCAAAGTACCTGGAGGGCATCCGGCCGCGCCACAAAGCTTACTTTTGTTGGCAACTTGCGCAGGCCCGCCGATTCCGCTAAAATCAAGTAGTTATGACCCAAGTAAGCGAAGACCTCCAGATCAGGCGCCGGCTCACCCGGGCCATCCACATCGGTCCGGTGCAGATCGGCGGCGGCGCCCCGGTGGTGGTCCAAAGCATGACCAACACCGACCCCCGAGACGTGGCCGCCACCCTGGCCCAGATCCGGAGATTGGCCGCGGCCGGCTGCGAAGTGGCCCGGCTGGCCATCCCGGACCAGAAGGCGGCCGCGGCATTCGGGGAAATCAAAAAAGAGAGTCCGCTACCCCTTATCGCCGATATTCACTTCAACCACCGTCTGGCCCTAACCGCCCTGGAGCAGGGGGCCGACGCCATTCGCATAAACCCCGGGAACCTGGGGGGAGAAAAGAAGACCCGCCAGGTGCTGGAGGCCTGCCGGCAGAAAGGCGTCTCCGTGCGCCTGGGGGTGAATGCCGGCTCCCTGGAGGCCGACCTGCTGGAAAAATACGGGACGCCCAACGCCGCGGCCTTAACGGCCAGCGCCCTGCGTTGGGTCCGGAAGTTTGAGGATTGGGGCTTCGTGGATTTCAAAATTTCCCTGAAATCCTCCGACGTCCTGGTGACCGTGGCGGCCTACCGGGAATTGTCCCGCCGGACGGATTATCCCCTGCACCTGGGAGTGACC
>Ga0326727_10027458_pt1 | contig 10450 bp, 12 predicted proteins | sample MB2enrmetagenome_FD_207643 | JGI IMG/M metagenome (GOLD analysis project Ga0326727, IMG submission 207643) | Lab enriched peat soil microbial communities from McLean, Ithaca, NY, United States - MB29MY | ecosystem: Environmental > Terrestrial > Soil > Wetlands > Peat | place: USA: New York...
CATAAGGCGAACTTTCGTTGCGGTCTTGCTTGACTACCATGCCCCCTGATGATTTTGCTATGGTCTCGGCTCCACTAAGATCTGTAATGGTGATAATCGTATTATTGAACGATGCAAAGATATGGGCAATTCCCCACTTTCGCTCGGCCATAATCTATGTCACGCTCCGTCGCTCGCTCGCTCCTCGGAACCGTCGACTTCGCAGAGCGGAGATCCGACGTAGTATCCGATGAGCGCTTGCTCACTTATGGGGAGAACGTAGCTTGGAACGGTTACTCTACGTCCTGCGACTGCGACATGTCCGTGGACAATAAGTTGCCTGGCGTGCTTGGCAGAATTGGCTAAACCTTGCTTGTGGACTTGGGTTTGTAGCCGCCTTTCCATTAAATCCTCACTCGCCAAGGTGAGCACGTCGTCCAGAGATGCGTCATATTTGATCAGACCTATACGTTTTAATCTGTCGAGGAATCGTTGCGTCTCAAACTTGGCGTGCTCGCCACGCTCACCAACCTCTTGAATGTCGAAGAGCAATTTCCGCGCCTCACGTCGATACTTCCTCAACGTCATGGCGACTTTCCAGACTTCTCTTTTGTTTTTCAAACCGTAACTTCTTACGAGCTCGGCTTCTTCGCCGATCCTTGCTCCCTGCCATGGGTGACTGGGCTTATCAAACGTTTTTCTGCTTTTGCCAGGATACCCCATTTCTCGCACCTTCTTTAATTACCGCTTTTTGCGTTGTACGCCTACCGTCGCGCCCCTACGTCCTGTCGATTTGGTCCTCTGACCACGGACTTTATGTCCTCTTTCGTGGCGAATCCCTGCGTAGCTTCGGGTCTTTTTCATTCGATTCAGATCTTCGCGAAGCGCAATATCTAGTTGAGAGCCTAATAGGTGTTGGTCTTCGCCGGTGACGGGACTTTTCTGGTAGTTGAACATCCAAGCCGGAATATGCCGATCAAAACTAGCGACAGAATCCCTCAGCCTTTCTATTTGCTCATCATCCAGATAGCCCATAGTATCGTTAGGGTTTACGTTGGCGCTTTGAGTCAGAATTCGCGCCGTTCGTATACCTACGCCTTTCAAGCCTGTGAGTGCGTACTGGACTGCTTTTTTCCCATCCAGATCCGTTTGCGCGATTCTTACTATATACTTGATCTCGTCGTGTTCTGGCTGTTCCTTGTCACTCTTGGGCACGTCATTACCTCGCGTGTGTGGCATTTTAACCAATCATCGTATTTATAACTAGCACGCTGAATGAGCTTTTTTGCGATAGCTCGAAGGATCGGCGCAGCTTCACGGAAACTGAGCCCACAGAAAGCGCTGGGGGTGGGATTTGAACCCACGAGTCCCGGTGGGACACTGGTTTAGCAAACCAGCGCCGTAGACCAAGCTTGGCTACCCCAACAGCGGGTGTGGGCGCACAGAAAGGTTGTCATTCTGCAGCCTGTCAGAGCTCCCAGTTCATTCTCTATCCCGCGACCCTCCGAGCGTCACGCGTCCGCGATAGGTTTGCTCCCTTCCGGGCCTGAACCGGTGCTCACGGTGAGCGCGTGCCGCTGGTTCTCCAATCAGCAACACACGGCCGTTGACCCCGCAGGACGGAATTTCATTGTCTGAATTGTAAGATGGTCAAACTGCCAAAATGCCTTCCTTCTGTTTCGCTCCCCACTTGTCGACGTTTTTGGGTTACAGAGGACGCCGAGCCATCCGAGCTAGCCCAGTTATCATGTGGCAACTAATGTCCATAAAATTATCGCTGAACTTGCTTGCAAATGTCGCTGCGCCCCCCCCTTGTCAACTTGATTAGCTCAATGTTTCAGATCGCTGGGCTAGCCCTTAATGACTCCCATTGGGGTGAGCCGCGCAACGGCTTCTGAGATGCCGAGCTTTGAAACGACGTTGATTACCTCGTCTATCGGCTTGTACGCTTCTGGTGCCTCTTCTGGCACTGACGAAAGATCATCAGTTTTTATCGCGATGTGTTTTCGCTGCAGACCCTCTGTAACGCCTCTCCAAGTCAAAGAGCGTCTCGCAGCTTTCCGGCTGAGAACTCGACCTGCCCCGTGGCACGTTGATCCGAAGGTAGTACTCATTGCTTTTTTGGTGCCGTGCAGAACGTAAGAGGCAGTCCCCATGCTGCCTGGGATAAGTACCGGCTGTTCGATTCCATAACTTGCATCCTGTTCGAATGCCCTTGTGGCGCCTTTGCGGTGCACGTACACCTCTTTGCGTCTTCCGTCGATCGTGTGTTTTTCGAGCTTTGCAATATTGTGCGCCACATCGTATACGAGGGTTGCAGTCGTGTTGAACTGCTGCTCCAGAACGTCTCGCACCCAATATGACATTACTTGCCTATTTGTCCACGCATAGTTGGCAGCTGCAGCCATTGCGCTGAAGTAGTCTCGTGCTTCTTGTGAGTCTGCAGGAACGCACGCTAGTTGCTTATCGGGGAGTACGATAGAATATTTGCGACTCGCTGCTTGAAAAATTTTCAAGTAGTCAGTGCAGATTTGATGGCCAGCCCCCCGTGATCCCGAATGAAGCATTATGCAGACTTGCTGTTCTTTCAAACCAAACAAATCTGCGGCCTTCTTATCAAAGACGCGATCAACGCATTGAATCTCTAAAAAGTGGTTTCCACTTCCTAGACTTCCAAGCTGGGGTTTGCCCCTCTTTTTTGCCAGCGGACTGACTTTCATAGGATTTGCACCATCTAAGCAGCCGTTGCTCTCGCAGTGCTTCAAATCTGCAGGGTTTCCGTATCCCTCATTAACGGCCCACTTTGCCCCACCCAAGAACACGCCGTCAAGCTCTTTTTCGGAGAGCCGCAGCTGTCCCTTCGAGCCAAGTCCCGACGGAATTGCTTCAAATAGTGCTGTTGTCAGCTCATTAATTCTTGGCTCAATTTCTTCCCTGAACAAGGTCGTCACTAGGAGCCTAGTGCCGCAGTTGATATCGAACCCAACCCCTCCTGGTGAGAGGATGCCTTCGCTAACGTCGAACGCGGCAACGCCGCCGATTGGAAAACCATACCCCGTGTGCACGTCAGGCATCGCGAGTGACCATTTCTGGATTCCGGGCAGCGTCGCGACGTTCGCTACTTGTTGTATCGCTCCTCTCTCGAGGTATTTCATAAGGACTTCTGACAAGAAGATTCGACCAGGGACACGCATCCCTACCGCTGCGTCCTGCGGCACTTCCCAAACATACTCGCCTCGCTTGACTAATCCTTCGGACGCCATCGAACCTCCTATACGTCCAGCGTTACCTCTGTGTGATAAATATCATTTTTCGTGACTGCTAGATTGTGATATGTCATGGTCTTTACTTCTGCGTTTAGTCTATGCCTGTTTAGATCTAATCTTTCGCCTAGACAGTCAGCAGTTAACGACAAACCCACAATCCTGACGAAGCATTTCTTAACAGCAAAGCGCTCGACTTCAAACGTGATCAGGAGCTCTGAAAGCCAGTCGTAAAGCAAGTTTTCGTAAGAGTTGGAACCTATCTCTATGGTTAGAGTCTCTCCTAATGCCACTTCATCGAGGATAACCATTGTGTCTTCGAGAGCGTCTGCTGCATTTTCGAATAGCTCGTTTAAGTCTCTTCCGTACGCCTTAAAAGTTACATCGGCTGTGTGCTCCAGAAACTCGTATTTTTGCATGCTGCTGTCGCATACGATATGAACCAGATATTAATATAATATTGGTCAATTATGGCTAGTCGATGAGACCATATGTCTTTATTAATTCAGCAATGAGCGCCGACGGCAAGATTTCCACAGTAGCGAGAAAACAGGTGCGCATTTCTGGAGAAGACGACCTCAGGCGAGTTGATGCGCTAAAAGCGAACGTTGATGCTGTCATGATTGGGGTCGGGACCGTTCTTGCTGACGATCCGAAGCTTACAATAAAGTCGGTGGTACTCAAGCGCAAGCGAATGGACCAGGGCAGAAGTGAAAATCCGCTGCGAGTAGTGGTCGATAGCAGCGCACGAACGCCAGCGACTGCAGCCGTTTTGGGGCCAAATGCACTTATTGCGACATCGCAACAGGCCCCACATCAGAGGGTAGAAGAGCTCAAAACTAAGGCTGAAATAGTCGCTGTCGGAGAGAGCAAAGTGGATCTCACTGCGCTGCTTGGGCGTTTGAAGGATCGGGGGGTGGAATCCCTCATGGTCGAGGGTGGCGCAACGCTCAATTTCGCCCTTCTAAGTTTGGGGTTAGTCGATGAGATTTACACCTACGTAGGCAACATTATCATTGGGGGCAGTGCAGCGCCAACGCTGGTCGATGGAGAAGGCCTGACTAATGACTTTGTTAAGCTCAATCTGCGAGAAATCCGTCAAATCGGTGACGGCGTACTCATCAAGTGGAGAGTCGTCGGCTTTTGACCTCTAACATTCATTGTGCCTCTTGGGCGGCTGCTTCAACTGCTCCTTCCACTACTGGTCGATCTTGTAGAACCTTTATGCTCACTAGCCCACCTACGACGATATTTAGATAGTAAGTAATCACTCTCCAACCTAGGATGAAGATGCCGAGAATTGATGTGCTCACAAAGGCTGAATAAATCGCCGCAGTGCTCACTTCGGCTATGCCACTGTTTCCCGGCGTGAGTGGAATCATCGCGATCATCATTAGAACTGTTTGGGCAGAAAAGGACGCTAAGATCCACGGCTGAGCTCCTAGGCCGACGAGAATAAGCGAAGCAATTGTAAACTGCAGAAGCCAAAACGCCATCGTAAAAAGAAAACCTTTGACCAAAGCTCGTCGTTCATCCTTCAAGTATCGCATAGAGCTATTGTGAAAAACATCGACCTCTCGCAAAGCCTTTTGCATGGCTCTGTCAGCCTTGTCAACGCCTCTCACTTTGACGAACAGCCAGCGTACTTTTATCACCATAGACTTCACTTTTCTTGGCTTTGCCATAACGTAGAGCAGGATGAAAAAGAGTAAGCCGAAAACTATGGCTGCGACCCCGAAAAGGGCTATGAGCCCGGGCGAGCTCTGCACGTACCGGGTAAACAGCAGAAATGCGATCGGGGCGGCTATGCCTAAGAAAAGCGCATCCAGCATTCTTTCTCCGAGCACGACCGCAGAGGCATCCCCGACGGACAGCTTGCAACCCCGCAACAGCTGAACTCTCGTAACTTCTCCACCGGCGTGTCCCGGAGTGATTGCCGCAGCAAAAAGATTTGACAAGACGATCTCGACCGATTTTCTAAACGAGAGCTCGCCTCCTACCGCTTGTGCCATGGTCTTCATTCGAGCGCCCCAGACGAGCCACGAACCGAACTGAAAGATCAATGCGGCGGCCAAGAAGGCTGGGTGAATTTGTATAAGGCTTCGCAACTGGCCCGGCGTGATCGTGTAAAATAAGAGTGCTATGATCGAGATTATGCTGAACGTCAGTGAAACCGCAAGCCACTTTCGCAAGCCGTTCAAGATCTACCCCCTATCAATAGTTAGACTTCTGATCTAGCTACCCCGGTCCACTCGCACTTGCGGGAAGTTAGATGCTGTCCGACGGCCACGGTCCCACAGAGCGTCATCAAGCAGGCGTACCCAGATAAGCCGAGCAGGATTTTAAACGATTCCGATATGCTCTCACTTTCTACCATTACTGCTCTGGAATATATGAGAACAAAAGGAGCTAATAAGTATGAAAAGAATGGGATCGTTAGCGAGCCCAGCCACGTCACTTTTACTGAGGTAGGAACGCGGGCGACAAACATTGGACCAAGATACTTTCGAAGCCCCTCGACAGCACCGCGGAACCATCGAACTCTTTGATTGTACAAATCCTGAATGGAAGTAGGAGCCTGTTCCCCCACTTTCGTCGTGGCAAGCAGTGCGCGGTTCCCTGAGAGGTATATCTTCTCGCTTATATCTAGATCCTCACACGAACAACGTTCATCAAAACCTGTCGTCCTTATAAAGGGTGCTTTTGACACGCCTATCGCGCCGTTGAACTGAATGAAGCCGCTTGACCACCTGAAAAAACGATAGATGTCGCAGAAAAACTTGTATTCGATTGAAACGATCTTGGTAAGGGTGTTTCCCTTATTAGTCACGTAGCGGCAGCCGCTGGCAAGCACCGCGTCGCTGGTCTCGGTGAGCTCACGCACACACTCCACCAAAAAATCAGGGTTTGGTCGGCTATCGACATCGAATAGCGCAATGCAGTCTACACCCTCTGTCACGTTCAGAATGTCGTTGATAGCGCCAGCCCGGCGGCCTCTGTTGCCATTTCTGATCACTATGTGGAAACGAGGCGGCAGCAATCCGAACAAAGAGCTATAATCTTTTCCGCTGCTGTCGATGACGTAGTACGCTTCAAAATCGAGACCACTGTAGTCTAAACCGCCCAGGCTCTTGATTGATTTTTCGATGAGCGCGTTCGGTTCGAACGGCGCGACCGGGATGATGGCGCAAACTTTCATTTCAGGAGAAAATTCGATTAACGTATATTAAGTCGTCGTTCTTGAAGCATCTTCTTCCGTTTCACGCGTCTGTCACATTCGCATAAAGATCAAGGACCTCTTGCGCAATGATTTTCCAGTCATATTTCTGTTCAACGCGCTTGCGACCGTTTTTACCCATTGATCTTGCGTTTGCAGGGTTTTCGAGAATCTCTAGAATGGCATTTGCAAGGGAAGAAGGATCTCGAGGCGTGACTAGCAAACCGCCTTCGCCAACGACGTCGAGCACGCCCGGAATTCTGGAAGCAATCACTGGCGTTTCGCACGCCATCGCTTCTAAAAGAACCAACCCGAACGCCTCGAGGCGCGTAAAAGAGGGGAGGACTAGTGCGGAAGAGCTTGTGTAGAGCTTTAGAAGAGCGCCTCTTGATATGTGCCCACAGAATTTGATTCGATGCTCATAGCCTTTTGCGAGTTTTTTTAGTCGTTCTCGCTCTTCTCCATCGCCGACGATTAAGAAAGTCACGTCGCTTACTTGGCTTAGTACGATCTTGGCGGCTTTGACAAAATCATCAACGCCTTTCACGGAGCTCAATCGACCAACGAAGAGTATCTGGCGTGCCCGCTTCTCACCGTTCAACCCGAGTAAATGTTTGTCAAAGGTCTCTAGTCTAATGCCATTCGGCACGATTTCATAGCGATAATTTCGCAATATGGAGGAGGTTCGCGCGTAAGATTCAGTTGTAGCGATTATCTGCGCGACGTTGTCGAGGATCGGCTTTGTATACACAGCCGTGTTGACTTCGCCTACAAGGCGTTTACAGATATTCGGAATTCTGAGATTTGCGATATTGTCGGGAATTTCGAGATCGCAGTGGTAAGTAAGCACGTGTGGAACGTGCGGCAGGCCTTTGACCACGCCGTAAGACATGAAAGGCGGAGGATAATGGGAATGTACGACATCGGCGCTGAACTGCGCAATGCGCCGCTGCAAAGCGTACATATACGGGATATATGGCAGATCCATAGCCGGAAATCTGTACACAGGGAGTCCGCGTAAGACCTCATTTGGTCTAGACTTGGGGACTTCGGCGCACAAAACAACGACCTCGTGCCCTAGGTCCCGCAAGCTTTGCGAAAGCTCAAGACAGTGAGTTTCGACTCCACCGATGTGCGGATAGAAGTAAGAAGAGGCTTGAATTATTTTCACGTGGATTCACGTTGAATGTGCGCGTGGGTGTTGAATAACTTATCGTGGAATCCCCATCCGCTGAGGCATTTTGATTTCGAATGCGGATCTCACGTCTCTTGAAAGACGCTTAGCAACGCCGAAACTAACGGGTTGCAGTGCGAGCACGCGCTGGCGTGGGACAGTAACTCGCGCGCCTGATCAACAAAAGTTAAATAGCACATTTGTCCTGTAGCTCAGTGTGCCATCGATGAGCCGTTTTATAGCCGTGATATCGGTGCTGGCTGTGTTTTTTGTTATAGCGAGCTCATCTTTAACGGTGGGCGTCAAAGCCCAAAATGAGGTGGCGTGGGTTTATGACTACCCGACAGGGATGAAAGCTGCAGCCGAGGAAAACAAGCCCGCGATGATATACATTCACGAAGACTGGTGTCTTCGATGCAGAAACATGGATCAAAACACTTAGACGGATAGTAAAGTTATTCAACTTTCGTCGAACTTCGTGAACATAAACGTGGTCGGGACTCAACAGGGAACGCATATATAATTATAGCAAGCCTCCACTGATTGTTTTCACGGACCCTCAAGGAAGGGTCATTGTCGAACAAAACGCAGAACTGTCGGCTAGTCAGGTGACTGCCCTGCAACGGCAGGTGCTCGCGCAAGAGCCGTCCTCGTCCCCTTCGGCGACAGGTAACCCTCCAACCACAAGCGTTTCGACCAAAGCCGCGGCGGTGCCCGGTTTTGAAGCCATCCCTGCAGTCGTTGGCATATCGATTATCGCGCGCGTGGTGTCGCGCATCCGTAAGAGCCCGCGATAAGCGATAAGCACTCCAAGCCCGGCGGACGCTCGTCTCAGGTTAAAGAGTCCGATCGACTGCTGTCCGCCAAAGCCTCGCGTACCAACGTTCGGTTCGATTTTTTCGGCCATTGTTATTCGGCCAGATGGCACGCTTCGGCCGCGCTTGCCTAGCTGCTTGGCAACCTGTCAGCGCCAATGTTTAACTATGAATGAGCCATAGTACATGCCATGCTTTATCGCGCTGACATCACCATTAAGCTCAAGCACGGCATGCTTGATCCGGAAGCTACGACGATAAAAAGTGCTCTTAAGCATCTTGGATATGAGTGTCAATCGGTCAAACAAGCAGCCGTCTACGAACTCGAATTCACGGCAGATTCCGGCGAGAACGCAACCGACCTCGTTAACGGAATGTGCCAACGGCTGCTCGCGAATCCCATTATACACGATTATGATATACGGATAACGAAATAGTCGAGAAGAGATAGATGAATATCGCCATTCTCCGGTTCGGTGGGAGTAACTGTGATCTGGACGTTCAAAAAGCTCTGAACAATTTGAGCATTGGCGCAGAACTTGTCTGGTACAAAGAGACCCTAGAGAGTTTTGACGGCGCGATCATCCCAGGCGGGTTTTCGTATGGGGACTACTTGCGCGCAGGTGCAATTGCGGCACGAACCAAGATTATGCAGTCAGTTGCAGAGATGGCAGCTGATGGGAAGCCTGTGTTAGGTATATGCAACGGCGCCCAAATCCTCAGCGAGTCGCACTTAGTGCCCGGCACGTTCACTCTCAATCAGTATCCAAAGTTCATTTGCAGGTGGGTGAAACTCAGAACATTCGGCAAGTCTGCGTTCACCGCACTTTCGAACGCGTTGGTTGACCTTCCTATAGCCCACAAAGAGGGGCGATACGTCGCTGACCCAAGGCTGCTCAAAGAGCTTTACGAAAATGATCAGGTCGTTTTTAAGTACGTTGATGACAAAGGACGCCCCACTTTGGCTGCAAACCCCAACGGTTCGCTCGATAATATCGCTGGAATAAGTAATTTAGAAAAAAACGTGCTTGCAATGATGCCGCATCCCGAACGAGCGTCACAGAAACTTCTCGGTTCTGCTGACGGGAATGCCATCTTTGAATCGATGGTTCGATATATCAAGGCCCTTTGAGACGCAGCCTCTCGCGAGCGTTATGTTTGCGCGCAGGCAGATCGTTTTCAAATTAGCGGGGACCACCACCATTCGTTCTCTTGATACCATCGAGCGACTTGCGTTAATCCGTCTTCAAATGAAATCTCGGGTTGCCATCCAAGAGACTTAATCTTCGAACAGTCTAAGGAATACCTCTGATCGTGTCCGAGCCGGTTCGCTGTGAAAGCAATGAGCGTTGAAGGCTTTCCCACTAGCTGTAGAATGGCTTTCGTTATTTCTAAGTTGCTCCTCTCGTTTCCAGCGCCAATGTTATACGTCTCGCCCGTTTTGCCCATTTGGCGAACGCAGTCTATCGCTGCACAGTTATCTGCAACGTGTATCCAGTCTCGGACGTTGTCTCCCCGGCCATAAACGGTCAGCTCGCGGTTCCTCATAGCGCTTGTAAGAAAGCGAGGAATCAGTTTCTCGGGGTGCTGATACGGCCCGTAGTTGTTAGAGCTGCGGGTAATAACGCAGGGAAAATCGTACGTCATGAAATACGATGACGCCAACAAGTCCGCTCCAGCCTTGCTTGCTGCATAGGGATTTGACGGATGCAAGGCATCCGTCTCCTTAAATGATCCGCGATCAACGCTTCCATACACTTCATCCGTCGATATCTGAACGAATCGCTCAATTGGATAATCTTTGGCCGCTGCTAGCAAGACGTGAGTCCCGAGGACATCCGTTTGAACGAAGGCAGCTGAACTCGTAATCGATCTATCGACGTGCGTCTCGGCCGCAAAGTTAATAACACAGTCACAATCTTTTAGCGACTGCTTGACAATTGTTTTGTCGCAAATATCACCTTTGACGAATTCAATGTCAGTTAGCACATCTTTGAGGCTG
>Ga0326727_10027459_pt1 | contig 10450 bp, 8 predicted proteins | sample MB2enrmetagenome_FD_207643 | JGI IMG/M metagenome (GOLD analysis project Ga0326727, IMG submission 207643) | Lab enriched peat soil microbial communities from McLean, Ithaca, NY, United States - MB29MY | ecosystem: Environmental > Terrestrial > Soil > Wetlands > Peat | place: USA: New York...
CCCGGCTACAGCGGCAGGGCGTACCTCGGGGGGTGGGGGATTTCCACAAGCGCCTGAAACCACGTAAACGGCAAAGGCGGAGACTACCAGCAGGATTAGTTTGAATCGCATAACAACCCCTCCCGCATATGGTTTTTAATTCAATTCGTCACTAGGTCCAGACGCCGGCGATCGCCTTGCCGCAAAATTTGCAGCTTCCGTGCTCCATGTGGATCGCCGTGAGAAAGATGGAACTCCGTAGAATGATAGCTTTGCCGCATTGTGGGCAGTAGGTGTGATTACCCGGGTGGTCGGGCACGTTTCCAACATACGGGTAGTGAATGCCTTTGCTCAACGCATAATTTCGAAACCGTTCAAGCGTGGCTATAGGAGTCGGCTCGAGATTCAGGAGTTGGTAATCCGGATGGAAGCGGGTGAAATGGATCGGAACATCAAAACCGATTTCTCCTGTGATCCACTCCACCAGTCCCTGCAGCATTTTTTCGGAATCGTTCAGTGTCGGTACGACAAGGTTGACAATTTCGAGATGAATCCCGCTCTTTGCAATTTGCCTGATCGTGTTCAGCACCGGCTGAAGTTCGGCGCCGGAGACTGTACGATAAAAATCCGGACTGAAACCCTTCAGATCGATCTTGATCGCATCCAGCAGGCCGCACATCTCCGATAAAGGCTCCGAATTCATGAAACCGCAGCTTACCAGCACGCAGCGCAGTTTCTGTTTTCTGGCAAGCGCTGCGGTGTCGGCCAAGTATTCCATAAAGACCGTCGGCTCATTGTAGGTGAAGGCGATAACGGGGAGGTGCCCGTCCGACGCGGAACCGACAATTTTCGCCGGTGGCACGAAGCCAGTATCGATATCTTCGGGACTGGATTGTGAGATCTCCCAGTTCTGGCAGAACTTGCAGTGGAGAGGGCAGCCCGCGGTTCCAAAGGAAAAAGCTTTCGATCCCGGAAGAAAGTGGTAGAAGGGCTTTTTTTCGATTGGATCTATGTGTGTGGCAACCGGCCGGCCGTATACCAGCGTGCGCAGTTCGCCGTTGACGTTCATCCGGGCACGGCATTTCCCCCGTTCGCCAGATTTAAGGATGCAGCCCTGGGCGCACAAAAGGCATTTGACGATTGCCGGCCCTCCAGCGTGCTGGTCGACAGGGAATTTGGTTTCCGGCTTGTGGCATGTAAGGCAACTGCCGTTGGGAGAAGCGGTGGAAATCCAGTATCGCGCCTTGGGGGCTGAGCGAATCAAATCTCCCGTCCGGTCGAACACGGCCGCATTGGAGAACGTGAGTGTCGCTCCAAAGGTCGACCCGATGGTGGTTGCCGAAATCAGGAATTCGCGCCGGGAGATCATGGGATCCTTCCGCCGTTACGATAATCCCCTTCTCCCTCCGTGTCAAACCCTACGGAAGTTGCGAAGCGGAGGTTTCCCGTTCCGGAGTTTCGCCGCGACGGCGAAGGGTAGCCGGATTTTGCTTCATTTCGCCATTCGTAATTCGCAATTGGTCATTTAGCATTCCGGCCCGTCCATGGTAGAATCGGCGAGTTTTTAAGGATCGGGCCTGGCAATTGGACTTTTGTGATCAGGGCTCATTTTTGATTTGACTGGGGCATGGAGGAGGGAAAAGGCGATGGCTGATGAAGACATAAAGACGGAACTTGAAAGGCTTCGGGCAGAGAATGAGGCTCTCAAGAGATCTTCTTCCAAAGGACTTTCTCTGAGAGTCAGCGAAAAGGGAGCGGTCTCGGTGTATGGACTTGGCAGATTCCCCGTAACTCTTTACAAAGAGCAATGGCTTCGGCTTCTTGATATGTCGGAAGATATCAGGATATTCATCAAGCAGAACGAGGCGCAGCTCAAGTCCAAAGTGACGCAATCGTAAGCGCTTCATGGTGTGCTTCTGGCTGACTAAGAGGTTGGGATTGCGATCGGCCCCCGAAAGCAGAAGTATGCAGGGAGAATGGAATACTCTTTAGGTGCTTGTCGCCACACAGGGTCTGGTCCTCCGCAATAAGCCCCAATGGGGGTGATCAGCACTCGACCGCGAGTGCTCCGGACAGCAGAGGCTTTGAAGAGATTCACTGCATTAGCTATTTCATCATATAGCAAAAGCGCGCCGCACTTGCCCCTATACGGCAACCTAAATCGGCGTGAAAAACAAAACATGAGGGCAAGCGTGTCGTAAGTTGTTAGCCCTATTTAGAACATGGAGAAAGCATATGACGGCAAAACTAATCATGGGCACAGAGGTCCAGGCAACAATTCTCAAGGAAATAGAAGGAGAAGTAAAAAAGATCAAGCAGGAACGTGGTGTTGTCCCAGGGCTGGCGACCATCTTGGTTGGACAGAACCCGGCGTCGGTATCCTACGTCACTCTTAAAGTGAAAACGGCTATCAGCCTCGGCTTCAAAGAGGTGCAGGACAATCAGCCCGCCGATATATCCGAAAAAGGCCTTCTTGCCTTAATTGATAAATACAACAAGGACGAATCGATCAACGGGATCCTGGTGCAGCTGCCCCTGCCGAAACACATCGACGAGAAGAAGGTGATCAATGCGATTGACCCGGACAAAGATGTGGATGGTTTCCATCCCGTCAACGTGGGAAGACTGATGATCGGGGGGAGTGAATGCAAATTCCCACCGTGTACACCTGCCGGCATCCAGGAACTGATCGTGCGTACTGGGGTCAAAACGGACGGCGCGGAAGTGGTTGTGGTCGGCCGGTCCAATATCGTAGGCAAGCCGATTGCGAACATGATGCTCCAGAAAGCCAAAGGCGCCAATGCAACCGTGACGATCGTGCACACAGGTACCAGGGATCTGGCTTTTCATTGCCTCCGGGCGGACATCCTGATTGTGGCGGCGGGCGTCCCTGGACTGGTCAAACCGGAGTGGATCAAGCCGGGCGCATGCGTTATCGACGTGGGTGTCAACCGGGTTGGTGAAAAGATCAGCGAAAAGACCGGCAAGAAGGTCGCGATCCTCCGCGGCGACGTGGACTTCGACAAGGCGAAGGAGATTGCAGGATCGATCACCCCTGTACCGGGCGGCGTTGGGCCGATGACCATCACGATGCTTATGAAAAACACGCTGAACTCACTCAAGTTCAAGCTGGGCATTGCCTAGTTCATCGCCTGAGAATAATGGAGATGTCCCGTGCGTAACCCGGGTGGGAGCGAAAGGGGCATCTCTGTCTATCCACCTCGACGCGTTGGCCCTATCCGCCGGTTCTGTGAAATCCACAGATCAGTTCTGACCTCTGACTCGTGAATTCTGGATTCTCGAAAAAAGGAAATCCGCGAAACGACGGTCATTCTGTGGTAAGTTTGGAAGCAGTGTATCGAGGAGTACCCGTATGATGGACTATTCCATTTTAGAACTCGAACTTTGTGCAACACTGGATCTTTCCAAGCGCCCTGTTGCAGTGACCTTTCGCAACAGTCCTCCGGCGGGAGTTCCCAAATTTGCCGGGGCGGAACCGTCAAGCTGCAGTTTCTGGAAGATCGCGGCCGGAGGTATAACTTTTTACACCATCCCCGGAGATCACTGCAATTGTGCTATGGGCAGCTATGTCCACAATTTTCCCCTGACGCCCGAGCGCACCGAGGATCTCGAACGGGCACTTTCGCTGATGACAGGCAGCGGCTACATCAAAATGGAGGAAATCCCCTCTCTCCCGCGCCTGAGTCAAGCCCCGAAAGCCGTGATTTACTCGCCGCTGGGAGATACACCTACGGATCCGGATTTGGTAGTTTTTGTGGCGCGCCCCATGCAGGTTCTGTTTTTGCAAGAAGCGGCAATGCGCGTCGGGATCGGACTGCAGCTCTCAATTTTTGGACGGCCGACGTGCATGACCCTGCCGACCGTACTAAATCAAGGAATGGCCACCAGTGCGGGATGCCTGGGCAATCGGGTCTACACGGATCTTGGTGATGACGAGCTATATGTGCTTGTGCCCGGCCGGGCATTGCAGAAAATCGCAGACGAAATTCAGACGATCGCAGAATCCAACAAAAGAATCACGGATTACCATCGGGGACGGCGCAAGTCCTTCAGACGCCCGCTTGAATAGAAATGTTGGAAATTGGCGGACAGGCTAGATAATTTATTCTTAATTCGGGAATTACGTAGCCTTCCCCCACATTTCCACAGGCAAAATGGCACGAATCTCACCACTGGATGCAGGTAAAAACGAACCGCAGGCTTCGCGCGCGAGTCCGTCGAAATTCAGGATGGCATTGCGCGCGCTGCGTCACCGCAATTACCGCTTGTTTTTTATCGGTCAGTTGATTTCTCTCATCGGGACCTGGATGCAGATGGTCGCCCAGCCTTGGCTCGTCTATCGCCTGACCGGATCATCCCTGTTGCTCGGCACGGTCGGATTCGCGTCTCAGATCCCCGTCTTCCTCCTGGCATTTATTGGCGGAGCCGTAGCCGACCGATTCGATCGGCGCCGGGTTGTGATCGCAACCCAAACGGCGGCCATGATCTTAGCCTTCGTTCTGGCATTTCTTACGCTGACCCACACTGTTAAGGTCTGGCACATCATCGTCCTTTCGGCTTTGCTTGGCCTAGTGAACGCGTTTGACATGCCGGCACGTCAGGCATTCATAGTCCTGCTGGTGGACAGAGACGACCTCATGAACGCCATTGCGTTGAATTCCTCCATATTCAACGGAGCGCGCGTGCTTGGGCCTGCAGTGGCAGGGATGCTGATTGCCGGGATCGGGGAAGGCTGGTGCTTCTTCGTCAATGGGGTTAGCTACATCGCCGTGATCATCGGATTGTTGCTGATGAAAGTAGACCTGGAACGCGCGTCTGCCCGTACCGGTTCGGGACTGCGCCATATCCTGGAAGGATTCCGTTATGTGCGCCGTATGCGTACGATCCGCACACTGCTGTTGCTCCTGGCATTGATCAGCCTCGTTGGGATGCCTTACTCAGTTTTGATGCCGGTCGTTGCCGATAGGATTCTCCATGGCGGTGCCCGAGGACTCGGAATCTTGATGGGGGTAACGGGTGTGGGTGCGCTGGCAGGTGCAATGTCTCTTGCGGTCCGGACAGGTACCAGAGGGCTTGGGAAAGTGGTTGGTTATGCGAGCGCCGGATTCGGAGTCAGTCTGATTTTATTTTCAATCTCTCGCTTTTTCTGGCTCTCAGCGTTGTTTCTGGTGCCCGTCGGGTTTTGTTTCATGGTGCAGATGGCGGCCAGCAACACCCTGGTTCAAACGATGGTCCCCGATCATCTGCGTGGACGTGTTATGGCGGTTCACGTGATGATGTTTATGGGGATGGCGCCCTTCGGATCTTTTATAGCAGGGGCTATTGCTGAGAAGTTGGGAGCACCGATGGCTATTGCTTCAGGTGCGATCATCTGCCTGTTGGGTGCCGGGGTGTTTTTGTCCAAGCTGCGGGGGCTCCAGTTAGTGGCTTCGGAATCCCCGCGAGTTCACGCGGAAATGCCGAAAGCCACCTAAAAACCAAAAAGCGCCACGAATTCCAAATCTGTGAAACCCATGGCGCTTTTCTTTTCCTGCCGCTTACGCAATTAGAACAATTGTCAGAGGTGAAATGGGGCGAAACGGGTTGTTTTGCGGGAAAACGGCGCCGGGGGGATGGCCTCCGGCGCCGAACCTTTTCAGAGAGAACTAGAACACACCAGTAACCTTTCCTGTCTCCACATCGACGTCAACTCTTCTGTAGGCAGGATCCGATGCGGTGCCCGGCATGAGGGTGATGTCACCGGAAACCGGAACAACGAACCCGGCGCCTTTGTAAGTCAGGATGTCGCGGATCGGCAGCGTCCAGCCTTTGGGAGCTCCCTTGAGGGTGGGATCATGGGAAAGGCTGAGTTGAGTCTTAACCATGCATGTGCCAAGCTTGGCGAGTTCGGGATCGTTTTCCATCTTCTTGAGCTTCGCCTGGGCGTTCGGTGTGTAGCTTACGCCGGCCGCACCATAGATTTCCTTGGCAATGGTCTCAATCCTCTTGCTGAGCGGCATGTCGAGCTCATAGAGGAATTTAAAGTGATTTGGCTCATTGCATGCGTCGATAACGGCATCGGTCAGTTCGAGCGCGCCGTCGCCACCTCTCAGCCAATGTTCGGATATGGCCACTCTGGCTCCAATGGCTTCGACATTTTTCTTGATTATGTTTAACTCGGCCTTGGTGTCTGTGTAGAACGAGTTGATGCAGACGACCGGGTTGATTCCGGCTTTCTTGACATTCTCGATGTGCTTGAGAAGGTTGGCGCAGCCCTTGTCGACCAGTTCAACATTCTCTTGTTTGTATACAGGATCCAGCGGTTTGCCGGGAGGAACGGGGGGGCCGCCGCCATGGCTCTTGAGAGCTCGAACGGTGGCAACCACAACGGCGCAATGCGGCGTCAATCCGGAGAAGCGGCATTTGAGGTTCCAGAATTTCTCGAAGCCGATGTCGGCGCCGAATCCGCTTTCGGTGATATGATAATCCGCAAGCTTGAGAGCCAGCTTATCCGCCACGATGGAGGACTGACCGATGGCGATATTGGCAAACGGTCCAGCGTGAACGAAGATCGGCTGCCCTTCAACAGTCTGCAGCAGGTTCGGATTGATCGTATTGACCATCCATGCGCACATGGCGCCATCCACTTCAAGGTCGGCTGTAGTGACGGGATCGCCCTTCTTGTTATACGCGACCACTATTTTGCCGATTCTTTCGCGCATGTCTTTGAGGCTGGTGGCGACCGCGAGAATAGCCATCAGTTCGGAGCTTACGGCAATGGCGAATCCGGACTGCATAAGGAATCCGTCCATTTTACCGCCCTGGCCGATGGTGATGTTGCGCAATGCTTGAGCGCAAAAATCAATGACCCATTTCATTTCGACGTTTCTGGCGTCGATATCCAGCCGTTTCAGTTTCTTGGATGCGAGCATGGCGTCATCATAGTTGTATTCATGCTGCATTCTGGATGTGAGCGCTATCATTCCCAGGTTATGCGCATTGATGATGTCGTTGATGTCGCCAGTCAACCCCAGGGAGAACGGGGTAAGAGGAATGCACTGAGCCAGTCCGCCCCCCGCTGCGCTTCCCTTGATATTCATAGTTGGTCCGCCCGAAGGTTGCCGGATTGCGCCTGTAACTTTCTTCCCGCGCTTTCCCATGCCTTGAACCAAGCCCATGGTGGAAGTGCTTTTGCCTTCTCCGAGAGGAGTCGGCGTGATAGCCGTAACGTCGATGTATTTGCCGTTCGGTTTGTCCTTTAATCTCTCCATTGCGGCTCGATAATCAACCTTGCCGTAATAATGTCCATAAGGAATCAATTCCTCGTTTTTGATTCCAAGTCCTTCCGCAAGCTGCTGGACTGTCTTCATGTCTTTTTCGCATTCAAATGCGATTTGCCAGTCAGCCAGTTTAGTTGGATCAAGCTTTGCCATGTGCCATCCTCCGTTAGTTCTTTTGCTCGTTCTTTTTTATGGTTTCTATGATGATACCAATCAAGCTGCCATCGTTTCCCTCAGCTTCAAAAAACCCATAACAGGCTCTTCCCAATTTCAAACACATAGAGAACAAATATTCCTTGGGATTAGAAAGGATGATTCTTCAAGCCTGCATCAAAAAATCTAGGCGATTCACGGTTATGGGCGGATTAGGTGTCAGGCGATATATTGGCATCCGATACAGAATTCCAGCCCTGTCATTCGATGACTTTATGTTCAGCACATGCTGCTCCGAAAGAGGGCGGTGGATAACTTCCGGCCTGCTTGCCTCTGCTCAGACTGGATTTCAGGGGGGCCTGAAACTGCAGTCTTTTGCAGTTTGGCATAAGCAAGGTCGGAAAACCGTGCAAACGCACAACAAACCTCAATTTTACAGCCCATCCGGGATGCATCCCTTCACGGCATTCCGGCAACGTCGCAGGGATTGGTTCTCGATACTCCCGGAACACTCATCTAACAGCCGTGACATTATAAAGGAAAATCCTTGAAAGTCCATTTATCCTATTAATTTTGATAATAGTCGTTTTGAGTTTTATCGGATTTGGAGGTCCGCTTGCGGACCCGCAAATCGGAGACCGGCCCGGGGAATCCGCCGATTTTAGGTAGATCACTCACCCAAATGGGTATAGCATAAGTACAAGGCAGTAAGAAAAAAGGAGCAGAGCATGGGTGTACTGCTTCTCGAAACAGGCAGTTCTGACAATTCCCGACAACATGGTTCCCGTGCAGCTTTTGACGAAGGAAACTGTACCTGTTTCATTTAGGGTTTGAGGCGGGTTGAATCGGTGAAGCTTGCGGGAGGCTTGCCTGACCTCCCCGTCGTCGAACCGGAAAGGAAAATCAACATGCCAATTCCGGCTCACATCAGCAAGTTTTTGAATTCACAGCATATCCCATACCAATCCTACACTCATTCGCGAGCCTTCACGGCGCAGGGGATCGCACAGGCTCAGCACCTTAGCGGAAAGAAACTTGCCAAGGTGGTAATGATTGTAGCGGATAACAAAAACCTGATTATGGCTGTCGTTCCTGCAAGCCATCGAGTGGATCTTGAGCGGCTCGGGCAAGTCCTGAACACGAACTCAATTCGACTTGCAACCGAGGAAGAGTTCAAGGACGTTTTCCCTGAATGCGAACTGGGCGCCATGCCACCTCTCGGCAACATTTACCATCTGGACGTCTGGATTGACGAAAAGCTCAAATCCTGCCCAACTATTTCATTTAATGCAGGGACACACGCGGAAATCATTCAGATGTCCTTCGCGGACTTCGACCGATTGGTACAACCGAAGGCGGCATTCTTTGGAGTGCTTCTGCACTAACAATGGCGGCAGCCGTAAGGAGGTCAGATGGCTAAAAGACTGCAATTGCGAGAAGTGCTCCGCACGGAAAAACGCGGTGCGATCGGCGGGCCTTATCAGAAACCAGGAAAATATCGTTCAAATACCCGTTGCCCGAAATGCAATCTTCTTTTTCAGGTTGGTGTCTGGAAACGTGCGACTCCGGGTAATGGACGCGAGGTGCAATGGAAACTCTGTCCTGCCTGCATGCAGATCCGGGACGGCCTGATTGGGGGAGTTATTCAGTTTAGCGGCGCTTTCGCGGGCGTTCATCGCCAGGAGTTGTTGAATCGGATAAAAAACGTGGAGAAGCAAACCCAGGAAGAGCGGCCGCTGGAGCGTATCATCCAAATGAAGGAGGATAAACAGGGTATCGTGGTTTCGGCCACAACCGAGCATTTGGTTGCCAGAATAGGAAAATCAATCCAGCGGGATTTCGGCGGCGATTTGGACCTGCGTTACGCTCCCGATGACAAGTTTGCTTACGCGCATTGGCACCGAGACTAGCAGGCAGGCGGCAGTGCTGATTTAATGCTTTCACTGCCGACGGACTATCATTTATTCCCGGGCTCCGTCATCGCGCGGAGTTCAAAAATTTTATCCAGCTGCCCCTCCGTGAGCAGTCCTTTATCCAAAATGATCTGACGGATGGATTTTCCGGAAGCAAGATATTCTTTCGCGATCTCTGCGGCCACAGCGTAACCCGTATGGGGGTTCAGTACGGTGACGATACTCATGCTGGCCTCTGCGTAAGCTCTGCAGCGTTCCGCATCGGCCTTGATACCCACGATGCACAGCCGGGCAAACGAATCAATCGCGTTCGCGAGTATCTCGATTTCGTGCAGGAGATTAAAAGCTACGACCGGCATCATGACGTTCAGTTCCAGCTGTCCGGCTTGTGCTGCCAGCAGAACCGTAGTGTCGCAGCCGATCGCCTGAAAACAGACCATATCGAGCATCTCCGCCATTACGGGATTGACCTTTCCCGGCATAATCGAAGACCCGGGCTGCAGGCTCGGTAATGAGATCTCCGCCAGGCCGGTTTTGGGTCCCGAACTGAGAAGGCGCAGATCATTCGCGATACGGATGAGATCTTGCGCGAGGGATCGGATTGTGCCGGAAAGTTGTACAAAGGGTCTGAGCGACTGCATGGCTTCGAAGTAGTCGTCGGCCATGCGGAAGTCGATCCCGAGTTCCTCGCTCAGCTCCTTGACCATCATTGGGCGGTATTCGGGAGGCGCATTGATTCCGGTTCCGACTGCGGTTCCGCCGATGCCGAGCTCCTTGTTGAGATCGGCGGCAGCCTGAATTGCTTCGGAATGCTTGCGAAGGCAAGTGGCAAACGCCCCGAATTCATGTCCCAATCTCACCGGAACCGCGTCTTGAAGGTGAGTGCGACCCGATTTGATGATCGGATCAAATTCCTTCGCCTTATCGGAAAAGGCGATTCCCGCATGGTATAAGGACTTCTGCAGAGAACGCGTGAGCATAACGGCGCTGATCCTGATCGCCGTCGGGCAGACATCGTTTGTCGACTGCCCCATGTTCACGTGATCGTTCGGGTGAATGATGGAGTAATTGCCCTTTTCCCCTCCGAGCAGCTCAATGGCTCGATTGGCGACCACCTCATTGGTG